>Ga0207647_10000003_pt1 | contig 321014 bp, 366 predicted proteins | sample KBSCornC2_FD_184295 | JGI IMG/M metagenome (GOLD analysis project Ga0207647, IMG submission 184295) | Corn rhizosphere microbial communities from Kellogg Biological Station, Michigan, USA - C2 (SPAdes) (version 2) | ecosystem: Host-associated > Plants > Roots > Rhizosphere ...
CAGAGCTCTACCCCCGGGAGGTAGTTTGTGACGCTAGCCCTAAAGCTATTTCGAGGAGAACCAGCTATCTCCGAGTTCGATTGGAATTTCTCCGCTAACCACAGGTCATCCAAGCATTTTGCAACATGCCCTGGTTCGGTCCTCCACGCAGTTTTACCTGCGCTTCAACCTGCCCATGGTTAGGTCACCCGGTTTCGGGTCTAATCCTACAGACTTTGTCGCCCTATTAAGGCTCGCTTTCACTACGGCTCCGTCATTTGACTTAACCTAACGCCTGCAAAATTAACTCGCTGGATCGTTCTACAAAAAGCACGCCGTCACCAGATTGCTCCGGCTCCGACTCATTGTAGGCACATGATTTCAGGTTCTATTTCACTCCCCTTCCGGGGTTCTTTTCGCCTTTCCCTCACGGTACTTGTTCACTATCGATCGTAAAGTATATTTAGCCTTGGAAGGTGGTCCTTCCGGATTCGGCCAGGGTTTCACGTGTCCCGGCTTACTCGAGAAAACAGATATAAGGGCTGAAAATTTTCGCGTACGGGGCTTTCACCCTCTTTGGCGCAAGATTCCGCTTGCTTCCACTAACTTTCAACTTTTTTACCTTACCCAGTGGTGACAGCCGCCTGGTCGCATAAAAGACCACTCTTGACCGAAATCAGAAGTGTTCTTTTATGGTCATCTGTAATCTCACAACCCCTATTTAATATTCGCCTGTCAGCTTATTCACAAGTAAACTTGAGAAAATTAAATAAGTTTTGGCTCTTCCCATTTCGCTCGCCGCTACTCAGGGAATTGAGGTTTCTCTCTCTTCCTGTGGCTACTTAGATGTTTCAGTTCACCACGTGCCCTCCACGTATCCTATAGATTCAGATACGGGTAACCGCGTATAACCACGGCTGGGTTGCCCCATTCGGTAATCCCCGGATCAAAGCTTGATTGGCAGCTCCCCGAGGCTTTTCGCAGCCTTCTACGACCTTCTTCGGTACTTTACGTCAAGGCATCCGTCATGTGCCCTTAAGTAACTTTCTTACGTTAGCTAATGAGACTTAAGGAATCTCATTAGCCGTTTGACTAGCAGTTGGTAACTGCTAGCTTATCTTGTTCTCATCCGCCTCGGCGGCAGACTCGAACAGATGAAATTGTTTGTATAGATCAGTCGCCGTAAAACAACTGATCTTACCCATTCATAAAGATATTCACTTGTGAATATACCTCGTGCGCGGCCGGTTTTTCAGGCCGTTCATGAGGCCCACATAAGAAAAGACAACTTGGCTTAGTTGTCTGCTCGTAAGTGAGCTCCATCACACGTAACTTTCATAGACTAGCAGGTCTCATCTGGTGGGTCAAGACATTTTAGGAGGAAATTTTAAATTTTTCCCCGTAAGCTCTACACCTCGATGCTCTCACCGTTGGACACCACCCGCACTTCTATGCCTTGCTTTTGCGTTAAGCGCGTCATGAGGCCATAGTTCATTTCCGGAATCGCCAGCACGGCGTCATGTACGGGGATAGCAATTTTTGGCTTTAACAAGCGAATATAATCCACAACCTCACCCACTTTCAGCCACGGTGCTCCCGCGGGCGCGGCCAATATCTCAATTGGCCGCTCGGGATTTGTGAAGTTGTCGCCCGGATAAAAGAAGCGCCCGGCTATAATGTAGCCCACGTTGGCCGGCTGCGGCACATCGACGTGAATAAGTGCATGCTTAGTACCGATAGCCTGGATCTGTACTCCGGCCACATCGAACACATCACCTGCTCGCACTACCTGGGTCGGAACACCCTGGCCGCTTAACGTGACCGCAGATTCTTCATCCGAATAGACTTTGGCGGTCGGATTTTTGGCCAGCAACGGCCGAATATTCCCGATTTCTAAGTGATCCGAATGCTGGTGGGTAATAAAAATTGCCCCAACAGTGGTTAAGCCCTCAAAACCATGCGAGTAAGCCCCAGGATCAATCAGGATGTGGGCCTCTCCTTCTTCAATAAATAGGCAAGCGTGGCCATACTTTGTGATGCGCATAATTGCTGATACACCTTTACTAGGAGTTAATGACCGTATTGTGGAGGCTTGAGTTGTATTGTACAAGCACATCTTTTACAAAAAGAAAAAGACCTACCCGGGGAAATGAGCCCGGGCGGGCCTTAAAGTGGACAGGGCGGCCAAAGCAAGCCTCACACAGCCACCAAGATGGCAGCGCGAACCAGGGCGGGGTTCTCGGTGTCGCGCACGAGCCGCTTGTTCTCGATGAGCCGGTGGATGAGCTCGCGAGCGGTCTTGCGGCACTCGGCCACAAGACGGGCGTGCTCCTGGACGAGTCTGGCATGCTCCTGGACGAGACCAGGACGCGTGGCAACCAGCCCCCTGATCTCCTGGTCGACCTCGATGGCCTCGTTGAGGTTGTGGATGTGCGGGAAGGCGCGGCGGCGGGAGTCCAGTCTCTCGTCGAAGGCAGCCAGCTTGTCGGCGGCCTTCGTCAGCTTGTCGGCGGCCTTCGTCAGCTTGTCGGGCCGGTAGGTCCCGCACAGGCTGGTGACGATGGCGTCGATCTGGCACCCGTTGGCAGCCATGCCCAGAGCGTGGAGCGGAGCGGCCATGAGGTCGGTTCGAGATAGACGGCCGATGACGGCGGTCATTAGAACCATCTTCTTTCTTGCTAGAAGGGTGTGGAGGTGGGTTTGCTTCGGTTTGCCAAGGTACGAATTGGCAATCCAGTCTGCGTCGTTGCTGACGTAAAGAACGGCTAGCGGCGTTTCCCAGGTTGTCTGAACTCAAGCTTAACAAATTTTGTCATAATTGTCAATTCGTGTCTTAGTATTACGCTGGATGCTTTTTATGTTATTAGGACTCTGCACAATGTTTGTCAGCGGATAATAGTAAAAATAGCGCTTGGGGTGGGGAAAAATAGCTTATAGCTCTCCTGCCCTTGCCCAAAATCAGGCTTTATGCTTAAATACGAGAGTTATTTTGAGGCCCACCCGGGGGCTTGTAGCTCAGCTGGTTAGAGCGCGTCACTGATAATGACGAGGTCGCAGGTTCGAGCCCTGCCAAGCCCACCAGGCGGGCCTCAAAGTATGTGGGGCATTAGCTCAGTTGGCTAGAGCACCTGCTTTGCAAGCAGGGGGTCAAGAGTTCGAGTCTCTTATGCTCCACCAGGAATTATTCAGTAGTAAAAAGAGCCACACGTGCGGCTCTTTTTTTTGCTAGCCTCATTTGATTAAAAAACTAGCGCACCTTATAATCGTTCAGCCTATCCTGTCCCCTCGTTCGAAGGAAAGCTATGCCCAAGACTCCCAGTAAAAAGACTTTTCTGCTGTTGGGTGGTGAAATTTCGCTGGGCACTGGATCATTAAGGAGTCTAGCCTAATAGCCGGGACGGCCACGTTTCTGGTGACCAGCTCGCCGTTCATTGCTGCCGCCATCTGGCTCACCAATTGGGGCTGGCCGGCAATCTGGTGGACACTAGGGGCAATGTTCGTAGCCGCCTTCTTGCTGATGCTGGTTGCGGGATGTAAGTTATCGCCAGAAGCTGGCGTCCCACCCGGGCCCAATGCAGCCAAATAAATAGCCCCACCTACACCCTTAGGAGAACCTTGTGAGATTGCAGTTTTGGATACGAGCAAAGCGCGAACAAGCTCCACCGGCGCCGTTTCCGAACACGGAAGTCGGGCGCAAGCTCTATGACGACTGCCAGAACCACACCAGCGTGATTCTGGGGCACCCGCACTATGTGCGGTATTTGCGCCCCGGAGACGTGGTGAGCCTGCACTTTCACGACAGGCACCATCGCGAAAGCTTTGCCTACGAGCCCGTAGAGCAAGAGTGCTACTTGCTCCTGGAGGGCAGCCCCCTATCGTTCCTTTCGCATCTCCTCGGTAATCTCACCATCAATTACACCTGGGGATGCACCGGGACTACGCATGCCTCAGCCATTCGGGAAGTGCGGGTTAACAACGAGCCCCTAGCGCTCCCGATCACGCCCGCTACACCAGGCGCCCTCATGGTGTAGCTCAAAGCATAAGAGTGCCCCGCCGGAATGTTCCGGCGGGGCACATTTTAGTCAGCGGCGTCCAGCACTCCCGCGTGACCGCATCTGCACTCCTGCAAGCTGCAAATAGCGGTGCATGGTGCTGTAGGCAACGCCGTGGATGCTCGCAAGCTCTCGCACGGTTTTGCCGCCGTTGTATTCCATGGCCAGCTGCTCCTTGTTGAGCTTGGAGGTTTTTTTCGTCCGCCGGCCATCAGTGAACTTGACACTCATGCCGCGCAGCAGCGTCTCCGTCCGGCTCACGGACAGGTTGTGCTTCTGAGCTATCTGGTCAACCGGCATTCCCCCTTCCCAGTCCTGCTTCATCTCCTGGTTGCGAGCTGTAGTGTCTTTGGGCATATGCGTGAGTCCAATCTGTAGATGCTCAAAAGGCCCTGAACGTAGATGGGCCCGCACCAAGTAATGGCGCGGGCCCATACTTGTCGAGACAGAAGCCTCAACGAGGGTTGATGAAGTTGCCTACTGCGCCGGCGGGGGAACCTTGTCGCCATCGCCGTCATCGCAGCCGGACAGGATGGGCGACGGGATCGGCGCCAAAGCCGTGGACCTGGTGCAGGGGCCACCGTCACATTTAGCGCATTGCTGGCACTTGTCGCATGGCAGCACGCCCAGGGGTGCGACGCCGGCCGTCACACTGGTGATCGGGGTCACTTCGAGCGTGAACTCGAGCAGCTCCGAAGCAGCTTGAGATCGTTCGAGCACGGTGGCTGGCCGTGAACTCATAATTCTACCTTTCAGGCGAATGGCTGAATCCTATAACCTGCACTCGTACACCGCCGAGGCACACCTTCCCAGAAGGGACGGAGCAGCCGGGGGTGCCCAAGCGGCTCCATCTTATAACCGAAACTGATTGGAATCAAGCCAGGAATCATCGACCGGATCACATGCACACCAGTCTGCTCGGCGCCCGAGAGATTGAGGTCGATTGCATGCCAACGTAAGTCATGTTCGTGCAGTTTGGCGTGCATCTGGGGCACCGTAGACGGACCAGCCACCACTGTATGCAGTCCGCAAACGTCCGGCCCAACCATCTCCATGACCGCATCGCTATTATCGCCCTGGCTATACCAAGTGTGATGGTCCATTACGGTGGTAACGTCAGACTCGGCCCTAAGAGCTGCTGCCGGCTCCACGTCGACGAAGGTGATCATGGACTCGATCTCTTCCAAGGCCTTGGCCATAGCCGCCTTAGGAGTCGATGCGCATCCCATGCCCAGAGTAAGCCTGGGGTGAAGTTCTCTGGGCCGCCTAGCAATTGCCAGAATAACCGGAGCGACTTCCAGGGTCAGGTTGATGAACCTAACCTCAAATTGCAGCTCTTCGAGCCTGGCAACACGATCACGGAAAGCTTCCGGTGGTTCGATTTGTTCACGCCTAAGGCCGCGGAACCAGTGAAACATTAGGGCGTCCCGCTCAACGAGCTCATAGGCGCTCTTAAGAAGCGCCGTATCTCGGTCCGGGTGGGCAGCAACACCGTTCGAGGAAGCGTCGCCACACATAGCCCCATGATAATAGGGGTTAAATACCAGCTCTGCCGGCGCGGATACTGTCTGCCCCAGCACAGGATCAGTCGCATCCACGTATGCTCCGCTCGGAGCCGCTACAAATGGAAAGCCCGGTAACTGCCGCTGCCAGAATGCGTACAGCGGGGGCTCGATAACCACGCCACGCGGCTCAGCGTAGATGAGCTCCTCGTTCCGCAGCACCGAGCAGGCGTAGCGCTCATAGAGCTCCACGGCCGCCTTGAGAAAAGCTAGCGGCCGCGACTCGTCCGCGCCGAGGCCAGAACTACCTTCCACCAGCTGCGCGAGATACTGCGGCACCACCGGCTCAGCTGCCTTACTGTGAGCACCCAGCCGAATGCCCCAAGTATCATGCCCATTTGAGCGAAAGTACTCCTCCAGTCGAGCAAGCAGACGGTACTCAATCAGGCTGTCGTCGACTACAGCTCCGGCGGCGAGAAGTTTTGAGCTCAGCGGCGTCGGCTCGCACCATTCTCGGCGAAGCCTTTCGACTTCCGCCTGGTAGACACTCGGCAGGCCTTCCACTCGGCTGTCGGGCGTTAGTAACGTTAGAGTCTCGCCGCTTTGCTCGCAGCGCGAAAACGGCATAAGCCGGTGCTTCATGCGATCCTTCCGTAGAAAACCACCGTGGCCATGCCGCCAGTGACATGGCTCACTTCCAGCAGCTCAAGCATGATGGTGTCAAAATAGCCGCCATACTCCCACGAACCCAAGCCAAGCGTAGATGCGCACGACCGGGCGTTCTGGGCGGCATAACCAGCTTCTAGCAGCGCAAACCGATGAGCTCGTGGCCCATACTTGGCGGCGCTCCGATCGATTGTGTAGCTCACCATCTGAATGACCGCCGCCTGGCGCCACTCGTTGCTGTTGAATCCCACATCAAGCACGGCCGGCGACGGATCGGCGAGGTAGATAAACCCGTTTCTATGCTTAGCCCAGCGGTACAGCCCCGGCTTGAAACCTTCAACCGACCGCACGAGGTAATCCAGCTGCAGCGGATACATCGCTCCGCCGCTTGGCACCACCCGACGCGCAAAGTCATCGTACTCCTCGATGATGCCATAGGCAGCATGAGCAATCGTTGACAGTTCGTCGTAGGTCAGGGGCTGACCGGTAAAGCTTCGGCTGGTCTGTCGGTGAGGCGTTGGTGTTAAGAGCTCACCCGCCGCAAAGAACTCGCCGGGCGGGTCTTCAGGCAGCTGCATAAGCTGTCTGACGGTTGCCTCGTCGGGCGACACCAGCATCCTGGAGGGATACTCTGCCACATGCTGGCCAAACTGCGCCAAAAGATGAGCCTCATAGCATACTCCAGCTGCTTCGAGCCGATTAATAGCCGTTAACAAAAGTGCCTCATCAAACTCAGCGCAAGCCAGCTCGGCGACGGTCTTGTAGCCATTGGCTTGTTCATACAAATACTCAAGGAGCTTTTCCCAGCCTCGCGCATGAATTACGCTCTGCAGGGTTTCAAAATAAGCGCTCCCATTTTGACGCAAAAAATGCGCCATAACAACGGGGCGCGATGCCCGGTCCATAAGCACTCCAAGTGTTGGTAGCAGGACGGGGTCGAGTATACCACGTCCCCTTCCCCGAGAGGCTCTGCTCGGCAGACGCCGACCTACTTAAGTCGAGGAAAAGTACAGCGCCCCGCCGGAAGATTCCGGCGGGGCGCATTCTAGGCTAGACTCTACGTCTAGCTTGAAGCCGACGCAAGTACGCCAGGCGCAGTGATGACAGGCGCCCTGTTTCCACGAGGCCGCATCTGCACTCCCGCTTCCTGCAAGTAGCGGTGCATGGCGCCGTACGAAACACCATGAGCAGCCGCGAGCGTTCGCACTGATTTGCCCTTGTTGTAGTCCTTGGCCAACTGCGCCCCATCAAGCTGGCGCTTCCGCTTCCGCTGGGTCGCCGGCAGTTCCGCACCCATCCGTCGCAGCAGCGTCTTGGTCCAGTCCACAGCCAGACCATGCTTCTCGGCGATCTGGCCAACGGGTGTCCCTGCGTCCCATTGCTGCTTCATCTCCTGATTGCGAGCAGCGATATCTCTGGGCATAGAGCGTTAGTCCAATCAGTAGATACTTAACTTGGTGTAAAAAGCGTATGGGCCCGCGCTAGGCAATAGCGCGGGCCCATTCTTGTCGAGGCTAGGCCTCAGCAAGAGTTGATTGGATCCCTACCGCACAGGCGGGGGCGCCGTGCAGCCGGTGGCCGGGATTGGCGGGGGCACGGTGCCACCGCCGCAGTCGGCGGCCGCCCGCGGCGGGCTGCCCTGGCAGGACTGTGAGTTCGACTTCGACGTGGAGTTGGAAGCTGCGGCACTCCACAGACCTCCGTCCATGTCGGTGACCGGAATCACCTGGAGCTCGAAGTCCTCGACAACGGGTGCACTCATAAAAACTGCTCTCCTCTGATGGAGCGTCAGGCAAATGGTTGCAACTTGTACCCTAATTCGGTGAGGCGCCGGGGAGTATTGCCTGCTTTACTCGATCCGGAACTATGTCTCAACCTAGGGTGTCCAAGCGGTTCCATTCTATAGCCGAAACCGATGGGGGTCAATTCAGGAATTACCGAACGCACGACGTGCAGTCCGGTCCGTCGGGCGCCTTGGAGGTTGTGTTCCATGGCATACCAGCGGAAGCCAGAGCCATAAACTCGCCTCCATAAACCAGGTACGGTTGTGGGGCCAGGCGCGATAGCGCTCAAGCTCTCCACCTTACTCCCGATGAGGCTCAATATAGCATCGCTATTATCGCCTTGGTTGTACCAGTATTCGTGATCCATGACCTCGCGTACATCTTCGAGCCGCAAATCCGGCTTTTGGATCGGCAAGCCCACATACGACACCATGGACTCAACTTCTTCGAGCGCTTTATTAAACGCCCTCTCCGCATCGGAATCACACCCCAGCCCCAAAAGCATTCGAGGCTGCAAACCTACGGGACGACGAGCAATCGCTAAGACTACTGGCGCGAGCTCCAGCGTCAAGTTAAGGAATAAGACCTCAAACTTGAGTGCCTGGATGCGCTCGATACGCTCAATAAACGCCACCGGCGGTATGAGCTGCTCACGTGGCAGCTCTTTGTACCAATGCTGCATGAGTGCATCACGCTCGATGAGCTCGAATGCACTCCGCAGCAACGCCCGGTCATAGTCCGTGTGGGCTGCGACGCCGTTTGAGCTGGCAACCCCACACCGAGGCCAGCCGTCATACGGATAGAGCGCCAACTCGGCGGGTAACGATGCCCGGTAGCCAGTTACTGGATCAGCTACGTTCACATATTTTCCGCTTGACGCCTCCCCGAACGGAAACTGCGGACTGCGCAGCTGCCAATCCGTGTATTTGACCGGACGCAAGACAGTTTCAAGTGGCTCGCCATGCACCTGCGCATGGTTACGATTCTCAGCGCATGCATCCCTCTCGTAGAGTTCAGCCACCGCTTTAACCAGCGCAAGGTAAGCCGACGTATCCATGCCAAACCCTTCGTTGCCGTCTAAGGCACACGCTCGGTAGGCAGGAAGCGGCAAAGCTGTCTTAGGGCTACTAGAACCCCGCCGAATAGCCCGAACCTCATTGCCAACGCCCCGCAAGTACTCCTCAACCCTAAAGAGCAGATTGTATTCCGGAATACTGCCATCGGTGACGGCGCCAGCAGCTAAGAGCTTGGTGCTCAAACTACTCGGCTCGGACCAGTCCCGATAGAGTGTTTCGAGTTCAGTAACACAGGTGCCCGGTAAGCCCTCCAGCCTGGTGTCGGGCGTATGCAAGGTCATGCCATTACCCGTCTTTTCGAAACGTGCAAAAGGCACAAGGCGGTGCTGCGTCATGCAATCCTCCCGTAAAGTACCATGGTAGCAATGCCACCACTCACACTGTCTACGCCAAGCAACTCGGCCATAGCCTGGTCGGCCGTACCGCCATTTTCCCAGGATCCCAGGCCCAGATCGTGGGCCATTATCATTGAATTCTGAGCCACATGCCCAGCTTCAATTAAAGCAAACCGATGCGCCCGCGAGGCGTATTTGGCGGCGCTTCGACGGATGTCGTAGCTAATAAGCTGCACAATTGCTGCGCTGCGCCAGTCGTCCCCCAAAAAAATCGGCGCCAGCTGTTCGTTGCTCGGGCGTGAAAGCAGGATAAACCCATTACGATGCTTAGCCCAGCGATAAAGGCCCGGCTCGATATCATCACCACGGCGCACCAGATAATCCACCTGAAGCGGATACATACCGCCAGCACTTGGGGTGGTACGGCGTAAAAAGCCATGAACGTTCTCAATGACCCCATAACCCGCGCTCGCAATCCGACACAACTCGCCAAAAGTAATCGGCTGGTCCGTAAAGTCGCGGCAAGTTAGGCGTCGGCGAGTAGGCGCATACTCTTGATCGGCCGAGAGAAATAAACCCGGCGGATCTTTGGGCAGCTTAACAAGCTGATATAGTGCGACTTCGTCGGGCATGACGCGCAGCGGATCCGGATAGTTGCCCGCTCTTTGACCAAACTGCGCCAGCAAATGCGCGTCATAGCAGACCCCCAATTGCTCGAGTTGGTTGACGAGCCTCAACAAAACTGACTCGTCATGCTCAACCGTAGCCAGGTCTGCAATAGTTTGCCGCCCATCGGCGTGAGCATCTAGATAGTTAAAGAGCGGCACTGCGGCCGGCGGAAGTGAGATGGCGTTGTGCTGAGTTCTTACCTGCACTTCAGCCGCAATTCGTACGACGCGCGCCACAATTACTGGGCGAGACATCCGATCCATGAATACTCCAAATGTCGGCAACAGGACGGGGTCGAGTATAGCATGTCCACTGAGCCACGTTTATAACAGCTACGAATAGGAGCGCCCCGCCAGAAGATCCGGCGGGGCGCTTTGGAGCACTAACTCATGTAACTCAAGGGACTAGCAGCCCCCTGAGCCGGAACACCCCGCGCGGTGTCGTAGATGAACGTGCGGAAGTCCGGAGTGGACGTGTAGACCGTAGGCGTAACACCCGGATACTCCGAAGCCGAACGGCTAGCCGCGCCTTCGAGTTGCGGCACTCCATTCGGGAACGCTACGGCCGGGCCACCAGAATCACCCGGTGCGGGGCCATCGGTCCCGTTCGGGTTGCTGACGCAGGTTTCCTTGGCCGAGATGAAGATGTCGACACACTTGGCCGGCGACAGCGCCTTGACGTCCAGTTGCTGCAAACGACGCGGCAGGTCGGGGTCGGCGCCACTCGGGTCATCCATGCCCCAGCCGTACAGCCGCAGCTTCTCGCCCGGTCGCGCTCCGCGGGCGGCCAGCTGAATCGGCTGGACGTCCACGTTGTGCTCGAGCTTGAGCATACTCTGGTCATCGACTTCGTCAGTCGGTGCTCCCTGGCCCCACTTCCAGCCGGGGTGAGCCACGATCTGAACGACCTTGACGCGCTGACCGCCAACCGTGCGGTCCTTGGAGTCTACCCTCACGTAGAACTGCTTGGCTGCGGTCGGGATGTCCAGTGAATCGGTGACAAACCGGTTGACAGCGGTCTTTCGAGCCACACCGGTAGGCGGGTCCGTAACGCAATGCGCCGCCGACGCCACCCAGCCCCGGAACACTAGGGCACCACCACAAGTGTGGTGACCGTAGACGCCGTAGTCGGGAGCGTCGTATTGCAACGAGGCCATCCAGCCGGTATCGCCGGTGGCCCCGGTGCCGCCCACAAGACTGGGCTGGGCGGCTACCGCTGGTGCGCAGACGGCGATGAGTCCGGCCATAACCAGACCCACCACCAGAGCAGCGCTCTTAGCGATTTTTCTCAACATTCCTCATTTCTCACAGGATGAGACACTCCCGCAGACATCGCCACAGGAGCATGGCGCAAAAGCACCGGAATTGATTTTACCGACCGTAAGCGAAGAAATTATTGTGCTGTCATCTATTTTCTCGCCTAAAAGTTAAAAGATTCTCGGCAAACTGGCTATGTAAAAAAGCCAGCCGATCGGCTAATTCACCCTCTGCTCCTGTTCTGCTATAATGAATTTCGTTACTCGACATGGGGCAAGTTGGCCTAAAGCCTTCTTGCTCCACCAGGAATTATGAGACCATAAAAGCCCTTCCCTGGGCTTTTTATTATTTTTATGGCAATATATCTGGGCGATCGATGCACCCTCCCGCCAACTACATAAGGAGCGCCCAATGGCCGAGCTACGAGTCGGCGTTGTGGGGTATAGCACCCAGAAATTCGACGAAGACAGAGCCAGGCGGCTCGTCAACCAGGCGTACGACCAGATCGCCGCGGAGCATCAGTCGGATCAAATAACCGTGGTATCCGGTCTGTCCAACTTCGGCCTGCCGAAGATTGCCTACGAGGAAGCCGTTAAGCGCGGCTGGAAGACGGCCGGTGTCACCCTCCAGTATCGGCTCGACCGGGGCGACCCCCTATTTCCCGTTGACGAGCAGATCGTCATCAACGGCCAGCGGGGCGACGAAAGCCCCGCCTTCTTGGACAACATTCACATGCTGGTCCGTGTAGGCGGCGGCGACCAATCCACGAACGAAACGGAGGCAGTCAAGGCTTCGGGCCGTCAGGTCATAGAACACGACCTGGCCGTTCTCCCCGACTAGTCCTTTCATGCTCCTCCTGGACCCCATCCAAAGTGATGGGGTCCTCACTTTTTGACCCGAGCAGTGGAATGAGGCAAAATATGGACAAAATGTTAATTTAGTGATATAATTGTATAGTTAATCGAACGTTTACACCCGAACTTGGGAGTGGCCATGTCCCTCAGCCTGCCGCAGCGCACCAACGACCCGGCGCTCGAGCTGCTGGTTCGTAAGCTGCTCCGTCGACCCCGACCCATCAAGGCCGCCGTGGTGGCGAATGCCGCTAAGCGCATCTACGCCTGGCAGCCCAGAGCCAGAACCGCCGTGCTTGAAGTGCAGCGGTTCCTCAGCCTGGCAAACACCATTGAGACCATCAAGCAGGGTGTCGATGGCCAGGAAAAAGGCACTGGCTACATCGCCAACACCCTGGTCATCAGCCTGGCTCGGCTCTACGCGGCTCACATGCCCGTCGAGGAAGAGTGCTTGGTGCAACTGGGCGAGTACGAAAAGCTGCTTCAGCAGCACCCATCGCTCCAGTGGATGTACGCCAAGGTCTCGTTCCTGTACCGGGCCTACGCCCGCCGGGCCTACGCCGTCAATCTGCTCCGCGAGCAGATGCCAACCGATGCGGAAGCATCCCGGCAGCTGGCCGAGATGGGTGTCGACGACCCCGCGGCGACCATCGCCGAGATCGCTGCTGCTCTGAACGAGCAGCGAGCCTACGGGGTCAAACCCTGCCTGTTCCGCGACGGCATGCTGCACGACAGCGACGACGCCTGGGTGTTCTCCGATGGCCATGACCTCATGCAGGACATGCCGGAGGGCATCGAGATCGACCCGCCCCTGGCCGTCACCGTGCTGGGCGCGCAGCGTGAGATCAAGCAGCTGCAGCCAGAGCGGTACGACCATGGACGCGGCATGATCTCGACCCGGTTCGACTTCCGTGACAAGCTCGTGGCGGCCATCCAGGCGTCCGGCGAGTTCACGGTCGACCCTCAACTGGGTATGGTGCCTCTTGAGGCCTACTTCATCCAGGCTGAGCGTCGCAAGGCGTACCAGCTGTTCCAGATCATCCACCTGTTGCGGCTTTACGATCTGATCGTGCCGCAGTACGTGGCCGCCGATCTGACCGTTCCCGCCTGGCCGATCCTCACCGATGATCAGCCTCGGCGTGGCCGGCACCTGCCGGTCCCCGCCGATGGGCTTCGCACCCTGGTACTCCCCCGCCTGCGCGTACTGCGTCACCCCGACGCCGTCCGTGCAGCATTGGACCAGGAGCTGGCCGAAGCCGAGCGGGAAACTGAGCAGCGCAGCCAGCGCGGCCCGGTTGCCAACCACCCCGTGACCGGCTTCGTTCGACCCCTTCCGGCCGGCTGCACAGCCTCTCCGAAGGCCCACGAGCTGGCCTGGAAGGAGCGTAAGATCATCTTGGGTGAAGGCGAAACGTACGTCCGCTTCCACCGCCGCGGCCAGAAACCCAATCCCGCCGTCGGCCATGTCGCTCAAGTTCACAACCGTTCCTAACCCGCCCCGCCGCGGGCAGCTAAGGCCAGTAAGGCCCCGCTGTCTGCAGCGGGGCCTTACTGTTGTCCGGCTATTTGTTATGATGGGACAATGGATCAAGTCAGCGTTATTATTCCTGCGCTCAACGAGTATTATTATCTCCCCCACTTGCTCGAATCACTCGCCCATCAAACATATAAGGGCCAGCTGCAAGTTATCGTGGTTGACGGCAAATCAGAGGATAATACGGCCCAAAAAGCGGCAGAGTTTGCCAACCGCTTTGACGACCTATTGGTGCTCACCGCGGAGCGGGACGTCGGCCACCAGCGCAACGTGGGCGCCAATCACGCCAAGTATCCATACCTGATTTTCTTTGATGCCGATGTGGTTTTGCCCCTAAATTTCTTGGAAGCTCTTGCCGCCCAAGTCCACGGCGATAAACCGTTTATTGGCGCCGTTATGCATATGGGCGAGAAAATGAGCCTCATTGACTATGCGTCGCTGGTAGCGGTGTATGGTCTAGGATTTCTGGCTTGGCTCGCTCGCATGCCTTTTATTAATGGTGACTGCATGGTGACAACGCGCGCCAACCACCAACGCGTCGGCGGCTTTGTTGAGGGCGCCATCTTGGGCGAGGATACCGACTACGGTTTCCGCTCAATTCGGGCTGGCGCCAAGTACCGCTTCTTTATGCGTCCGCACGTCATAGCTTCGGACCGGCGCATTACGGAGCTCGGAGTGAACCGATGGACGCTGCTCTGGACGTGGTCGAGAGCATTCCTCAAGGTAAAACGCCACGGTCCCACCTTTGAAGGCGTCGAGTACCCGTTTGGCCGCTATGGCAAACCCAAGACCCGCAAGCCCTGACAAAAGGAAAAGCCGGAGCGACGAATCGCCGCTCCGGCTTTTTGATGTAAACTACTGGTTACCCTCGACGTAGACCCAGCTCAATAGCTTGAGCCACTTCGGCCCTGGCATGAGCTTCGGTTTCACGCCCCAGGCCACAATACGGGCCATAAGCGTCAAACTGACCACCCATCTCAGCCTCAGCCGCAAGCCGGGCTTCGTCGGCATACTCGTCTTCGTGGGCGTAGTGTGTGAGGCCACCCACGAGCACAATCTGACGCAACTCTTCCCGCAGCCCGCTGAGACCATGGTAGCAACGGCGCTGCCGTGGTGGGGGCAGTGTGCCTTCAGCCAGCGGCAGCTGCATCAGCACCAATCGCGCCCTGGAGTTGGGATGGATCTCAGTAATAGCGGCGTCATGCAAGGCCGTCGTCAGCCGCCGAATGACTCGTGAGTTCTGGATCCGGCGCGACAATCCATTTGCCAGTCCCGTTGCAAAGCGGCCAACAAGTGGGATCTTCGTCAGGGGCTTAAATGCTGCCCGAAATACCGCCTCGATAGCCGTGCTTCCATGGAGAGCACCCCAGCACTGGTGGGTTGCTATGGTGATTTCCTCCTGCTGGGCTCGCGGCAACAAGCTGACCAGCTTGGCCAGTCGACGGCCGTAGTAACGAGCCAGCCAGCCGCCCAGACCCACAAGCGACAAAACCGCCACCAGCACCTGCTCGATCGGCTCTTCAACCGCATACACCACATCCTCGGCCGGGAGCGCTTCGAGCATGACATTCCACTCGTCCGCGATCAGCCGCAGGAACGGCTCGCCGCCGAAGTACATTCCGGTCAGTATACCGGAGCTATCCGGCGCCGGAATGCCCACCAGCAGTTTGAGCTCAGGCTGGTTGAACTCTTTCCGCATCTCCAGCAAGACTTCGTGGGCAATCTTGGCTCGCCGCGCAAATCCGAGCTCACCATGGAGCTTCTCGTACAAGCCTTTGCGGGCGTACTTGGGCCGGCGCAAGAGATACTGACGGTACTTCTTGCCACTATGCGGCTTCGCGCCCATGCGCTCACGGAGCACCCGGCCGTAGGCAATCCGGATCCAGTCCTGAAACATGGCCGGGTCACCATCGGCAACGACGGGTACGCAGCCCCCGGCCTCATGAGCTGCCGTCAGTACTCCGTGCATATTGTATCGGATAAGCTCACGGAGGCGGTCGTCATGGTTCGTTAGGCTGATGAGGGATTCATCGGTGTTGTTGCGAAAGATGGCGCGTGGCCAGCTGCCCGGCGAGTAGAATCCCGGACCGTGCAGTTGAGTGTACTTCAGCCACCAAGCTTTCATCAGGGCCTCTCAGGTGTTGTCTGCGGCTGGAAAGTGCAAAAATAGCGCCCGCAAAAATTGGGCACTAGGGATGTTTATACCCCATAACAAGGCCAAAATTCAATGGTAATTATCTATAATCGTATCTATTGATTTTTGAGAAAAATGATATAATGCGCTTATGTTTACCTGGCCGCATTTATTTATTGGTCTCATCGTCCTCGTGCTGGGCATCGCCATGGTCAAATATTCCTACCAAGTAGCAAACTATACTGGTCGTCAGGCCTGGATTGAGAATCGGCTGGGCTCAGGTTCCACTTATTTTGCCTACAAAATGTTCGGGCTGTTGGCTATCTTTATTGGCGTGCTCTATGCCACAGGCTTGAGCGGCGCTTTTGGAAACTGGATCTTTTCCCCTCTGAGCGGTTTCTTTTCCCCAGCCCGCGGTCTCTAAGTAGCTTTCAAATTTGCACCAACTGCCAGGTGTGGTTTTTTGTTGACCCCACATCTATATCCGCTATAGTTATATCCATAACAGATATATTATATGAGCGACGCTACCCGTTCTCCTCGTTTCGAGCCCCTAACCCCGGCAGTGTTCTACATACTACTAGCCCTAGCAACACAGGACCGTCATGGCTACGGCATCATGAAGCAGGCCGAGTCTGACTCTAGCGGCCAAATACATCTGGGCCCGGGCACCCTATACGGCACAATTAAGCGTCTTCTGGCAGCGGGTCATATTGTTGAGGCCGGCGAGCAGACCGACCCTGAGCTAGACGATCAGCGGCGCCGGTATTACCGGCTAAGCCCCAGCGGACGGCAGCTCCTTGGCCTGGAACTAGAGCGACTGGAGCATGCGGTAGAAGCAGCCCGACAGCAGCATATCCTTCCTCATCACAAGCTTGGTGGAAACCTTGGCCGTGATTGACCGGCCTCCACTCGATCGCTCCCAAATCTGGTATCGCCGCTTGGTTCGCCTTTACCCCAAAGCTTTCCGCGATCGATTTGGCCCAGAGATTATTCTGCTATTTGATGATATCTACCGAGACCTCCAGTATGCTCCGCCCCGTGACCGCACCTGGCGGCTGGTGGCGACAAGTTTTGATACCATAGCCAGCATCGGCCAGGAACAAGCCACCGCGCTTTATCAACGCCTAACCAAGGATTTGACTATGTCAAAAAAACCAACTTCGTCCAGTTCAGCACGCCGCTTTGTGACTCGTCATCCGCGTTTAACGGTTTTCCTGACTGGCCTAGTGGTAGTGCTCGTAATTGGCGCCTGGGCCGGTCCAACCCTTACAGCTAGTGCCTCCGGTCTTTACCTGCGAGAACAAGCTTATACTGCCACATCCAGACACACCAACCAGGCCCGAGTTGCCAGCCTGTTCGTCAATGATTACATCGCCGCAAAACAAGGGCTCCCAACTAAGCGGCCCAGCGGCAATAGTAGTCCCCTCACCATGGAGCCAGGTATCACCATGGACCGCTCCGTGCATGACTACTACCGCTCAGTACAGCCCGGCTTTGATCCGTTTCTATGCAGCTCTACCTTGCCGACTAAGGCCAGCTTCGACACTGATCTAACGGGGCCTAGCTTTGGATTCGCCTCAGTTACGGCTCGGTTTAGCTATGCCGACAGTCCAACCGAGAACACCGTCCGCTACTTACTCGCTATGAAGCAAGGCTCAAACGAGGGCTGGCGGGTAGTAAATGTAAGCTGTACTTCCCTTAATCACAGCCCCAATCCGCCCTTTGAACTCTGGGTGCGGCCTGACAGCGAGCTATCGATTGATGTCGATTATCAGTAATTGTCCTACTCTTCACGCATATCTTTAATCGGATTACGGCGAATATTGAGAAGCAAGGGTGCAGCCGCCGCCAATAGGCCGGCCACAAGTACGAAAAGATAGATGAGCAGCATGTCACCAATGTTCACCCCGACAAGATGGAAAGACTTATTTAGGTCAGAACTGTTGAAGGCCATAACTGCCTGGATACTCAGAACTCCACTATAGCGCGTCTCCATATATGCAGCCAAAGTGGCGCCAAGCACCACCGCAAATACAAACGCCAGGCTGGCCAGTATGAGCGTATAAAACACATATACAGCCGTTATATCAAGCCGGCTAGCCCCAAGGGCGCGAAAAACGCTTGTTTCTTTGCGGCCATCAGCGATAATCTTACCAATGGTCCCCATCATTACTACCGCCGAGAGTGCAGCAACGACTAGAACCAGTACTTGAAACCACTTTGTAACCACTGGCGCGGCATCGTACAGTGTTGCCAATGGATTGCCGTACTGATGCATTACATAGCGATGCTTTTTGGCACAGGTCGATTGAGCGTTAGGGCTCGATAAGTCAGTGCAATTATGGGCATCGATAAACGCGCGCTGGCTAGCTCGATCCGGAAACTCCGCGTATACCATACTCCCTTCCATGATGGCACCCAAAGGGCTAAATGTGGCTTGACGAAGCAGCGGTTGGCTATTCACACTAGGCGTTGGCACAAACCAACCTGGCCCCAGGCTCGAAGTAAGAAAACTACTCGCCAAGCCACCTAGCGTGGATGGCTGTTCAGCGGTCATGCTAGCTTTAGGCGCTACCCCAACCACTCGAAACGATATTGTGCTAACCAATGGAGCAGCCTTAGGGCTAAACTCTCGCATAAACTGTTCCTCAGCAACCGCAGCCTTCTTAGACTCTGCATTTCGCTTGTCACTCTGCACGCCCACGGGCTGACACGACTGCCGACTTTCTGCATAAATAAGCTCAGGTGGCACCCAAGTTTTATCGGACTTATGAGTAACAAGATCCTGTTGGTATTGCCGTGCCAAAGCACGTCGGTCAAGCTCAGCCTGATTGCGATAGCAAACCGTCATAAGTCGATCCCGGATCCCCGTGCGCACCTCCTGCAAACGAGCGCGCTGCTGGCTAGCTGATGCCGTATCTGGCAGCGGCTTAAGCGTCAAAAGACGTTCAGCAGCATCAATGGGCACAATTACTGGTATTGGGTCACCCGAGGCAGAAGTTAAGGACTCACCTGGCAACGTAAAGGGCTGCAACATCTGCTCATCATAGGCCTGAAGCGTCATCCCAAACGTACTCAGCGAACCATCTTTGTCGGTGGGTGAAAACGGATTGTCGCTCGGCTTAACCTCCGCTCCGTTCACCACTGGAGTAAGCTCTATAGCACCAGATTCTAATAGATTCTGGCTGACAAACTGCGAGGTATGGACCTCTCGAAGGCCTTGACCATGAATAAGCTTGGCGACATCCTTGTAGGCCGCCTGCCGAGGCGCCAGTTCGAGCAGAGCTTGCTGCGCAGCCGGATCCAAAATAGAGAGCTGCTGCCTCTCTTTCCCTCCATCTGATATCTGCATAGTAGGCTGCGGCGCGGTCTTTAGGTCAAAAGCCACCCCCAAACGCTTAGCGGCGGCATCTTGCTGTTTATTACGCTCGCGTGCAATCTCCAACGCGCGGCCAATATAGTCCGTATCATCGTAATATTCGACGTGGTATGGGAGCATGATCTGCACAAAAAATCGCTTAACAAGACCATCGTTGCCAAAGTTATCGATACTCGTTAAGCTCCCCCGTATAACCAGAGATGCCGCCACTAAAGCCGCAAAGAGCACCCCCGAAACCACCAGCGTAATACCAAGTCGAATGCGACGAGTTCGCAGCTTGGTCAAAGCGAGTGTTAGGCAATCACGTAAACCAATCATGCTAGAATTCTCCCATCACGTAGCTTTATGATACGGTCGGCCTGATGAGCAACCTCCATATCGTGAGTCACCAGAACAATGGTGGTTCCATATCGTTCACGAATTGATTTAAACAGCTCAATAATTGTACGAGCATTGGCCCGATCAATATTGCCGGTCGGTTCATCGGCCAGAATAAGCTTGGGACGGTTGAGTAAAGCCCGCGCGATAGCAGCTCGCTGCATCTGTCCCCCGGATAACTCCTTAGGCAAATGATCAAGCCGGTCGCTCAAACCCACTGCGGCAGCCAGCTCTGGAATGCGGCGTCCACGCTCTGCTTGCGATAGGCCCGCAAACATACCGGGCACGGCTAGATTGGTGCGTATGTCTAAGAAAGGCTGCAAGTAGAAAAATTGGAACACAAAGCCAATTGTCTGATTACGAAGCTTGGATAGTTGGCGGTCGCTCAGCCCTGCAACATCTTGACCACCAATAGCAATGTGACCGCTATCGGGCTTATCAAGTGCCCCCATTAGGTTAAGTAGCGTGCTTTTACCGCTACCACTGGGACCCGTAATAGCCACGATTTCCCCCTGGCGGATTTTAAGCGCTACTTCCACAACTGCGCCCACCCGCTCTCGGCCTAGCCTATATTGGCGGCTCACGTCCTGCAGCTCAACGATTACCGGCGCATCGCTCGAGGCGACAGGCTGATTCTGGTCCCGTTCTCGGCTGAGCGCCTCAAGCGCTTGCCGAACTGCCTCGATATCTCCATCAAAGGCAGTCAGTACCGTTTTGAGCTTCTCCTGAATATCAGGTGTCAAATGAAGCATGGGCCCTCCTACATTAAATGTAGCATAAGCTTGGTTATAAGTATATCCGTGACGGATATACTTATAAGGCACAAACACACTAAAAACCAGCCATATGGCTGGTTTTTAGTGTGTTTGAAGTCTATATTGTGCAGTGTAATGCCGACCTAGAATGTCCACTTGAGTCTACTGGAGCACATCCTCGTAAGAGGCAGCTCGACTGTAGGGTCTCAAGGCCTGAGATTAACTTACTCAGGTACCGTTACCGGCAGAATACATCCCTAGAAAGGAGGTGATCCATCCGCACCTTCCGGTACGGATACCTTGTTACGACTTCATCCCAGTTACCACCCCCACCTTAGGGCCTAGCAAAGTAGGCACTTCGGGTGTTGGCGACTTCCGTGACGTGACGGGCGGTGTGTACAAGACCCGGGAACGTATTCAACGTGGTATGCTGACCCACGTTTACTAGCGATTCCGACTTCATGCAGGCGAGTTGCAGCCTGCAATCCGAACTGAGACCGGTTTTGGTGCGATTAGCTCCCCCTCGCGGGTTCGCGGCGCGTTGTACCGGCCATTGTATGACGTGTGTAGCCCCAGGCGTAAGGGCCATGCTGACCTGACGTCATCCCCACCTTCCTCCCGGTTGGCCCGGGCAGTCTCGCATGAAAAATACAACATACGACAAGGGTTGCGCTCGTTGCGGGACTTAACCCAACATCTCACGACACGAGCTGACGACGGCCATGCAGCGCCTGTCACTAGGCTCCCGAAGGCACTCCTCTATTTCTAGAAGATTCCTAGGATGTCAAGCCTGGGTAAGGTTCTCCGCGTATCGTCAAATTAAACCACATCATCCACCGCTTGTGCGGGTCCCCGTCAATTCCTTTGAGTTTTAGCCTTGCGGCCGTACTTCCCAGGCGGCATACTTATCGCGTTAGCTTCGTCTCACAGGGGGTCGATACCCCATAAGACTAGTATGCATCGTTTACGGCGTGGACTACCAGGGTATCTAATCCTGTTCGCTCCCCACGCTTTCGTACCTCAGTGTCAGGAGTGGCCCAGCAAGCTGCCTTCGCCATTGGTGTTCCTACGAATATCTACGCATTTCACTGCTACACTCGTAATTCCACTTGCCTCTGCCGTCCTCTAGCATGCCAGTATGAGACACAACGTATGGTTGAGCCACACGGTTTCACATCTCACTTAACACGCCACCTACGCACGCTTTACGCCCAGTGATTCCGGATAACGCTTGGACCCTACGTATTACCGCGGCTGCTGGCACGTAGTTAGCCGGTCCTTATTCATATGGTACCGTCACAATCTTCCCATATAAAAGCAGTTTACAACCCGAAGGCCGTCATCCTGCACGCGGCGTTGCTCCATCAGACTTTCGTCCATTGTGGAAGATTCCTTACTGCTGCCTCCCGTAGGAGTCTGGGCCGTATCTCAGTCCCAGTGTGGCTGGTCAACCTCTCGATCCAGCTACCCATCGTCGCCTTGGTAGTCCATTACACTACCAACAAGCTAATGGGACGCAGGCCCCTCCTTTAGCGCATTACTGCTTTAACCTTACGGTATTATGCGGTATTAGCCGACCTTTCGGCCAGTTATTCCCCACTAAAGGGTAGGTACCAACGTGTTACTCACCCGTCCGCCACTAAATCGTATTGTTCTTCGGCCCGGACCCTAAAAGAGTTCGGATAGAAGAACAAATAAGATTCCGTTCGACTTGCATGTATTAGGCACGCCGCCAGCGTTCATCCTGAGCCAGGATCAAACTCTCCAAAAAGTGCTTAGCCGAAATGGCTAAGTCTTGAATAGTTTGAGCTGGTAAATCGCTCAAAGAATGTGTGTACAACATACCTCCGGAAAGAAATATGTGTACACGGATTTTGTTGGTCATATACCCGGGGAGGGTATATGCCATCGTAGCTCGGCTCCCCGCTGACGAAGAGCTCCGCTTTCATTACACTGCACAATATAACTTTCAAACAACAATCTCGAAGGACAAAATAAATAGCCAGCCGGAAGCTTGCTACGTAGGTTGAACCATTTCAAGACTAGGTAATGGTAGCGCACCAGATAGGCCATGTCAATAACTTTTGGGCATAAATGAGGGAGATTCTTGGGGAAAACGGCGATAGGGGCGGTTTGAGGTGTGCATGTAGCGTGAGGGTTGGTTATTTTTGCGAATTTCTTGCAAAAATAACCAACCCCTAAGCAGCCTTACTTGGCCACTCCGTAAGGTGGCCAAGTATTGACGTAAGAAACATAATATAGTACAGTTTTGCAACACCGCTCCTTGGAACCAACAAGACAAGATTGGACCGCGCTATGACCGCTCCCGTCGCCACCACCCGAAGAACCGCCGCAGACTGGCGCGAGACCGCCGTCACGGCGGTATGGAACGTGATCTTCGCCTACCTCTGCTTCGGCTGGCTCAGCATCGTGCCGGGCTTCATCAGCCTCGCAGGCGACAACCAGGGGCTACAGATTGGCAGCTGGTCGGCGTTCGGGCTGTGGGGCCTCCTGTTCCTCGTCGTCATGTGCGACGACTGATTCGATGACCAGCGCCCAAAACCACTGGGACCGGCCCGAGGGCTGGTACGAGCGGAACATCTGGAGAACTCTTGCGGTTCTCGTGGCCGTCGCCGCGATCGGCTTTGTTGTCTTCAGTATCGGGCACAACCACGGTCGCCCGACCTGGCTGGAGACACCTGGACTGGTGGTTATGATCGTCGGAGGTAGTGCAGCCGTTCTGCACATCGCCGCGATCGTGATCATGCTCATCAGATACAACGAGCACACTGGTCCGTAACTCCTGCCCATGCAGGCACCGAGTGCCCCGAGCTTTCCGCTCGGGGCACTTCCCTTTTCTACAGGTTGTAGTACTTGGCCCGCAGGTACTCTTGGTAATTGACTTTTTTACGCGCCCTAAACGGCAAGAAAGCCACAATAAGCCCGACTACGAGTATCAATCCGCCCAGCACGGCATAGTTGACCCAGGCATAGTTTGTGGCTGAAGCCAGCACGAGCACCTGCTTATCCCCTGGCGCCTTCACCGTTAATGTCTGAGCCTTGGCATCATAAACCCCACCTGAGAGCATTTGCAGTTCGCCCGATGTGCTCTTGCTAGCAGCTTGCGGCGAGTGGTAACCGGCAATCTTGGCTGCCAGCTTGAATTTCCAGGTAACAGGAGATTTAAAATCAGTGATGCGGCTGCCATCGGTGGACTTACAAATAAGGGCATATGGCCCCACAATGAGTGCCCGGTCGGCGCCAGGATTAACATCGCGGCTAGAGTCTTCCACCGTACAACCGGCATCATCCGGCACGGCGCCGGCCGGTACGCTTACCTGAGCAAGCTTGTCTGAGGCATCAAACACGCGGTCATGTGATGTATCAGCCGCTAGCACATCACCAGTGGAGGCATCGGCCAGTGCGTACTCGGATACCGCTCCCGACTGACTTACGGCGCTCAGGCGGTAGTAGTAGTGCACACCCGGAGCAGCGGTCTGATCCCGGTATGAGGCTTCGGTTAACGTGTCACTTAGCGTCTCCCAGGTAACATTATCTACGGAGCGTTCAAGTTTGTAGGCCTTAATTGCGGCCGGATCGCCGGCCGGCTGCCAAGCCAAGTCTACCTGATGGCTACCATCAGGTACGGTTGCCTTAAAGTTTGTAGGCGCACCGCCAAAAACTGCCGGCGAAGCCGCAGGCGTGGCGGTCGCTGGAGTTGGCGCCGGAGTGCTCACGGGTGGCACCGGCTGAACAGTGTAAACAAAGTCGAGACCACCGTCCACTACCCGGTCCCACACCTGCTGGTCGGCCGCACAGCCGGCATTATGATAACAATTTGTACCAGCAACCTGGTTTTCATAGGTGGTCGACACGCCGGCCTCGGGGTTGTTGCGCGTAATCGGACCGTTAATACCCACTGGGCCGCCACCAGCAATACGAGCACAGTAGGGTGTGCCAGCAGCCACCGTCAGCTGCCAGTTGCCGCTAGAGGTTGTTACCGCACTACCCGCTCCACACAATGTCACCGTAACACCCGCATAACCCGAGCCAGTATCGGCATTATAGGCACGGCCTGAAAGCGTAACAGTATCGGCAGCCAAAGCTGCTCGCGGCACGAGCGGAGCTACGACCGACAACAAAATCCCGGCTAAAAGCAGGCTGATTCGGGCCGGACCAAGCAGCTGGTGAGTTAGACGAAGCATTTTCACGATCGTCTACCTTACCATAATCTGAAGACCTCATCAACCAGGCTGGCTATAGGTTGTAATATTTGCTCCGTAGGTAATCATCATAACTGCGAGTTTGCCTGCGTCGAAGCAGGAAGACTACCACACCGATTACCAAGGCAAGAAGCACAACGACCGTTAGGATAATGCCAAATGGGAAGCCCGACTGGGCCGATCCCAGCACTGCTGTAGCCCCCGCCTGAGCTGAGGTAAATTTAAAAATAAAGGTCTTCTCGTCCAGCAATCCACCCTTAATGGTCACCATTTTGCCTGATCCGTCCACGGCTACGGCTTCCGGACTTGTGTAGCCTTTGAGTTTATCTTTGAGATTGTAGGCCCACTTAATTGGCTTTTTGTAGCTGGTAATAATGCTGCCGCTCGCGTCTTTACACACGAGTAAATACGGTCCGGCCAATACCTTGCGGGAGGTCGCCACCGTGAGCTTATGCTGGTCAGCCGTGATACTGCAGTTGGCTGCACCATCCACGGTGTCGTTATCCAGGGTGGCAATGGATAAATTATCGTCGCTCGAGAAGGACGTGGAGGTGTCAGCGCTAATGTTGCCCTGGAAATTTGGCGTCACGGCATCGGCCAGTACTACCTCGGAAGTCGCACCCACGCTGTTAACCGACCGGACCCGATAGTAATAGTGGACACCAAAAGCCGCGCCGTTATCTTGATAACTAGACTCAGTCAGGCTATCAGCTAGGGTGGTCCAGGTAATTTGATCCACGGACCGCTCGAGCTTATAGGCCGTGACACCACTTGAATCGGTGGGCGGGGTCCACGACAGTGATACGAGGGCGTTATCGCTCGCCGCCAACGCCTGGAAACTCGTAGGCGCACCAGGCGTAGCTGGAGTTGAGGCCGCCGGAGCCGGAGTCGCCGCCGGGGCCGGATTGGTATTTGTAGCTACTTTAGCCGGCGTGGGCGTAGCTGCCGGCTTGGGAGTGGCCGGTCTAGGTGTAGCAGGCTTGGGCGTAGCTGGAACTGGGGTGGCTGGCGGTGGTGGCGGCGGTGTGGGCGCAGGCGTGGCCGGTGAGGTAAACACGAGATCATAGCCGGTGTCTACCGACCGGTCGTACTGCGGCTGCTGGGTTATGCAGCCGCTAGGTGTGGGTGTGGCGCCGCAATACACGCCGGCTTTCTGGAACTCGTAGGAGGCAGTTTGACCAATATTGGACCGGTTATTTACTGCCACCGGGCCACTCCAGCCGCCGGGAGCCCCAGTGTTATAACGGACACAAAACTCATCATCGCTCGTGGTAAGCGATGATGACCAGCTCCCAGAGCCGTTCGTCACCGCAGTTTGACCGAGACACAGAATGAGCTGCACGTTGGCCAATCCGGCGCCGGTGCGACTATCGTACACTCGGCCAGACACAATGCGACCCGCGGCTTGGCTGCTTCGAAATTGCAGCCCCAAGGCCACTGATAGACCCACCATAAGGACGAGTAACAAGCCGCCAAATCGCCGCCTGGTCCGCAGCATTTCGCGTTTGTGATGTTCAAAATGTGGCAAAGTAGAATGCGCCATTGCTACCATTATAGCGCAAACTACTTATGCTCATAGTGCTTCGTTCAGGGAAGCTGCTTAGCGTCTTTTTAGGAATATTTGTGACTAGCAAGGAACAAGAACCGACAGCCAAAAGAGCTTGCGAAAAGAGTACTAGGCGCGCTTATTCTTGCGGCTGGAGCCCCTGCCAAGCCACTTGGCCTTGCGAGCTTGATTAACCTCGGTGGCCAATGCTGCCGGAATAGTTTTGTAAGTGCTAAAGAAAATGGTGGCGCCCCAGAGCAGGCCAACTGCCAACATCAGCCACGACCAGACACGCCAGCCCGCGTAACTTGCGCGCTCGTACTGCAGAAGTGTGGCAGCTAAGCCAATCCAACCAACTGTCTGGGTAGCGGCCAGGATTCGGCGGCTAAGGCTTCGAATAATCGGCGACTTGCCATAACGAGACTTCAGTATCACCTTCTGCGCCACGCCACCAATGATGATGATGGCAAATACGGCCGCATACGCCCACATCTCCGTGCTCGACGGTGTGACTTGGACAGCATCAAACAATGGTCCAAGGTGCTGGTAGTTAAATAGCCCTCCCAACGCTACACCGACTACAGCCCCAGCGGTAACTTCGCTTGGCTGGTGGCCTAGGATCTCGCGCAGTCGCAGTTCTGGCTGGGCCAGCTTGACGCGATCATGACCTAGGCTATCTATGAGCATGTTGATAGCTGCAGCCTGTTCTCCGGCTGAACGACGCACCCCAAACGAGTCATACATGACAATAGCTGCCAAGATTACGGCTAGACCAAAGACAGCGCTCCCAGTCCCGCCCACCAGCAGTGCTGTTACCGCCAATGAACACACTACGGCCGAATGGACACTGGGCATGCCGCCGGAGGCATAAAGGTATCGAAAATCAATGCGCCCCTTGAGCGCAGCCAGAGTGAACTTAGCCACTTGAGCAACGGCCCACGTGGCAAGCGGAATCACAATATATGGGTTATAAGCCACCGGAAAACTCCTTCAAAAATTCTGCGCCTATTGTAGCGGTTTTCAGCAAGAAGCGACAGGCTTTGAGCCTGTCGCTTCTTGCAACCCCTTAAAACCAGGAGCTATTTGACCCTCTTGAGACGCTTCTCCACCGAAAGCGTAGCCCCGGCCAAGAGCAGCAAAAGTGCCGAACCGAGGAAAACAAATCCCATGTCCTTGGTCTTGGAAGCTGCCGCGGCAGCCAGTGGCATCGCCTGGTGCGCTGCCGCCAGCACTGCACCGGTAGCGCCCGTCGCCGCAGCAATGTTAGCCGCTGCCTGGGCAACCGATGGCTGAGTTCCGGCCACCGCACCAGCGAGCCCGCCAACGGGATTCGCAATGACCGTGGCTATTGCGGCCGGCACGCTAGGGGCTATAGCCGAGCCAGCAGCCGTCGCCTGTCCCGAGGTGGGCTTGGTGCCAGCAGTAGTGTTGGCATTGACGCTCCCAAACCAGTCACCAAAGACGTTGATAACCAGAACTCCGAACCAGTTTTTCACATTAATAGCCGAATCAACAATATTGGCCGCGCTGGAAACCGCTTTGGCTGCCCCCGTCGTGGCGTTGCCAGTTTGAGTGTTATTTGTGGCGGTAGCGTCACCCGACTGGGCCCCCACATTCACATTATTAGTAATAGTACCCGTCGACTGGGTGTCGGAGTTGGCGGTATTGGTATTTGAGCTGCCTATCTGCCCCGACCCCGCACCATTGGCGGTAACCTGCGCCCCGCCGGTGAGGAGAGCCGAGGATGTGCTTCCGGCCTCCGGCAAGTCCATAATGCGACCAACCCAGTGGCCGGCGACGTTCACAATCACGAGCACCGCATTACTACCAACAATGCGGCTGTTGACCAAGTTGTAAACGCCATTCTCAGTGGCCGCAGCGCCTGTAGCGGCATTCCCGGCCGAAGTGTTTGAGCCTACACTGGCCGAACCACTGGTGGCGGTTGTAGTAACATTGTTATTGATGCCGTAACTCGCAGTATTGTTGCTCGTTGCCTGATTGGAATTGCTACTGTTGGCCACAAGTCCATCCAGGAATCCGGCCGGGAACAAAATATCGCCGCTTAAGTTGCCAAAAATATTCAGGATGCCAAAGAATGAACTACCTGAGGTAATGAACGACCGAATGAGGTTAACGATGTTAACTTGAGCATAGGCGTCACCACTCTGAATATCACCCACCTGGCCGTTGCCGCTGGCCGTCACATTACCTGATTGAGCAGATAGATCAACGTTGTTGGTAATATTTGCGCCATTGCTAGCATGCACATTCACGCCGTTGGCATTGGTCACCCCAAGCTGCCCACCTCCGGTCACTGAAGCCGTAGGCTGAAGCATAATATCACCGGTCTGGTCACCGAAGAAGTTCTGCATAAAGAAGCTCAAATCACCATTGGACCACGACCACACTGAGGCTAGTAAGTTAATAATGTTAGCGATAACCGAAGCCGTCCCGCTACTCAGCGTGCCAGCCGCAGTGTTGCCCGCAGCCGTCACATCACCCGACTTTGCCACACTTTCGAGTGTATTAATGACGTTCACGAGGCTGGTAAGATCAAACCAATCCTGGTTAGTGTTACTAATACCCACTGCGTTGGCTGAACCTGAACCCGCGCCCAATGCTGCTCGGCCGGTGGGCTGACCTTCATCGTTGAGAAGCCCCATGAGTTTGGCTAGCCGCCAATCGTTGGACCCCACCACAATATCACCAAATGCCGTGTGCACCGTCCGAGGAGCCGTAATAAAGTACGCCGGCTTCGGGACGGAGGCTGGGATAATTTCATACCAACCTACCCGAGTGTCAAAGTAGTACTTAGGGGACAGCCAGTAACCCGTGCCGCCGCGGTCATACATAAATGAGCTCTTGTCAGCCGCAACCCATGTTTGGGTCGTGGTGTCGAATACCCAATCAGGAATTACCCCCGTAGGCTGCGAAGGCCCGGTTGGGGTCGTAGGCCCCGTAGCCTGGGTTGGTCCGGTGGCGCCCGCCGGACCCGTGGTCTGAGTGCCGTCAGCGCTGGCCGCCGACACAGTACCATTGCCATCTGGATTAGGTTTCGGCGTAGCCGGTGGGGCCGGGGTTGGGGCAGCCGAAGGAGACGGAGTAGCCGGCGGCGTGGGAGTTGGCGGCGCACTAGGATTGGGCGTAGCTGGAGGCGCTGGAGTAGCCGGCGGCGCAGGGGTTGGCGGGGGCGCCGCCAAGACCACACCAGACACCATGGCCTGGGTGGCTAACATTAAACTGATACATAAGCTGGAAAATAGTCTTCGTTTCATCGGTGCTGTCTCCCCTTTTCCGTTAGGCTGCTGTGACTACTTGCGGACATTAATGATGCGAACAGGCGAAAGCCCTGATAGGATAATTGCGGATGGAGGCGGCGAGGCCCCCATCTGGTCAGAAGCGACTAGTTACCGATAGTAACGGTTGTGCTCTGGCTGCTGGTGTTCGAAGCGCTGCCAGAAACGGCGCTACCAGCGGTGGTGTTACCAACCACACCTACGTTACCGCTCACGGCACCCTGGAAGTTGTTATTGCTAACTTGTACCAGGTTCGTGTTGGTGGTCGTAGACGTGTTGGTGTTGGTAATACCAACGGTGTTGGTCGAGTTCGGGCCGGTCAGGTTGAGGCTGACGGTGTCCATACCCAAGGTCATTGGTAGATTGGCCGCGGCCGAAGCAGTGTTGGTCACGCCAACGCCAGTGCTCTGGCTGCTGCTGTTGCTGGCCGCGCCCGAAGCCGCACCGCCAGTGGTGGTGTTGTTAGCAGCAAGAACGCTACCGCTACCCGAGAACTGGCCGTTAAAGTTACCCACGCCCACTGCGTTGGTGTTCGTGTGGGTGGTGTTGCTGGTGTTGCTTAGGCCAACGCTATTGAGCGAGCCAGGGCCGGTCGTACCAACTGTTACGGTGCTGGCGGCGGCAAAACCGGCCAGGCTCAGAGAAGCCATACCAATGGCCGCGTATCGAAGTACAGATGCTTTAATCATCGTGTAGATCCTTTCTTAAATGTTTGATGTGTCTTAGTTCCGGGGCCGAAGCCCCGGTTGCCTCGCAAGGCAATTATTTAGTGGATATTGATATCCGCTGTTCCCGCCCCAAATACGCCAGTAAACGAAGAGGTCTGAGTCTGGCTCCAGCTTGAGCCGGTAGCCGATCCACTCAGCTGAGACTGGCTCCAGCTAGTGTTGCCGTCTGCACTGGACTGAATCGAGGCATTTACATCGCCACCGCCCAAGGAGGTAGTCGAGGTGCCTTGATTCGTCGTAACGGTGGTTTGCCCGTTGGACGATTCCACCGTTGCCTCACCCGAGGGGAGCGAGACATGAGTAGAGCCGGCCGGACCGGGCGTTACAAGCTGGCCGTTAACAACCACCCGAGGCTGAGACATAGCCGAGGGCTCAGGTGCTGGAGTAGAGGATGTCGTAACGGCAGTCTTATCTGACATATGAGACTGGGAAGGAGCAATGCTGCCATAACAGGCCGCGATAACCGCGAGACCGAGTGTAAAAGAGAGGGCCGGCACAATATGCTTTGCAAAACGTGCGGTTTTCACTTCTACCTCCTAGAACTTAGTTCGCTGTTGCTTACGTTGTGCGTAGACTGCGCTACCGGCTGCACCAAGCAAGCTCAAACCTGAAGCCGCCAGCAAGAAGAGTGCAGAAATGCCATTTCCCTGCTTGGCAAGCTTAGTGGTAGGAGCATCAGACCCGGGTTGGTAAAGTGCCCGCAGCGCAGACACGTCTATGGGCATCGACGGACCAGTCATGGGCAGGGTTGCAGCCGCCCCAAGCGCACTGCCTCCACCGCCATAACCACCACTAGTGAGCGATGTGTTGGCACCAAGGACGCTACCGCCACGACCAACACCGCCACTCAAGCCGCCGGTGTTCTGGCCGCCACCAGTACTACCGCCATTGCCGGAGCCGCCATTGCCGCCGTTGTTGCCGCCGTTACCCATGCCACCACTTGGACTACCAATGGTCACAGCGGTCGTCTGGGTACTGTTATTGGATGCCAGGCCCGAAGCCGCACCGCTGACACTTGTGTTGCCGGAAGCCGTGACACTGCCACTTGTGGCAGTCTGAACATTCGTATTGGTCACCGATACCACATTTGTATTGGTGGTTGTGGATGTGGCCGTGTTGGTGTCAGTAATCGTCTGACTTGAGCCGGGACCCGTATTGGTAACGGTTATCGTATCAGCCGAAGCCGTGCCCGCTAACGCCAAAGCCACTGCTCCGGCTACCGACGCTCGCGCAACATAGTGTCGAATGATCATGCTACTTACCTCCTTTCTATCCTGTTAGTTATTAATCTCTGATCCTGTTTCTCTCTGACACCCATTAAAATAAGCTACGTCCGCCGCCGGGAAAGGCTTAGGTCGTAGCTCGTCATAAGGGGTGTAGCAACATTAAATCCGGACGCCATATCGCTCCTGGCCGCGTGGGTATAGCCTGTTCGGCGCAGCCAGAATCCGTAACTCGACACAAACGTGTCCGCAAGTAGCACAATCAGGGCCAGAAGGGCCATATCCAGAGCGACATCGGTGTGAGCCAGTCCGCTTACAAGGGTGGCGAATCCGGGCACAACCGTACTCGCCAGAAGCGTGGTGAGTTCAGTCAGAAGACCGTTGGGGTGGGCTGGCGCCTTGCCTGGATCATGGCTGGGAGCAATCGGCAGCACCATAAGTGGGTCACTCGAAAATTCACTTTGGGCCATAATGACTGGCCGTATTGGCAAGAATTGATGACCAACCTGGACTGATCCGGCCAGTCGAGTGACTGTCACCTGCGAGCCTGAGTCTTCGTGAGGCGCCGACAGCGTGGCCACTCGGTCATCGGACGTTCCGGGACTGGTAGACCCGGTCAATGCAGCAGCATGGTCGCTCAGGGTCGTGCTACTGTCATCGTTTGCGCCAGTCAGCGCCACCGCATGCCGGAGCGAAGATCTGGTATCGGTCGTTGTAGTATTGCCACCGTCAGTAGTTGTCGTTGTAGTGCTGTCGGATGTTGTATAAGTGCCAGTGCCACTGCCGTCATTAGAGTCGCTGCCGCCAACAGAGACCGTCACCAAGCTACTGGTCGTAATGGTTACCTCGCTACTAGTGGATTCGGTTACGCTTGAGCTAGAATACTGTCCAATTGAACCCGTGCTACGCTCAGCCGCTAGTGCTTGGCCGCCCACACAAAGAGCCGCACCACCAGCAATGATGGTCCCCAGCAAAAGCCTCACAATAGTGGGTAGATGTTGCCTGGACACGAACACTAGTCCCTCGAAATCGCTTAAGAATCAGCTAAACCAAACATATGTACGATTTAACCTTAGTCCTTGTAACGTTCACCAACACCAGCAATTCATACGAAAGTATCAATGCGATGTGACATAATTATCAGCATTTTAACCATAAAAAGAGCCGCGAATTTCGCGGCTCTTTTTATTCCCAGATAGGGTTCAGATTTTACTCGGCTGAAGTTGTCTGCTCTGTAATTTCGCCTTCCAGGCGGGCTTCTCCAATGAGCGCCACCGAGGCGACCTTGTCGTCTTCCTTCATGCGCATAATCCGGACGCCTTGCGTGGCGCGCCCAATGAGCGAGATGTCGGCTAGCGCCAGGCGAATAACCTGTCCCTGGGTCGACACAATCACGAGATCATCAGTGGGATCGCCCATGGCACGTACGTCCACTGTCTGACCGGTCTTACTCGTCACCACACCGGCCTTAATGCCCACACCGCCGCGAGCATGCGTTACGAACTGATCGACCTTAGTACGCTTGCCATAGCCATTCTCCATGATAACAAGCATAATCCCGCCGGGGCGGACCACATCCATGCCCACTACCTTATCCTTGGGTCGCAAGCGAATACCGCGAACGCCTCGAGTAGCTCGGCCCATGGGTCGCACTTCGCCCTCCTTGAACCGGATAGCCTGGGCGAGGGCGGTGGAGATAATAATCTCATCCTTGCCGCTCGTCATCTTAACCCAGCCCAGCTCATCGCCGGCGTCCAGCTTGATAGCAATAAGTCCGTTAGCGCGCACGTTAGCATAGTCGCTGAGCGGAGTCTTCTTAACCGTGCCCTGACGCGTGGCCATAAACAGGTAGTCATGGTCGGCCTTGGCATCAAAACTCACCAGCGAGGTAATGGTCTCTTCGGGCGCTAGCTGGAGCAAGTTTGGTACCGCTTGGCCTTTGGCCGTCCGGGAAGCCGCCGGAATTTCATAAACCTTCTGGCGGAACACCCGGCCTTTGTTCGTAAAGAACAGCATGTAGTCGTGGTTTTGGGTTAGCACTAAATGCTGAACCACATCTTCTTCCTTGGTGGTCATACCCATAATGCCCTTGCCTCCACGGCCCTGGCTCTTATACGTATTAGCCGCAATCCGCTTAATGTAGCCCCCAGACGTAAGTGTGACGATCACCTGCTCATTTGGCACCAGCTCTTCTTCGGAGAATTTGCCAATCTCGGAGCCCACAATCTGAGTCCGGCGCTCATCACCATACTTGGCCTTGAGTTCCTCAAGCTCTTCGCGAATAACGCGCAAAATCTCTGATTCGCTCGCCAGAATTTTTTCAAGCTCAGCAATGAACTTTTTGAGTTCGGCCAGCTCATTTTCGATAGCGTCTCGCTCCAGCCCCGTTAAGCGGCGTAGCTGCATGGCCAAGATGGCCTTGGCCTGGATTTCACTCAAGCCAAACTGCTTCATTAAGTTCTGGCAGGCTTCATCGCTCGTCTGTGAGGCGCGGATGGTCTTAATGACTTCATCGATGTGATCGAGCGCAATCTTGTAGCCCTCTAGGATATGGGCGCGCTCTTTGGCTTTGCGGAGCTCAAACTCGGTACGACGGCGCACCACAATCTGCCGGTGAGCTAGATACTCCCGCAGCATCATTTCCAGGCTTAGAACCCGCGGCTGACGGCCCTGGTCCACCAGCGCCAGCATGTTGAAGTGGAATGATGACTGCAACGGCGTCATCTTGTAGAGCTGGTTGAGAATCTTCTTGGCATAACCATCGCGTTTTACATCCACTACCACCCGCACGCCAGCCCTGGAGCTTTCATCACGCAGATCAGCGATGCCGGTAATGCGCTTGTCATGCACCAGCTCGGCAATCTTCTCTACCATGGTCGACTTGTTAACGGCGAAGGGGATCTCAGTGATGATAATCTGCTCCATGCCCTTCTTGGTCTCTTCAATCTCAACCTTGGCCCGCACCACAATACTGCCCTTACCCGTACCATAGGCCTGGCGAATCGAATCATTGCCGAAGATAATGCCGCCCGTTGGGAAGTCGGGACCCTTCACGTGCTTCATCAGGTCGTCGAGGGTGGCTTCGGGATTGTCGATCATTTCAACAATGGCGTCTACGAGCTCGGTCAGGTTGTGCGGCGGAATATTGGTCGCCATGCCCACGGCAATACCCATTTGGCCGTTTAAGAGCAGGTTGGGCAGCTTAGCCGGCAGCACCACTGGCTCTTTCTTGGACTGGTCGTAGTTGGGCTTAAAGTCGACCGTTTCCTTTTCGATGTCCATCAACATCTCTTCGGTGATGTTCTGCATGCGGGCTTCGGTATAGCGCATGGCGGCCGGCGAGTCGCCGTCCATGGAACCGAAGTTACCTTGGCCGTCCACCAGTGGGTAGCGCATGCTCCAGTCTTGGGCCAAACGCACCATGGCCTCATAAATTGCCGAGTCACCATGGGGGTGATAGTTACCCATCACGTCACCCACTACGGATGCGCTCTTGCGATACTTGGCATTGTGCCGCAATCCCTGAGCATTCATAACGTGCAAAATGCGGCGGTGGACTGGCTTCAAGCCATCGCGTACATCCGGCAGGGCGCGGGAGATAATTACCGACATGGCGTAGCTCAGGTAGCTGGTCTCCATCTCGTGCTCCAGCTTTTGCAGCCGGATGGTGCCAAACTCGGTCTTTTGTTCGAGCGGCTCTTCGGCCGGGTTTTCTAGATTGTTCAGTTCTTGCTCGTCCATAGTTTTTCCTTAGATATCCAAAGCAGCTTCATCGAGCTCTTTAGCCTTGCTGGAGATAAAGTTCTTACGCAGCAATACTTCCTCGCCCATCAACTTGTTAAAGATGGCGTCAGCCCGCTCAGCATCTTCCACCCGCACCTTCAGCAAAACGCGGTTGGCCGGATCCATAGTGGTTTCCCATAGCTGATCGGCGTTCATTTCGCCAAGACCCTTGTAGCGCTGAATAGCACCGGTCACGCCAGCCGTCTTGAGGCGAGTCTTGTCCTCGTCCGAGGTCATGGCCGCCTCTTCTTCATCTACCTCCGTAGCGTCAACGGGTGCTTCTTCGGTGGGAGTTTCCTCGGTGGCTACAATTGCCTCATCGGCCGTTACGGCTTCAGCTGCGTCTTCATCAGTGGCAGACTTTTTACCAGTTTTAGCCTCGATCAGTCGATCGATAATGATATCGCGGTCAGCCTCATCGAAGGCATAGATTTTCTTGCGGCCAACTGGAATGCCATACAGCGGTGGCTGCGCAATGTATAGGTGGCCGTTCTCGATAATCTGAGGCATATGGCGGTAAAAGAATGTCAGCAGGAGCGTGCGGATATGGGCGCCATCAACATCAGCGTCAGTCATGATGATGATGCGGCCGTAACGTAACTTGGACACGTCAAACTGCTCCGCAATACCAGTGCCAAGGGCGATAATAATATTCTTAACCTCGTTATTGGCCAGCATCTTGTCGAGACGGGCCCGCTCCACATTGAGAATCTTACCGCGCAAAGGCAAGATAGCCTGGAACTCAGAATCACGGCCGCCCTTGGCGCTGCCGCCGGCCGAGTCACCCTCTACAATGTAGATCTCGCTGCGGCTCGAATCCTTGGTGCGGCAGTCGGCCAGCTTACCTGGCAGCGTCATGCCTTCAAGTGCCCCCTTGCGAATCACCGTATCGCGGGCCGCACGGGCAGCCAATCGAGCCCGGGCGCTCAGCGCCGCCTTGCCGATAATTTTCTTGGCTTCGTTGGGATTTTCTTCAAGATAGTAGGCAAAGTATTCGGCGAACACCCCTTCGACCGCGCTTCGCAGCTCTGGGTTATTGAGCTTGTCTTTGGTTTGGCCTTCAAACTGTGGGTCCGGAAGCTTGACGCTTAAGACGAGCGACATCCCCTCACGCACGTCGTCACCAGTGAGATTTTCCTCGTTCTCCTTAATAAGACCATTCTTGCGGGCGTAGTCATTAATAACCCGAGTTAGTGCCCGACGGAAACCCGCCTCATGCGTACCCCCGCCATTGGTGGGGATGTTGTTGGCAAAAAGCTTAGCCGTCTCAGTGTAGGTGTCAGCATACTGAACAGCGATCTCGATCTCGTTGTCCCCCACTGTTTTCTGGACGTAGAAAGGCGGCTCATTAATAACGTCCTTGTCATGGTTGAGGTGCTGAACATATGAGCGAATACCGCCCTCAAAGTAGAAGCCGTAGCGAGTATCAGTGCGCTCATCATGGAATTTTACCCTCAAACCACGGGTCAAATACGCTTGGCGCCGGAGGTATTCGAGAATTTTATCAGCGTCAAACTCCGTGCTTTCAAAGATTGAGGCATCGGGCCAAAACGAAATAGTTGTGCCAGTTTGGTCGCTTGGGCCGGTGCTTTTGACCTCGGCCTTGGGCTTACCCACGGCGTATTCCTGGGACCAGGCCTTGCCTTCGCGGTATACCTCGGCCAGGAGCCGCGTCGATAGTGCGTTAACTACACTTGAGCCCACGCCGTGTAGACCACCCGAAACCTTATAACCGCCGCCACCAAACTTACCACCGGCGTGCAGCACGGTAAGCACCGTCTCAAGCGAGCTCTTTCCGGTAGTCTTATTCTTGGCGATTGGGATACCGGCGCCGTCATCCGCCACGCGAATACCGCCGTCAGCCAGCATGGTTAGCTCCACAGTGGTGGCGCGGCCAGCCATAACCTCGTCGACAGAGTTGTTGACGATTTCCCAAACTAAATGGTGGAGACCTTCAATGCCAGTGCCCCCAATGTACATTCCTGGACGCTTACGAACCGGATCCAGGCCTTCGAGGACCTGGATTTGCTCGGCGCCATATTGCTGTTTCTCAGCCATTCTTTGCCATACCGCCTGTCACTTTAACCAACAAAAAGGAGCTATGAGCTCTTCTGAAGGGTATTATAGCGCTTTCACCTGATGCGGAGCAACTTTTTGCCAATGGGACCATTAAGGGAGCTCTGGGATGCTCAGAATGACTCAGAATGTATCTGAGTATGCGTTATGACAGTTGACACAATGCCACGGTGGAGCTTAAGTGGAATCATCCTCAATACAATAAGGAAGCACAACCCACAAGGAGGCTCACAGGATGTGCGCTTGCACCAAGACTGAGATGTGCGAGGCCTGCAAGAAGACTGTAGATGAAGTGACGACCAAGTAATCCGGTCAGGAGGCGGCACCATGTACGACGGCCGCGACAACTGATCCCGGGCTTAAGCAAGCCCTGCCGCTCCTAGATTTCTCATTTCATCATAAGAAATCTAGGAGCGGCACTTCATTATTTGGACCAGTCGACATTGCCTTATCCGGTTCGACCTCGTAAAATAACGCTAATGTTTAAAAAGATTGTATCGCAGCTGTCGCTCTCCCCTTCTGCCGTATCGCAGCTGACTTTCTATGCCAAGCGCCTGAAGCAGGAGCGGATCACCCGGTCGTTTTCGGCCGTGGCTGCGGTGTTGATTGTGGGTCTCCAGTTCGCCACTATTCTCGCGCCGCCCACCGCCTCCAACGCCGCCTCGCCCGGCGACATTATTTATGGCGGCGTTGTCAGCAAAGATGATCTCCTTAATAAATACGACGCCAGTGCCGAGCTCAAGGCGCTGTATGCACGATTTGGCATTACCCGCCAAGATATGGTGAACGCCAATGTGACGAATATCAATTCTACCGACCACAGCCTCAACTCAATCGGCCGGGTACAACATGCTGCCGACGACCAGCCGATTGCCATCGGCGGCACCACCTACTGGGCGCGTTACCTGTACCAGTTCGACACCGGCGCCAACGTACAACGCGGCTCCACTTACCAGGTACTCGCCGGTACTCGCTCAGGCGACGGCGGCTACTTCGCGGTCATGTTCCGCTGTGGCAATATTGTGTTTAAGAATCTTCCGCCCATTAAGCCAACCCCGACCCCTACTCCCACGCCACCGCCAACTCCCAAGCCTACGCCCACACCAGTTAAGTCGATGACCTGCGATAATCTCACGGGCGATGTAGCGGCGGGCCAGATACCGTTAACGGTCAAATTCACCGGCAAAGGCGTGGCCAGTGGTCAGACTATCACGGAATACCAGTTTGACTTTGGCGACGGCAAAACCGCAGTCCAGCCCACCGCCCTTGTCACTCATGTCTACGATAAAGCCGGCACATATATAGCCACGCTCAAGGTTAAAGGCTCGGCCGGCACCATCTCGGCGCCAGCACCGGCTTGCTCCTTTACAGTGCGGCCCACCACTCCGCCGGCCGACTTCCAAAAAGCTAAGTCAGCGCTCAATATCACTCAGAACGTCGATGCCACCGCTCAACCAGCCAACCCAGGTGACACGATCCGCTATACCCTCACCACTAAGAACATCGGCGGCACGACCGAGAAGTATAGCGTGGTGGAGCACATTACAGACATTCTTGAATACGCCGACGTGACCGACCCCACCGGTGCCGTCCAGGATCAGGGCGTACTCACCTGGCCAGCCGTCAGTATTGCGCCCGGAGCAACCCTGACAAAAACGTTTACTGTGAAGGTAAAAGATCCAATTCCAGCCACCCCCGTAGGTGTATCCGATAAGTTTTCCTATGATCTCAGAATGGACAATGTTTACGGCAATGCGGTCCAGATTAAGCTCGCTCCCCCGCTGCCCAAGCAGGTTGAGGTGGCCTCTGCCAGTCTACCCGCAACCGGTCCCGGCGCTGGCACATTTGTCGTACTCCTTGTAGCAAGTCTCACTATTTACTTCTACCTTCGTAATCGCCAGCTGGCCGCCGAAGTCCGATTGCTACGCAATGATTATCACGGAGGGGTATCCTAATGGGTGTCGAACACCAGCCGCGGCCGTCTGAGACCAATGAGCGCTCGCAGGGCGAGCTGGAGGCAATGGCCAAAGAGCAGCTCAAAACCACACCAGAAAATGCCGCTGAGCATGCTGAGAAGAGCGCTGAAGCCGCTCGTGAGGCTCGTGAGGTCATCAAAAACCAAACGGAGCAGCCCGAGCCTGCTGCCGTAGCCGAGCAAGAAGCCCCGCCGCCGCCAGCCACATTTACTGCTCGCCTTGACCACATGCTCAACTACACTCAGACAATGGCAAGCGTTCAGCGCAAACTGAGTCCGGCGAGTCGGTCGTTTAGTAAAGTTATCCACGCACCGGCAATTGAAAAGACCAGTGAAGTGCTCGAGAGCACCGTAATGCGGCCATCCATCGTGGCCGGCGCCACCTGGACGGCATTCATTACCGGTTTAACATTTTATATGGTGGCGCGAGCCTACGGCTTCACGTTGTCGGGCACAGAAATGCTGGCCGCGCTCATCGGCGGCGGTCTCCTGGGTATTCTTATTGAGGGCGTGCTACGAACCATCCGACGACGTCGATCATAGATCAGCCGACTTCATAATAAAAACCTCCGAAACTTTCGGAGGTTTTTATTATTCGCCGACGATCACATTGCCTCGCTCGTCCACGTAGACTTCACCTCGGCTCAGCTTGGGCGGCTTTTGAGAGGGGGCCGCTGACGCTTCCGGCTGCTGGCTCGATTGGTCGGCCGAAGGCATGATCAGCTTGCCTGTTAGCGGCGCAGCGTCAGACTGAGCCTGGGTTGGCTCATTGGCGCCATCACGGTGAGCCGGCTTTGCCTCGGCGGCTTTCTTGGACGGTTGATCGGCAGAAGCAGCCGGAGCATCTGACTGTGGTGCCCCCTCGGGAGCCTCGTCAGGCAGACGGGAGTGTTGGCCATGACGGAAGATCTTCACGCCACTCGCGGCCGGTTCTGGCACCGCCTGCGCCGCCGAATCAGGCTGAGACTTGTCACCCGTCGATGACTTGGCTATCTCAGGTTGTGGTCCAGGCGTAGACTTGACCAATGATTCCGCTGGAGGCAGGGTTACATCTGCAGCTGGAGCAGGCGGAGTGGGAGTTGGCGGCTTTACTGGAGCCGACACTGGAATAGCAGGGGCGGGCGCAGCTGGCTTCTCAGATGGCACCGGCTTGGCAGAGTCCGCCGGTACGGGGCTCGGCTTGGGGGCGGGCGACTGGGGCGGCGTCGGTGGCTTAGGCGCTGGAGCCGATTGCGCCTGAGACTTGTCAGCTTTGCCCACAGCTCCGGGCGCTGTCTCACCCCCCTTTGCCTCTTCAGCTTTGAGCTCCTCTTCAAGCTCTCGCTGGATCTCCTCTCGGCGAGGCACTATTGGCTCTAGGGGCTGGATCACTTTTTGGTGAGCGTGGGTTAAAGTGTGTGTCTCGTGACGAGGAGCTTCGGTAACCGTGGGGTCGGCAGCACTTTCCTCGGCCTCATTTCCTGGCTCTTTCGGCAAGGCTGAGCCAACCCAATGGCGCTCAGACTCGTCCTCAGACTTATTGTCGGTCTCAGCAGGCCGGCCCGACGGCTTGTGCTTGAGCTCAGGGCCATGCTTATCCAGCTTAATCAACGCTTGACCCATTAGCTCATCAATTTGATGCTCAGTCTCGGCCACTACATCATTGGCATCAACCTTGGGCTGCGGCAAGATCAACTTGGGCTTAACTGGAGCATTAGAAGCGGCGGCCGGTTTGACCGGCTGAGGCGGCGCAGGCTTAGTGGAGACCGGCTTGGATTTGGTCGGTTTAACGGCGACGGGCGCGGCAGACTTGGCGGAGGCGCCCTGCTCACGCTTCTTGGCCGCCGCAGCCATCACTGCCGCCAGTGCCTCTTCGGTGCTTCGTCCGCCGGTACTCGCTGACTTGGCCGGCGTTGCAGCTTCAGACTTGGGCGGAGCCGCAGGTGCTTTCGTCTCCGCGATGGCAGGAGGAGCCGAAACAGGGGCTGGAGCCTGAGCAGGAGCGGGCGTCTCAGCCGGGGCTACTTTGGCCTGCTTCTGAGCGGCCACTTGCTCCTCATAATGCGCCCCTGGAGCCTCAAGACCGACCGGAACTGGAGTATTGTCCTCGGCGGCAGCTTCTTCACGATCAGTCTCCATCATTGATTTGGTTGGTGGCGCCACCGGGGCAACGGATACTGGCGAGACGGGCTTAGCCGGGGCAGGAGTTGGGGCCGGGGTTGGGACAGTCGCCGACGGAGCAGCCACAAGCGGGGGCTTAGGAGTAGACGGCTTTGGCGCGGATGCGAGCGGAGGTGCAGCCTGTAGGTTCGGCGCCGGAGATGGAGCCGGGTTTGAGACCGGAGCTGGAGCTGGCGGCAAGGCAGGTTGGTTTTTGGTCTCAGTCTGAGACTGGTTCGGCTGATTAACGTCAACTGGTGGCGCACCAATTGGCGGCGGCAATGTGGCCATGCCTGCTGGGGGCGGCGGCGGAGCCGGTACAGTTGCTGCCGGTGGGGCAATTGGAGCTACTGCGCTTGAAGGCGTGGGAGCGGGCGGCGCTGGCTTTGGAGTGGGAACGGGAGCAGGAGCAGGGGCGGGCACCGGCGGCAGAACGGCAGGCACAGAGGGAGATGAGGCGGCAACCGGAGGCTTTACATCTTCAAGCGGCCGCTCCAAAACGGTTTCGAGGCGCGGATCTACAAAGTGGATCAGTGAATCGGACATGAGCTCGTCCACATTGTCCGAATCAGGCACGATAGGCTCAGCTACAATCTCTGGCGGCGCGGATGGCGTAGGTGCTGCTGACGGAGCCGGCTCAAGCTTAGTGGTAGCCGGAGAAGCTGCAAAACGTGGCTCCGGTTCAGGCATAGGCGCCGCACTTGGTGCCGGAGGCGCAGATGGTAGCACCGGCGCGGAGGCAGCTAATGGCTGGGGTGCTGGCGGGAGCACGGACTGCTGGGCGGGAGCAGCCGCCGGAGCCGGAACTGGAGCTGGGGTTGACGAAGGCTGTGGGCTCGGCGCCGGAACCTGAGCCGGAAGCGGAGTTGTTGAAGTTGCCGCGGCTGGAGCAGCTTGAGGAGTAGCAACGGGCATCGGCGCCGAGGGTGCAGGCGGCACCGGCTGGGCCGAAGGCGCAGCAGGAGCCGCAGTCGCTATAAGGTCTGCCGGCTGCGGCAAAACAATTGGTCCAGCGGTTGGCTCGGGCTTGGGCTCGGCTTTAGCTGCCGGCTGAGAGACGAGCTCGGCCTTGGGCTCTGGGTCGGGTTCAGGCGGCGGCGCGAGCAGGGGCACTGCGGCCATGGGGTCCTGCGCCGGATCGTAGGGTGGCGCAATTGGCTGAGCGAGTACCGGCGGCGGAGTCGCGGCCGCTGGCGCAGCAACCATCGGCTCTGCACCCGCCGGAATCAGTGGCACGTTCATCATGGCATCATTGAGGGGTGCGGCTGGGACCGGCGCGGGGCGGCGTCCACCAGTGATATCAGTAATATTGAGTGACCCAGGATTAGCTATCGCCCGCGCGACTCTATCCTCATTTTCTTCAGGAATAATAGGATCAACCGGCTTCATTGCCTGGCCAGCCGTATTGACCACAGGAATTTCGCCCGATGAAGCTTCAGCAGCACCACCCACATCTACAGGCGGCGCACCAATTGGTGGGGGCATATGCGCCAGGCCAGGCAAGGGGCTGGGCGCATCTGAGTTCAACATTGACGGCGCCGTCGGTGGAGCAGCTGGCGGCACGAGCGGCTCCGCCGCGTTACCACTCGGGCTAGCCACTGAAACAGGCCCCAACACTGGACCAGACTGCGAAAGGCTCACTGGCGGTGCGCCAATCGGCGGCGTAACCGCTGCCAAGGATTCCGCTGCGGAGTTGGGCAAGAAAGCCGGCGGCTTTGGCGCTGGCGCAGGAGCGGAAGCAGCCGGAGGTGCAAGCTGTGGGCTCGGTGCTGGGGCTGGGGTTGGTGTCGCGGCTGGCGGCGCAGGCACAGGAACGGGAGTGGGAGCGGGCTTAACGGGCTCCGGAGAGGCGGGCGGAGCAGGAGGAGTAGGCGGAGCCAACGGAACTGGAGCTGCCGGTGCAGGTTGAACAGGGAGAGGAGCCGGGACAGGAGCAGGCTCTGGCGCCGGGCCAACAGCTCCAACCGGAGCCGGTGCCGGAGCAGACGCCGGGCTAACCGCAGGCGAAGCAGCCGGCTCAGGAGTCGCAGCCGCGGCCGGTGCAGCTGCCTTAGGTTCAAGCTCTGGCGCCGCTGGTGTCGTCCCTGCCGCCGAACCGTGGCCTGTCAGCCGACGAGTAATATCAGCTTCAACCACCTCCTTGGCCAGGCCAAACTTGGCCGCGCTCAGCTGCTTAATAGCCAGGCCCAGCTCTGGGTTAGCCACACCCAGTGGCGCCAAGTTGTGCACCGTAAAGGGTTGACTCGGCAGTCCGCCAATCATCAACCGCATCGCCGCATGGTAGTTAGGAATATTCAAAAGATCAGAGGCGTCAAACACGGGCGCGAACTGCTTCACCATAAACTCGGCGTCTTCCGGGCCCATGCGGTGAGCAATAATCGTACCAATGTTACCAAACACCGCGTCACGGATTTCATTACTCAGCTGGCCAATAAACTGGTTGGCCACGATGAGGTTAAGCCGGTACTTTCGCGCCTCACTCAAGATGCTTGCAAACGAATCAGTGGAGAAGTTCTGAAACTCATCCACGTACAGCGAGAAGTCACTCCGCTCGGCTTCGGTCATGTCAGCGCGGCTCATAGCGGCCGCCTGGAATTTGATGACGAAGATCATACCCAAGAGCTGCGAGTTGAGCTCACCAATGCGCCCCTTACTCAGGTTTACAATCAGGATCTTCTTGTTGTCCATGACGTCACGCAAGTTGAATGCGCTCTTCGTCTGGCCGATGATGTTGCGCATCATCTCGTTGTTCTGGAAGGCGCCAAACTTACTCACGAACCAACCGAGCATTTCACTCTTGTGGTAATCGCTGGTCTGACCCATTTCCTTGGTCCAGAAGTCAATCACCGTGGGATCTTTGAGGTGACGGAATTTCTGCTTAAGATACTCGGTGTCGGTGAAAACCTTTGGAATTTCAATGAAAGTAGAGCCATTAGGATCGCTCATAAGTGTGAGCGCGGCGTTGCGGTACCAGTGCTCGTAGCGTGGACCGATGATGCCGGTGTGACCCGGGTCGTACAGCTTGTACAACATGCCGATGGTTTCCTGGATGAGGAAATCCTTCTGTGCCGGGTCACTAAACTCAAATAAGTTTAAACCAAGCGGGAACTCGGTGTCGGCCGGATTGAAGTAAATGACATCTTCGGAGCGGTTCTTGGGCACCATGGCCAAAAGCTTTTCGGCCGTGTCGCCATGTGGGTCAATAAACGCAAAGCCACCACCGGCCAGCATGTCCTGCACGGCCAAGTTCTCGAGCAAGGTCGATTTACCAGTACCAGTCTGACCCAGAATGTAAGTGTGACGCCGACGATCATCGGGTGAGAGCCGAATCTCCTTCTTAACTCCCCGGAACTCGTTATAGCCAAACAGTAGGCCCTCGGTAGGTAGCTGAACAGGGCCGTCAACCTCCTTGCTCCGCTGACGTTCCACGCTAGACGTGGGCACAAACTGCGAGTCGGGCAAGTGGAATAGCGTTGCTAACTCCCCGGAGTTTAAGATGTTGGACCTAAGCTCAGGCGGGAAGAATCGGAAGATAAACGCCGTCACGAGACCCTGCACATCCATTGCCGGCAAAAACTTAAAGCCATTGAGGCCGGGTCGCTCAAACAGCGCAAAAGCCGTGGCCACATCACGCAGTAGCTGCTGGCTCTTGGCCACATTTTCGGTTGACACCAAAACGCGAATCAACACCTCAAATCCAGGGTGCTTAGTCTTGTCTTCCACCGCCTCGATGGTGTTGAGCTCTAGGTTTGAGAGCTGTACCGACTCAGGCTGATATTCGCGATTTTCGGCGCGTTCTTGCACCGGTGATTTAAAGGCCGCTTTCGCCACATCCATCGGCGTGATCATCATGTTGGCGCGGCCCTTGCGCAGCTTGGTCGAAAGCATGGTGGAATGCTTGACCCAGTTGGTGCTGGCCGGGCGCAACATTATCTGAATAGCCGCACCGTCGCCCTTAGGCAACGCCGACAGTGTAGTGATGATGGCTTCCATGGGATCGCGCTCGATGCTGGCATACGTCGCCACTGGATACGCGCTGTCGGTGCGAAGCACCATCTCGCCGCCCATAGTGGCGGCTAGTCGGCCCTGCTGGCTGAAGATATTGTGGTCCTCCACCTCTTCCATGCGCGCGCCTGGGTAAGCCGTTTGAATGGCTTTTTCGATAGTACTCATCAGGGCTACTGGCACAGCGGCATAAAAGTGCACTAAGCCATCGGCTGCGATGAGCTCCAGGGCAATGTGACGCTGGCCATAAAACTTACTCTTAAACCCTTCAGTGGCCGTGCCGGCAATCAAGTTATAGAGCACCTCTGCCTGGGCCGTCTTCTCGCGCATAACCTCACGGATATCGCGGCTGCCAGACTCGGTGTCGGCGCTGGGTGGGGGGAGGTGAATTAGTACTGGCACCATCTTGAGGCCACGCTCGATCGCTTTGGCGCGACGCAGCTTGCCTTGATACACAAAGTAGGCCACAGTGCCCAGCCCACCAGCCAGGATCAGGAAAATAATTACGACAATACCAATGCCGTTCAGCTTCTCACCCTCCGCAGCATGTTATTTCTCCTCGGGCTTTTTGACCTCGTGACCGTAGCGCTTTTTCAGATAATCGATCTGGAGGTTTTCCACCGCTTCTTCCTCGGCATGAGGGTTACCGGCGGTCTGGGTGATGACCTGCTCGGCGGCATCTACCCATTCCGGCTCCACTACGTCCTGGTCGGCCGCAATCTGGGGAGTGGCTACCACAGGCGCCTTGGGCATAGGCGCGGCCGCAATTGCCTTAGCTACATCGTCAGCCGTCAGCTTTGGCGCCTGAGCCGGCGGCTGACCGGCGTTTTGCTGCTGCACGCCAGGGGAAGGCTGCGCCGTCTCGGCTCGTGGTGCCGGCGCAGCCTCTGCCGTGCCGGGCTGGCCGAGCTCCTGGGGGTCTAAATTCTTAAGCTGTTCAGCGCCGCCGGTAGCCGAGCGTTCTGGGTTAGGGGTAGGGTTGCCTTGAGTATCCATAGTTAGCATTAGTATATCATTTCTATCCATATTCCGCTTGTGTTTAACCAGAGGAAAGGCCCGGCCACACACTGTGTAGCCGGGCCGTAAACTGACCGCCTCAGAGGTCAGTCGGGCTGAGCCGGCGGCTTGGGGCTGCGCTTGGGTGCCGGCTGCTCTACCACAGGAACGATGGTGGCGCCGGGATTTCTACGAATACTATCCAGAAAGGTCTGGTTCATGAGACCCATACCGGCTACGGCAATGGAGGCCTCTCGCGGGCTGGAGAACCTCTGACCTTCGGTCTTGGAGCCAACCGGCTCCAATGGTGCGCTCACGTCACTCCTCTGTTGGCTCATCTTGCTTAGCTGCTACGCTTCTGACCCCTGCTTCGCTCCGGATGCTCCTTTACCTCGGCGATAATCTCTCGGCCAACTTCTCCTTTGTTGGCCGCATCTACTGCTGCCTCTTGGGGTGTCGAGAAGCTCTCGCCTTCGGGTGCATCATCGGGACTTGTCATTTGCGTCTCTATCTAGCTATTCCTGCAGCTCATCTTGACCTGGTTGACTGCCGTCTTGGGTGCCCTACGCACTTCCGGCGCCTCCGAGAGTATGAGGCTAATTCTATGCCCTTTCACGGTAGTTTAGGCATTTAAAATGCCTCGAATACTTTAACAAACCAGCCGCTTAGGGACAATACTCATGCGCATAGCGTCAACAATGTGTCGTGGTTACGAGCGAGTAGACACACGAGTACTTGCGCTATTGAGATAATAATTGTAGAATCTGTCGCAACCACGGTTATTTTGACTAAGAAGCCCAGGTAGCACCAAGGAGTTAAGGTGATCACACGTATTCGTGCATTATTCGACCGATCTCACAGCACAAGGGATACATCGCTCGGTTATACCATATTAATTCCCAATGACTTTGGCCCACCTAGCCTCTGCGGACAGCTCAATACTCAGCGGCTTGAGGCCACCGCAACCGCCATGACTGCGGTCATCCCAGAGCAGATCGAGGCACTCCGCACCGCGCTCCTAGCACATGTCCGGACGGACCCTCAAGGGGCCTAGAAAACTGTTTCCATCCGCGGCTACCCCTTTGGGGGTAGCCGTTTCATCTTACTGATGCACCCACACCGGCGTGCCAATGTCCGCCCAGTTGTAAATAAATGCCGCTGTCACATCAGGCAGATTCACGCAACCATGCGAGCCACCGTAATAATAATCGGAGCCGCCAAAGCTGCTGCGCCACGACGCGTCATGCAAGCCAAAGCCCTGATAGAACGGCATCCAATATTTTACCGCCACGTCGTAATTATAGCGCGGTCCATATTGATAGCCGACTAGGTGTGTATTCGTGGTCTTGTAGTAAATGCTAAACAAACCCGTCACCGTGGGGAAGCCGGCTCCGGTAGCGCCCGAGGTAACTGGCGATTCGTAGATCACATTGTGGTCCTGCCACACCCACAAATGCTGGCGACTCAGGTTAATCTCAATGTAGCGACCATAATCAAGCGTCACTACGGTAGTCGAAATCGTCTTAAATCCCACCGAGTGAGCTGTGATTGCGTATGTCAGCGGCTTGTTCTGAATCACTGCCTCGGCCACCGCCGCCACCGCCGGGTCTTGATCTACCGCCAGTCCGTCCGCGCCCTCCTGAGTAACCTTGCTAACGCCGTTTTCTACGGTTACTTTCTTGGCCACCGGCGCCACATCAAGTTTATTTGCAATCTGCTGCACATAGCTCTTGAGCTTGCCTGAGTCGATCTTGGGCACTAGTTTGGCCGAGGTCTCATCCTGTTTTTTCTCAAACGCCAACCACTGACCAATGTCGTTGGTGGTGGGCGTAAAAGTCTGGTCCTGATAGCTCAGCACAATTGGCGTAGCCATAAGCTGCTTGGCCGCACTAATAGTCGGTGCCAGCGCACCAGCCTGAATATCGGCTAACTGCGGCCGTGGGGTTAGGCGGAGCGTTGTATCTGTGGGGAACTGCAAGTCTCGCTCAATCAGCCGCTGCAGCGCCAGTTTATCCACCGTGACGCCGCTCTTGTCGGGCACCGTTTGCAGCTGCCCGTCCTTAAATACGAGTGACGCATCCACCGGCTGAACGCCCACCTGTGACGACACACTGGCGGCAAAACTACTTAAAATTCGCCGATCCACATGATACGCCAACGGCACGGGATCGGTATGGAACGCCGGCAGCCACCCGCTCCGACCCGCTGCGTAAGCCTGAGACAGCGTCATATCCGGATCGAATTTCACGCCTAACTCGGCCGCCGAGACCTGATACTTCTGGCCCGTCACCGTTAGCCGTAGCTGGTAGGCGGCCGACTGTTTGCGGACTACGTCCCGCGCCTCAGCTAGCGTGAGGCCGCCAATATTTTGGCCAGCCGCCACCACGCCCGGCATGATGCGACCGTCATACCACGAGGAAAGAGCCAAATGAAAACTAATCGCGCTAGCTATGACCAGCGCGGCAATACCCACGACCCGAGGGATCGTAGTAAAGCCATCGGAACCGTGTCGTTCCGGATTAAGTCTCCGGCTCACCATAGTCAAGATTATAGCGCTAATGGTTAGGTGAGCGCCAGTGTTTTTCTAACTACGAGCCACTGCTTTAAACTTACGATTCAAAATAGCCAGAACTTTGCGCTCCACATCGGCCGCTTCTGCCTCGGTCGGCGTGCGATCGGCGTGAGAAATCGTTAAACGCAGCGCCAAGCTCTTGTGGCCGGCGGGCAAGTCGTCGCCATAATAATCACTCACAAACGTAATCCGGGTCCTGGAAATATTGGCCAGAGCCGAGGCTACCTCGTGCCAGGTTACCGTCTCGGGCAGCACCACCGCCACATCACGCCGCATGCTAGGGAACCGCTCCAGGGCAGTAAAGACGCGGGGCTTAGCCTGCTCCAGCAGCAGGCCGGCATCCAGCTCCAGGTAGGCTACTTCACCGGTGAGCTTAGAGCCCATCAGTAAGTCCGGATCGAGCTGGCCAATCCAGCCCAGCTCCGTGCGACCCATCTTAACGACGCCGGCTCGACCCGGCGCGTAAACTACACCTGCTGCTTCCGCCGGAACCACCTGCACATCGAGCTGCAGCTCTTCACCCAGCACATCTAAAATACCCTTAAGGTAGCAGTAGGCTTCCTCAGGACGACGCAGCGTTATGCCTAGCTTGAGCGGCTCATCGGGCTGTTCGCCGGCTCCGCGCTTACCAAACACCTTGCTCAGCTCATAAAACGCCACCGACTTGGCATACATGCGGTTGCGAGCCAGCACACCCAGGTGGCTCGATAGCAGAGTCGAGCGCAAATACGCTTGCTCACTCGAAAGGGGGTTCTTGAGTTTAAGATGCGCTTTAGCCACCAGACCCGTATCCGCAAGCTGATCTTCACTCACAAATGAGTACGTCATCACCTCAAATAAACCCGCGCCATACAGGAGACGCTGCAGCTGGCGCAGCTTAGGGCGGAAAGCATCAAATGTCACCTCACGCGGAGCCCAAGCTGGAATTTTGACCGGCACCCGGTCATAACCCACCACGCGAACCACCTCCTCCACCAGGTCCTGAGCCTCTTTCAGATCTGGCCGCCACCACGGCACGGCCGGCACCGTCAAAAAATCTGCCAAGTCGTCAGCATACCGACGAGCCCCCAGATACTCTGAATGCTCCGTAATGACCGTGGCCGGCTCCTCAGTTATTTTGCCCGCTTTCGAGGCTGCTTGGATTATCTTACCGTCACCAATGTAGAGCGCCACATGCGCAACGCCCTCACGTTCCTTGGCGTCCAGCTGGCTCCACTCACCGCCGCAGAACAGCAAATCACCAGGCTGCAGTTCATCAAGTTCCAGCGGTCGGCCAGCCTTATACTGTTGATGCGCCGTATGACCAATAGACAAGCCAATCAGGGAATAGAGGTAGTCGGTCAGGTACGAGCAGTCAAACGCGTTGGTGCCATCGGTTTTATACGACGCACCCAACTTGTAAGGGCGGCCCACAAACGTCCGAGCCTCAGCCACAATATCAAACAGCCGCGCCTCAACTTCCAGGCGACCAAGCGTCTCAATAGCTTCCTTCACGCTCACCTCAAAGCCGAGGAGTCGAGTCAATAGGCTATGACGTAATCCAATGCGCTGCTCCCATGGCCAAACGTTCAGCTGATGAGTCCAATCTTGGAACTTCGCCGCCGCCACATCCTCCAGGAGCTGGGTCGCCCGGGCTAGGGCAATCGGCGCCAGCTGCACCGGTAAGCCTCGTTCAAACCGGGCGCTGGCCTCTGTTCGCAGACCATGTCGCTTGGCCATTTTACGAATCGTAGCACCGTCAAAAGTGGCTGCTTCAAGCAAAATTTCGGTTGTTTTGTCGCTCACCTCGGTCCGGGCGCCCCCCATAAGTCCAGCCAGGCCCACCGGGCCATCGGCGTCAGCAATCACCAGGTCTAGGTGGCTTAGCTGACGCTTAACACCATCAAGCGTCACGATGGTTTCGCCGTCACGGGCAAATCGAGCCTCTAGCGGCAGCTTGACCTTGGCAGCATCATAAGCGTGCAGCGGCTGGCCCAGCTCCAGGTTAACGTAGTTGGTCACATCGACCACCGGGCTAATAGACCTCACGCCCGCCGCCTGCAAAGCCGCCGCCATCCAGTCCGGAGAGGGGGCAGTGGAGGCTACTTTCATTCGGGCAATGCTAAACTGCGCCGCCTGTGCATCGGCACGCACTATTGCTTTGGCTGGCTGCTTAGGCGCCGTCGACTCTCCCAGCGGTTTCGGCAGCGGCTTAAGTTCGTTGCCAGACATGGCGGCAATTTCCCGCGCCAAACCAACTACACTCAAGAGATCAAATCGATTAGCCTGGGTCTTGACGTCCACAATCGCGCCCCCTGGGTACATGTCGCACAATCTTGCACCAGGCACAGCCGTAGCCGGCAGCTCCAATATACCATCGTGGTCCGGGCCGATCTCCAGCTCTCGCTCACTACACAGCATTCCCTCGCTAAGCTCACCGCGCAGCTTTGCTGCCGCAATCTTGTCCCCGCTCGGCAGGGTAGTGCCGACCTGGGCCAACGCAACCTTCATACCAACTTTTACATTAGGAGCGCCACAGACAACGCGGACTTCCCGCTCGCCCGTGCTAACGAACACCAAACGTAGTCGATCTGCTGCCGGATGCTGAACAACTTTGTTAACCAGTGCCACAATCACTTTTTTATCAATAGGCTTTGAGCTACTGAATTGTTCAACCTCTACTCCAGCCTGTTCCAGGGCCGCTACCATCTCGGCATCTGACATTGTGCGACGTAGCCACTTTTGGATCCAAGGGGTGTAAATATTCACTGAATTCCTCCCATACTGCGGCTTTGCTGATTTACTCGTCCGCTCTTGCTCTGTCCCAGCCGTTCCAGTTTGATGCTATTGTTTGATGTATTTTTTACAATAATACTCATCACTAGAACTGCTCAAGAAATTTAAAGTTGGGGCGCCAGAACTCGCGCACGTCATCAACGCCGTATTTTATAGCGGCAATTCGCTCCGGACCAAAGCCAAATGCAAATCCACTATAAACTTCAGGATCAATCCCAACATTGCGGAGAACTTGCGGGTGAACCATTCCGGCGCCTCCCAGCTCCAGCCAGCCCGTGCCACCGCACAAGTGACACGTCCCACTGGCTATTTGGCCGGTCCCGGCACACACGATACAGCTGGCGTCCATTTCCACGCTTGGCTCTGTATAGGGAAAATAATTCGATCGCAGACGCACCTTGGTCTTGTCCCCCAAGACTCCTCGCATCATCGCCTGCAGCGTGCCCTTGAGGTCAGCTACGCTAACCCCCTCATCCACTACCAGTCCTTCGATCTGATAAAAACTCCAGGAGTGACGGGCATCTTCATCCTCATTACGGTAGACCTTGCCGGGTGAGATTATCCGAATCGGCAACTTATCCTTATTGGCCTCCATGTGGCGAATTTGGACTCCAGAGGTATGCGTACGCGGCAAATGGGCTTCTTCTAAGTAGAAAGTGTCCTGCATATCGCGGGCTGGATGGTCGGATGGAATATTGAGAGCCTCAAAATTATGCCACTCAGTTTCTACTTCTGGCCCTTCAGCCACCTGGTAGCCCATCTGCCAGTACAAATCAATGAGCTCATCGAGGACAAGACTCACCGGATGGCGATGGCCAAAGCTTGGTCGGGCACCCGGCGCAGTCAAATCAAGCGGCCGGCTTAGCTCGGCCGATACTCGGGCTCGCTGCAATTCGGTCTGGCGGTCGCTCAATGCTCCTTCCAGCGCCTGCCGCAAGCGGTTAGCCTCAGCGCCAGCTGTAGCTCGCTGCTGGGGAGGCAGACTTCCAATCTGTTTGAGTTGCTCGGTTACAAGCCCTTTACGACCCAGCAGTTCCACGCGCAGGTCAGCCAGCGCCGACTCGTCTACCGTCGCCTTAATACGTGCTATAAGTTCTGACTCTTTTATGGCCACCGCAACCTCACGTAAACTTCAATGATTCCTAACAATAATCCCAGTAGTATAGCATCTCTGAGGTTAAATTGGTGCAATGAACTCAGTGCTAGTACCCCGGTCACCCACCCACCTAGGAGCAGGCCTTGCCGCCAAGAATAGCGCAGCCGGGCCGAGCTAATGCCATGGATATGCAAAAAACTCTTAACAGCATATAAAATAGTGGTAAAAACTGCGGTTGAGCCTGTAAACAGCACCAGGAACCAGACCGTTACACCCACCGGGCCAATTTGGAGCGGATTTGTCACGATTAAGCTCAAAACCAAACCAACCGCGCTCGCAGCCGCCCATATAATGATCAAACTTAGGTAGCCCAGAGTGGGCATACTCCCCTCACGCTTATGTTCTAATTATGGCATTGTTACTCGATAACGCCAAATCCGCTTTCGCTTGCTTTTCTGCCGGATACATTATAGTCTAGCCAAGGTCGACACGGCGTTGACCTCAAAACGACCTGCTACGGGAGTTCTTTTGACCAACAACGACCCCCTGCTCCGCCCCCAGGGTAACCCCCCGGCGCTGCCTGCGCGTAGGCCCCAGGCCATCCCAGCGGTGCGCGACCTGCGGCGGCGGCCTCGACTCACCCCTGAACAGCAACGGGAGCGTCTGCTGAATTCGCCGATCATGCTCAGCCTCCGCACGAGCTTGCGCATGATCGTGCTCGAAATCTTCATGGAGGCTGGCGACGCCAGGCTGCGTCAATTCGTGCGAAACGGCGCCCCAAACCTGTCTCCAGAGAACCGCTGGTTTGTGGTGAGCCTGCTCACCCACGAAAACAGCTCCCTCCCCCAAGACATCCGTGAAGCCGCCCGGATGCTACACGCCAAGCTTGACCCCGACAACCAAGCCGAGCGTATTCACCGCAAGATGCGCGAAGAACTGCGTGCCGCTCTCAACCTGCCGCCGGCATCACGCGCAGCCGGGACGCCAACACTCGTGCCGGGCCCCTACCAGAAGGGCCACAACGTCTACCCCGCCCGGCGCCCCTAGAACTCCGGGCACCCCTGCCCCACCCGCCCGCCTCCGCACTTTTAGCGGAGGCGGGCTTCACGTCTTAATAGTAAATTAAGCTCATGAATACAAAAAACACCCGTACAACTGGGTGTTTTTTGCCTTATCATCTGACTAATCGCTGGGCATAAGCCTGGGCTAATGCAAGCTGGAGGTGCAGGCGCCAACGGGGCGCTAGGATAGTCGAAAACACGACTATTTCACGGACAAGTTGAGGGGACATGTTATGGCGTCGCAACCCGAATACAGGTGCCTCTTGGAAGGTCAAATCCTGATCCTAGCTGGTCATAGCTTACGTGTAATTTTAACACGGTGGCTCCTTTTTTATTTTTAGGTTTGACGTTAGCTTTTTTTAAGCTAAAGAATAATTGCAGAGTTACGGGGCGAACGATAAGCACCCTATTTTTGTGTAAATTGGCGCACGTCGCCCCGTGTTCATATCCTACGAAGGTTTCGTAAGAGATGCTTGGGGTGAGCTGTCTTGCTGCCTTTTTACGTAGTTGTTACGTAGCTTCGCTAATGATGCGTTTTTAGTGTGGCCCAAGATCGAGCTCGGTTGTTTCCTCCCTACCGCTTGTGCGGTATTTGGAAGGCATTCGGCTACAACTGCAGGTCATAACCGCATGCCTTCCAAATACGCTTGGAGCAGGCGTGGCATTTGAGATTGGACCTCAAATGATGCTCCTGTTGTGACAGTAGGGTGAACCCAGGTTAGAAAGTAAGGGGGATACTTCTAACCGGGATTTACCCTACCGTCGGCGGATTCATGGGAGTGGAGACTAGGCTTTCAACGAACATTGATCTGAACTTGGTCGGAACGTTGGACTGGGAACTGTTTCGGGGACGTTTCGGACAAGGTGCTGTGGAACTTCGAACTGTTCATAATGTAGCACAAGCTCTTTTATATGTCAATTCTCTTATGCTTGGTATCTTATAGTGTGAGTTTTTGCTTTTACAAAGGCAAAATATGCTATTTTTGAGCTGCTAAACGTGAGGTGATTCCGGTAACTAGTGTTGAATTATTTACAACTTTTATGCACAAAACGTTGAGGCTAAATTACTAGAAATTACTTGGTTATAACCTATATAAAAGTGTTGTCAAATTTACTTTTTCTAAAAAACTTCACTGAGTGCAAAAATGCCCGAAGACTCCCCTATGGGAAGCCTTCGGGCACGATGAACAAGCTGAGGTCTACGCCAGATGGTATGTCGGCAGGGCACTCAGGCCGTCATGAAACGGCATGGCGTGCAGAGCTACCAAGCCACCCCGTTCGTCATACCAATGAAGCCCCAGGGGCGACCGGCTACCTCCTGATCGACTGGGTGTACGGCACCCAGCCAGATAGACCGAGGGCACCTCGGGCGTACCAAGTGCCTTAACCCAACCCGGAAAATAGGCGGCGGCCTGGATCACCTGGATGTGGGCCCGGTGATGATCCCTAATCGCCTGCTTGAACCAGGTTTCATCAATTTTCCGCTGATCGGCACCGAGGTCCAAGATCTGCCAGCTAAGCGTGTGGGGTGTAAATGGCATGCCCTCAGGCAGGCTCACGAGTAGGCGCTTTGGGCTCTCCCAGTGACCATCACCATGAGCGTCTCGCACGATCTGCCAGGCTTTGTCGGCGGTCGCCTCTGGCGTGTCCAGGGACCATGCCAGGATCACCGTTACAAGCGGGCCCTCAGGGTTACTTGGCGGTTCACCCAAAGACTGAAACTGCTCAGCCGTGAAGCCTAGTTCGTAGGTGTCGTTCCACTTCTGAAACAACATCAACTGGTGCCCCGGCGAGCAGAACAAATCTAGACCAGACGCCTTGCGCAGAAGCGCCACACATTGGTCCGCCAGCTCTGGGCGTTTGATGAGTCGCCGCGCCATGCCGGCATCTAGGCCAGCTTTCATGAGCACCGCTCCCAAGTCCGCGAGCTCGCCTAGGTCAAGTTCCCGTAAGCTTGGCATCTAAAGCGTCCCTTCTGCCTACCGCTGACTGATTCACTAACCGGAGCTACCGGTGAGCTAACCAGCTCGGTATCTGATTTATCAAATTGCCCCTCGCATTATAGCAAGACGCTAGATGAGACCAAGCTTCTCTTTAACCTCGGCCAGCTTGGCGTTGGCGAGCTCACTCGCCCGCCACCAGCCATGCTCCAGCGCTTTGTCGATCTTGTCGCCATCTTTCATGAGCTGATCATGCTTGTGTTGCAACGGCGCAATGGTTTTGGCGGCAAGTTCAGCTAGATCAGCCTTGAAATCCCCATAGCCCACGCCAGCATACTGCTCCTCCAACTGATCCACAGGCCTACCAGACAGTATCGAGTAAATTACCAGGAGATTGGTTAGTGCAGGCTTGTCGGCCCCGGCCGTAACTTGGGAGCCTGAATCCGTAACGGCCCGCGTAAACTTCTTCTTGATGGTTTTCTCATCGTCGGTCAGCAGAATGCAGCCGCTTGTGTCTTCGTCGCTCTTACTCATTTTCTTGGTTGGGTCCTGGAGGTCCATAATGCGCGCGCCCTCGGTCTGTACCGTGGGCTGTGGCACCTTGAAGGTGTCGCCATGAATATTGTTAAAACGCATAGCTATATCGCGAGTAAGCTCCACATGCTGCTTCTGGTCATCACCCACCGGCACTTCATCAGCGTCGTAGAGCAGAATATCAGCTGCCATGAGCACTGGGTAGTCATAAAGCCCTACCAGCTGGCCCTCGGCGCCCTGCTTTTGCGACTTGTCCTTGAACTGCGTCATCCGATTGAGCTCGCCAATGGTGGTGTAGTTATTGAGAATCCAGGTCAGCTCAGAGTGGGCCGACACCTGCGACTGCATAAAGATGTAAGAGTGGTCGTGGTCGACTCCGGCTGCAATCAACCAGGCCACCACCGAACGACTCCTCGTGAGGAGTTCTTCCGGGTCGGGCCGAGAAGTCAGCGCGTGCAAGTTGGGAACAAAGAAAAAATGCTCAGCCGCAGGGTCCGCACTCATCTCACCCCAGCGCTTGACCGCTCCGATGTAGTTGCCAAGGGTAAGATCCCCCGTCGGTTTTACGCCAGATACGATTCGCTTCACGGCTGCATCCTTTCATTCATTAAAAGCTTAGTGCAGATATTATACCGCTTACGACTGAAACTTGGTAACTTAAGCTATTCATCGGCGCGGGGCTTATCGAGTACCAATGGCTCGATTGCGGCTTCCGTACTGGCGATCTTGATAATATCTTTGTCGATTTTTTTGAGTTCTTTGTGGGCATTATTGTAATGGCTAACGGTAGTGCCAAGCGAATTACCAAGCTTTTGCATATACGTCTCATACCCTACCAGGTGCTGGCCCAACTGCCCCACTCGCACCTGGATTTCCTTAGTCTGCTCCTCAATTTGCAGGCTTCGAAGGCCCTGCATCACCGTCTGTAAGTACGCCATAAATGATGTAGGACTTACAATGATTACTCGTTTATCACGAAAAGCGTACTCAATTAAATCCCGAGCATTAGCCTGCAATGTGCCGACTTTATTAATGAGCAGATCATAGTAAATGGCCTCCGACGGAATAAACATAAAGGCAAAATCCATAGTTCCCTCCGAGGGTCTGATGTATTTGGAGGTCTCATCAATACGCGCCTTAAGGTCGTTCTTAATAGCCTTAATGAGTGCGTCCTGCTTGTCTTTATCCTTCTCGTCCATGAGCCGGTTGTAGTTCTCTAACGAGAACTTAGAATCAACCGGCAGAATAAGACCTCGGTCAAGCCGGATAATGGCGTCTACAATCTCACCGTCGGCAAACTTGTATTGGAGCTGGAAGCGCTCCGGCGAAAGTACATTCTCCAGCACACTCTGAAGGAAATACTCTCCAAGCACTCCGCGCTGTTTTGGATTTTGGAGGGTATTTTGGAGGAGCTTAAGCTCATCGGTAATGCTCATTACCTGCTTATTGCTCTCTTTGAGCTCGGTGAGATCGCGTGTAACCTCGCCAATAAGCCGAGACGAAGCCGCAAACTGACGGCTCATAGCCTCATTCATATGAGTATGAGACTTATCAAGGCGATCATTAAGTGTCTGGTTAATCCCCTGCAGGTCCTGCTTGATGAGCCCTAGCGCGGTATCGTTTTGCATGCCAGACTTAAGCTCACGCATTTGCCTATTGAGAATGTAAATAATAAAACCGAAGCCGACCACGACAGCCACCAGCAACACCACTACAAGAAGAGTAATCATCATGTATAGGAGTATAGCAGTCAAACCAAAACCGAACAAGAGGCGAACGAAAAAGCCCCGCTACCTAATAGGCAGCGGGGCTCGTAGTAGCCCACGGCATCACCATGACTCTAAAGGCCCTCGCTCGATGGGCCGCTGCCGCTTGAGCGAAACCTGCTTGAGGGCTTCTCCGCTTATTGGCAAAAAAGCCCGGAACCACTCCGGGTTGGTCATGTCTTCGTCTTGGGGGTCGGTATTTTGCAAAAACGCTGCCAGGCGCCGAGTAAGATTGTCGAAAATGTCGACCTCGTCAGGCTCGGCAAACGTGCACAGGAGAGCGATCTCGGCCGGCGAGAATTTTCCTGCCGATTGATCAAGCAATTGCGCTGCCACCCACCACAGCAAAGTGTGCAGCTGGGTGAAGTCGTTGAGTGAGTGAGTCGTGGCCTCATCCAGCATGGCGCGCAAGTCTTCATCAGCCGCCAGGCCAGCCTTGATTTGCTTGATCAGCTTGAGCGTCTCCACTCGATCGCGGGCCGAAGGCGGCTGCGCTGTCGCCGCTCGGTTAGCCACCAAATGCAAAGAAATGATGGCCTTTCTCAGAAGGTGCTCTTCCCTCAGTTCGGAAATCCTGACATTAGACATCGTGACCTACCTATTTTGTCGGTCGACCAAGTGGATATAGATACGAATGCGAAGTTGATGCGATTCTACAATAACTTGAGTAATAAGTCTAGGCTGCGCTCTAGCGCGGTCTCGTCCTGCAACTTGAGAGGCTCCAAGACGCGATGCTGCACTGCCAGCACTGCCTTACCAGCATCATGCACCGCCGCCTCCCCTTTTTTGCTGAGTGCGAGGAGGTTTTCGCGCTTACTACGAGGGTTTGGCCGTTGCGTCACGAGGCCGCGCGAACCCAGCACCTCAGCCTGGCGCGTGACAACTGCGGGTGTTACTTCGAGTCTGGTGGCCAATTCGCGCTGACTTACCTCCCCCAGCGTAAACAGACCATCAAGGACCCTGAATTGAGAAAAGGTTAGCGCGAAGCTAACCTTTAACTCGTTTTCCACCTCGCGCTCGAGACTGTTTGAGACCCGAGCGATTTTATTGAGAAGAGATTTCTCGTAGAGAGAATTCCTTACCTGCACAATTCATTGAACTCCATAAACAATATACCCCTAAACAATTTAGGGGTCAATAGTTTTTATGGTCTCCTTTATGGCTGAGTCTCAAATCCCCTTCCCTAGGCTCAAATATGCTCACATATTAGGCGCCTTGAGCCCTTAATACGGCCTCCCTCCGGATGTCAGACCATCGATAATTAAAGCCTGCATCAACTCTGGGCACCACTTATCCACAGCGAATCCACAACACTGATCTACAAAACCGAACATCCGCCCACGAAGTGTCAAAGCGCTTTGACAGGTGTTCGGTATGAAACGTAAGCGGAATACGCATGTGATAGAGTAGTCTAAAAGGGAGCATTCCTTATGGGTTATGAAAGCGAATATGACCAGGGCGGCCAGCCAGATATGTCCGCAGCCGATTTTTACCGCGCGCTTCACCCTGATGAGCCCAGAGCCGAGGCACCGGCTCAGCTCGAGAACTTCATAAAACCGGAAGTAACACTTGCCACCCACCGCCTAGCATCCATTGAAGATCCGGATAGCGACACCGTGGTGGGCGCCCTAGAGGCTGCTAAAAATGGTAATGGGCCCGAGGTTCAGCTGACATTCGCCGAAGCCCGAACCAACGGTCACAACCAGATCGCCGAAGAGCTCTGGGGTAATGAGCACGACCCCGGCCTCCAGAAAGTCATCGTTGGCGGACACGAAGTGGAAATGGCTACACGCTATAGTCTGGAGCCGCATCGAACAGGGATCATCGTCTTCACCACCGGCGACTGCAATAACGAACCGGCCCACGCCCTAGTTAAGCAGACCTATGTAGACCTCGGCCTTAAGCTCATCAACCACCCCGACAACGAGGCCCCACAGCTGCCAGTAAACATATTTATCCAAGAAGGCGGCAATCCACCCGTTGAAACCGCTTACACCCGCGAGCAGCTAACTATGCTTAAAAATCCTGGGCGAGAGGATCAGCAGGCGGCATGAGTGAAACCGCTAATCCAGCTCAAGAAAGCCAGGCCACGGGCCGCTTTGATGATGCGCAGCTTTACCGAGAATTGGCTTCCAGCACCGGAGAGCACAGGGAAGATCAAAAATCCGCACCTCGGGTAACCTTTGAGCACGTTGCCCAGCCAGATATTCCTAGCGAAGGACCCGGTTTAGTAGCCGGCATTCTGACTCGAGCAAGTGCCAAAGGCGACGACTTGCAGCTAAGCTACGCCGAAGCGCCAACCGCCCATCACTATCAACTAGTACAAAAGTTTTGGGGTAACGAGCTGGCAGTTGGGCTCCAGCAGATAAAGGTCGGTGACCACGAGTTTGGCGTGGTGAGCCGCTACAATATCGAACCCGATGGTGTTTTCCTGCAGATTGTCACCGATGGCGACTGGGACAACCCACCAGCTCGGAGCGTAGTCCAGCAGACGATTGCTAATGTTGGCAGTTATCTATTGGCGCATCCACATAATAGGGCCCGTCAGAGTACGCCGCACGTCACGGTTAGCCTCGGCGAGGGCGATCACGGCAGCATACTAAAAACGTACAATCTTCGCCAGCTGGAGCTCCTAAGAGAAGCTTCCGAAGACGAAGCCGCATAGCAAAAGGCCCACAGCTGAAGTTTCCAGCTGTGGGCCGTGCCCTGACAATACTGCTAATGCGAACTCACCGGCTCGAAGCGCTCGCGCCAACCGTGAGCCATGCGGCTGAATGTGTAGCGATCCACGGCACGAACATTGCTGCTGAGCGCCTGTCCGATGATGTAACGGGCAGCAGCCTCTCGATCGGTCTCATCGCGGCCGGGCGGGACGTCCCCAAAAAAGCTGTAGAGCGCGAAGATCTGCGCGATGTCGTCGTGCGACACCAGGGCAAACCTCCGATCGATCGCGACAGTCACTTCAAACCAGTCGATAATAGCCCCCAGATCCGTGAAATCCAGGTCGAGCAAGACCGTCATTTGCGCCGCGAGAGTTGTCTGAGCTTTAGCGATCTGCACATACCAGCCCTCTCGCGTATCTTTGGCGCGTCGCCACTCACTTTCGATGGCACACGCATCGGTTTGCCCAGGACGAACGATCACCATCTCGCCGTCGAGCAGCGCTACCACGACATCATCAGTCGCTTGCTTGATCATGGCACTGATGTTGACGCGGGCGCTGGCACCACGCAAAGGCCGATACTTGATCACGATAGCTCCTCGGTTTGGGCCGTGTGGATGTCAAAGACGATACTACCTTATCACACAAAAAACGCACGAAAAGTGCGTTTTTGCTAAGAAATAATTCCTGGTCGGGGTGACAGGACTTGAACCTGCGACCTCAGCGTCCCGAACGCTGCGCGCTACCAACTGCGCCACACCCCGGCAAAATAACCAGATTATACTACTGCATTTCGGTATCTTCGTCTAGCTCGAGCAGCATGATACGAAGCTCGGTATCGACGTACGGCTTAAGCCAAGCGAGTTGCCCAACAAAGAATCTGGCCGATCCAGCTAGACGCTGGAGGTCCAGCACGCGCTGGCGATACAGTCCTAGGCCGCCTTGAACCGGCGGCATTGTTATGGGCGTCTCACCGTCGTAGAAACTATAGCCGAGAGCAGCCAGACCCTGCCAGCGCATCATTCGCAGGCGAGAAATAACCGCCGACTCGGCCGTGCTAATAAGCAGGTCATCTGCTACAGACGACGCCATAATAGTCGTATTTGGCTCCACTGGGCGAAAAAGGCTAGCCAGTGACTCGGTGAATTGTTCAAAATCAATTGGCTCCAGCGCCGTCGTATCGACCATTAATTGGTTCACCAATGACTGCAGCACGGGCGTCGCGTTAAAGTAACCAACGATATTGCGGGGCTCCACTACAAAGGTTGGGCGCTGGTCCAGAGCATAGCCCTCAGCCACCTCGGCTTCAATTCGCTCGCGCGCCGTCTCCACGTCGTGATCGCGATAGAACGCCAGCTGCCGACGGCCATTAGCATACTTGATGGGCGCCCCCACGACTCGGCGCAGAGCTCGATCCACATAGGCGGTCGTAAATACACCGTAACCGGCATGAAAATCGATGGGAGGCGTCATCACATACAGTCGCTGCGGCGCCGGCTCGCCTTCAAAGGCCTGTGCCAAACTGGCTGAGGCAACTTGCTGACCTTCCGCAAATCGCAAGCCTACTCGCAAAAAATCATCTCGAGCCGCATCATCAGTAGGCCCATACATCACAAACTGAATTCGCGACAATGTCTGGTCGCCGTGGCTGGATATTAACTTGAGGCGGGCCAAGGTCATGACTAATCTCCGAGAAACCAAAAGGGCTTTGGTGCTTTCATTGTGACGCGCGCCGGCCGGCGTGTCGAGGGCTTTGCTCCCAGCTCACGGTTCACCAGCTCAGGCCAATGCGTCTTGAGCCAACGTTTCTGCTCCAAATACAGCTCCAGGAGGCCACGCTCAGCGTATTCACGGCGCATGACACCCCCAGCGTGTGGGTGCCGTTGGCGCTGCTCTAGCGGTGAGTTAAAGCCGTGCGCGTAATGAGTTAGCTCGTGCACCAAAGTAGCCCGCACCACAAACTCCGGCACCTCAGGCAGCTTGAAGAGGCCATTCATAGTAATAAGACTGGTGTTATCGTCGTTCGGATCCAAGCTAATGCTCCCCAGCCGGCGCTTAGCCCGGCGGCCAAACACAATGCGGACATCGTTGGTCTGCGGCACATCGGCAAAGTGCTCATCCCAGATTTCATCGAGCAGCTGCTGTAGCCAGCCGTTATCACGCAGGTTCATTGGTATCTTCCTCGGGGCCATAAAACTGGAATGCCGGGCAATGATGGAAGTCCGATTCTGGCGCCGGCGCAAAGTCATGTTGCCGAATACGATCAGCCAACTCAGTGAGCTTAGTCCGATGGTTAGACAAGATTCGACTGGTCAACAAGGCACTCCCCTCAACACCCGTAACCACATAGTCGAGCGTGACAGCGGCCGGCGCCTGGCCGGTGAGGTTTTCATAGGCCACCGCATAGGTACGCAACTGGAAGTTATCCTTGGCCTCGGCCTTAAGCTTATCGGCATCACGACGTATGCCGGTCTTGAAGTCGCGAATCTCAACTCCGTCGCTTAGCTGAAAGTAGGCGTCAATCCGACCACGTAAGCGCAGCTTGGCGTCGGGCAGCTCAAGGGTAATGGGCAGCTCCGTACCCAGAATGTGGCGCGCGGTCGCTTCCTCTCGGTCCACGAAGCTCGCCAGCGTAGCCTGAGCCCGGGCGTGAGCCGCCTCGGCTAGCGCACGAGAATCGTAGCCGCGATCACTCCACAGCTCATCCAGTCGACGACTCAACTGCTCCACTTCCACTGGCTCATGCCGTAGTTTGGCCTCATAGTAAGCCTGGAAAGCTCCATGCAGCGCCGTACCAAATGCCAGTTGCGGGCCAAAAGGCTGGCTAATCCCCAGCACATACTGCAAGTAAAACTCATGCGGGCAGCGCTTATAGCTATCGAGCGCACCCACGCTTAGCTCCAGCCAGCCGTCACTGGTTTCAAATGACAGTCGATGATCACCCATTTGATCTTTGAGTGGATAAAACTGTTGTAGTTTTCTCATCGTTTTCTCAACATTCGCGACTTCTACTACTCGCGCCGGGATAACCGGCTCGTGACCGAGCAGTTCCGTAATGAGTGGACTAATGGCCTGACGTTGACCACCGGCAGTTTCAGTAGCCGCACTGAGCTGCAAGGTTCGCTTGGCTCGCGTAATGGCCACATACATGAGTCGACGCTGCTCGTGCTCGGGTGCCAGCTCGGCAATTTCGGGCTTGAGTTCCGCGGGAACCTCCAGGCCGCTGGCCGACCGCTCCGACCACACTCGAGCACTGCAACCAACCACGTAGACCGAGTCAAACTCTAGCCCTTTCGCAGCGTGAACAGTCAGTAGCTGCACGCCGTCAGTTTCGCCCAGGGCCTCGGCCGCCTCCAGTGCCGGGGGTTTAGGAAATGCGGCCAAGTAGCCAGCCAGAGTTGGGTCCAGCGCTACGGTTTCATAATCCTGCATTTGCTCAAGCAGCAAGCGCAGGTCTTCGAACACTTGCGTAACCCGATCACTGCGCTCAGCCTGCTTAACCAATTGGTCGGCCAGGCCGGTTTCAAATACAAGCTTGTAGGCCAGCTGGCTAATGCGCAATTCCGCAGCCCACTTGCGCCAGGTGTCGAGGAGCTCGATGAGCTCGGCAGCTCGGCCCCCTGGCGACTCAGCCAAAGCTCTTAAGGTTGCTTCCGGCGAGCTTAAGTCAGCTTTCATTCGCTCCACCACTGGCTGATATTCAGCCACTTTCCAGCCCACAAACGGACCAAGCACTACATGCATCATAGCTTCGGGACTCACCCGGCCGCCGAGCCACTCCAGCAAGTACCATAGGTGGATTACTTCCCGCTGCTCAAAAATATTAACTTCAGTAGACAATGAAAACGGTATGCGCTGAGCACGCAAACCCTGGGCGTAGCTTCGTAAAACTGCGTTTGACCGCGCCAGTACCGCCAAGCTTGATGGCGATGCACCCGACTCAATGCGTTGGCTGAGGGCTTCAATTACGCTTGATTGCTCATCTGCGGCGGTTCGATACGACTCAAAGCCCACAGCTGCTTCGGTTGTCTGCGCCTTAAGTTGCTTGTTAAGCCCCAGCTTAACCTCTAGCCGATTGGGATTATTGTGCTGAATGAGCCGATATGCGGCATCAAGGATACTTTGCCCAGAACGATAGTTTTCTATCAAAACCTGCGGCTTTTCTACCTTAAAATGCGCGGCGAAATTCATAATATTTGCAATATCTGCACCCCGGAAACCATAGATCGCCTGGTCATCATCGCCCACCGCAAAGATGTTATCCCCTGGTTTTACAAATGTTCGCAGCAAGGCATCCTGGATGGGGCTGGTGTCCTGGTATTCATCAACCAAAACATAGTGGTATTGGTGGCGCAGCCGCTCGGCCAAGTTTGGCCGCTCGCGCAAAATAGCCAATGGCACGGCCAGCTGATCACTATAGTCGTAAGTTCCAGTGATAGCCTTTACGCGCTCATAAAGAGTGTATAAAGTTGATAAATCCTGCTGTTCCAAGATGTCATTATGCTGCCAATCTTCGCCTGGCTTGAGAGAGGCTACAAACTCAGCGTACCGCTCCGCCGTCACGCCCACATTTTGCAAGCGGCCAATATAGTCGACGATGCGTTCCAGGAATTCGTAGAGATTATTCTGCGGACCATAATACTGCAGTTGAATGTCCTGGAAGTGTTGTTGCAGAAGCAACGTTTTTTGAGTGGTATTGAGCAGGCCGCCTCGAGTTGAGCGTCCCACATGGCTTGCAAAGCGCCCCAACAGCTCCGCGCCGAAAGCATTAAACGTCATCACCGGTACCTGGAATGACTGCCAACCAATCAACTCGTAGAGCCGGTCGGCCATCTCTCGGGCGGCCTTCTCGGTAAACGTCAGGGCCAAGATTTCACCTGGCTTGGCCGAGCCATGCTCAATCAAGTGCGCTATGCGGCGTGTAATCACCTGCGTCTTGCCCGTTCCTGCACCCGCCACCACCAGCATGCCACCCTGGTCGTGCTTAACCGCTGAAAGTTGTTGCGGGTTTAACCCCTTGAGAATATCCATATGACCCATTGTAGCAGCACAAAAACTCCCGACTGACGACATTGCCAGTCGGGAGTGAGATAAAGTGCAGGCAACCCTGAGGCGATGCAAAGAGAGTTACTTGCGCTTCCTCTCGTCCTTGGGCGGGCTAGCCCACTTCCATGGTCGAGACTTGCCACCAGAACCACCCTCGGTCTTGCCCTCAACAGGCTTCATGCCGCCTGAGGGACGCTTGGGCTCCTTCTTTTCGGGTGTAGGCTCCCCCTGATGGTATTCAGACCCATACTCTGTGTGGACACAGTACGTACACCCGAATTTTTTACGCATCACCCTACCCTTGGAGTCTTTCCTCACCTCCTCGGTGGTCTCGTTCATGTCGTGCTGACATATGGGGCATTTCACGATTGCTCCTTAAGTAGTAGCTCGCGCTCATTTTCACCATTACAGGCTCAAAGTGTTATATTTTATTAACAATAATGACACAAGTAGCCTTCAAAATTTTAGCACTATCTGCTCAAAAGAAAACCCCAGCTACGAGATAGGTACGAATATGAGCATAAGTGGTATAATGGGACCAAGAGGCCGTATGCCAGAACTTATCACCCGCACAGCCAGGTTAGTCCCCTACGCCAAGCGGCCGAAACAGGTTCCGAGCTTTGTAACTGCGTACAGCTACGAGCCGCTGCCTAACGAACCAGGTGCAGCCCTAGGAAATTTGTTTGCGGTCGTGGAAGTTTTGGTGTCAGGGCGCTCCAGCGAGGAGGTAGCCGACTTGGTTCTGGGCACCCTCAGTGAGCACTACTACAACGAAGCCAGCAGCCAAACAGAGCCACTCGCTCGGTTTGAGGAGTCTATAAAGGCGGTTAACCGTGAGCTAACTACCTATGTAAACCAGGGCAAGGCCGCTTGGATTGGCAAGCTGAGTGCCGTGGTGGCAGTACAGACGGGCAGTGAGCTGCATCTGGCGCAAACTGGCTCGGCCGAGGCGTTCTTATACCGCGGCAAGTCAGCGGCGCGCATTTCCGGGAGCCAGTCGGTTAAGCCCGCTGCACCATCCAAGACCTTTGGCTCCATTGCCAGTGGCCAGCTTGAAACCAATGACCGCTTGCTGCTTGCTACGCCTGCTCTTATTCACCAGCTGTCACTCACCAAGCTCAAGAGCATTATTAGTGAAACCAGCCCTAACAGTGCCATCGCCGAGATTACCGAGCTGCTCAGGGGCGGCTCTTCAGACAGAATCGCAGCACTGGTGATTGAGGCAACAACGCCGGAGCTCGCTGCGTTGCAGGTACGTTCTGAGGAGCCAAGTGAAATCCAACTCGGCAGTCCGGAGACAATGGTGGAGGCCGCCAAAATGGCCGCTGCGCCGTTGGCTCAGGCCACAGTTACCACCAGCAAACGAGCCACGGCGGCAGCCAAAACGGGCTGGCAGAAGGCCCAGCCGCATGTTCAAACCGGTGCGCTGGTGGCTCGCACCTGGCTACAGCGGTTTGCAACTGGCAAAAACGCTCCCCGTCGTATCCTGATAGGCGCCGCCATTATAGTGCTTGCAGCCTTTGGGCTGTGGCAGTGGCACGTCAGCTCGGTCCGCACCCAACGACTGCTTGACCGCTACAGCATCGACTACCACCAATACGAGCTAGCTTCGAGTGCTGCGGCCGGCGGCGATAACGCCACGGCCCGGGACCTCCTCACCAAACTCCAGAGCGAGTTAAGTGATCTTAAAGGCATGCCCGGTCGCAGCCAGCTTGATAGCCGGCTGGCCAGCGGCGCCGTAAGCGGCAGCCAGGCCAAGTCAGTGGCGGACCTCCAGGCTCTTGTAGCGAGCAAAATGGACCAGATTGAAGGTCTCAATCATGTTGCAGCCACAACAGTGGCGTCATTTAAAGACTATAAAAACGCTAAGCCAAGCTTATTTGAGTTTAGTTCTGGTTCACTGTACGCGTTTGATAGTAATAATAATTCAGCCATATATGTTGTAAATATAGCTACGAAACAAGTTAAAAAATCAGCTGCCGACACAACCAAGCTAGGACAGGTTGTAGCCACTACCCTCTCACCCTCCGGCGATGGAATCTATATTCTCACTAAGAAGCCAAGCGTTTGGTTATATCGGTTTGACAACGATAATCTCACCGAGCAGACGGCCGGACTCGGCGCCTGGGAGCCCGGTAAAGCCATCGCATCATACGGCAGCAACCTCTACATCCTTGGTGATGACGTGGTTTATAAGCACGTGCGGACATACAGCGGCTACTCGCCCAAGTCTGAATACTTGAGCGGCGCCAATATCGCCGGGGCTGCCGGGCTGGCAGTCGATGGTGCCGTGTATACACTAGCCAAGGATAGTCTCAAGCAATTCTTATCCGGGACACTAAAATCTACGGCCACTGTCCCAGCATCTTTAAACGCCGGACACACTCTGCGCTCGACCAATAACGGCAATACGCTCGTGGCATCATCATCTCAAACCAGTCGCATAGCTCTATGGGACGCCAGCAAAAGCCTGACGTTTAGCAAGCAATACTCACTTAACAATGTTAAAGAATTATTTGATGCAACTTACGACGGCAAGACAAAGACCGGCTACGCCTTAGTTGATGATCGAATTGTAAGCTTCACGCCTTAGGGAGTGACCTAAGTCTGGATCTCGCGATCCATGCGCCGTTGCGGCTCGATGCCAAGCAGCCGCCAATACACATCCATAAAGACGATAAATTGTTGTACGACATACAGCTTATGTGCGGCGGCCTGAGGCTCTAGTCCAATAATGCGCTCGCTCTCATAGAAATCCGTAAACAGCTTAGCCATCTCCTGGCCATAGAACGTAAGCCGATGTACGCCATAGTCCTCGGCCATTTGCGAGACAAGCTCGGGCAACTGAGTCATAGCCCGCACGAGCAGCTTTTCGGGATCACTCAGCTCAGCTTGACTATCAGCCGGCTTGAGGTTATGCTCGGCTGCCTTGACTAAAATGCTGTTGGCGCGCGCGTAAGCGTACATCACATAGTAGTATGGATTTTTGGCCGACTGCTCACGCGCCAGGTCCAGATCAAAGTCCATGTGTGAATCAGGCGACCGCATGAGCGTGAGGAACCGGGCTACCGGCATGCCGATGTCTGCGATAAGATCAGCCACGGTAATGAATTGGCCCAGCCGCTTACTCACTTTGACTTCCTTGCCATCTTTCATAACCCGCAGCCACTGGTAGTCAGCCATGGTGAATCGCTTATCAGGATAGACCTCATGGACCACCGAATAGACGCTCGGGAATTGGGCGATGTGATCCGGACCGAGAACCTTAATTGAGTAATCAAAACGGCGGCGGCCAAAGATATCAAAGTGATATGCAATGTCTGGCGCCATGTAGGTGGGGTCACCACTACTCTTAATGATGACGCGCTCACCACGCTCGTCACCCAGCTCGCCGGTCTTTAGCCAGACAGCACCATCACGCTTAAACACGAGGCCTTTTTCGTCGAGTAACTTTACCGCCGCCTCGAAGCGACCGTCTTTGAGCAGATCTTTCTCATTGAACCAAACATCAAAATGAATACCCATGGCCTCAACGGCCGGCTCAATGTAGCGCTTGAGAATGGTATTAGCCAAAAGCTCCTTGAGCTCGTCGTCGTTGTCCCCCGCCAGCTGGTCTTTATACTCCGCTGCGAGTTGCTTAATGTAGTCGCCGTTGTACTGACGTTCATCTGTGGCCGGGATTAAGCCCGCCTCCATGCGCACGCTCTCAAGCAGCTTACCGATTTGAGTACCCGCATTATTGAAATAATACTCTCGGGTAACATCATAACCGGCCCGCTCTAGCACTCGGCTCAAAACATCACCAATAAAACCACCACGAGCATTACCAATGGTGGTAGGCCCGGTCGGATTGGCCGAAATAAACTCCACTTGGACTTTCTGACCACCGCCCTGCGAGCTCCGCGCGTATTCAGGGGTGATGGCGGCTAGCTCGTGCTGCCAGTAGCTGGGCTTCATCCAGAGGTTCAGGAAGCCCGGACCGGCTACCTCCACCTTGTCGACGTCGGCCACGGCCCGCTTGATAACCTGAGCCAGCTGCTCGGCAATATCACGGGGGGCTTTCTTGAGGGGGCGGGCATAGACCATGGCAGCATTGCAGTAAAAGTCACCAAACTTGGGCTCGGACGAGTAGCCGAGCTCAAAGGTGTAGTCTTTTAGCTCTGCGCCAAGTTCTGCCTCGATAGCACTAGCGATTTGATTTTTGAAGTCTTTGAGTATCATATGCGGTTGATTATAACCTGAACCCGCCGTAGCACCCAACCCCTCTAGCAAATGGGCTTAAGAATTATTCCTTTTTAAAGGCAAATGCCGTATAATCCGTCAAGCTGCCGTAATGACTGGCAGATCTCGATCTATCCGCGCACTTGACACCCCAATGAAAGGACACCGCATGAAGCGGTCCTCATGGCTCGCAAGGCTGGCGGTCGGCACACTAGGGGCTTGCCTCCTACTGACCGGCTGCGGCCCCACCCCGAAGCCTGAGCCCACCTACACCATCCCGCTGCCGCCGTCATCCGACAGCGCCACCGAAACGGCTCCCTCTGAGCCCACCTCTGAGGCGCCCAGCACCACGGCGGAGCTACCGTCCCAGGTGGAGACCGAAGTTCCGCCGGTAGCAGCTCGCGACGAAGCCTTCCAGAGCGAGCAGTCCGGCGGCCAAGTGGACGTGAACAACTATCTGGTGGCAGTCATCAAGGACGCCGATCGCGTCTGGACCGACTACTTCAAGAAGATTGGCGGCAGAGAGCCGCAGGTGACCTACCACATCCTCGGTGCCGACACGGCCCGGGGTCAGGAAGCCAGCTTCACCAGCAAGTGCGCGTCGTCGTTCGATTCGGCCGGAAAACCGGTCTACACGACCGTGGACACGGACTACCCGAACGCTTTCTACTGCACGCTCGACGACAATGGTGTGGGCGGCATAGTGCTCCCCCTGAACACCTTCGCAAGAATGTGGTCGGGCAACGTGGACAACCGGCAGTCCAAGCACGCTGGTGACTTCGCGGCCGCGACCCTCGCGGCTCACGAGTTCGGCCACCACGTGGCCGACGAACTCAAGCAGCAGTTCACGCTGCCGGACGTCAAGGGCGCTAACAAGGAAATCCTGGCCGACTGTTTCAGTGGCGTCTGGGCCTACACCGCTTTCTACAGCGGTTACCTCGAGTCTGGCGACGTCGATGAGGCCATTGCAGCCGTCGAATCCATCGGCGATCCCAAGCCCGGCGGCGTCGACCCGCATGGCAGTGCGGAACAGCGAGGCACCGCCTGGAAGCTGGGCTACAACACCGGCGCGCCGGCCAAGTGTATCACCGCCTACTGGCCAGGCGTGACCTTCAAGTAGAGCTTTGTTCTGTCCCGCTTACCGGTCCGTCGTCCCTCCTGGGGCGACGGACTTTTCTTTTATCACTCATCTAGCTATATAATGAGCGCATGAAACTCCTCGCCAAAAACCGGCGCGCCACTTATGACTACGATATCACCGAGCGACTCGTGGGCGGCTTGGCGTTGTCTGGGCCCGAGGTTAAGAGTATTAAAGCTGGTCACGCCAGCCTTAAAGGTTCGTTCATAGCTTTGCGAGACGGCGAAGCTTACCTTACCAATGCGCACATCACTCCTTATCAGTACGCCCACGAGAAGGACCAGGCGGACCCCACTCGTAATCGCAAGCTCCTCCTGCATCGGCGCGAGCTTGAGCAGCTCGTGGCTCACAAACAGTCCGGCCTTAGCGTTGTGCCCACTGCCCTGCTCTTGGCCGGCCAGCTGATAAAGCTGGAGATCGGCATTGGTCGGGGCAAGAAACGTTACGACAAACGGCAGTCAATTAAGGAGCGAGACACTTCTCGCGACGTAGCCCGTGGAGCAAAAGCATAAGCTTTTTCAGATTGTTGTTAATAAATGCTTGACGCCTCGTTTTGGGCGTATTACAGTACTTACAGGTACCTGCACAAAAAAAGTACTCAACACAAAAAGACACAAACTCCATCACCTGAAATAGCCTCATAAAGGGGCTATTTCCTTGTTTAGGGTACTTATACTTTCGTTGTGGCAGCCTAGGGCTGCCTTTTTGTTTTATAATGACAGCTCCTGTTCTCTCAAGAAGTAGGTGCACCTTGTCTGAGGCCATGGCCCACGATCCGAGACTCGCTGAAGCCGAAGCATTGCTCATGGCGCCGCCCTTGAACATCATTTTCATTGCCGGCCCCTACATTGGCGACGGAGACCCGGACACCATTGAAGCTAACATCCAGGAAGCCAAGACGTACGCCGTGGCTCTCGCCAATGCCGGTATTGGATTCTTTTGTCCTCACCTGCACACGGCCCACTTTGGGCTAGCAGCGGAAGCCGACGAGACTTTCTACCATCGGCTCGACTTCCAGCTACTGGCCAGATCCCAGGCGGCGCTCTTTACGCCTCGCTGGCAGACATCAGGTGGGGCGCGGCGAGAAGAGGCCTGGGCTACCTGGCGCCGGATGCCGCGTTTCTACCCCAAATCACCAACCGACCTGGAGCAGATTCGCATCTGGAATACCCGCCAAGCCCAGGCGCCGTTCGACCTCGAGCAGGCCGCGGACGAGGCAAGGACACTGCTATTTGAGATGAGCGGTGAGCCCGGCTGGACGCCCCAAGATGAAGCCAGCCGACAACGGCTACGCGACGTACTCGCGAGGCGACGCATTCCCCCGCCGCTCCAGCCGTAAGACAACCAGCCCCCGGTCGCCATGAGCGGCCGGGGCGCTTCTTTTAACTCGCACTCTGCTATTGCACAGTGGACTCTGTATCCGTAATAGCCTGCGAATCAAGCGATTTGGACAGCTGGTTGTACTCGTCTACGCCCAGTCGATACGCATCAATCCGACTATTAATAGTATCCACGAGGTTGTTCTGGCGCGGTACAAGAGCATTGTATTGCTCGATCCGGCCGGCCGCCTTGTAGGCGTCGAGCTGCTGGTTCACAACGGCGAGCTGACCCTTAAGACTTCGAATAGCCGCGAGCTCGCCCTCCAGCTGCTGCCGGCGAGAGGTAAACACGCCCTCATACGCCCCTTGCGCGGCGGTAATAACCGCCCGGTTCTTAAAGTATCGGCTATAGTGCTGCTCCAGCTCAGCTGGCAGTCTAACCTGCTCGGTGCCAAGGATTGAGTGCAATTCGTTAGCCTCTTGACCGGGCTCGGTTTTGGCGTAGCCCGCCATGCGATCGTTCAGAGCCGGATCGTTAAGGCCGTGATATACCTGCTCCAAGAGCGTAGTTAGCCGCTCCTGCTCGCTACGGCCCAGCCGATCCCAGGCGGCGTGCAGGAGCTCATGAGCGGTTACTACATCCATTTCCGGTGCTAGATCGGTGTTCTCAATTTGCAAAACATAAATCCGACCGCGATAAAAACATCCCAACTCCAGCTCGCCTTTACTTGTGGAGCAGTCACTATTAAAAGTAGCCTTATTATCAATGCGAGGCTGGGCACGATAAAAGATTGCTCTGGCCTGATCCGTCAGCTCAATGCGAGCCTGAATCGCCGCTACGGCTGATGGCGGCTGGAACGTAGCCAGTGCATATTGGTCCAGAAAGAACTGGTAATTCAGAATTGCCGCCACCGCCAGTCCGGTCAAGGCCAGCTGGATAATGCGCCGGATGGTCTGATTCGCTTGGTGTCGCATAGTAATCATCACTTTACTCGGCTGGGGTAATTTTGGCCAGAAATCATTCCGCTCGTGCTTGCATTTGGTCTTTTGGGGAGTAAGATGGCCTATTGGCTAATTTTGGGTGTAGCCAACACCGCTTATGAATGCTCATCGCTACCAATCTTCATACTTGGCCCCGGCCGGCCAGACCAAGCCAAGCCAAACCCTAGGTGTAAACCTGGGGCGCGAAGCTACGCTCCTGCGCCGCCGCGCCTATGTGCTCTGGCGGCTTCGGCCCAATTTACCGGCCCGAAGCTGGTATGCCATGGCTCTATGGGCCATCATCTTGAGTGTTGGCTTAACGGCGTTCCAGTACCACTCACTGCCGGCAGTACCGGCTGACGTGGCTGCCGCGGACGGACCTACCCACATTGCGCCGGCCGGGCACGCTCAACTAGCCAGCGTCGCCAAGGCGCCGGTCCTGCCCGGCGGCCCAACCGACCAGCTGCTACCACCAGGCAGCATGGCGCCCATTTATACGTACCCTAATACCTACGCCCGCGGCCAGTGCACCTGGTATGTAGCCGGCCGCCGACCCATCCCCAGCAACTGGGGTAACGCGAACTCCTGGTACACTCGAGCCAAGACGGCCGGCTGGGGCATTGGCACCACACCTGCCATCGCAGCCATCGCCTGGACCGCCGCTGGCCCCTACGGCCACGTCGCCCTCGTGGAAGATGTGGACGCCCAGAGTGGCCAAGTGCTTATTTCTGAGATGAACTACCGCGGCCTCTACCAGTTTGATAAGCGCTGGGTAGCAGCCACCGACTTCAAGTACATCTATTAATACTTGCTAGGCGCAAAACTGAACCACTGATTATGCCCCAAGGTACGGTATAATCCGGATATGCTTTCATTTATTCACCCCAAACGTTGGCGTCCTGAACTCATATTATTACTGGCTGGAGCTGCCATAACTCGGCTGTGGTCGTTATTGCAGCCCAATGCTGTGGTGTTTGATGAAGTCTACTTTAAAGCCTTCGCCGGGCACTACCTAGATGGACATTATTTCTTTGATATCCACCCGCCACTCGCTAAGCTCCTCTTGGCTGGCTGGGCCCATGTAGTAGGCCTCTCGTCATCCGACGTGCTCAATAGTACCGCCGCCACCATGAGGTTTCTGCCGGCGATTGCTGGCGTGCTTATTGTGCCGGTATTCTGGGGTATTTTGCGGCGGCTGGGCGCCACCAGGCCATTCGCATTCCTGGGGGCAGCTGCCCTGCTACTCGACAATGCTCTGCTCGTAGAATCGCGTTTTATTTTAATGGACTCGATGCTGCTGCTATTTGGCTTGAGTGCGTTCTACTTTTACCTAGTAGGCCGCGAGCAACGCGGCAACTGGCGCTGGTTGGCCGTTGCGGCCGCGGCAATACTAGCTGGCGCGGCCATGAGCACCAAGTGGACCGGCCTCACCGCACTAGCCCTGGTGGGCCTGCTCTGGCTGGGCGACTGGCGCGGGCGGAAATTTAGCCTTGGCCGAAACCTTGGTGAGCTCGCCGTCCTTCTCATTATTCCGCTAGCCGTTTACGTGAGTGCGTTTTGGGTTCACTTCCAACTCCTGCCCCACTCCGGTGACGGTGACGCCTTTATGTCTACCACGTTCCAGGAAACCCTCGTAGACAGCCCCACTTACAACCCCCAGACTAAACTATCGTTTTGGGGCAAGTTCGGTGAGCTTAATAGTGTAATGTACCGCTCCAATCAAACCCTCACCGCCACTCACCCATATGGCTCGCGTTGGTACACTTGGCCGCTTGAACTCCGGCCAATCTACTACTGGGCGGGCGACGTCGACGGTCAAGCCAACCAGGGCAATATTTATCTTCTCGGCAACCCAATAGTCTGGTGGGGCACGCTTATCGCCGTAGCCGTCGGAGCAGGCTACGCTTGGTTGCGGCGGATTAAGTTGCGTCCTGCCACCGTGGGCGCTTTAGCCGCCGCGGGTGTGGCCTATCTTATGAACTTCCTGCCATTTGTCGGCGTGCCGCGGGTGATGTTCCTGTACCACTACTTCTTCTCCTTTATCTTTAGTGTGATGTTCGCCGTTATGCTCTGGAACGATCTTGCCACCCCACGCCACGGTGATCACGGCCAGTTCGCCACCGCCAATCGCAAATGGATCTACGGCGGCGTATTGGCGGCAGTTTTATTAGGCTTCCTATTCTTTGCCCCGTTATCTTATGGCACGCCCTTATCGCCGGCTGGCCTAGCCGCGCACATGTGGCTTCCGAGCTGGCGATAACCATGGACATGGTTCCTTATCTTGGCGTGATTTGCGTGGTGCTCAGCTGGCTAGCTGGCGCCTACATGCTCAGGCGATGGCGCGGCACCCATGACATGTCAATTAGCCTACACGCCGCCAGTGCCCGAGGTGCCTATGTGATCTTTGCTAGCGTCCTAACCCTTGGCGGTGGACTCTTTATGTTCTTCCTCTACTCCTATTTCATGCCCAAGCTCCGACTAGGTTCGGATTTTGGCGCCCTGCTGGCTCTGGCCTTTGCCGGCCAAGTGATAGCGGCCTGGGTTCCCGACAGTACAAACCTTCGTCACTGGCGGTCTAGGGTCCATAAGTCTGCCGCTTGGTTCATGGCCGTACTTTTTATACCCATGGCGCTCTTTATAACCGCTTCCCCTTATTTATCACTCGTTGCGCGTACTATTGATGTGGCTTGCGTGGGTTACATGATAGGCGCATTCACCTACTGGATTCTCAGCCGAAACAAGACCAAATTCTTAATCCACCAAGTCCTCTACATTATTGCCTTTCAGATCTGCATTCTCGCTTCGGCTTACAGTTAGCCCCAGCCCTGCTGAGCTTCTCGCTCGGCAGGGCTGCTTTCTACTAAAACGCTCATGCTAGCTGTGCTAGAATAATTTCATGACCGAAGCAGAACGCAATCAACTCGAAACCTCGGCTCAAGGCTTCGCCCAGCAACTGGGTATGGAGTACTTTGATACCCGCCCCAAGATCGATATTAAGCCCATGGTGGGCAAGCTCACTATTGAGGGGCTAAAGGCCTATGGCATTGTGCCACTTAATCTAACTGGCGCTACGCTGACACTAGGTACAAGCGAGCAAACCAATCGCAACCTGATGGAGCCCCTTAAGGCTCGCTTAGGCGCAAGCGGCTATACGGTGGTTTACAAGTTTATTTCCCAAGTAGGCTGGCAGCGACTCTTTAACCGCTACTCAATCGCGGCCAATTCCGACCTGCTCGAGAACGGAAAGTTTGATCCTTTTAGCCAGCAAATCAACAACGTTGAGCCCAAGTTTATGTTTGAGCCCATCGCTCAAATGGCCTACCAGCTGGGCGCCTCCGACATTCACATTGAGCCCGGCGAAGAAGAGGCTCGCATTCGCTTCCGTGTTGACGGCACCCTTCACTCGGTTATCACGCTCACCAAGGAGCGTTACGAGCTGTTTGCCTCAGATTTGCAAATTCGCGCCAACGTAAAATGGGGCGGCGATGAGCCTCAAGGTGGCCGGCTCAGCGTTCAGGTCATCAATAATGACGGCGACACCGTGCCGCTCAACATGCGGCTTGAAACCGTGCCAAGCCTGCATGGCCAGGATGTGGTTATTCGTCTGTTCAACCTGAGTGTGCAATATTTGAACCTGGAAAACCTTCAGCTCACCAAGCCACAACAAGACCTCCTCATCCGGGCCACCTCGCACCCTCGCGGCATGGTACTTACCGTGGGGCCAACTGGCTCGGGTAAAACCAGCACGCTCTACTCCATTATGAACCACCTCAATAATGATGAGATTAAGGTCGTTACACTTGAAGACCCGGTGGAATACGAGCTAGAAGATATATCACAGATCCCCGTGCGCTCCGACAACCAGCAATTATTTATTGAGAAACTGCGGGCCGTTCTCCGTGAAGACCCCGATATCGTCATGATTGGTGAGATCCGAGACGCCGATACCGCCAAAACAGCGCTTCAGGCCTCACTCACGGGTCACCTCGTGCTCTCGACCTTCCACGCCAGCTCTTCGAGTGCGGCCATTACTCGACTTATGGATATGATTGGCCAGAATCCTCTCCTAGCCTCCTCTATCCGTCTGATTATGGCTCAACGCTTGGTGCGCGAGCTTTGCCCGCACTGCCACAGGGGCTACAAGCCCAATAAGGATGAGCTCCTTCAGATAAAAACTGCGCTACACGGCCTGCCCAAAGAATCTCAGCCAGATTACGACGCCATCAAGCTCTACAAGCCGGTAGGCTGCGATAAATGCCACCACTTTGGCTATGCTGGGCGTGTCTCCATTATCGAGCAGCTTGATATGACGCCCAAGATGCAGGCGCTCATCTCGGCCGGTACCGCCGCCACGACCACCCAAGCGGTGGAGCAAGCTGCTATTCGCGAGGGCATGGTGACACTCCTACAAGACGGCGTACTCAAGGCTGTGGCCGGCAAAACAACGCTCGAGGAAATCTTCGTCGCCGTCGGTGAGTAGTCGCTCTACTCAAAATATTGACTTTATATGCTAAAAGACGTATAATTATACACGTCCAATTCGCACACTTCGAAAACTTGGAGCTCCCATGCGTCGCGACTACGGCGTCAAGATCCTCGTGCCCAAACCGTCCGACCACCTGGCGACGCGCTGTCGTCTCCTCGGCCTTCAGGCCCAAGAGACCAAAAGCGGCCAGGTCGTGATCAAGCCCAAGGTGGACGACGAGGCCACCGTCGAGCTCAGTCGCGGGGTCACTCAGGTTCCCGGGCAGCTCAAGCCGAAGGTCTACCAGCAGCCCCACTTCCTGGCCGACGAGTCGGCGATCTGCTACCTGCTGGAGACCCAAGAGGCCGGCCGCACCGGCCGCGTCTGCTACGTCGCCGCCGGACCCAACGGCGAACGCTGGACTCCCTACCGGCTGTCCCGCAACCCGCTGTTCAACGACGACTGGCACGCGATGACCGGCCACTTCACCGGCAAGAGCCTCAGCCGCATCGAGTGGCACAGACCCGTTGCCGCCGAAGGCGAAACTGCCAAGGCGGTGCTCAGCATCGACCGAGCCACCTTCGAACTCGAAGAGGCCCACGGCCTGGTGCTGCGGCGCGAAACGCTGCTCCACGAGCACGTCGTGGGCAACTCCGCGACCATCCCGCAGCTGCCCGAGGCCGTCGCGGCCTGGCAGGAAGCGGTGGCCGGCCTCTACGGCCGACTCCGCTGCAGTGCCGGCTGCGGTGAGCTCCACTACCGCGAACCGGTGACGGTCAGCGCGTAGCTTTCACCTGTGCAATCGGGCGCTTCCCGGAACCTCCCCCAAGGGGGTTCCGGGGCCCACCCCAAGGACTCAAGCATTGTTTTGAGGCTTTAGGACAGGCTAAAAACCGGGCAGTACTTTCTGACCCTGGAGCTCAGATGGAATCTCGTACCAACGAGGCGAGCAACCTGCCACCGTCACGGTAGTTTGACTGAGTGGCTCCTTCTGGCCTGGCGCAGGCGTACAGCTAGGATGATCAAAGCCCAGCCAATGACCTACTCCATGATTAACAAGCTCGGTGCGATAGTCATCTAGGGAGCCCTTCCAGGTGCCCGGCGCAGCCTTCCAGCTGTCAGCATTTATAACCACATCATTACCAACCTCACAGCTTGACTGCTTAGCACAAGCGGGACTGAATGCCGTCATCTGAGCTGGCGCCACCAGCCAGAGAGTGAAGTTGCAATTTGACTGCGAAGCCACAAAACTGAGTTGTCCACCCAACGACCATCCCTGAGCCGCCGTAAGAGCGGCGGCGCTACGAACCGTAAATGCATCAAGTTCCGCCGCCGGCACGCCCCAGACAGCCTTACAATAGCTGTAACGCTTGGCTGCGATCGGCGACGAGGCCGCTGTCACAGGAATGTTCTTCTTAGTGCTCGCCGTGTAATTTAGAGGCTGCCTAGCATTTATAGCCGTCACCAGAGCCGCGACTGCGGCCGGTCGGTCAAACACTCCTGGCAAGCCCGCCACATACGCTCCCACCCGACCCGCATCTGGTCTCGCACCAGAGCCCGGCTGACCGAACCCAAGCCAACCTGCGATATCGGCCACCGATGGAGCAAAACTGGCAGTCTTAACCTTAAGGTTAAGTTTAAGATTAAGCTTGGCTATCGCATCATCAATGTCAGCATTGTAAGACGCGCTCGTGACAGCTGGCGCCAATCGGCTAGCACTCACAGATACCCGCTGCTGATTACCCGCCGCCAGTATGATCGCCTCGCGCACCTTGGCCTGGCCCACTCGCTGGCCGGCCTTCTCCGCCACCACCAGTGGCGTGATGCCTGCCATGATTGGTGCGGCATCAACTGCTGGGTGGCTCATGGCGGCCGCGATGCGCGCGGCCGCCTGATCTGCCAGGCTTGCATCGACCTGCCGGCCGGCGGTTAGCGCCGAACCAGTTAGTGTCTGCCATACACCCGCCAGGGCTAGCGGGTTATCACGGCCTGCCGCCGCTACTTGCTGCTTCAGTTGGCGCGTATTCGTCGTAAGACCAACCTCATTGGCCGTTAGCTCATACGTCGTTTGACCAATGACGAGTGTTATCGAAGATTTCTGCGATAACCCACTGAGCTTGGCGTCAAGGGATGACAGCATATGTCCACCCAGATCTTCTTGGCCGACTTTTACCCCCGGGTACACGCGGTCATGATAATACCAGCGAGTTAGAGAGTCGGCGACGGCCAGCATAGCCACCACTATAACGACCACCAGCAGCCACCGCGGCATGGATAACCGCTGCATCCACTCCAAGATGCCTTGGCTAGACCGGCTTAAGGCTGGTTGTGACAGCTCGGGCTTAATCACTGGAGCTGGAGCAGGTGTCACCCTGGGCGCCAGATCAGCTATTGGTTTCGGCTTTGGCTGCGTATCTCCAGCCGAATACCCACACTGCAAACACAATAGTTGTCCCTTGACGGGCATTAATTGAGCCTGACATCTGGGGCATTTCATAGCGACCTATCTGATTCCCTAATACAGGAATTTTAGCATAAGCACTACGCATACTGATACTGTTGTATTTTACACAACGAGATTACAAACCAGATAGGTTCTGGCCGTATTCCAGCGCACCATACAGGCCACCTTCGTCCCCTAGCTTAGCCAGCGCCAACTGCGGCCAGGCTTCGACCACGTGTGGCAGCTGGTCGAGTTCTCGCTGGATACCTTGGAGCGAAATATCCCGCATCATGCCGCCACCATATATAACCACATCTGGCGACCAATGCAGCACGGTGTTGTATAGCGCCAGGGCAAGATAGCGCTCTTCTTGACGCCACACTGCCGGGTCCTTAATAAGCTTAGGTGGTTGACCGTAGCGCTCATGAAGAGCCGCGCCCCCAGTTAACGATTCCAGAGATACGAGCTCGCCAGCCTCGTTGGGCATAAGCATATAGCCCAGCTCAAAGCCGTGACGATTGGCGTCGAGCCGGCCATTCACAAACCGGGCCCCATTTACGCCCGTACTCACAGTGATATAGGCTACGATTTCGCGGCCACGACCCGCCCCTCTGGTAGCCTCACCCAGGCCCACGAGCATAACATCATTGGCTGTGGCTACTGATAAGCCTGTGTGTGACTCAATCAGCCGGACCAGCGGCAGGCCCTCCCAGCCAGGCAGGTTTGGCGCATCCCGCAAATGCCCCGCCTGATCAAATTGCCCAGGCACCCCACCTACGATTGACTTAGCGCCAGACTCTGCCGCAAGTCGCTCAACCCGATCAATGAAAGCCGTGCAGCCTTCAGTAGTCGGGTCGGTATTAAACCTAGTAACGGACTGGAGCGTCTGACCATCCGGCGACACCGCTAACCTGGTGTGCGTGCCACCAATATCAAATACCAGTTTCATGCTCGTCTCCGGTTACGTTCATATAGGCGTCCTTCATAGGGGCTTAGGCGAATACTGCCGCCGGGATGCTCTTGTCCGTCCCCTTCTATTCTGGCCGTCCCAGCAATCCACCGGCCAATGGTTCCCAGGCGAACTTCCTGAACAGCGCCGGTAAAGTTTAGAAGCACATAGCACTGACTAAGCCCAGTCTCACGAGCAAAACCAAACACTGCCGGATTCTGCAGGTCGAGAGACCGATACGTCCCGTCAGCTAGCGCCGAACTGGTTTTCCGCAAGTGAACTAAATATTGATACAGGTGCAACATTGAGTCTGGTTGCCGTGATTCATCCGCAACGTTACTCTCAACAGACCCAGGAGCGAGAGGTAGCCACGGCTGCCCCGTGGTGAAGCCGGCCCCAATTTCACCCGTCCACGGCATCGGCGTGCGGGCGACATCTCGAATCTCTGTTGTATTTTTAACACCATTCTTTATGCCTATCTCGTCACCGTAGTAGACCACCGGCAGCCCACGAAGGGTCATTTGAAGAAAAGCTAGTAATCTAGCCCGCTCCGGCCCTACTCGGCTTATGAGGCGGGGATGGTCATGGTTACCCAGAACGTAGTTAGGCCAATCGTCCGGACCCAGAGAAGCCTCATATTCATCAATAAAGCTGCGAAATTCTGCCGCGCCCCATGATAAGGACATGAGATTGAAGTTAAAGGGAGCATGAATGTTGTGCTGGCGGCACGCACCATACAGCGCATGAAGGCCGGGAACATTAAGATAGGCTTCACTCAATAAGTAGTCATCTGTATGCTCGGCTATAATTTGACAGAATGGCTCCATCACCTCATCGGTAACCTCACTCAGATTACTATAGAGACGTTCGTTTGCATCAGCTGGTCGTGAGACGCCGGCACGGTAGCGTGGATTCGGTGGATCATCTCGCAGCGCGGCGTCCTTAAGTAAGGCACCAACTGCATCTACACGGTAGCCATCAATGCCCCGTCGCAGCCAAAAACGCAGGTTCTCCATCATGGCGTTCCGCACCTCAGGATTGCGCCAGTTAAGATCCGGCTGGGCAGAGGTAAACAAGTGCAGATAGTACTGGCCCGTAGACTCATCGAGCGTCCAGGCCGGACCGCCCATATGCGATAGCCAGTTGTTGGGCAGACCTCCATCGGACTTAGCATCGGCCCAGATATACCAGTCACGCTTAGCATTATCTCGACCCAACCGAGACTCACGAAACCACGGGTGTTTATCCGAAGTATGGTTGGGTACAAAGTCCATCAAAAGCTTCATGCCTCGGGAGTGAACAACCTTTACGAGCTCGTCAAAGTCGGCCATAGTGCCAAATCGACTGTCAATTGAGCGGTAGTCTACGACATCATACCCGCCGTCGACTCCGCCTGACTGATAAATAGGTGCCAGCCAGATAGCGCCTACCCCGAGGGACTGAGGCGTGCCATCATTAAGGTAATCCAAATGGTTAATAATGCCGCGCAGATCCCCCACGCCGTCACCATTAGAGTCAGCAAAGCTGGCCGGATATATTTCGTACAGCACCGACCGACGATACCAAGCTTTATGCCGCTTAGGGTTAATCATACTGCTAGTCTAGCAAATCTGATGTTAAAAGTGGCGGTGTTCATGCTATAATTTGCCGCACTACCTTCACATATGAGCTCATCTCCAGATCGGAAGGCACATGACCACGGTGCAATTTGCCCAACACCAAACCCTCAATGCGCTCGTGCAGCAGGTGTTCAGAGCTCAGCCCGGGCCCCAGCCGCCTCACTGGCGCAACGTTTTGCCCGGCCGGTCACCAGCCAGAGTGCTCAGCCGTCTCAGGCACTCGATATTTAGAGACCTACTTCTAGAGCCGGGCGCCTCGCTATCCTATCCTGAAACAGACGAGGATACGGACTTCCCCGACCTGGGAATCTACGCCGCCAACGATGCGCTCACCGCGACAACGCTGCAGTTCTGGTCCTGGAAGCGGCGTGAGGCTACCCGAGAGATCAGCATCCATTTTCAATACCATGGCGGCCGAGCCAGCGTGCGGGTCGCGGCCCGCGCCGACTGCGAGGGCACATCGGTGATGGAGCGAGTAGTTTGGGCCAGCGAGTACCTCAACCACCCTGGTCGCTACGAGGGGCACAACCAGCTGTACCAGCAGGCCGTCCCGGACCTCAAGATGAGACAGTTTGTACACCTGGTCGCGGAGCTTATGGACTAGGCTGCGCTACTAACTTGTGGCCCGCTGAGCATTTGCTTAGCGGGCCACATTCGCTTTTTTTTGAGCTGTCTGTCATATACATACTATGATCCTTTCGCAGCTATCCTGCGGCCATATATCCCGACGATCTGTTTGCGATAGACTAACGGAGCCCAAAACCAAAGCTACTCGCCGCCCGGTGCAAAGCGGTTGAGCTTGGCTCCCACCTGTCGTAGCTTGGCCCGTGGCTCACGAAGCACGTTGCGAATACTGTTGCGGCTATGCACGCTGGTAATATTAGGTAGCTCCTCGGGAGTCAGAAACGTCTTGGCAAGCCGCACAAATACGGCATTGGTCCAGCCAAAGCCTGCCTGTCCCGGGTATAGCCCATCAGCCGGCTCTTCCTTGATGTTTACCACATTGTACTTCTCAATAAACTCGCCGTGCTGCTCAAAATGGACTAAGTTACCGTTGAGCCACTTGCGGGCCACACGCTCGGCATCGTCTCGGAAGCCATGGCGCTCCATGGCCTCAATGCAAATCAGCTGTAACGGCGCCCAGCCATTAGGATAGGCCCACTGGGTGGGCATGCTCATCTTAATGTGAGGCTTAGCGGCGGTTGTACTTAGGCCGCCTTCAAACTCAAATTTATCCAAATGCCCCATAACGCGAGCCGCCACTTCGGGCTCGTCCATGCCGGCCCACATCGGGAAGAAACCGGCCACCGACCACACCTGGCTGTGCTTACCCGTCATGAAGTTGTAGTCGAAATAGAAGCCTTTCTCTTCATCCCAGAGGTATTTGCGCATCATTAGCTTGCGTTTGGTAGCTCTCTTGGACCAATCACCCGCCTCTTCAACATCGCCCAAAATACGGGCAGCTTCTTCAAAGTCCTTTTCGTACTTATACAACAGCGCGTTAAGATCTACTGGCAAGTAGCTAAGAGCCTGACGGTCAAACCGCGTCGTCATATCCCAGCCGCTCTCAGCCTCGGCTAGATCGTCGAGTACATTAATGTCGTAGTAACGGCTCAAGCCGTTAAAAACCTGGCGCCAGTTTGGCTGAGCAACCCCCATCCAGACAGTCCGGTACTCCTCCTTGGCTACATCCATGCTCTCGCGGAGCCAACGCTTATTCTTGTCCTGGGTATAAACCTGTAAGATAAATGACGTTAGAAACGGGGGCTGAGACCGGCTTGTGTGGTACATTCGGCCTGAGTTTGGGATAATACTAAATCGCTTCATAAGGCTCATGAGGTCCTCGGCCAGCCCCTTCATGAGATACTCACGCGGCGTCCCAATAAAGCCCTGAGCCGTAAAGAATGTGTCCCAATAGTAGATTTCCTCAAACGCAAAACCAGTACCAGTGCTAGCACTAGGCACAAAGTACGGTCTGGGCATCCCTACGAGGGTGCCATCGTCGTGCGGTTTATACTTTTCCAGCCGATCCCAGTAGCGATCGATGTATTCAAGCGCTGGTCGGAGATGGTCAGTGGTAAATTGTGGTCCGAGATTGGGGTTTTGGGTCATGATTCATACTTAAAATGATTACGGTTATTATAACGAGCATAAGCCCCTATCTCATGGCTGTAAAGCGGTAAAACCGCTTGTCGCTCTCTAGATAGGCGCTGACTTTACTCCGGCACATCCCCAGACTGCTGGGGCACACTAAATATATTATGGACGCGGTTGTCGATGGCGTCAAAGGTACCGTCAACTGGAACTAGATCACTGCCGCCGCCATTCTTAAGGTAACCGCCAGTGCCAGTGCTCAAAACAAGGTGGATCGGCTGGTTATTTTGGGCTGCCTGCCAGTCCAAAGCCAGCTGGAGCATCTGGACCGTGCCCATATCGGTGATTAAGCCGTCTCGCAAGGCGGCGGTTACGGCTGTCAGCTTTGCTGGATTGATAATGGTGCCCCACTGGGTTAGTTTAGCCCTGACCAGACCGATAACTTCCTGCTGGCGCTCGGCCCGTCCAAAGTCGTTGCCACAAGTGCCCTTCCGGCACCGAGCATATTGGAGAGCCTTGGTGCCGTCCATATGCTGCAAACCAGGTTGAATATTGAGTCCACAGACCTTGTACTGATTGTCGTCGCAAGGGTACTCCGAGTCCACCAGCGCCGCTTTAACATCGACATCAATGCCACCAACCGCATCAACAAGCCCTCGCAGACCAGAAAAGTTGGTTTCCACGTAGTAGTGAACGGGAATATCAAGCGTGTTGCTAACGGTTTGCTTAGCTAAATCCACCCCACCCAGGGCATTAGCAGAATTAATTTTATTTGCGCCGTAGCCGGGGATCTTTACGCGCAGATCACGCGGAATACTTATTTGCGCCACCCGTTTTGTGCGCGTATCCAGGCTAATAACCATGATGGTGTCAGTGAGGTCTTGGCCTGCGTGTCCCGGATCACCTTTCCCTAGTACCAATATGTTGGTTCGGCCATCACTGTCGGTCGCCAGACCCGTGAGGTCAAGCGGTTTGGTTGAAATCTTCGCAACATTATTAGCTAGAACAACCACGTACGCCAGCCCAGCCAGCACCAGTACAAGCAGGGTCCAGCGAATGATGCGGCGCCAATTGCGCGGCGACTTAGGGCGCGGAGGGCTGGGCCGTTTCTCTGACTCGCGGTCATCAAGAGCGTTCACGAATTGGTCTGGCGTAGGCATGTACGGGCGATCAGAGGATCGGCTCTCAAGTGGGTTGGACGGCTGTTCCATGGCGATATTATACTCCAAACCACCTGTGCTTAGGAGGCTTGATTATCTATATTGTTTTTTACCATAAAATATGCTATAAAGTAACTCTTGTCTTACGCATAGTCCAAGCTCGTACCTACACTAGAGGAGCATCATGTTCGTCAGGAAGATCCTGGCTGGTTTCTGCGCCGTCGCCGTTCTGGCCCTCTCGGCCTGCGCCGCGCCGCCCGACGATACCGTACAGGTGGCGAATGCGGACCACGCCAAGAGCCAGACTTCGGCAACCAGCACATCGTCTGCGGAGCCTACGGAGACCAGCGAGACCGCCTCACCCACGGCCAAAACCTCCACGACCGAAACCACCAGTGAGGCCAGTGACACACCGGATCTCACCAAAGCATCCGCGTACTGCAAGGCGACGGTCGATCCCAAAAAGTTCGACTGGGACGAATACCGCCTGGTCGCCGATGGCACCAGCGACGTATTCTTTCCGCAGTTCGACACCAACGCCAAGCGGCCCATCAAGGTCCAGACCCCGACCTATCAGCACTGGGTTGACCGGGCCAGCAACGGCAAGCTCCGCGTGGACGGCATGTGGGAAGACGGCAACTCGGCGCTCCAGTGGCCCATCGAAGCCCAAATCACGGCGTTATACGACGATTGGAACCGAATCGTCCACGACGACCGCACCGGTACGCGCAAGGTGCCCAGCTGCTAAACCTGGGCGACCCACGCTGCCGGCACAGCCCGGCTTTAGATCACATGATCTAAAGCCGGGCTTTTCGTTTTTTTTAGCCCTAGCCTCGAGCCAAGTGCCATTTACCACAGTACTGACAATGGTAGGGCCGGAGCTGGGCTTTGCCGTCTCCATACTGCCAACCCGCATAGGCAATAGCCGCCACAGCCAGCTCTTGGCTGGCCCATGTGAGCTTTTCGAGGCAGTCACGCTGACGTTTTTTGGACTCGGTATTTTCTGCAGCTTTTTTCATTTTTATAGCATTATTTAATACTTAAATGCTCATATGAATACGAATAAAAGCCTCTGCTTTTTTTACTCCGGCAACACGACCCGCATCGGTAGCTACTTGTTCTAGCAAGGCCGAAAACCATTCGTTTCCGGTTTGGCTTTGATGAGCAGCCAAGGCTTTTACTTTAAGCTCAAACGTTGAAGTAATGTCTACGAAATAATTGGCACTGTTGTGAAAATTAGTGAACAACGGCTCACGCATAAGAAGAAGATCGGCCACTCGATGAGGCTCAAAACCTTCGGCTATTAGTTCAGGAAAGCTCAGGTGGTCTCGAGCTAACGGATAAACTGCGTCGATGGTGGCGGTGCCAATACTGCGATGATCAACATGGTTAACCATGCCCGACTCGGCGTCATACAGGATATGTGGGTCTAGGGTGACTACGGTATCAGGCTTGAACCGACGAATTTCGCGTGCAATATCCTGCTTGAGCCCGACTGACGGCTCGGTTTGCCCATCTTCGTAGCCCAGGAAGGTCACGCTCTTAACCCCGAGCAGCTGAGCCGCCGCATGTTGCTCATCACGCCGAGTAACGGCCACGTCATCTGATGTAACTTGCCGATCCGGACTCCCCTTGTCTCCGCCGGTGCAAACCAGAAAATGCACCTCGGCGCCATCCTGAATCCATTTGGCTACGCTACCGGCTACGGTCGCCTCCAGGTCGTCGGGATGAGCAGCCACGCATAATACAACAGTAGGCTTAAGAGGAGTGGGTGATTTCATGCGCTCATCGTAGCACATTAACAAAAAACGGCCCGGAAGCGATCAAGTCGCTTCCGGGCCATAAACAACAACGCGTAAGGCTACGGCGCGTAAACCGGACCCAGCGTGGGCGGGGTGAGGCCCAGAGCCGTCTTGTTGGCAGAAAAGACAATCTGACTCAAGCCCATGCCGCCACGCTCAAAGTTAATGATGCAACCCGCCAGCCAAAAGTCCCGCCGATCGTAGAAACCCCGGCTAAACATGCTCGTGATGAGTTCACGATGCTCCTGGTGACGGGCCCGCCACTCCCTCAAAGTGCGCCCGTAGTGAAGCGCCAGATCTTCCTCGTGCCAGAACCACATCCCCGCAGCCGCAATGGCCCCATGGAGCTCGACGCTCGTAGGCAGATAGCCGCCGGGGAAGATGTACCGATCCACCCATGCATCCACGGGCTGCGGCCTCTGCTGAGTGATGGTATGCACGAGCGACAGGCCACGCGTCGGCTCAAGCAGTTGTTTAACGGCACTGAAATATATTCCCAGATTGCCCTGACCAACGTGCTCCACCATACCCACACTCACGATACGGTCAAACTCGTAATCACCATCCTCCACGAGATCCTGGTAATTGGCTAGGCGAAACTGCACCCGATCGTCCACCCCGCGGCGTTTCGCCTCATCCTGGCAGTAGCGATACTGCTCCTCACTCAGCGTAATACCCATGATCTCCAGGTCGGGGTGTTGCTCGGCAGCCATGAAAACCAACCCACCCCAGCCGCAGCCGATATCAAGCAGCCGCATGCCGGAGCCCAGCCGCAGCTTGCGCAGAACCAGCTCCAGCTTGGCTCGCTGAGCCGCCTCCAGGTTCAGGTCCGGCGCCTCCCAGTAGGCACATGAGTAAGCCCGGAAGTCCTTATCCAGGAACAACTGGTAGTAATCATTCCCCTCGTCGTAGTGAGCCTGGATTTGAGCCGCCTGCCGCTGCCGCACATTGCGGTGATTGCGGTGCAGCCGTCCTAGCCGCTTCAAGACCCCCACGGAGGTGCGATTCTCATGGAGAAGCTCAAAGAACGCCAGCCGATCCGCTTCCGGGATCACGAGCTCACCAGCCTCAAGCCCCTCGCCGACGGTCAGACTAGGCCGCAACGGCAGTCGCCGCACCAGCTCGGGCGTTCGCACCTCAATCGGCACATAGCGTGGGCCCGGGCCGTACCGACGGACACCACCGTTCCAGTCGGTCAGCTTGACACCTCCATGACGCATTAGTCGGAGAAATGTGTCGAGAGCTTTCTTCTCGGCGTCCCAGGGTAGTCGCATATCCCTAATCTCCTTCATGTCGATCGTGTCAACAAAACTCAGCCATCACCAGCTGTATCGTACAGGCTAGCTATAAATAACGTTAATCGCAAGGCCAAATTATAACAATAACCAGACAAAGACCTTCTCAGGAAATGATAAGATTTATCGCATGGATCCACTAACCCCCTTACCATCATCCGAGACCGTCTCTCCATCAAAATCATCATTTATAACCCGGCAACGCCTCATTGTGGGCGCCGTCGTACTCGTCGGAATTCTTACTATTATCGGCGTTTCCTTTCTTATTCACCCGCCTAAGAGCAGCTCAAATAATGACGCCTACTTCGACCGCCCCGGTTATAATCGTCAGCAGCTAAGTGACGGCGTAGGCGATCCTATGGCCCTAACACTCAAGCCATCAAATAATGTAATAACTACAACGAAAAGCGGTGCCATTATTCCCGCCTGCTCCGTAATTAGCCCGGAAACACTCAAATCCGCTGGGCTTATCTTGAGTGCTAATCCAGTCGCCAACGTTATCAGCCGAACGTACTTTGACGGCGTTGGTAATGCTCCCATTGAGTCAAGCGAGTACACCCTCCCGCTCAGCGATGAGGGGAATAATTGTAACTATTTTCTCGAAAACTCCGTCGGCGACCTAACGCTCGATGTGTATCAGCCCACACTGGTAACAGCCGGTGCCATTCAGGATGAGATCAACCGCCGCTACACACCCGCGGCCATTGCAGGGCTTAACGGCGTTGAAGTGTTTAAGCGCACGTCCAGCGCCCCAAACACCGAGGCCTACCTGATTCGCCAAGGAGATGTATCGCTGGCATTACGCGTTAGGCTTAAGTCGGATTTGAGCTCCAAAAGTGCCGCCCTTATGAAGGCGGCTGTAAGTAACCTAGCCAGTCTCAAAACTAAGCCGACGGGCGCCAGCACCCCAGTCTACGACTCGCCCACCTATAAAGTCGCGCCCTTGCTCGCCTGCACGCTCATGAATAACTCTGATATTCAGAGCCTCACTGGGCATGACGCCAGTCCCCTCGTGACCGAGAAGCTAGCCACGGCCACCGGCGTCCACGTCTTTAGCTCGGCAGGAGATGACACGGCCTACACCTATATTCAAAACGAGTGCACTCGCGCCAATATTGGACTCGGCTCTGGCCTTGTGCGAGGCGAGGACTTCAACCAAACGCTCACTATTACCACCACTAGTTATAACGTCGCCAAAGGTGCAGAGCACGTTATGGCTGACATGGGCAAGGATGCCAGTTCCAAGGTGGCGGTTTCCGGCGTCGGCGATGAAGCGGTAGTGTATCAAAATAGCGTAAATGAAAGCATCTTTGTTTTTCGTAAAAGCCGGCACGTAGTTGAGCTTAATTTCAACAATATTTTGCAAAAAAATACCAACTTAAACGTGCCCTCAGTTATGGCCGCTAAGCTCACTCCTTTTGCCAAAAAAGCTGCCGGACTCATTAAGTAGGAGCTTGACTTTAAAGCGGCTGATTGGGCATAGTGATGAATCAGCTTTTAGTCTGAAGTTCATACTCGCCGTGTCGCCCTGCAAGGAGCCGCAAATGTATATCCGGGTCACCCAGCCTTCGGTCGCCCTGTATGCCCTCCAGGCCTGTCACCAGAGAGCACGACAGGAACGGTGGTCCACGCCGCCGGTAATCTCCATCGCCATCGCCGGTGACCGGGCTTTCTTTCAGAGTGCAAATTCCGAGGTCCAGCGCTGGTGCCGTGAGTTTCTGGAGCGCAATGGCTACGACTTCGAGACGCAAGGAGAGCTCCCGGCTCTCAGCTACGTCAAACCGCCAGCGCCACTCGAGGCTTAAGCTCCACTACACTCAATGGCGCCACAAGCTACTGCCGTAAACCGGTACGCCCCACTGATCACAAGGACCAGTGGGGCGTTTTTCGCGCCAGAGCCTGCCGAGCCGTGAGCAGACCTCCGTGCAAACAGAACGTGGCCCGGACGACGTGGAAGTCGTCCGGGCCATAAAGACACGCTACGGGGCCGAAATGTCGGCCTTCTGGCGTAGATGCTCCTCGTAGGCCTTCAAGACCTGCGTCATGAGCACATCCAGGACTCTGGCGGGAGCAACGCTGTTGGGGTCACGGAAGGAGAGCTCGACCATGCGCGCGAACAAGAAGTCGCGAAGCTCACTGCTCGTGTTGAACCACAGGAGTCGCTGCGGGTTGAACACCGCTGCCGGCGCGGTGGAGTTGAGACTGGATCGGTGGAGTATCCCCCACGTCAGCAGGTGCTTGTCGCCGTCCAGGGTCAGAATCTCGTGCGGCACGGTGCCGCTGGTGAGACGCTCAACCGCGTAGATAGCGAAGCGCCACGTGGCGCCACTGTTCTGCTCTTCCAGCTCCGCCAAGTAGCCCTTGTTGACCTCAATACTCATCGAAAGGTCCTTTCTGATCTCGCATCGGTTGGGTGTGGTCAGAGTCATGGTATTATACCATAAAATAATAATAAAAACAACATATTACATGGAAGCGCCCTCATAAACCCGCCCGTAGGCTGCAGTTCGTGAGGGCGCTGTTGGCCGACTAGATGCTGCTAAATCTGGTAGTAACCTTTCGGCGGCCGGATGTAGACGCCAACACCTGTCCCCGACGGATAGCGAAGGCTCTGGTTGGGTGAGCGGCTTTCCTGAATAAAAGGATGGCCAAGCATGACATTCTCGGAGTCAAACTCGTTGATCAACGCCTCCAAGAATTGGCGCGGCGTCTGCTCGAGGCCCTCTTTGATCTCTTCGCGAAGCGGCCAGTGTAGGTTAGTCAGCCAGATGAACCCTTGGGCCTGGACCTCACCCCAATTGTCGTAAGTAACCTCTTCTGGCTGGTCTAGAGCCGAAAAATCCATGCCATACTCCAAGTCGAGTTGTCGTTCGTAAGCAGCTTACGGCCGCTGACGAGAAACCTTAAATCCGGCTTTAAGCAAAGCCTGCAGTGTTCCCTCGCCCGCCCGAGGGGCTGCCTCAGTGTTTAAGATTTCCTCCCATGTGTCCACTTTTGTCCGCGAGAGTCTGAGAATGATGCTTTCCAGCGCCTCAACTTCCGGGTCGCGACCACACCGATCATCCCAAAAGGACGGACCGATGGCCGTTGTAATTGAGTCTACATAAAATGTCGTCCTCGCCCCACTCGAGATGCCACCCAAAGTTGAGTCAATTCCAATGGCCTGCCCAACCGTTGGACAGGCCATATAGTCCTTGGGGAGGTACTGATATGCATAACATAAGCGCCTAGCAAACCGGCCACGGCCAGCCGCGGTGTTTACGGTGGCGTAAAAACTCAGTGACAAACAATACATGCTGGTCCTCAGGTTCGAAGGATCGCGGCATGGCAACCTTACCCATGCTAGCCCCAGAAGTCAATATTCGGGCCGGGATAAAACGAAAAAGCCCGGACCCACAGTGATGGGTCCGGGCTTTCCTAGTTGCAGGAGCCTGAGTCAGGCGACCACGAAGAGCTGGCCGCCGAGCCGCATGCCGGTGATGGCCTTCTCGAGGTGCTCCGGAGCGAACTCCGGGTAGGGCATCTCGATGACGGGCAGCCCGCGCCCGGCCAGCGCCTCGTTGAGGGCGGCCAGGTGGTACGTGTTGTCGGTCGACCAGATGACGCGGCCGAGCCGGTCGGCGGTCCGCACGATCTCACGCAGCTCTTCGACGATGGCGTCGAGGGTTGCCTGGTCTCCGAACGTCGCGTTGCGGTACCAGACCTCGGCCTCACCGGGGCCGGACTGGCCTTCCAGCAGCGAGGGGCGATCGTGGAGGTAGAACAAGGCACCGGCCTCAGCCAGCTCCTCCACCGCGTCCACGTTGAAGCCGTTGCCAGCGTCCACACGCCGGACCAGCTCGGGGAAACCGAGGATGATGGCGGTGGCCTGGATGCGAGTCGTGTTCATGGTGACCTCCTGAGGTCGATGTCTTGGGGCTCCTGGAAGTAGGATTAATACATAATAGCATAAGTACTATACTTTGTCAATAATTAGGCCGCTTAAAGCAACCGCCCCCGGAGGAGGCGGCGCCTATTCCGGGGGCATAATTCGTAAAAAGTTAGCGGCTTCCAGGCTAGATCTTGCTCCAGGCTTCCTGCCCAACCGACACATCCGTGGCAACCACACCGGGCCCAACAAGCTCCGGGAGGTGGCACATGGTCAGGCTCAAGTTTTGACCCTTTTTGTACGGAAACCGAATGGAATAGGTGCGTTCACGCATCACATCCACGCCATCGTCACTCCACCCAAACTGCTGCTGGATGCAGGCCAGGACCTTCTCTACGGCCGAGACCTCCCACTCCAACTGCTTTTGATTGGAGTCGTAGCTCCCAGAAACTCTCAGGATGACGGCCTCCCGCGACGATCTCACCGGGTAACCGCGCTGACCCAGTCCAACGCCTCTCTGGCCGAAGATCAGGACATCGGCGCCGTCCAGGGCGACTTGCAGCGCCAGCGTCAGCTGTTGAAGCTTATCGGGCACTTCGGCCCATCCCTCCGGCTGACGCGAGGAGTAGGTCCCATCCCACTCGGAGGCAAATGGCAGCACGTAGCTTACACCATCCACCCGCTCAACAATATCGACAACTGGCTTGGTCATAGGGCCCTCTCAAGACATTGGTACTCGAATAAACGATACCCCACCATACCATAAAAAGCCGGCCCGGGAAGAGATTCCTTCCCGGGCCTCTTGGTCAACTCCTGTCACTACTGCGGAGGCAGGCTCAGGAGCAGCGCTAGCCGCTCCACCTGGATGTCGTTCATCGGCCGACGCGGCTCGAGATCAAAGAAAGGCCGGCGCCAGGCACGGCCGTCTGCTTCGATCCAGAAGATATCCGCGTCGTAGTAGCCGCTGGAAACCTCGGGGTCGTCAGTTTCCTCACTCACGGCTACTTCACCGATACGGCCATGCCGCTGGCGTCTCCCCGGATTGAGTAGCCAGGTGCTTACATGTAGGGTGCGGCCAAACTCATCCTCCACGTCGATCCAGGCTGTGGTCCCGGCCTCAGCGACCGTCACATGAGGATCCTGACGAACCGGATACATCTCCAGGTAACGGTCATCCACCGCTCCATCCACTAAGCCAAGTAGCTCAGTCGGACTGGATGGGTAGTTGTTGGTGAAGCTACTCGCCTCCTTGTCATCGACGTCATCGCGAGAGATGAAGTACATGGTATTGCCGCGAGCGGCGTGGAGCGCTTTCAGTGCGTCGGTCAGGCGCTGAAAGCAGCGCGGGTCATTGGGCTCTGTGGTTTCAGGTACGTTGCTCACTGAGACATAATACCTTAATCCAACAAAAAAGCTCTACTCTGTGGCCAAATCAGGTTTTATATAGCCAATATGCGAAAGCCCCACCGCGATTGCGGTAGGGCCGGCACACGAAACAGTTGCGACGCAGCCGTAGCTAGATGGCCGGCGAGGCGCGGAAGCAGGTCGACACGAACTCGTGGGTGAAGGAATACCTGTCACCCTCCAATGCAAGGAAGCCATCCGTGTCGAGGCCATTGAACCGGAACTCCTCCGGCCGCCCGTTGGCGTGGTAGAACTCGTTGATGTCAGCCACGGCAAATGGCTGCCACCCCTTGCCGCGCTCCTGGCAGAACCTCACCAACCAGTTGGCCGAGATTTCCGTCTCTTGCTTGCCGAAGCTGTCGAAAAGGTGACGCCCGGTGTTGATGTGATCCGGGCTCACCGGGTACGTCGCAGGGTCGATGAATGTCGGCTTCATCAGCTTACCTTCCAGGGTGTGCTACATGGATAGGATACTTAATTAGAGCACTAAATCTGTGTTTTGTACAGGCATAAAATCGTAATCAATAACCAAGCCGCCGCACTTCTTGGAGCTTACGCGCTATCAACGCCTCATTTGGTCTTATGCTCAATTTCTGAGCTAGCAGTCGAGCCAGCTCCCAAGCATCCCGCTCAACCTGATAGCGGTTTTCATCAGTGGGTATACGGTGACTAAGCAGTGCATGCCCAAGCTCGTGCAAAAGCATGAGCTTGCCTTGGTCTGTGGCTAATCGACGAGGATCATAAGAAATAATTCGAGAATCCGGCGACCACATAAATATCTTGGACGGCTGAAACGTAAATTCAGGAAAATATTCGAGCAAGCTCATGAGTCAGTCTTTCTTAATAAGCAGACAGTAACTCTTTCGCAAACCAACCGTCTATAGAGTTAGTTCGCACTACATTCGGCCGTGCTGCTATACTTTGGGTAATGAGCAAACGAATCATTGAGCAAAATACCGCTGCAGCCGCCGAAGCAGCGGCAAAACTAACCATCGACATACTCGGCGAAACAATAGCCGCCAAAGGCCAGGCCATCTGGGTTCTGGCTGGAGGCACCGCCCCTATGGCCACCTACGAGTTACTAGCGGCTAAATACGGCGATCGGCTTGATTGGTCCAAGGTAACGCTATTAATCGGTGACGAGCGCTGTGTTCCCGCTGACCATGCCGACTCTAGCTGGCACGGGATTAATGAAGTTTTTATAAGTCGCTTGCCGTTTGAGCCAAGTCGCCTGCTGCGGCCAAGGGCAGAGCTCGGCCCAAAAGCTGCCGCAGAGGCATATCAAGCAGTGCTGGAGCACTTACCTAGTGCGGAGGATGGCACTCCCAGGTTTGACCTTGTTTGGATCGGCATTGGCGAAGACGGCCACACACTGTCGCTCTTCCCCAGCCATCCCGACTTTAAGCCTACGGCGTCATTGGTAATTCCGGTCCGTAATTCGCCAAAGCCTCCGCCCGAGCGCGTAAGCTTCACGCTGCGCGCCCTGCAAGCCACGGCTCACTGTTTGATTTTCGCTACGGGCGCAGGCAAGGCGCCGGTTTTGCGGCAAATCAAAGATGGCGACAACACGCTCCCCGTGGCTCGAGCCGCCGAGACAATCGAGAGCCATGGCGGCGATGTGCGCTGGATATTGGATGAAGCCGCGGCAGGCTCTTAGCCGCGAACGACTACTTTTTGTGCCGTTTGAAGTAATCGATCACATACTTACGAGCTATCAAGGATAGTCCGGCTGCGGTAAAATCATCATTTCGATGTATTTTACACAACGAATCTTCGCCGCCATAGGCGTGCACTCGATCTTCACCGACGCCAGCCATCACAAATACCTGGATTTCTTGTGTGGCGCCATCCGTGTATGCGTCGAGGAACTCCAGATCCCCCGGCTGCACTTTGAGTCCGGCTTCTTGATCCAGTATGCGCACGGCGGTCCGCACTGTGATCTCCCGTGGATCAGGCGTGCCCTCGAACGCCGCAACCACGCCGTCCCCTCCCCGCTGCATAAGCAGCTGGCCTTTGACGAGAACTACGAGGACGGCGACGGTTTGGTTCATGAGGGAAGTATAGCAAAAGAAAAGCCCTTCAAGCAGATGAGCCTGAAGGGCGGTACGTTTTGGGCCTGTCAGGGCTTCGTTTTTCAATGCACCCTCAAACGTGATGCCCACACAGTCGCAGCTCTCTATCGACTACAGTGTACTTGGACTCAGCCAGCGCCGCGAGCACCTTGCCTTCATCCGCCGCTCCGAACAGCCTGATCGCGATCTGTCCGGTGCTAGCGCGTTCGTTGCTGATGCCGGGTACAACACGTGCGTAGAGTGGGCCGATTTTCTGATTGAGCTCCTCCAGGCTGAGTGCAGTCTGGTTGGTGTTGGGGGCGACCCACCAGAGCTTGCACCGAGTTGCTTTGATACGCTTGACCGGCACGCGAACCTTCATAATTCCTCCGGCGAAGTAGGAGCATGAACAGTTGCTAGTTATAGCGTACCGCGAGGCTAGGCGCAATATCAAAAAGACCTGACCTCAAATTGGGTTAGGTCTTTTTGGTAAACCACAATGCATCGCGATCTAAAGAGGCCTTCGCAAGATGTAATTCAAACCGAATTCGGTTTCGGACTCACGAACATCAACATAGCCGCGCTTGCGATAGAAATCGTGTGCCGTGATACTAGCGCCGGTTTCCATGAAGCTGAAGCCCTCGCCGGCCGCCAGACTCTCGATGTAATCCATGAGGCGACTGCCAACACCGCTACCGGCATAATCCGGGTTGACGAACATGGTAAAGACTTTGTTCTCGTCTCTGCTCACTGTGCCAACAATCTCGCCGTTAACTCCGCCACATACATTTCACGTTGCTCGGCGAGCAATCGGATAGTGTCGGGCGTGAAGTGATCACACATCTTCTCGATCAAAGGTGCCGGATAGTCTTTGCTGTTGATCTCGCGCAAGCAGCGGATGATGATCGTGGACAACATGCCAGCGTCGGCTTGTCGAAAGCGTCGCACGGTGATGGGTTTCCTGGCTGTATCCATATGATAGTTACAACATAAAAGCCTACATTTATATAGGCGGAGCACGTGGGCAAATCTTTGCACTTCATACTCGATGAAATCACTAGCTGGCAACAGGCACTCCACGGCCCGAACTGATCCTGGGAGGAACCATATCAAGATCTACGAATCAAGACCTTCTAAGAATTTTGCGAAACCATCCTGATTAATGTCACCAATCACTTCATCAGCAGCTTCTTTTAGCTCGGACACGGCATTCCCCATCGCCACTTTTCGACCCACTGCCCTAAATAGCTCGACATCGTTATGCCCATCACCAACACCAACTGCATCTTTTTTCTCAACATCGATCAGTTTCAGTAATTCAGCCACCGCATGTTCTTTAGTGGCCAGTTTACTGGTAATTAAGATGTCTTTATAATTCTCTTTCTGCGACACAGCCATCGTAATAGCTAGATTCTCGACAACAGCTAGTTTTTCGATAACCCCTGCCGCAGCGTGTGAGGGAATAAAGATGCAGTTTATAAAATGTACTGGCCCAGTGAGCACGATTTGATCGGGACTCACACCTCCTGAATAATATTCATCACCAGAATAGTCGTTATAGAGCAACCGACAGCCAGGTATGGTTCGTAAAATCGCCATCACAGCATCGGTGTCTTCCGAATCCATATCGCATTCCCAAAGAGTTTCACCAGTTTTGGGATTACAAATTTGCGTACCTGCCGCAACAATACACGGGTCTTCCAGCTCAAGGCATTCAAGGACACCCTTCACCCATGACCATGAACGACCAGTCGCTGCCGATAAATAATATGTCGACCCAAGACTGCGAACAGCCGCCGCAAGCCTCTCGCTGGGCAGTTCCCTGCTTGGTGAATCAACCGCCGTTCCATCAACATCGAAAATTATGGCTTTGTGTTTAGACATAGCAGCAGTATACCAAACAAAAAGAGCCAAGAAACTTGACTCTTTAAGCATAAGAACATTGGTGGAGCTGCGGGGAATACGCTCGTATATTTTCCTCACATGCTCGAAGCTAGCTTCTGCGCGTGCTCGTCACTACCCGCATCCCTCGCTTCGCTCACCGGGGTGCGCCCATAGTTCCCTACCAAAAATACCCCAGCCGAAGCTGAGGTATTTTTGGTGGAGCTGCGGGGAATCGCACCCCGGTCCGCTAGGTTACGCGCCTTTGCACTACAGGTTTAGTCCGTTTTATAGCTTAGCCACCGCTCATAAGCGAACAAACTCTTCGGTGGAGCAGCCTCTTATCTTAGCCGATCAGCAGAGACATACTGGTCGGAGCAGCCCGAAAATTTGGTACCGGCGAACCCCTATCGGGTGTCAGGTGCCGATAGCTTACGTTATTAGGCGTAAGCGGGGGCAAAGCTAGGCATGCTAAAAGCAGCCTTCACCTTGCTTACAAAGTTGGCAGTTAAGCTAACTTGAACGCGTAACGTGCGTGAATCGACCTGCGCAAAAAGCTTGTAAAGGTCCCGGCGTCGAAGCTGATCAGCCCCATGACGAACTTAGTTATTATAGCTGATTTGAGCTTAAATTTCAAATGGAAAGCCCCTGGCGCGATTTTCGCGCCAGGGGCTGTGACGAGCCGCAAGTCCACGGCCTTACTCGCTCGTCCACTGCCGAATCTGCTCGTCCGTGAGACCAAACTCACTCTTCAGCGCGTTCATAGCGGCCGCGGTCGTATTATGGCTGCCGGTCTGGCTTATGGCACTGCCAATGATTCTATCTCCGAGGAAAATGCGGACGGTGACGCGTGGACTCCCTCTATGGGTGATCGTGCGGTAAACAGGCTTGCGGCCGACGCGCTCCACAGCCAACTGCTTCAGGATCTTTTGCGGCGATAGACGCGGAGGAGCTGCCAGCCGCTCAATCATTGGCCGCAGTACCCGGTCCACGAACCCAGCCACAACCTGAATGCCCGCGTCTTTACAGATAGCGCCGACCAGGGCCTCAACCAAATTGGCATGATGGCGCACCGATTCGATACCTTCCACCTTTCGCCCGTCGCCGTCCATAGGGTAAGCAGCCAGCCCCAGCTCTGCACCAACCCGACCTAGTGTCTGGTTAGATGACTGCTGTATATAGTTGTTGGTCAGAACGCTGGGCGAAGCATCCGCATCGTCAAGGAGCCGATCTTTGAGCAGGTAGCCCAGGGCAGCATCGCCCAGGTAGGCCAGTCGGAGGTGCTCTTGCACGCTGCCTTCACCGATCATCAGGGCTCTCGCAAGCAACTGCGGATCATTGAAGGTGATGCCGAGCCGCTGCTGCAGCTCTATCACTCGTAGCACTGGGCTGCGGGGCTGCACACGGGGAGGCTGAGCCACCTCGTGACCATCAGCCGATTCGCTAGTCGCCTCTTGTCGCGGCATAGCCACCATCTCTCAAGTCCGTAGTTTTGTGGGTATTGGCACATCAAAGTTCGCGTTACAATTTATAACATTTTTCTTACACATTTTCAATGAAACGGGACGGACACTCGCGCGTCCGCCCCGCTAACCCCGCTATGAGGTTTGCTGTTTGACTTCCTCGAACGTCAGGCCAAATTGCGCCTGAAGCGCCTTTATGGCGACCGTACGATGAGCCATAAAGTAGCTCTGGGCTACTGACGAAGCCACGATTTTGCCCTTAACTGAGACGTCGAATTTATAAACGGTGCGACGCGGCGCCCCCTGCGGCGAGCGTGACTTGTTGCCCGGAAAGCGAGAAATGTAGCGGTAAACCGGTCTCTCGCCATACTGCTCAACCGCCAACCGCTGCAGGAGTGTTTGCGGTGAAGGCAGGCTTGGATTTGGCACGAGCCGGATGAAGATCGGCCACAATACGCGGCGGATAAACTCCCTCACTACATCTATGCCAGAGTCCTTGTAGAGCGCGCCGATAAAAGCCTCCAGGAGGTCAGCATCGCGATGCCAGCCCCATTCCAGATCGCTGGTGTTGTAGGCCCAGCGCTGGCGGTCCGAGACGTGAGCGCAGCGAGGCAGCCCCAGTTCTTGGCTCACCTTGGCCAGCATGCGATTGCTAGCTAGCTGGTCGTACGAACGCACCAGCGCCTTAACGGCCTCGTCGCTCCTATCAAACAAGTCGTCCTTAAGCACGAGAGCTAAAACCGCGTCGCCGATCAGCTCAAACCGATTGTGCTGCACCGTCGACACATCGTCGCCGGGCTTTTCGCTGATAATCAGCGCCTGCCTAAGCAAGTCAGGGTTTTGGAACCGCACGCCAAGCCGGCTTTGAAGATTGGCAAGCCGGTCCTCGAACTTAGCTGGCTTTTTTCGTGGCACATGCACCACTCCTTACCTGGACTTTTTCGATGTTCAAGTTGACCGTCATGAATGTATACCATTTCCAGGGTTAATCTTCAATGAGAAAGGCCCCTGGCGCGAATACGCGCCAGGGGCCATCCTGATGTTCCTACCAGGAAGTCTGCTCCCGGATTTGCTTGTTAGTGAAGCCAAACCGCTGCGTCAGCGCCTTGACCGCGGCACGGCGCTGGGCGTTGTAGTAGCCAACCTCAACGGCGGTGGCCAGGATCTTCTGATTAGCCGAGACATCCACCTTGAGACGGACCTTGGTCTTGTCGACGGGATGGACCAGTCGAGCGCGAAGCCGGTAAATGGGCGCTACACCATGCTTCTCTTGAACGTAACGACTCAATATACCCTGCGGGCTGGGCAGGCTGGGGTCGGGCGCCAAGCGTACGAACACTGGCCAGAGAACCTCCAGCACAAACTCTTTGGCGGCCTCAAAGCTCGCGCCCATGTAAATGGCGCCAATGAGAGCCTCCACCAAGTCCGCCTGCTGGCTCCACCCGTGTTCCGGTTCGCTCGTGATCTGAGCCCACACGTGATTGGGCGAGATCTCAGCGTAGCGATGAAACTGCAACCGCCGACAAACCTCCGCCAGGAACCGGTTACTCAGCAGCAGGTCGCATGACGGATGAAAGCCGGGGGGATTGTTGGTGAAACGCACCAGCATCCGCTCGCGCACAACGGTAGTCAAGATCCCATCACCAATTGATTCCAGACCGTGCTGGCTCACGCCACTGCGCTTGGCGGCCTTTAGGTCGTCGCTGATGACGAGCGCCTGGGCCAAATACCCAGAATTTTCCAGTCGCACACCAAACCGTTGCTGAAATTGCTGCATGCGGACTGCCAGGCTCGCACCTGTGATGCTATCTGTCATATCTACTCCCAACATAGAGCTTGTTGTGTGATTTACCACACTTCATGGCCAAACTTCTGCCTGAGGATTCTGCGCACCGCCTCCTCTTCTGCCTGAGCCTTATTGGCGCCATAGCCAGTGCCAAGCCGCTCGCCTCGATGAAGTAACTCAACCTTGGCTACATGCGCTCCACCAGCTATCTGAACCGTGGAGATAACTTGCACCTGCGGAACGGCCTGGCCAAAATACTTAGCCAACTCCCATCTGAGGCTCTGAGTCGCCTTGGGGTACATAAGCCGCATCAAACCAGGCAAGATGCGTGAGTAGATGAAGTTTGAGGCCGCCTCTATACCCTGGTCGCAGAACACGGCGCCGATCAGTGTTTCCACTATGTCGGCCGACCGCTTGCAGCGTCCTTGGGGCTTGAGCCGCCACCGGCTGACATCGCCCATTTGTAGCTTACCGAGGCCAAGATTAAGCCCCACAATGCCCAGGAACCAATTACCCAACAGGTAATTCAGATCCGTGACATAGCCACTGAGCTTACCCGACTCGCGTCGCAGCAGGTCGTCCATTACGACGAGCTTCAGGACAGCATCGCCCCGAAGCTCAAGCCTATCAAACTCATTATTATGGAAGTAGTTTCCATCCTCGCCCTTAAGCACGCACGTAAGCGCGTGAAACAGCCAATTCTCATCACGGAATTTTACTTGAAGAACTTGCTGCGCGTGATCCAGCTGGGCTTGATCCTCAGTCTGATCCACGAGCTACGTTCCCGTCTGATGACAAATTAACTCCTTAGTGAGCTATCGGCATCTGTGTTTTTCAAAAATCGAGAGCTGCCCGATAATACCATTTTTTGGTCAAAAATTAAAGGAAAAGCCCCCTGGGATAACTCCCAGGGGGCTTACATCGATCCGGCTCACGCTTGAGCATCACCAAACTTGATCTCGGCGATCTTGGCTTTTGCCTCGGCGTCGTTGGTCACACCAAAGCGCTCCTTGAGCACCTTCGTAGCCATGGCGGCTGCAAGCATCGACTTGCGATCGGTACCTGAGCCAGTCTCCCACAGCTCACCAGCCACGCTCAGCTCCACGTGCCGCTCACTAGGAAAACGGGTGCTCTGGTAGACCACCTTGTAGCAGCAATGCTCTCCGTAGAGCCCCCAGACGATCTCATTGAGTCGTCCGCGAGGGTCAAACCCGACTTCCCCGTCCAGCTGCTCCCGCATGAGCGGGTATACATCGCGGAAGAAGAATGATTCGACTGCTTCGGCGCCCTGATCTTCATAAACCGCAGCTAGTAAAGCCTCCAGCATGTCGGTAGCCCGAGAGACTCGGCCCTTCTCGCCCCGTGACTCCCAAGTGCGCCGCTGCCTGGAACTGATGTTCTGAAATTCGAGCAAGCCCAAAGCCTCACCGGCCGCCGCCCGAACCGTCTTGCGGTCGAGGGCGTTATGAGCCAGCGTCGTTAGTCTCAGCCCGACCAAGTCACCGCGGTAGAGCGCGACCGAGATAAGCATCCTCAACACGTTATTGCCGAGGACCTCAAGCTGGAGGAACTCCTCGTTCAAGTCAGTGGCATTGCCTGGCGCCAACGGGCTGAGTGCCGTCTCGAGCAAACTGAGGTCATTAAACCTGAGCCCCAATCGTGTCTGCGCGTCTTCAAGCAACTTCTCATCCATGGACTTCTACTTTCCGTCGCGGGTGTAGAGAACCTCGGCTTCGGCCATATTGGTCACCTGAAACCGCTCAAGTAGAGCTTGGGCTGCAGCCAGATTGCAGGCCCTACTTCGGCCTGCCGCCTGAGCGCTGCCCCACTCTTCGCTACCGACGTTCACCTGGGCGCGTATCTGCTTGTTTAAGCCCAGTCCGACCTCCTCGGTGTGCAGTGTAGGCTTCTCGCCGCGAGTTTTCTGAACCAGCCGGTAAAGCCAGCTCCAGGCGTTGAATTGAGGGTCGTAGAACTTCTCCGACGAGATATGCGGCAGCACATACTCCGTAAAAAACCGCTCCAGGAGCTCATAGGACTGGTCCTCGAGCAGCACCGACACAAAAGCCTTAAGCAGCTGCGCCGGGGTTAGCCGGACATCTGGCTGGCGCTTGACACCAGGTTCACCTGCCAGGCTCTGGTACGGCTCAAAACCTAGCGCTTGCGCAATGTAGTTGTAGTTTTTATCCTGATGGAGCAACTCTGCCAGCTTGGCAGCCTGTACCGCAGACCCACCCGAATGCTTCATGGACCAGCGTGCCACGAGCTGGCACAGCAAGGCATTCCCGCCAAAAACATTCAGCTGAAAGACCTGAGTGATCTGCGCCGTGCCATCAACCACATACAGCGGCGCTAACGCTTGGCGCAAGAGGGCCTCGTTCTGGAACGTAATGCCAAACTTGGTCGACACGTCCGCTACGCGCAATATCTCCATGATTATCTTTCTGTCGAAGAACAGGCCATTACATCATATGTACAAGGGTTAAATTGTCAATTTTTAAGCATAAGCATGTTGTAAAAAATGCGACAATATCCCCAAAATGTGTGGAAAGGTCCGAAGCGTTTTTAGCCACCACGCCGAAGTCTCCTCCCGGCACACGGCGTAGCATGCGAAGTGTAAACGAGGAGATAGTTATGACCATCTACCACGACGACTTAGACCTGCAAGACGGAGAAGAGCTCTACATGGATGAGTTTGGTGAGCGGATCGATAACGACGCCGTAATGGAAGAAGATCTTGAGGAGAGTATTCTAGAGGATCAAGCCATGGCCGCCGAGGCGGACGGGTCCAAGACCGACGAACACGAGGCTGCCTTTCACGAAAGCCTCAGCGAGACTGACCAGATCGGTGACGAGACGCTTCAGCATGAGGCCGAGGAAGATTACCAGGATGAGCCAGCCGCGCACTAAGAAGACGCCTGGTTAGGCGTTAGTCGTCCATTACTTGCACGTCCACTTAGACCGCCCGTTACTGGGCGGTCTGCTTGTGCCGGCGGTCATGCAGCCGTAGCTGAACCAGCTGAACAATCGCAAACACCACCACTCCTGCGCCCATCAGGGTTATTACGGTTGTTACGCTAATAAGGTCGGCCAGAATGCCCGTCACTAAAATCGGTAGTGTGCCGGCCATATTTATAAACATGTTGAGCGAACCAAATACTTTGCCGCGAATATTCTCGTGCGAGTTTTCCTGCAGCACGGTTTGAGCGGTTGTCGAGATAATGGCATTGAGCATACCTAGAGCAAATACGAGCGCCGCCACAATAAGTCCAACTTCCGCGCCAGGGACCACATAGTGACCGTGATGCGGACGGTACAACAGTCCAGACAGACCGAGCAGCGTCAGTGCCGCACCTGCAATAATAAGCCCTATCTCCAGTACGCGAATCTTGCTCCAGCGCCGCACCAATCCACCCACCAGCACCACGCCAAATACCATGCCGAGACCCGCCGGAACGATGAGGTAGGCGCTTGCCTGCTGCAAGGGGCGGTGCAACAGCGACAAAGCCAACGCTGGAGCTAGCGTCAGAATGACACAAACAATAGCCTGAGTAATTGTCAGTTGGCGAATAGCCAGCGAGAGCCAACGGTCAGACCGGATAAGCGTGAAGGCTTCGCGAGCTTCTTCCCAGAAGCCAATGCCGGACTTAATTCCTGCCCCCTTATTGCCGCCCCGGTCGCGCGGCAAGCCCAGCAGTGACACTGCCGCCAGGGCAAACATACCCCCCGTCACCAGGTATGGACCCATCTCACCAAGCGTAGCGATAACCGGCGCCGCTACCGCATAACCCACAATGAACGACGCATAAATGCTAAACACAAACAGCGAGTTGGCCGTGAGCAGTGATTTCTTGGACACCACCTGCGGGATCATGGCACTTTCTGCAGGCAAGAAGAATTGGGTGATCGAAGAGATGACAAATGACAGCAGCAAGATTGTAATCAAGCTCGAATGGAACGGGATATACAACAGCACGAGCGCGCCGCGCAGAATGTTGCTGCCCAGCATCACGAGCCGACGGTTCCAGCGATCCACCACGGCGCCAGCAAAAGCCGCAAAGAAAATTGAGGGCACCCCGAAGGCCAACACGAGAAGGCTGACCGCCACATTAGCGTAGTGCGTACCCGCAGCAGCATTAAAGACATTGATAATGAGCGCAAAGTTAAGCAGGTTCTGCGCCACTTGGGATAAGATTTGCGACACCCACAGCCGGGCAAAAGCCGGCTGGCGGATCGTTTGCAGATAACTCATAGGGGTCATTATATAAGACCCAGCCTAAAAATCCTACGAGTCCAAAGTGCTATAATGTTTACGATTAACTAAAGAATTTTATGCGTGTACTCCTGATTTCCGAATCGTACTGGCCTAATTCTGACGGAGGCGCCGTCTTCGAGCGGCGCTTAGTACAGGGGCTTATCGCCCGCGGCCACACCGTCTTTGTCTGGACTCCTGGCACCAAGTTCACGTCTTACACTCAAGCGGACGGCGAATCACTTATTTTCCGAGAAAAGTCGCTGCCATTCCTGCCCAACCCTCGCTACCACATTTCATTCTTGCCCTGGACAAGCGCCGCGCATGTATTTAAGGAAGCTCGGCCGGATGTGGTTCACCTGCAAAACCAAGGCCTTATCTGGTACGCCGGCTTGAGCTATGCGCGCCGACACCACATTCCCGTAGTGGCTACTAACCACTTCATGCCCGAAAACTGGACGCTCAACATGAAGCTTGGGTCCATGCGCCAACCGGTGGTTAATTTCCTCTGGCGACGGATTGTTAATGGCTTTAATCGTTGTAATTTTGTCACCACTCCGACGCCTACAGCGCTCAAACTCCTAACTGATCACGGCCTAAAGACCGAAAGCCAAGCTGTGAGCAACGGTGTCGACATGAGTCAGTTTAAGCGCCAGTCCATAGACCGAGCGAACCTGCTTGGCAAATACGACATCCCCGAAGATCGCGAGGTACTGCTGTATGTTGGGCGCCTCGAGGGTGAAAAACAGATCAATGTCATTGTAGACGCCCTGCCAATCCTCGCCAAAAATCACAACATCCAGTTTGTGGCAGTCGGCGCAGGCATCATGCACGACAAGCTCATTGAACAAGCAAAACAGCTCGGTGTCGCCGACCGCATGACGCTCACTGGCTTCGTGGAAGAACCCGAAAAGATCGAATGGTACAATGCCGCCAAGGTGTTCGCCATCGCTTCCATCGCTGAGCTTCAGAGCATTGTAACCCTGGAGGGCATGAGCATCGGCTTGCCGGTGGTGGCGGCTGATGCTATTGCACTCAAGGAGCTCTGCCACGACGGCGAAAACGGCTTCCTATTTCGGCCCGGTGATTCAGCGGCCCTCGCGCAGTCTGTCGACAAGCTCCTGACCGATAAGGCGCTCTATGAGCGGTTTAGTAAGGAGAGCATAAAAATTGTTCAGCAAAGCCACTCCACCGAGGCTATGTTTAAAACCTATGAAGCTATCTATAAACACGTTATTTCGGAGCAGACTATCGCATGAAGATAGGTTTTTTTAGTGACCGCTACCTACCGCTAACGGACGGCATCGCCTTCTCTACCGAGGACTTCAGGATCGAGCTCGAGAAGCTGGGACACGAGGTTTATGTCTTTGCCCCTCGGGCCGACCGCAAGTTTAAGGACCCGTCCAAACGCATCGTCCGCTTCCCCGCTGTTAAGGGTTTATTCTTCGATGACTACCTCACGAGCTTTTTCTTTCCACCTCAAGTCATGAAACAAATCGAAAAGCTTGATCTCGACATTGTTCACTACCATACGCCCGGTCAAATCGGCCTGTTTGGCGCCTACTATGCACTCAAAAACAACATCCCTCTCGTTACGACCTACCATACGGATCTGTACGAGTATGTTAAACACTACCCATCGGTGCTGCCCGGAACAATTGCGCTTAGCATGCTCGCGCCGGTCATTACTGGTGGCGGCATGAGTGAATACCGTAATAGCCTGTCATCGATTAAACCTGAGCGCAGCGTCGACAAATGGAACCAGAAAATCGTCGAGCGAGGCGTCACCATGATTCACAACCACTGTGATCTGGTAATCTCACCGTCGCACAAGATTGAACGACAACTCAAGAGCTGGAAAACCGAAGCGCCCATAGCTGTTCTACCAACCGGTGTTGATAAAATTACAACAAATAGTAAAGAAATGCAGCACATCCGGACCCTCCATCAAATAGATCAAGACGACTTAGTGATACTCTCGGTCGGGCGCATTGGCACTGAAAAAAATCTCGGCCTGCTCATTAAGGCATTTGATGCTATCGGTAAAAAAGAGCCCAAGGCCAAATTAATCTTTGTGGGCAAGGGCGAAGACATGGATGATTTCCGCGCCCAAGCCAACCGTAGCCCTTACGCTGATCGCATCACCTTTACTGGCCGCGTCGACCGTAAAGAGCTTGGCGCTTTCTATGCCATTGCCTCGGTCTTTGCCTTCCCTTCCACGGCCGACACGCAGGGCTTAGTCCTCAATGAGGCCGCCCTGGCAGGTCTGCCGCTAGTGATGGTCGACCATGATGTGAGTGAGGTTCTCAAAGCCGGCCAAAATGGCTTCTTTGCCAAGAAGAACCCCAAGGATTTGGCCGCCAAGATTCTCCAGCTACTTGGTAACGAGGCACTTCGAACCCGGATGGGCAAGCGGAGCATTGAGCTCGGTAAGTCCTACACCCCTGGCTATCAAGCCACAAAGTTGTTACGCTTATATGAAGAAACCATTGAGCGTCATCGTGAAACGAACGAAGCAGCCAAATAATCCCGCTGAGTCTGAGATTCGCAGGCACTACTATCGCGAGTTATATGTGATTATCGCGCCCAAGCGCAACCTCCGCCCCGATTCGTTTTCGCACGACAATGAACCCCACAAAGTTCCCAACTTGGCCTGCCATTTTTGCCACAATAAAGAGGCGGCGCTCTTTGCCCTGCCCGGCCCAAAACACTGGGACGTGAAAGCCATAAAAAATGCCTTCCCTGCACTATCCGTTGATAATCCCCAAGCCTTTGGTATCCAAGAAGTCGTAATCAATACTCCCGATCACGACAAAGAATTCTCGGAGTTATCCCTGGAGCACATTGAAGAGATCTTTAGCGTCTATCGTCACCGCCTAGCAGCGCTCAAGACCGTTGACGGCATACGCTATGTGCTCGTGTTCAAAAATGACGGCCCCATGGCGGGTGCAAGCGTAGCGCACGCGCACTGTCAGATCCTCGCGCTACCGATGATACCCCCGCACATCGAGAGCGAGAGTGATGCTATGAAACATTACCAGGACGAGAACAACTCATGTGCCCTGTGCGATGTGATGGCCTGGGAGCAGGAGCAAAAGGTACGCATTATCTTTGAGGATAAGTACTTTATGGCCATTGCTCCTTATGCTGCCTCCAGTGGTTTTGGTGTCTGGGTAATGCCCCGCCGGCACATCAGTTACTTTAATGACCTTAACGGCACTGAGCTACATTCGCTTGCGGTAATTATGAAAAAACTGACAGCTCGTCTTGATGCGGCCAACATTAGTTTTAATTATTTCTTGCAAGAATCAATCGCCCACCAGGACCATCATTTTGTGCTAAAAGTAGAGCCTAGGACCTTTAAGTGGGCCGGCGCCGAAATGGGCACGGGCGTTATTATTAATCCCATTCCACCGGAGTACGCTGCACTCTGGTATCAGGGCAGAGTCTAGCGTCCTTAGGCTAACCTGAAACGTAAACGACCCCTAGATCCTCAATAATGAAAGCGCGAGGGCTATTCAAAATGAGAATCTAGGGGCCGGGCAGATCCGACGTGATATCAGATCTTAGTTGAAGCTTGAGATGGGACGATGGTCTTCGAAGCTGATCGACAACTCCGACGACGTGGTGCATGCGCGGTCACCGTCCTCCTCCGACGAGCGTCGGGCGGGGGTCAGTTCTTGCGCGCGGCGCCCGAGTTGCGGCGCTGCAGCCGGCGCGTGACGCGGTTGAGAACGCCCGCGAGACCCTTGAGCTCGTCGCTGGAAACGATGCCGCCCTGGTTGATTCCGGTGGTGGACATCATGTGCTTCTCCCTCTGGTGGGAACTAACGCCGAAGTGGCGTACCCATGCGTAGTTGCATAAGTGGTCACATGATAAATCAATTTGTTATTTTAGTCAATAACAAATAACTCCAAAAACGAGGCCAATTCTCGTTTATTTATTATAGATTTCAGCAGCTTCCCAAGCTACCTGGAAAAGTGCTCGTAAGCCTTGAGCAATTTCTTTACTGGCAACGGTTACGCCCATGGGATTGGATCCCCCAAAAGACAGCATTGCTATCGTGTCCCCGGCGATCAGAAAATCACCACTAACCGGAAACTTATCAAGTGGTAGCCAGCGAGATTCACGATTACGCTCAACATCGGCCTCCTTCAAGTAAGCACCCTTTGATGAGGTGTAAAGAAAGCGGCTTGGAATGCCTACGCGGAGTCGATCAGGAAAGAAATCAGGGAAATACGTGTAAAACTCGTCGACGTTACTAAAGCCATAGATATAATCAGCGCCGGCCTTCTTAGCATTCTCCATGAAGCTGCCCTGAATGGTACGAATGCCATCAGCACTATCGTAGTACTTCACATTCGGCATTTCCTTAGGCACAGACTTGAGCCCTACGAGCTCGGGCAGAATATGCGTAAAGTTAGCCTTCTGTTCTTTGAGCTCATGCTCACGCTTTTCAATAAGACGTTTAAGGTTGCCCGGATCCTCGGCAATGAAGTAGGTTTTCTTGCCTTTGACGCTCTGAGACACGAGACCTAGCCCCACGAGGGACTCAAGGATGACGTAAGTCGTAACACGTTTAATACCAGACTGGTCAGCAATGCGCTGCACGGGCGAGGGCCCAACCTGAAGCGCGGCCACATAAACGCGGGCTTCTTTGTTGCTCAAGCCCAATTCTTCGATATGTGAGATGAGTTCTTGATCGTTCATGCGCTTATTTTAAGCCGTTTTTTGAAAAAGTCAATAATCGTTGACAACAAAAAGTTGCAAGCCCAAAATGCTCTGCTTGTTTATTCGGTTTATGTTCGGTATGCTCAAGACATGTTATCGAAGGTTTACGCCCCTGCCCTACTCAGCCTCAGCGGTGAAGTCGTTGAGATTGAATGTGACCTGGCCAATGGTCTGCCGGGATTCTTGGTGGTTGGCCTGGCAGACAAGGCAGTGGACGAAGCCCGCGAGCGAGTTCGCAGTGCCATTAAAAACAGCGGCCTCCTAGTGCCGCCCAAGAGAATCACGCTCAACTTGGCTCCAGCTGATCTCCCCAAGGACGGGACCGGTTATGATCTTGCCATGGCCGTCGCCATACTGGTAGCCAGCAATCAACTGCCGGCTGATACGGTTACGACGGCCTTGTTTCTGGGTGAATTAGCGCTCGACGGGAGTTTACGCCCAGTCAAAGGAGCCGTACTGGCCGCTCAGCTCGCTCGCGAACGGGCATTTAGTCATATCTACGTGCCGGCGGCTAATGCGGCCGAGGCGGCCATGCTGCCTGACGTTAAGGTTATTGCTATTACGAGTCTGCGCGAGCTTTACCATCACTTAGTAGGTATGCGGCCTTTAGGGGTGGTGGACCATGTGCGCATCCAGCCAGATAAAACGGCTCTTAACACCGTTGATATGGGCGACATCTACGGCCAGCAGCAAGCTAAGCGCGCTATTGAGGTGGCCGCTGCAGGGGGTCATAATATCCTCCTTTCAGGACCGCCGGGATCCGGCAAAACACTCATGTCAAAGGCTCTAATCGGCCTCCTGCCTCCGCCAAGTTTTGATGAAATGCTTGAGGTCACTCAAATATACAGTTTGGCCGGGCTCAATCATCAAGGCATCATGCGTAGCCGGCCCCTTCGGGCACCGCACCACACCGCGTCGAGCGCAGCCCTGATTGGTGGCGGCTCGATTCCCCGCCCCGGCGAAATTAGTCTGAGTCACCTGGGTATTTTATTTCTGGACGAACTGCCGGAATTCCCCCGCTCGGTGCTTGAAGTGCTGCGGCAGCCACTTGAAGATGGCCAGGTCACCATTGCTCGATCGGCCAGGGCGGTTAGTTTCCCGGCCCGGTTTATGCTCGTGGCCACCAGAAATCCTTGCCCCTGCGGCTATTACGGTGACGACCGCTGTTGTTGTACTGCGCATCAAGTTAATCAGTATAAGCGCCGGCTATCAGGGCCACTACTTGATCGCATTGACCTTGTTATAGACGTGCGGCCAGTGGATCGCCGCGACCTCATCGAGCGTCAGTCAAGTGAGGCAACGGTAATTATTGCCGAGCGAGTTCAGCGCGCCAGGGCTATTCAAAGTCAGCGATTTGACGGCAGCTCCGCGCGACTTAATCATCAGATGGACAATGAGCTGGTGCGGAGACACTGCCAACTACAGGCTGAAACCTTAGCTTTGGCCAAGCAAGCCGTAAGCCAGCTCAGGCTGTCTGCTCGGTCGTATCTGCGCATTCTCAAAGTCGCCCGCACGATTGCCGACCTCGCCGACAGCAGCAATATCGAAACCGAGCACTTTAGTGAAGCCCTGCAGTATCGGTCGCGAACCTAAATGTTAAACGTGAATAAGATTGAAGACAGCGTCGCCAATACCCGTGTGGGTAAAGAGATACCAGAGAACCAGCTCTAGCGCGACCAGGCCCACTGCCAGAACTGATAATCGGCGTAGATCAGTCGAGACATAGCTAAAATCACGACCAGCTACCGTTGAAACTGCGGCCGCAGCAGCCTTGGGAGTGGCAGAATTTCCCGCAGGGGCATCCGATGACGAGGCCGTCACCGTAGCAACCGCTGGCACCTGCGACACTCCAGTAGTAGGCTCGGCGTATTTAAAACGATGCTTCTTGTTGGATTTATTCTTCTTTGCCATTGGCGATATTCTATCATATGGGCCGTTGTCGCGTGAATAAATGAAAACTTGGCGAGCCAATCAGACAGATCAGACAGGGTATATTGCGGCTAGCCCAACTCACACCTATACTAGGATTATTCGTTTGATAGGCGGGAGTTACTCAAATTGGTTTATGTGGCGCTGGTGCTCGCAATAATTGCTGCCGGACTAGGTGGTTATACCTGGTATCAAGCTAATGGCCTTAAAAAACGCTTTGCCGCAGCCTTGGGTGGAGACGAAACCGCGTCGCTTGAGCATACACTCGCAGACTACCTGGCCAGGGTGGAGGCCGTAGATACGAGGCTAGCCGAGCTTAACACCGAATATGAGCGCTTAGCTGTCACGAACAGTCTGGCATCTCAGAAAGTTTCGATCGTCCGTTTTAACCCATTTGGCGACACCGGCGGTGATCAGAGCTTTAGTTTAGCGGTATTAGACGCCCACGACTCTGGATATGTCCTCACAAGCATCCACGGCCGCCAAGGCACGCGTGTATACGTTAAACCCGTTGACTATGCCGAGAGTAAATATAGTCTGTCTGAGGAAGAGCAGCAGGCCCTAAATCAAGCCATTAAACGCGTCCCCGAGATCAGCTAAGATGCTAAGGAGAAACCATGGCTAGGCGTGATGATGTCCTAGGAGTAACCGGAGCCGATACCGTAATAGGTGCTGGAGTGGTGGTGCATGGCACCCTGACCAGTGATGGTGACGTCGTAGTGGATGGCACCTTTGACGGTGACATTAAGACCACGGGCGATGTTACGCTAGGAGTTAATGCCCGCGTCAAAGCCACTGTGCACGGCTTAAATATTACCGTCGCGGGCGAGCTCCACGGTAATATTGTGGCCGAGGGCGAGACCACCATCCGCGAGACCGGCCATGTTACCGGAGATATCACGGCCGCCGGCCTGGCGATTGTATCGGGTGGCATGTTTAGTGGCCATAGTATTGTCCATCAGCAACGCGAGCTCGATATTCCTCTCACCGATGAGGACACACCAGCTTAAGGCGGCTATTATGTACTACTACATCGTCAATCCGGCGGCCGGTCGCGGCAATACGAAAGCGCTCCAGGACAAGCTGCGCAGCCGCTTGGATCAGCTTGGCATTCGGGGTGAGTGGGCCAAGACGACGGGTCCGGGTGAGGCTGCCAAAATGGCAGCCTCTGCTGCCGCCAAAGGTCACACCACCATCGTGGCTGTAGGCGGCGACGACACCGTCAATGAGGTCATAAATGGCATTACCGGCCGTGAAAACATCGCCGTCGGCATCATTCCCATTGGGAGCACCAACCGAATTGCGACCCAGATCGGTATTACCAGCTGGCAGCAAGCCTGCGAGGTCTTGGCGGCTCGGCGCCTGACCCCCTACTCGCTCATAGCCGCCGGTCAAAAATTCTTCCTATCTACGCTTACTCTTGGTTTTGAGACTGATCTCGACAAGAATGTCGACACCACAGCTACGGGCTGGCGCGCCCGGGCGGGTCAGCTGCGCCAGGGCTGGGGTCATGTCAAGAACTACCAAACCTTGCGCTGCCGCATCGACGTGGACGGCCAGTACCGGCTGGAATGCGATGTGTTCTCCTTGGCCATCGCTAACCAAAAATTCATTAACCCTCTGGCTGAAAACAAGCTGCTTGTTACCCTGAGCGACCGACCCGGCCGGCAATTCCAGCTTGGCACCTACATGTGGCAAAGCTTGCGCAACCGGGCATTACCCACCACCGAGGAAGCGGCCACTACGCGTTTTTTGGCCAAGCGCGTAGTTATTGAGACCGATCCCGTCACCGGGATTATGGTTGATGGCAAAGTGGCCGGCCGCACCCCCATTGCTATCCGACTGACTGATCGCCGCATCCGGTTTATTACCGAAAAAGTCATGGGTGATTTCAAGGAAGCCGTCGGATCCGGGCCTAAAGTTAAACTCTAGAGCGGCTGATGGGGGGCTTCTGGCTTTTGCTAAAACCATTCTTGACCGCGTAGCCTCAAACTGATATAGTACGCAGGAGCTTTTACTAAGGAGACCTCCAGATAAACAAAATTCGTGTGAACCGTGAAATTACTGCCCAAACAGTGCGTTTGGTCGACAGTGATGGTTCGCAGCTTGGTATCGTTAGCCTGCGGGAAGCCCGCGAACGTGCCGAAGATGCGGATTTGGATCTGGCAGAAATCGCTCCGAATGCTCAACCGCCAGTGGTAAAAATCCTCGATTGGGGTAAATACCGCTACGAGCAGACCAAGCAGCTCCAAAAGAGCCGCAAGAATCAAAAGCAGGTTGAGGTAAAGCAAGTTCGGCTGGGACTTAAGATCGGTGAACACGATCTTGTAGTTAAGCTGAACCGGGCTCGCAAGTTTCTCGAGGAGGGCCACAAGGTCAAGATTAGTCTCCTGTTCCGCGGTCGCGAGATCTCTCGCCCGCAGCTAGGACGCGAAATCCTCGATAACGTCATGGAACGGCTGAGTGATATCGCCGTCCAAGAACAAGCCCCGACCCTCTCGGGCCGTGATCTTAATATGATTTTAGGGATGAAGAAAGATGCCAAAGCTGAAAACTCATAAAGGTATGGCCAAGCGGATCAAGCTATCCGCCAACGGTAAGCTGATGCACCGCCGCGCCAACCGCAACCACCTCCTGGCCCACAAGCAAGCTTCACTCAAGCGTGAATACGTGAAAGAGTTTGAAATTTCTAAGGGCGATGAGTCCAACGTTAAGAAAATGTTAGGAAACTACAATGCGCGTTAAGAGAGGCGTTACTTCCCACGCCAAGCATAAAAAGCTGCGGGCTCAGACAAAAGGCTACCAGCTGGTTCGTCGCTCCAGCATCAAAATGGCTCGCCAGGCAGTTATCAAGTCGCTGCAGTATCAGTACCGTGACCGCCGCAACAAGAAGCGCGACTTCCGTGCCCTCTGGATTACGCGCATCAGCGCCGCCACTCAGGCCGCCGGCATGAGCTACAGTGCCTTTATGGGCGCCATTAAGAAGGCCGGCGTCACACTCGACCGCAAGATCCTGGCCGAGCTGGCTGTCAGTCAGCCCAAGGCTTTTGAGGCTGTCGTGGCCGTCGCCAAAAAAGCCAAATAGTCCCCACCGATTCAAAAAAGAGCCCTTGATGGGCTCTTTTTTGAATCCAGGCAAGAAAATAGGTGGGGCGCTCCAGAGAGCGCCCCACCTTGGCGGCGGCATGGCGGGTCAGAGTATGCCGAGTGCCCGGCCGGCGACGGATGCGAGCACCACCAGGCCGAGCATCCACAGCAGTATCGGTCTCCACTGCACGACGGGCATCAGACTGCCCTTCTCCTGGGCTTCGCAAGCGTTCAGTTCGTCGGCCTCGCGGTCCAACTGGGCGTCGTCCACAGCTCTCACCTTCAATCCGTTGTAGTGGGCCTTTCATCCAATCGGTGATTGGTTGTATTGTTATATATCTTTAAAAAGCCAAAATCAAGTTATTTCAATGTTAGACGAGGGAGTCAACGAGCATTAACGATCTCGGCGCAACGATTCACGTCCAGCTCAGTAAAGTCCCGAACCACCAGATTTGGATCAGCTAAGTCCACTGGACTCTGGAATGCCGAAGCCAAGCCAATAACCTTGAACCCGCCTCGCCGGGCCGCCTCCACCCCATTAGCCGCATCTTCAAACACCACACACTTGGCCACGTCTTTATGCAGGCGGCGAGCAACCTCTAGAAAGATATGGGGATTTGGCTTGTGCTCAGGCACGTCCTCCGCCCCCACTATTGCATCAAAGAAATCGCGAATACCCACGAGGTTCAGCAGTCTTTCGGCTCGCGGAGTAAGCGATGATGTCCCGACCCCCATTTTAATACCTTGGTCGCGCGCAGCTTCGAGAAAAGCCCGTAGGCCAATAACCGTCTCAAGTGGCTGTTCGCGCTCAAGCCGAGCAATGGTTTCGCCGTGCTGTTGTAAAAAATTCTCGAAGGTTAGATCCAGCTGATGATGTTCCGCAATGTCAGCAAACTGCTTATCCAAGGGACGCCCCAGATATAACTTAACTTCTTCATCATCTATTACAACACCATAAGGCACCAAGGTCTGTCTGATGGCTCGCCAGTTATGCCCCGGGGTATCAACAAGCACGCCATCCATGTCAAAGATGAAAGCTGGCTTACTTACCGGCACTGCGACTCTCCTCAAATTTTGCCCACTCGGCATCCACGAATGACCGAATATGCTCACGGAAGAGCGATACATCAAATTGTTTGGCAAACGAGCGGATATATTCATCATCAAAAGTAAGGCCCTCAAACCGGCGCACAGCCCCAGCCAGTGCCTCACCCGTCTGCTCGCCAAAGAGCACTCCGGTTTCGCCATCTTTCACATACTCAAGTGCACCACCTGAGCCATAAGCGATGACCGGCGCGCCGGCCGCCATGGCCTCAATCGGTACCATGCCAAAATCTTCTTCGGGCGGAAACACAAAGGCTTTGGCCCCGGCATAGAGCGCATCTCGCTCAGCATCTGGAACTCGACCGAGGAACTCAATATTTGCCTTAGCTCGCTTCTTTTGCGGCCCAATTTCTTCACCTGCACCAACAATCTTGAGCGGTAGTCCCAGCTCATTAAAGGCGTCTACGGCAATATCCAACCGCTTGGAGGCCACTTGGCGGCCTACAATCAAGTAATAATCACGCGAACCAGAGGGTAGCTTGGCGAGTTCAGCAGTCTGAATCGGCGGGTAAATCACCGCGGAGTCACGGTGATAATATTTTTTGATCCGCTCTTTTATAAACTTGGAGTTGGCAATAAAAACATCAACCTTCTGAGCCGCAGCATAGTCAATGCGGCGCAGCGGGCCAATAAGCAGCGGAAACACAATCCGAGCCAGCCAATTGAATGGCCCAAATGGCATATTACGGAGTCGCCATTCGTAATCGCTCCAGTAGTACCGCACCGGCGTATGACAGTAGCAAATGTGGAGAGTTTCGGGCTTAGTACGAACATACTTAGCCTCTGCCGAACACGATGAAATCACCAGATCATACTCATCCATATTGAAGGTCTTAAACGGCAGGCCCAGGAACACTGGAAACAGCTGGTGCTTACGCTTCAGGAATGGAATCTTGTCGAGGAATGTAGTCCGAATATCGGCCCCAGCCAGCTCGGGAAACTTTTCTGGAATAAATGCGGTGGTATAAATAGGTGCTTCGGGATACATTTGATGTAATTCGTACAACACTCTCTCACCCCCACCCGGTGATGTCAGCCAATAATGGACGAGGGCTATTTTCCGTGGAGTCGGCATCTTAATAGGCTCCTTTTCGTTTTAGTATAGCCAAAACTGTCTTGAGTAAAATTTTTATATCCAGGTGCAGACTCCAGTTTTCGACATAGTAGATATCAAGTTTTACGCGCTCATCGTAGCTAATGTCATTGCGGCCGGAAATCTGCCACAATCCCGTGATGCCGGGCTTGAGCGCTAAGAAGCTGGCACCTTGATCGCCATAGCGCTCAAGCTCTGCTGGAGTGATTGGCCGTGGGCCCACGAGGCTCATGTCGCCACGGAAAGCGTTGATAAGCTGTGGCAGTTCATCGAGGCTTGTGCGGCGCAAAAAGCGCCCAATGCCACTAACCCTAGGGTCATCCTGCACCTTCTGCGCCTTGCGAAACTCTGCCACTAGCTCAGGCCGTCCCAGCTGCCGAAAAATCTGCTCAGGCGTCTTACCGGCATACTGCGGATCCTCGGTGTATTTTTGCTTCATAGACCGAAACTTATACACAAACACGTCCTCTCCGGCCCGGCTGAGGCGACGGTGGCGGTAGAATACCGGGCCGGGATCCCGCAGTTTGATAAGCAACGCAATCACCGCGAATACCGGCGAGAGAATAATAAGTCCCAACGCTGCGCCCACGGCGTCAAAGGCCCGTTTCATGATTCTCCCCCACCCATCAAGCGGCGTTAGCCTGATTTCGATCATGGGAATGCCCGCCATACTACTCAGAGTTGAGTTGGTGGCGTACAGTCCAAACTGATTGGGTACAAACCGGTACGAAATATAGTTATTGGTGGCATAGTTCACTAGCTCGAGCACCTGGTCCTGGTCGAGGGCGGAGTCAGCCTGCATGATCTCATCAATCTGATGAGGCCGGATCTTAGCCAGCGCGTCATCGAGAGTCTTGTATATGGGCAATCCCGGCAGCCGCTTAACTGCCCCACGGGCACTATCAATACAGCCAAGCAACCGGTAGCCCGAACGAGGATTGCTCAGGTCTTGCGCCAGACGCTGGGCCAAGCTGCCGCTCCCCACCAGCAGCACCTGGTGGACGCCAACGCCGAAGTTAAACAGCCAGCGCTGCACCAGCCGCACCGTTTGGCGAGCCGTCAGCACAAAGACAAGCCCCAGCCCATAGGCATAAATGGGCACGGCCTTAGAGGGGAAAATTGAATCAGTGCGGAAGAAGTCCAAGAGAATCATCAGCATCACGCCGCCCGAAACAGCTACGAACACCTTGCCGACCTCTTCCAGTCGTCCACGCAGGTTGGACTGCGAGTAGAGTCCCGCCAAAGCAAAGATAAGAATCCAAGCCGGCAAAATGAGCAGGAGCAAGTGCAGGAAGTCGAGCGCGGCGATAGGGTGAGCTACCGGCCGGCCCTCAATCTTAACGCGGATGATATACGCCACCACAAAAGCGCCGACCAATGCCAGGAAATCGATCGGGACAGATATGAGACTAAAGAATAATTCGCTTCGTTTGCGCATAAGATAACGATAATTGCTTTTCTATTGTACACCGTGAGCTAATTTTTGAATAAAAGAAACGCCCGCGCAGTTTTTTTTTGCGCGGGCGAATCGTATCAGCCAGACTACTGGTAAGCCGGATTCTGTCATGGTTGACCAAAGCCAACCATGGATGACCATCTATCTAGGACCCGTGTTGCCATGGGCCTCAAGCGGCGCGTACGCTGGAACGCGCGAGCAGCGCCCCTTACGGGATGCTCCAGCAGCCTTGCAGCAGACGGGGTTTACCTCCCTTGCCGGTCACCCGGTTTGGCTGAGCGCTCTTACCGCTCTCGTTTCACCCTTACCGCGACCGAGTTCTCACCCGGCACCATGCGGCGGTTTCGTTTCTGTGGCACTTTCCCTAGGATCACTCCCGGTTGCCGTTAGCAACCGTCCTGCTCTCCACTGTCCGGACTTTCCTCACGAATCTTTCGATTCGCGCGATCATCTTGTAGTCTGACTACTATATTATGACAGAAAGTTGCTAGTTTGACTAGACTTTTTGTCACGAAGCCTGGCGTGCTCTTCCCATTCACGCAAGAAATCGCTCGAGGACCAGAACTTATTGAGCCCCACCCCGCCAATAATCTTAATGCCGTACTTCTCGCAAACATCCCACTCTACCTTTGGGATTGTATCTTGGTCGACGCGGTCACCACCTTTAGTGAAGACCGCCGGCTTCAGCCGCTCAAGCGCCTCCTCCACCGTGCTGACATCACTAATAAACGGGACTACATAATCCACCTCACGAATAGCGCTCACAATAAGCATGCGAGTTGCCAAGTCCTGAAACGGCTTACCCTTCTTGCGCTCTAGGAAGCTGTCACCGTTAACGATGACTACAATGGTGTCGCCGTACTGCCGGCTCTCTTGAATGCAGCTGATGTGGCCAGGATGGATGGGATCATAGCCACCGCTGGTAGCAACAATCTTACCTAAATGTGGACGAAGGGCATCTAATTCTTCAAATGTTACGATCTTGGCACCTAAATCTTGTACGTGTTTTTCAGTCATGGCCGCATTATACACGATCAGCCAGGCTCGACGCTCAGCGGATTGGCCGCCACGGAACCAGCACGCTTGTGCGCTTTTTGTAAGCCTCCCAATCCGGGCGACCGGCATAGGCCTTCTCGAGCAATGGCACGCCGGACACCTTGGTAATAAGGATAGTTATTGTCAGCGGCCCGATAATTGCCAGCAGCCCATATGGAACCGACAGCGCAAGTAGCCATATGCCCCACCACTGCGTAATCTCGCCGAAGTAGTTGGGGTGGCGCGTGTAGCTCCACAAGCCACTCGTCATAAGCTTCCCCTTGTTGGCCGGGTTAGAAGTGAAGCTGCTTAGCTGGGCATCACCAACTGACTCAAAAACAAATCCTACGGTCCATACCAGCACACCCAAGACATCAAAAATCGTTATGCTTGAAGATATTGATGTATTTATTACAACAATTGGAAAAGCTATCAAGAGCAATAGGACACCTTGGGACAGGAATATCTGAAGCCAAGCCCGAAGGGCCACGTTACTCTGCCATTTGGCTCGCATATCTTGGTAGCGCCGGTCTTCTGGCCGGTTTCGATGTCGCAAATAAATATGCGTAGCAAGTCGAAAGCCCCAAATAGACACAAGAGCCAATGTTAGTAAGCCGCGCCAGCTTTGCTGCCCAGTAAGCAGACTAAGACACGCCACCACCACAAAACCAAGGCCCCAGGCAATGTCAGCCGTATCGTAACGTTGACGGAGCTGAGCAACACCGAAAGCTAGCGTCATGAAAATGAGAATTCCAACACTAGCTAGGCCTAAATGGTGTAGTAATATTGAGAAATCTATCATAAATACCTCACCAAAAGGAACCACATAACCTATAGCCCTTTAACCTTTAGGTTACTATACTCCTAAAGCTTAGCTTCCTTGCCGGAGTTATACTAGTCAGCATGGATGAGCCAATGAGCAATATTCACCTACCAGTAATTGGCCGGGGCTTCGGTGACAAAGACCGGGTCCGGCTAACACAGACGTTCGATCGCCTGAAAGCCCATGCAAGTGGTGATGTCTGTATAGCTGGCGGGGTTGCCATGCAGGCTCATCTTGTACATTACAACAACGAGCCGGTTGAGTTACGAGCCTGCAATGACCTTGATCTCATCATTCACGATGTCAGCCAAATGGCGCCGACCGTGGTGGCCGATTTCGCTCTTTGGCATTGGCACCCTCATGATCCAGTTGATGGCCTGTACATGGCGCTTGTGGATCGCCAAAACGGCGTCAAGATCGACATCTTTGGTTGGGAGCGGTTTCCACCCCGACTGCAGCCAGCTATATTTGGCAAGCAGATCGTGTATATCCGAAGTGCAGCCGATCTTCTCTCCATACTTATTCAGGCCATGAAGCAGCGCATTGCTAGTGGTCGGCCACTCATTCGCAAACAGCTTGAAGACGCACAAATTCTGTCGCGAGTTCTGAGAGCCCCTCGGGCAGAGCTTAACAGCATTGAGCAGTATGCCAGGAAGCACCCTCACCAACTCCAGGCTGTTCCGATGGCAAAAGTAGCCATAGTCCCGTGCTCCAAGTGCGTCTTGGACGCGGCCTACCCGCTCACCTCCGAGGAGGAAGTTCAAGCACTGCGGTCGTTGGACCAAAAGTAACTAATTCAGCTCAGACATACCCAGCCCCCGGAGATAAAAATCTCCGGGGGCTATCTGTTGCTGCCGGCCAAGCCTAGCGCATCTAACGCCGCAAAAAAACTTCATGCATGGGACGATAGTAGAAGGACTTGAACCCATCATCTCTGTCGCTACTCGCAAAGAAGCCCCTACATCCGCAGAGCCTCAGAACGAAGTGCGCAGGAATGGTAGCGAGGATCAAGACTAAACCATACGCAAAGCCAGCAACCGATAAGCCTAGGCATGCGAGCAACACGAAAAAGACTGAGCCGATTGATAGGTTTGCAGAAGGAATCCAAAGGAGGAACAACGACACGCGAGAAAACTCCTGACATCGTCTAGGGCGGACTGGTATCCTGGCCCATCACAAAAAAGCTACAAGCAGACTATAGCTGCTATACCTACACTATACAAACAACTAGCCTCGAAGCCGACTTCTAAAAAATAATTGCCAGGATTGCACCTATAACATGACAACACCCCCCTCGAGACTTCTCTCTTGGGGGCGGTCGCTTGCCTAAAAGTGGAGCGCTACTCGGCGCCGATGAAGGAGATCTGGCCGGTGCGAACGAGCATGTCTGCTCCCTGATTTCTATAAAAATAATTGCCTGGTCGGGGTGACAGGACTTGAACCTGCGACCTCACGGCCCCCAGCCGTACGCGCTACCAACTGCGCCACACCCCGATATTAACCCCCAGAGCATAGCTTGAATCGAGATTTTTCTCAAGTAGTGGTGAGTGGTGCGAACCTAGCGGCCAGTGTGACCATAACCACCGGTATGCCGGTCGGTTGAGCTCAGTTCGCTTACTTCCTCCCACTCGGCTTGCTCGCACCGAGCAATGACAACCTGGGCTACACGATCGCCGTCCTCGATGGTGTAAGGATCGGGCGAAAGATTTACCAAAATAACGCCCCACTCGCCGCGATAGTCGGCATCAATAGTGGCGGGCCCATTGACGAGCGCGATGCCGTGTTTGGCGGCTAAGCCGCTGCGAGCTCGAATTTGACCCTCATAACCCACAGGCAGCTCAATGTGTAGACCTGTCGGAATAATCGCCCGCTCGAGGCTGGCAAGCGTGATGGGGGCGCCTAAGTTGGCCTGCAAGTCGAAGGCTGCCGCGCCAGTCGTATGGTAGCGTGGTAGTGGATGTTTGCCGGTGTTCTTGATGCGAACCTTCATAACGCCATTATAAGCGAAAAGGCCGCTCCGGTCATGCCGGAGCGGCCCTAAAACTATCCTTCGGCCGCGACCCGAAACACTAGGCCCGCATCTTCAAGGCCATCAACTGCTTCTTCGAGATGGTCGAGCACTTCCTCCGGAACCACGCCGTCCTCGCTAGCCATCTCGAGCACCTCCACGGCAGCGGCATAAACATTAAGAAGCTTTGCGACACGAGAGTGGAAGAACTTGGTGACCTGACCAAACTGCTCAGCTCCCTCCGGCAGTGGCGCCCTGCTAGTGGAGGGCATACGACGAGCTCTGTTTTGCTTAGCCCAGAGTCGGTCGAGATTCATGCGACGCTTGAGCTCAATAAAAGCCTTCCGTAATTCAGGAGATACTGCGTCGCCAGAAGCCTCTGCTGCATCAATATCTACCCGAAGACGCTGCACTTCAGCCAAAAATTCAGCTGCTCGCCGTTCAGCCTCATCAGTACTGGCTGGCTCAGCATACGCGTTCTTCAACAATGCAGCCGTCCGAGCATCCATGGCTCTCCTCATGCATCTATGCGCTATGAATTATGCGCGAACGTTACTACAAGTCCGGACGACGAGCATTAAACCACAAAAGCCTGCCAGGCCACAATGGGTACTGACAGGCAGTAGGTCATGAGTTCATGCCCCGCTTCACCGTCTGGCCTACCAACTTTTCCCTGCTAAAAGCAGGTGGGTTACCGCAGCCATCCCGCCACGGCAGGAGGCAATCTAGGATTCCCGTTGGTATACGTACAGAGAAAAATGTTCAGCCGTCACGCATGAAGCAGAGACGATCTTATTGTAACGTCGAAATGAGCACTTCGCCAACTACTGGAAGAATTCCAGCATATGCGATAAGTAACTACGAGTCTGCATATTTTATGGCAGTGGCCCAACTGGCGCAATAAGTTTAACAATAGCGATCACGACTCTCGCGACATAGTCACCGATATGCAAGTAGTAGATACCTAGGAAAAAGATCAGGATGGCCGCCACACCCAAACCCTCAATGCGATCCATCACATCACGAACCGGCGCCGGGGCTATGGCATACAGCACGCGTGAGCCGTCGATCGGCGGGAATGGAATCATGTTAAAGACAAACAGGCTGACGTTGGTCAAAATCATGGTGCCAAGAATTTGATAGCCCAAAAAACCAACCGGAATAAACCGCAGCCACAAAGCAAAGAAAAGCGCCAGCAGCAGGTTTGTTAGAGGCCCCGCCAACGCCACCATAGCCGCACCCCAACGACCACCGCGAACGGCCCAGGGGTTAAACGGCACAGGTTTGGCAGCCCCAAACGGAATACCCAGCGCCACATACGACAACAGCGGCATGAGGATGGTCATGACCGGATCGATGTGGGCAAGCGGGTTCAACGTGAGGCGGCCCTGGTCGTGGGCTGTGCTGTCACCCAAGTAGTGGCCCATAAGGGCGTGCGCAAACTCATGAAGCGTCAGTGCTAGGACCAGAGCTATTAAGACCGCGATAATGCTGACTGGATCAAACATAATGTAGCTATTGTAGCATCTCGTCTCACTCCGGGCCTTCCCGTGGAAGAAAAGGCCCCGATCGCAAGCAAGCGATCGGGGCCAACGTGGCAGTATGCTACTGCCAAATCCGCGCTAGCGCCTTGGTCTTGCCCTTCTCTAGGGCACCATCCCACGAGAACCAGGCCGTCGGCAAATCAAGATTGCGCACCGCTGTATGCACCTCGGCCATTTCAGCTTCTGTCAGCTGGTCCGGCACTCCATCAGGGAAATCCTTCACCTGCAGAATGGGTAGTACCTTCGCGCTCACCCGCTCTTTGAGCCAGCTCAAATATCCCGCCGTCTGACCAACAGACCAGCCCAAGCTGCGATGATACATCATGGGGCTCACATAGTTGAACCTTTTACCCAAGGAAACAACATCCTGACCCAACTGGTGACGGGTGTCGGCGTAGTCTTTCCCGATGGGAACCGTAAAGCACCCAGCCTCGATATTGGGCGGTAGCCAGTTAGTTATCTTCCGCACCAGGTTGGCTATGGACCTGAGCCGGTTCTTGCCTTCGCACAGGCTGCAATCCTCATGGATGCCAGGCGGCGACGCCATTGACTGCTCCCACTTGCCGGAAAACCGCACATGGTCAAACCACATGATGCCGCTGCCGTTAAAGGCGGCTGGAAGAGCTTTATTTATATGCCGCTGGAGGTCATCCCAGACGAGCGGATGGCACGGACACGTATCGCTCTGCATTGTCACAACTGGCTCAAGCTTGACATCGTGCTCGCGCAGACGAGCTATCTGAGGCGGCGTAAATGCGTACGCCGGAGCCATAATGTGCGTCACCCCCGTGGCCAAAAGTACCTCGAAGTTGTAACAGCTGGGTAGCTTCCCCTCAAAGAACAGCGTTTTTCGCATGCTGTCTAGCATACCAATAAATATCCCGCCCTTATTCGTTGACTTATCTGATCAATTGATATACACTAGCCAGGTTATTTGAGGTTACTTCGCCATGGCTTACGCCTGCGACATTTGTAGTAAGGGCAAGCAGTACGGTCACAATGTGCCGTTCTCGCTCAAGAAGACCAACAAGGTCTGGAAGCCGAATCTTCAGCGCCAGCGCATCAGCATCGGATCCAATCGGATCCAGGTGAAGATCTGCACGGCCTGCATTCGCACCCTTGCAAAGTACCAGCGCGAAGCAGCTGCTAAAGTTGGCGCCGTAGCCGAGCAAGCTGAGGTTAAAGCCGCTGCGTAAATTCGGCTGACCCCTAAAAAAGACCCCCGCAAGAGGGTCTTTTTTAGTTGCATAATCAGTGATCTATTGTATAGTAAGACGGTTCGATCTTCCTGTCGCAACAAGGAGAACTCGTGGACCTTGATATTGCCGAGGCCAAGCCTCCCCCGCGAACTTTCTGGCTAGCCGCTTGGCCCCTCATGGCGCTGACCACAATACTGGACTCTGCCATAGTTCTGGCGCTCGTCTTTGGTCAGAACGGTACCGCCCTGTCCTATGTAGTGGGCCTCAGTGTGGCAATCGGCAGCGTGCCGTTTGTAGCTTGGTTCTTACAGCACACCTACCGTGATGGCGTAGAGCATTTTCGCATTCACCTCCTGTGGGATGAATTCGTGAGCCTCCTCGCCGAATCCAATGTGGAGCAAATCCACTTTGGTGAGGGGATTTACATTTGCTCCCCTCGCCTGCTCGGCGGCAACAGCGAACAAATCAAGATTGAGCTTTGCTCCTCGCACGTAATAGTGCGGACCAAAGGCCAGGAATCTCACCAAATTGCCGCGCTCATCCGATCCGGGCTCGGCGGAGACAAGCTGGACCCATGGCTCAAGATGCTGTCACAATGATTCAGCCCGCTTAAACCTAGTCGCGAAGGAGAGTTCGTGAAACAGCATTTCGGCAAACTCAAGGCATCAGCCGTCCTTGCGGCGGTAGTAGTGACCGCCATGTTCGTTGCCATGCCCCTCGCAACCGTCAAGATAGCGGCGTTCGACGGGCGGGAGCCGGACTGGTGGCTGGCCTGGCCCCTCTATGGGGCGGAGGCTTTTGTCCTGGTCTTCTTTGGCTTGCTTTACTGGTTCTCCCAGAGCCTTCACAAGCAGGCCCACAACAAGCTGGGCGCTGTACTGAGTCAGCTCAGAGCTCCCCATATGGAGGAACTGATCGAGATCACTCCCGGTGGCCGCATCTTCACCTTCATCGTGGCCCAAGACCATCTGCAGTGCATCAACGTGTGGCTGAGTGATGGCGAGCCGGTGTTCGCCGCCAAAGGCCTGCTGGCCAAGGCACGGGCCATTGACGCCTGGCAGGCCGTGGGGCTGAAGGTCAAAACAGCCAAGGTCGCCGCATAGTTCAAGCGCACATCCATGCCGTTTCACCCAAGAAACAAGGAGAGTTCCATGAAGCGTTTCAAGAGACCGAAGCTGTCAACCGTCATCGGGACGGTGCTACTGACCGCGATGTTCATCGCCATGCCGATCGTCACGGTCTGGTTCACCCAGTTCCCCGGCCAGGAGCCGGACTGGTGGCTGGTTTGGCCCATCTACGGTTTCGAGGCTTTCATGGTGAGCGGATCCAGTCTCATCATGTACTTCGGGAACCGCGACTACAAGCAGCGCGAGAAGCTGATGGAAACCATCACCCAGCGGCTGACCAGCCCCACGGCCCCCATCCAGGCCACGCTGATCCTGCAGGCCGAAAGGGTTCGGGTATTCACTCTCAACGACGACCGTGCTCAATGCATCCTCTTGATGAACCGTGAGCGTCAATTCTATTGGCGCGCCACCAAGGGGATGGCCGATTCCCTCATGACGGACATCTGGAGCCAAGTGACCGACAAGAGGCACAAGGACAAGTTGGCTCCCGCCGCCTAGGCGGCAGCACCAACCAAAAGGGCCGCAAGCGTTACCGCTTGCGGCCCTTCACTTTGCTAAAAATTACTCGCCGGCGCGTTTGAGCACCACGACTTGCGTCTCAGCTGGGGCCTCCTTGGCGTTAACCTTGAGCTTGCTCTCAGGCTCGGGGCTAGAGCCCATTTCTTTCAAAAATAAATCAAGTTTATCTTGTGGCATCTCATACTTGGTCTTGCCGTCATCGTAGTGTACCGGCACCACATAGCTCGGCTCAAACTGCGTTATGACCGCGGCCGCTCCCTCAGCATCCAGTGTGAGGCCGGCCCCACCTACGGGCACCACCAGCACATCAACGTTACCCAGGAGGCCAACTTCTTTATTGTCCAGCTTGCCGGCAATGTTACCCGTAACCACCACGTTCACGCCATCAATGCGAATACTATAAACCGTGGCCCGAGTGCCGTCTTCATCAATATGTAGCCGCGCGGGCACTCCGGTGATCATGGCGCCTTTAACCTCGTATTCACCGGGGCCATCAATCACCATGGCCGCAGCAGCCTCTGCTAAGCCCTCTAACGTTGATAAAGTTACAACATCCGCCTTAACATTTAGCTTGCCCAAACCAGCTTTTTCAGTGAATGGGTCACATACAACGTTAATGCTCTTGCCTGATAATTTGACGCTGCCCGCGCCGAGGTAGGTTATATCCAAGGAATCAATCTCCGAATTACTGCTTAATCTCTGCCACGGCCCAGATGCTGCCGCGAGCGAATACCGATGTACTCACCGAAGGTAACATCACTATGAGCCAAAGGCTTCTCCTGCTGCCCGTCGATTACGACAATTTTCTTAGCCTCAAGCACATTGGTAACAAAGCGATCATTGAGGCTGAGCCGATATTGGTACTCCTCCGGGGTTAGAGCGGAGTAGTTGAGTTCGCGGTTCATTTCTTTCTCAAGCTCGGCTACGACTTTGGCCAACCGAGCCTTATTTACATCCCCCACTACGAAAATGTCGATATTGGTGCGGTGGTCATTAGTGAAGCTTCCTGACAAGAAGGCAAACTGAACGGACCCCGTTGAACGCAAGCGCTTGATGATCTGGTCTTCTTCGCGCGTTTCCTTAATAACGGGATCCGCACTCTTAACTGGCATGGCCGTAAAAATACTTCGAAGCTGTTCATAGTACTCGTACTTCGGATTAACCTCATAGTAGAGACGGTTGTTGGAGCCTTCGGAACTTATGAGGCCAATGCTGAGTAGGTTGGCTAGCTCCCGACGCACGGAGTTAATTTGTTCATCAATCTTGCGGGTAATCTCGCGCACGTAAAATGGCCGGCCGGGATTATTAAAAAATAAGCTCAGCAGCTTCACGCGAGTCTTTGAACCAAACAGTTGCTCGACCATGTCGTACTCCTCACCGAACTCCAACGGCGTTCTAGGCGCATTATACCAAAAGCCAATGCGAGAGGCTATATCTGCTGAAAACAGGATTGACTCAGTGCGGCAAGAAGCTCAGGAGCAGTGCTACAGCTGCCGCAGCCATCATCAGCCAGGCTAGCCACAAGCCAGTCCGGCTCCAGAAGCCGCTGCGATATTCACCCATAACTTTGCGGCTTGAGGCTAGGAGTGCCACCAGGAAAATAAGTGGCACGGCCGCCATACCGTTGAACACCGCTGTGAGGACGAGCGCCTTAATGGGATCAAGCCCAATAAAGTTCATAAGCAGGCCGGCCAACGTTGAGACAATAATGATGATGTAGAACGCTCGTGCGGCCTTAAACTTACGGAATAAGCCTTCGTTCCAATTGAAGGCTTCGGAGATGGCGTAGCTCGATGACCCGGCCAGTACCGGCACGCTCAAAAGCCCGATGCCAATGATGCCCAGCGAGAAGATAAGCTTAGACAGATAACCAGCATGCGGAAAGCCGCTCACGAGTGGCTCGAGTGCCTTGGCTGCATCGGCCGCTGAATTAATGGTGGTGATGCCGTGGCTATGCAGCACCACCGCCCCGACCAAGATAATGAACCAGGCGGTGACGTTCGAAAACAACATCCCAAAAGCATTGTCGAGCCGTAATCGCTTGAGGTATGGCTTGGAGAGCCGCGGTACTCCGCCCCGCTGCGCCAGGCGGTGAGCGGCGATCTCATCCTCTACTACCTCGCTCGTCTGCCAGAAAAACAAGTAGGGAGAGATGGTCGTGCCCAGAATAGCCACAAAGATATAGAGATACTCAGGGGTGTCTTCAAAATGCGGCACTACGGTCGCTTTAAGCGCGGCCATCCAGTCGGCATGGACCATAAACGCGGTAATAAAGTACGAAAAGAGAGCTAAGGCAAGCCATTTTAGTATCTTCACGTAAGTTTTGTAGGATACAAACACTTCGAGCAATATCATAAGCACCGCAAATGCCATAGCCAAGAGCGGGAACGGCAGTGGTACCAGCAACTCGGTGGCGGCTGCCATAGCGCCAATATCCGAGCCAATGTTAAATGTGTTGGCAGCCACCACCAGAAACACCACCGGCAGCAGCAGCCAGCGCGGATAGCGATCCCGTAGCACCGCGGCCAGCCCCTTGCCTGTGACGGCCCCGATGCGCATACAGGCCTCTTGGACCGCCGTCATGAGCGGGTAGCTTACAAGCATCATCCAGAGCGTACCCATACCAAACTGAGCCCCAGCCTGAGAGTACGCAGCAACACCAGAGGGATCGTCGTCGGCCGCGCCGGTAACGATGCCCGGCCCCAAGATACGCAAAAACCGGCCAAAGCCTTTTTGGTTGGCCCGGCGCTTTGAACCAATGGGCGCGTTGGTCGAGTCGAGCTCCGCCTCGGTGATGGCCTCGTCTGGCAAAAGAATCATGCTAGAAGCATAAGCATAATCTATAGGCGGTGTCTAGTTTTTGACATGACTTTCAGTATGGTGTTAGGGTAAAGCGTCAGTTTTTTTGAAAACTACCGCAAGGGACCTGGTGTTTCGACTGAAGAACTTCTGGGCACTCGCCGGCGCGTTGCTGGCTACTCTGCTAGTGTCAGCATTATTTTTGACCCGATGCGGCACATCTACCAGATCCTCATCGCCGCCTCCCTCGACAACGTACAATGCCGGCTTACGCATAGCCATCAATGCCGACAATACTTGGCTGGGTGGAGACTCTCAGACGTTTTCAAGCACCTCAACCAAGGTCACCATTATCAGCACGAAGCGCTACGACGGCAGTAAGTCACCATGCCCCCAAGAAGTTGTCACCCTCACACCCAAAAAGGCCAAAGGAGCCAAAACCGAGCCCATCAAGCTTACTGAGCACGGAGGAACGTGTAGCTTCGGGCAAGGCACCAGCACGATGACTCTCACGCCTGGCGCTTACACCGTAAAAATCGGGAACCATAAGCTTGGCACCCTCACAGTCAAGGGCGAGTAGGCTCGCCTCCATCTCGTGTCTGCCGCCTAGCTCATCCTCCATAGCCTTTCACCGGCTCTTTCGTCGGTGAAAGGCTATCTTCACCTATGACTTTAATTCAATATACTGAGCGAACCGAGCCTCTGGCCCACCTTCTCTATCCGTTTGCACATGCGAGTAAAAATCAGTAGAAGAATACGTATCAATACCTGAGTCCTCAATATGCTTGGGCCGGACGCCCGCTAGGCGCAGTTGCTCCAGATTGTAGCCGCGTACATCAACAGAATACTTATCCTGGCCCACGGAGCGCAGATTAACGCCCCAGCCATCAAGCTCATCCCGAATCCAACCCTCGAACACGTAGTTATCCGCACCAATGCTCGGACCCAGGTAAACCAGTGCATTTTCTGGATTTGTATCGTAGTTTTGTTGTAAATATCTCAACGTTTTGGCAGCCAATTTTAAGTTAGTGCTCTTGCGACTGCAGTGTGCTAGAGCGATAACTTCGTGCTCGGGATCATAAAAGCTCACTCCCTGGCAATCCGCCAGCAGCAAGAAAAGCCCCACCCCGGCTGCCTGGGTCACCACTGCGTCAGCCCGCAATGGCAATCCGCCAGTCATGCCCAGCCCCCGGTATGCAGCATCTACATCCACAATAATGTCTTGATTGAGCGGGCGGAACATCACCCCCTGACTCACAGTGGTGCCAAGATCTCGGGCAAACAATTCACGGCGTTTAGTAACAGCCGCCGCGTCTTCATAGAGGTACGATAAATTTCCTAGTTGAGACGTTGAGACCCCTTCATGCAACCGATTGGTCCGGGCTAAGAATTGGGAGTGGATCAGGCGGCTCATTGCGGTCTCTCCATGGCACTCTTTGAGGCTAAGTGCTCGATATTATCATTTAATGGCTCAAGCTCGGCGACATTGTAACGACGTTTGAGCGCGGTCAGAATCAAATGGTCGGCTAGGGCTGGGTTCTTGGGCAGAATTGGACCGTGCAAATACGTGCCAATGGCTTGGCTACTCATGGCACCCTCTCGCCGGCTCTTAGGGTTATTACCGTAACCTTTGCGCACCTTGCCGAGCGGCTCTTGGCCCGGCTCTAGGATGGTCTGACCCGAATGGTTCTCAAACCCAACCAGACGCCCAAATGGAGAGTCGATGACAATGTTACCGGTCATGCGGACATTTGAACCAATGGTACTGGCGCGGAAAATATCGATGCCGGGAATTTCCCGACCGTCCAGCGTAGTAAAACCGCGACCAAACAGCTGATAGGTGCCGCAGATGGCAAGCATAGGCACACCGTCTGCGGCCAACTGTCGCAAGTCCTCACCTCGGCTCAGCAGATCGGTGCCCATAATGAGCTGACCCGAATCCTGGCCACCACCGCCAAACACAATGTCGGTGGTGCCCCAGTCGAAGGGCTCACCTATTTCTACCGCCCGCACGTCTACTTCGTACCCACGCCATTCCAGGCGTCTGGTCAGCGCCAAGACATTTCCTAGGTCGCCGTAAATATTCATTTCTCGAGGATATAAGTGGGCGATAACAACCTTTCTCACTTCCACACCTCCTCAATTTCGGTGCGCTTAGCCAGGAGTTTGCGCAGCTCCAGCATAGCGGTGTAGGTTGGCAGAATGAAAGCTGTGCCGCCCACGGGCGTCTGCTCTACCAGCTGAGCCAAAGCTTGCTCAACCGAGCTAGTCGAATTGGGTTTGAGGCCAGCGTAATGAAGTCGTAGCGCCATATCTGCGCCTCTGCTGCCAGCGGTCCAGATATGCGCCGACGCCGGCAGCAGCTCCAAGGGCACGTCCCATAGCCACGACACATCACGGCCATCGGCATGGTTGTCGTTAATAATCATGAGCGCGCGGAGGTGCTTGTGCCCCAGTAAAAAGGTCTCTAGTACTTGGGTAAACCCAGCAGGGTTTTTGATAAGCAGTAGGTATAACTTGCGACCGTCAAGCTCAACCTCTTCAACTCGGCCAAACGCGGCTCCGGTACGAGCCAGTGAGTGCTCAGCAGTATCCGCGCTAAGCCCCAAACCTGATGCGAGCGACAAGGCCGCCAATGCGTTATAGAGGTTGTATGTTCCGGGCAGCGGTAAACTCATGGCGTAGCGCTTGCCTTGAATGGCAACGGTGAAGTGTGTGCCGGCCAGATCCATCTGATCAACACTCGTGATAGCAATATGCGGTTGAGGTCGCGTAAAGTCCCCTTTGGGACAGCGATAGTGACCAATGTGGCCATAATAGGTCCGACTAAAGATGAGCCTAGTGCTACAGACTGGGCAGCGATCAGAGTCCGCCGCCGTAGCCTGAGTAGTGGCGGCCGCCACAGGCAGCCCCTCGATGCCAAAGTAACTCACGCGCTCAGGCAAGGCATATTTGGCCAGGCTAGCCACAAGCGGGTCGTCAGCATTCAGATAGACGTGCGCCGAAGTGGCAGCGATACCTTGGCCAAGCAATGCGGCCGTGGTATCAAGCTCACCATACCGATCGAGCTGGTCGCGAAATAGGTTCGTAACCACAATCTGGGTAGGTTGCACCTCAGGGGCTATGCGCCGCAGACTGGCCTCATCCACCTCGAACAAGCCGATAGTAGCCTTAGTGCGGCCGCGCCAGTCTGCTTGAGCGATGAGCGCGGATACGATACCCCGCTTGAGGTTAGAACCAGCCCGATTGGTAAGCACTCGCTCCCCGCTCGCCTCAAGCATGGCCGCAATCATCTTGGTGGTAGTGGTCTTACCGTTAGTTCCAGTCACCAGAATGACCCCATGTGGCAAGCCCGCTGCTAGCTTGCCTGCCAAGTGAGGATCAAGCTTCTCAGCAATAAGGCCCGGCAAAGCCGTTCCCCCGCCCCGACCCAAGCCCTGGCTGAGCTTGAGTGCGGTCTTGGTGATAGCGAGCGTGAGAGCGGTTGGCATAGCCAGATTATACATGCGCGGTTATGTAACTGCTATTGTTAGCCAATGAGCTTGGTGCCGAGAAAGGATCGAACAAGCGCCTCAGCATCAGCCGAGGTTTCTAGCCAGCAAATATCCGGGTTACGCTTAAACCAAGTAAGCTGACGCTTCACGAGCTGGCGGGTATGCAGGTTGATAAGGACTTCGGCCTCTTCTATGCTGGTTTTGCCGGATAATGCGTCAATAATTTCGGCGTAACCAGGGCTACGCAAAACCTCTAAATCGGGGCCGTATTTTGAGATAATTTGCTGCACTTCGGCCACCAATCCTATCTGGAGCATGGCTCTTGTACGATGAATAATATTTTTATTCAACGTGTCCATGGCCGGCCTCAAGCCAAGCATGCAAACATTTGCTAATAGCGCAGCGGTTTGCTGACGTGGCTGGCCAACAGTTTCGATGGCACGAATAACGCGCCTGGGATTACGCAGATCGATCTCCGCGGCTCGCTCCGGATCTTCGCGCTGGAGCCGGCTTACCAGCTCAGCCAGAGGGGTTTGCTCCAGCTGAGCCCGCTCAGCCGTTCGGGGACCGGCTGGAAACTGATAATCATAGGCCACCGCATAGGCATACAGGCCCGTACCGCCGACGATGAAGGGTAATTTTCCACGGCGTTGGATGTCAGCAATGAGGGCTTCACCTTGGCGCTTGAACTCCTGGGCGCTAAACGCCTGATCGGGATTAAGGATATCAAGTAGATGATGGGGCACGAGTGACTGCTCAACCAGCGTCGGCTTTGCAGTGCCAATATCCATACCACGATAGATGGTTCGGGAATCGGCGCAAATGATTTCTCCGTCGTATCGCTGGGCTAAATCAACTGCTAGCTGGGTTTTTCCGCTTGCAGTAGGGCCAACTATGATTATAAGTTTATTATTTGGATCGATCATTGTTGTAATTTTTACTACCTTTATGCTGACTCATCAGGTAGCACCAAAGCTTGAGGAGCCGGGATTTTAGAATTCCCTTCACAACCAAGAGGTTGCGCCGCTCAGAACTCGTGATCTTCTTCTGACGGCTCAATGGCAACGGTGATGAGACAGCTAACACATGAACTTTAATGGTTGGTTCAAAAATATGCTTAAAAATATAGTGAGCTCGCCGCAGGTGCAGATCAGTGGTAACGAGCAACACACTGCGCCAGTCGTGGCGGCGGGCCATGATGTGAGTATAGTAGCCGTTACCGAGAGTGTCCCGGGACTGGTCTTCCATGATAATTGATCGCGCCGGCAAGCCAAGCTCTTGCGCGTACTGTTTCATCTTGGTGGCCTCGGTGACGTTGAGTGCTGGCCCTACATAACCGTGGCCACCTGACACCACGAGAACCGGCGCGCGTCCTTCACGAACCAGCGACACGCCCTGCTTGACTCGGCTACGCGCCGTCCGACCGAGCTCTCCTGTGGGCCGCAGTTGATTGCCCAGCACAATAATGGCATCGTAGGTCATTCCGGCCACCAGAGGAGGCTATCGACATCGATTCGATAATCGTCATTCACTTTCACGCCCTCAGCCGTAAGCCGAGCAGCCTGCTCACTGCGGCCACCGGGAAACGCACCAGCCAGTCCGCCCTGCTTATTGACCACTCGATGCCAGGGCAGTTCCTCGGGCCCATAATGCGCTACCCCGCCAACAATTCGGGCGGCACCCGCCGAGCCGGCCAGCGCCGCTAGCTGACCATAGGTCATGACCCGCCCCGGCGGTATCATTGCCACGTATTCATAAATTCGTTCGGCAAAGCTTGCATCCATGCTCTCGATAATACCTCAAATAAACCGGCGAACGAAAATAGCCCTAAATAGAAAGGGACCGACCATGACAGTCGATCCCAATCGGAGAAGCTTGAAAAACGTCTGCGCGGGCCTAGTCGGCGCCGGCTCGGGCCGGCTACCTTAACCGCCAATACCCTACTGTACTGAGGGCAGCTGCTCTCTGCGGTGGTGAGATTATGCCTTAGGAAAGCACCTATAATGGCAGGCTTAAAAATTACTGCCCTGAGTTCGGTAGATGGCGCCAACAAGTAAGGTCGGGCTAGCGGGCATCAAGCTGTAATTCGCGCTGCCAACCATCAATAAAACTGTCGCCCGGACAAACGGTGTGGGGATTAGCTTCGCGGTGGCCGATGATTCGCTCCGGCGCCAGCTGCGGATAATGCGTGCGAATAAGCCGCTTCACAGCCGTCAAGACCTCAGCCGAAGGCGCTCGGCCATTCATGTAGTCGTTGTCGAGGCAGATGCCAACACTACGCGTATTGATATCCCAGTCCCCTGCATGCCAGCCAATGGCCCTGTCCGACAAAAGTCGAGTCGCGCTGCCATCCATGTGCACCAGCCAATGATAGCCATAGAATACCTGTCGGCCAGCCTCGTCAAAGTGACCCGACCAGACGGCAGGCGCCGGCTTAACGCGATGCTTTTCGGCCATTGCCAGGTAATGCGGCCGGTACAAATTAAGCAGATGCACAGCGTTCATGCGTGGCAGGGTATAGCCGGGCTGGGCGCTGGTGTGGTGAATTACCACGATGTCTATAGCCGCCCGCTGGATGTCGAGATCACCTCCGCGCCCAGCCAGCGCCACGTCACCCGCCTCTAGCTTATGCTCAAAGAACTCGCGGATTTCAGTCTTTATTGCCCGCGCTGTCGCCGCGTCAGCCGACTCAATCTGCTGTTGCAAGCGACGATAGTCCGTATCCAGCCGCACATACCAGTCAACCTGTGCGATGGCCTCGGCCCAGGCCGCCTCGTCGAAGTACTTTGCCACTAGAGTACGCTCTTGAGTGCCCGCTCAGCTGCCTCGCGCTGCAACGCCGCGGCAAACTCATTAACGCTCAAATCGCCCTCAAACTCTCCGTGACCCGTGCGCAGCCGCGGGCTGACTCGGCCGGTTTCACGCTCCTTCTCACCGATCACGAGCGTGTACGGCACCTTGGCCACCCCGGCGGCTCGAATCTTCTTGCCCACGCTCTCGGCCGTAGCGTCCACACCCACGCGCAGACCAATGAGGCTAAGCTCAGCCCGCAGTTTCTCGGTGTAGGTAGCAATCTCTTCGGTGTCATTAATAGGCGCCAGCCGCACCTGCTCCGGTGACAGCCACAGCGGGAAGGCGCCGGCAAAATGCTCAATGAGCAGCATGATAAACCGCTCAAACGAACCAAGAATAGCGCGGTGAATCATAACTGGCGCCTTAGACTCGCCATCTTGGTCAAGATAGGTCAGACCAAATCGCTTAGGCATGGCGAAGTCGAGTTGGATGGTGGCCAATTGCGTTTCGCGGCCAAGTGCGTCCTCGAACATAAAGTCCAGCTTAGGGCCATAAAGAGCCGCCTCGCCTTCCATGCGCTTAGCATCAAGACCAAATTCATCCGATACCGCCGCGAGCATTGCCTCGGCCTTATCCCAATCCTCAGGCTCACCAATATATTTTTCGGGCGCCGTGCTATCGCGTACGGACAAAGACACCCAATGGCTACCCCAGAGGCCGAGACTCTCATAAAACTCCCGAATGATCGTGGCAATAGTAGCCGCCTCATCATGAATTTGGTCTACGCGACAGAAAGTGTGACCATCATCCACGGTAAAGCCGCGGGTTCGCTGCAGCCCGCCAATCTGGCCCGGCTTTTCGTCACGGTATTGCATCGTCTGCTCCACGTACCGCAACGGCAGCTCACGGTAGCTGCGCGGACGCGAGGCGTAAATCTGTGTGTGGTGCGGACAGTTGACCGGCTTTAAAATAAACTCCTGGTTGTAGTGGCTCTTCACGTGGAAGAGCTCGTCGGCAAACTTTTGCGCGTGCCCGGAAGTTTCATAGAGCTCAATCTTGGCCAAGTGCGGAATTGAGACCTGCTGCATGCCGTAATGCCGCCCCATCTCCTTAAGTGCGCCTTTAATTTCTTCGATCAAGACGGTGCCGCGTGGTGTGTACATGGGTAAGCCCGGTCCCACAAGATCAGAGAACGTGAACAGGTCCAGCTCCTTACCGAGCCGACGGTGATCGCGCTTTTCGGCTTCTTCCAAGTGCTTAAGATGGGCTTTTAGTTCGTCCTTTGTTGTAAATCCTACACCATAGATGCGCTGGAGTTGAGCGTTTTTTTCGTCGCCGCGCCAGTACGCACCCGATACACGCATCAGTTTGAACACGCCGACCGCGCCAGTGCTCTCCACGTGCGGCCCCCGGCACAAGTCCATAAATGGACCGTCAGTGTAGATGGAAACCTCGTCAACCTTGGCGTCATCGCCCACCCCAATGGCTGTTCGATCAATATCTTTGGCCACCGTAGTGCCGTGTTTCTTGAGGTCCTGGAGAAGATCCAGCTTGTAGGTCTGGCCTTTGGTTTTGAAGTGTTTTATGGCTTCATCAAGGCTTAAATGCGAGGGTTCAAATTTATAGTTCGCCTTAATTACCTCGTGCATCTTTGACTCTATTCTAGCTAGATCATCCTCTCCGAGAGTCTCTGGCAGGTCCACGTCATAATAAAAGCCATGCTCTACCACTGGGCCAATCCCAAACTTGGCTTGAGGGTGCAGTTCCTGAATGGCCGTGGCCATAACGTGCGCCAGCGAGTGGCGCATGGCGTAAAGTTCCTGCTCTTGATTGACTACGCGCTTAGACATGCTGTTCTCCTTCTTCGTGGCGGGTATGTGGAATGTGGCCGTGCTCCTCGGCGTGCACATCCTTGAGTCGGACGCGTTTGCCGTTGATGGTTTGCTCGGTGTACGTACGCTTGTGGTTTTTATCAAGTTTAGCCAAAACTTCTACCTCCAGGTCTACTTTGGCCATCTTGGCTAAGGCCAACAAGTAAATAAATACGTCCGCTAATTCCTCGCCAACATCAGTCTGACCTTTGCGATAGGCGTCGTAAGCTTCGGCCAATTCACCGTAAGTGAGATTAAACTCTTTCTCAACATTATCGATGTTAAACCCTTTTGCCTGCTTATTGGCCCAAACCTGGTTGGTCAGCTCCTTGAGGTCGATCATAGTGTCTCCTTATAACAAAACAACGCGCTATCACTAGCGCGTCTGGACCCGACATTCGGGCGGTTCCACCAGACTTCCCCGGAAAAACCCACCCGGGACTCTTATGGTGCCGATGTGCGCCATCGGCGGCGGGGCTCGCGAATTGGTGAGGTCCGCATCAAACGCCCTATTGAACTAGCGCCATTATATCACCATTGCTTAGCCTTGGACTAGTTGATACATTTTGGACTGTCTTGACTACCAAGAAGTTCTTCGAGGGGGGCATATGCTAAATGACACCAAGAGGTGCAACGACTACAAATGAGCCTCGCCTATCAGGCAATACTCGCAATAGCTCAAGCCAACATCCGGCCAACAGAGGAGCTTCTCAGCCCCCAAGCCGCAGCCGCAAAACTAAACATCAGTGAGGCAGCTCTCCAGGAGCGAACGAGAGAGTCTCTCGTTCTGCATGTTGCAGCAGAGGACGCGGAGCCTCAGTATCCGCTGGAATACCTCGAGAGCCTAAAGCGCTACCTTAGCCTCTATCAAGAGAAATATCACGACATTTCTGAGCTCTACCGGCTGCACCTGATTGAGTATGCTTATAGCCAATCTTCGACCCAGGCCACCCAGGATACCGTTCTTGTAGCCTGCAAGGAGATGGTGGAGTCCGGACTATTCATGACAAATCCACAAGTGCTAGACGCACTCAATATGCCGGCCTGGAAGCTGAATCGCTGGGTTCTTAAGGGCCTAATAGCTCATATGAAGGTGGGGTACTTCCGATACTACTCCTCTAAGTTGATCGTCGAGCTGAGCTATACAGCACAGCTAACAAGCGCCAAGAAGGCGGCAAAATATCTGGGGATATCGCCGCGGGAGTTGTTTGAAATTGACGCCAATGGCGCGCTAGCGTCTACCCGGGACAGCTCCGGCATACGTCACTACCATGAAAGCGATCTTAAGGCCTACCAAGACAAGCTTAGCCGCAACAAGGAGCTAAGGTCCTCGGGCCTAGGAACCACTGAAGCGGCAGACGAGCTGGGGATCTCGGCAACATCCTTGACTAACTACACCAATGCAGGCCTCATCAAGGCAACCAAGATACGTGAAAATCTGATTCTGTACGATCGCGCAGAGATTAATTGGGCCAAGGAAGGACTCAATACTTATGTAACGGAGCCGGAGTTTGAATGGCTAGAGGCGTACCTGGCAGATTCACACCCAGAGTGCACCAGCCTACAGCTTAAGCAGGTGACCCGGTTACTCGGAGTTCACAAAGAAGCCATCTCAGACTGGCGCGAAGACGGGCTTCTCCCTTCACGTGTCCCCGTGCTGCTCTTGAGCCTTCAGAAGCCGCCCCGACTCTACGCAGATGTCTACTTCTCTCGCCTAAAACTTTACGCGGGTAACCGGCCCATCAACAGAAGCTTGGTGGAAAAATTTCGAGACGAGTGCGCCAGCCGCGGTTGTATTGTAGCCGGCGGAATGCGCTATGTGATCAACCCAGAGTTTGAGTGGCTAGAGGCGTACTTTATAGACACCGAGGTCAAGGTCGCCTACTTGTCCTACGGCCAAGTGCGAGCATTGCTGGGCATTTCAGGAGGAGCATTATTCGGTTGGCGCCAGAAAGAGCTCATCCCCTACTACAAAACTGACCCTCTCACGACTTTTCGAAAACAACCAGCTCTATGGTATCCCGGCGTTTACTTCGAGCAACTGCTAAAGGCAGCCAATGGCCAGAAAATAACCCAAAAGCTGCTCATCGAATTCCGCAACCAATGTGCCAAGCTCGGTCGGCTACCGTCGACTTAGCACTTACACCCCTTGCTGCTACCATGGCAAGGGGTGCTCATTGATAATGGCTAGAGGATAGCATCCGCCATTGAACTTAAATCAAGCAAATGTAGTAGCCTAAACACCCATCCAACTCGTAGGAAGCACGTGGAAGACCAGCCGTGACAGAGATAGCCAAGCGACCTCCCGAACCGCTAGAGATGGCCCAGAAGGTCATTCCTGCAGATGAGAAACTATTATCAAGCCGGGATATCCTTAAAGCTTTGGGCATATCCACTCACCTCGTGGGGCCAATGCGCGGGGCCAATGTACTGCTCCACCTAAAAGTACCTGATTCTCACCCTAGAGCCCCTAAATACACATACCCAGCCAGCTACGTCCAGGCGTTGCGTCGCATGCTAGACGTCCATGCCAAGCGATATGAAAACATCAGTGAGCTCGCGTTTTTGTTGTTGCTCCAGTATGCCCACGACCACGCGCCTGACGAAGAGTTTCAAAAGTGCGTCCGCCACCTCTGCCGCAAGCTGCAACCGAAATATCTCGTAAACACGGCCAAGGCGGCGGAATTACTAGGCATTGGTGGATCGAGTGTAGCTGCCCTGGCCGCGAACAATAACCTGCCCCACGTTCGGCTCGGTCGTGGTTATATCTACGGCAGAAGAACACTTAATGTTGAGTGGGGTATTCGCAAGCTGCCCGATGCTGTAGCCGCCTCTGAATACCTGGATATCCCAATAGACTTGCTTAGACTTAAAGAGGCTGGAGGCAGCCTGAATCCGCTCATGGATGCCGGCGGCCGGCGGCATTACCAGCCGGAGGAGCTAGAGCAACTCCGCCAACGCCTCGAGAAAGCACATGACATTACGGCGGAGGAGTTCGGTCAGCGACTGGGCATTGATCAGAGTACGGTGGCGGTCTACCGCAGGCGAGGTCTCATTGAGGGGACAATAGTTGCAAACGGCAAAAAGAAGAATTCTCGCATTACCTATGCACCCGAAGAAGTAGACCGGGTTGAGACAGAGTTTAAGGAGTACATACTCTACGGCACAGGCTTTGAGTGGCTGGAAGTCTACCTCAAAGAAAATCCTGAGCTAGAGGTTAACTTTGTGACGCCTAGAGTGGCTGGCTCAATGGTGAGCTTTACACCCGGTGCGATCGAAAAATGGCACAGTCTGGGTATTGTGCCCTGTCACATCCAGAAGTTCTTTAGTTGGAGCCAAACTCCGCCTATCTTTTTTGCTGATATCTACTTCAAGCGGCTGGCAAGCTACGCCAAGAGTCAACACCAGCCCATGTCGCGCGCCTTAGCCTGCGAGTTTCGCGATATGTGCTCCCAGCTTGGCCGGCTACCCCTGGCTTAGCGTTTACGCCCCTTGCCACTACCGTGGTAAGGGGCGCTGCATTGTAAGGTATGCATCTTGATAAGGCTTTTGTCGCCATAGTACAGTGAAGCCGTCTCAAGATCGGAGAAGTACAAGGAGTTAGTATGGATTTGGGACCACGTGAGGTCGCCAAATTACTCGGGATAGCACAGAGAACTGTCGCGCCCTGGCAAAACCAAGGACTACTGCCCTACCACGGCACGAATCAGAATCGTCGATGCTCTCGCGATTACATCGAGACGCTGGCATGGTGGGCCGACGGCAAGCCGCTCAACCAGCCAATGCTGCGGCTTTTTCGGCGGCTGTACGAACTTCTGGGCCCGCCCACCGGAAAGTTTAGCTTCACCTGGGAGCAGCAAACCCGGCAAGAGCTTGGCATCTCCAAATCAGCCCTGTTTCGTCGAACTCAGCGCGACTATAAACCCTTCTATGTAACACTGGGCGGCATACGCTTTTTTAATGTAGCCGCCATCAAGCAATGGCACGAAGATCAAGAGCGGCTCAAGAGCGAGCCCAAGCCAGTCCCGCCTCCGCCCCCAGTGCTCCCGCTCGGCGAAACGATGCTGAAGCTAGGCCGAGAACAGCTCAAGGACGATGAGAGCTTAATTGGTGGTACTGCCGCCTTGAGTATGCTTAACGTAAGCTGGCAAACTCTCCAGAAGTACACCCGGGCAAACAGTATATTGTTCGTACTCGCGAATCATGGTGTAAGTATCCGCAATCCTACCTGGAGGATCTGCGGGATTTTCGAAAGCAATACCATCGCTACAGCTCGCCCGGGCTATCCCGGCTTCACCTCATCGGTTATGTTTATGCCCGCATGCACGATCCAGCTCAGCGCAAAAGCCTAGAGGCCCAGTGCCGCGCCTGGGCTAAGCAGAAAATAATACTAGGCTATGCCGATGCCACGGAGATGCTTGGTAACAAGTCGCTCAATTCCTGGGTGAGGCTTGAGCTTTTTCCGTCTGTGAAAATAGGCGCGCGTCACTACTTTGACCCCTGGCTAACGGAGCAGATGGCCCACCTCACCCATAGGCATACCAGCGAAGAGGCGGCGGATTATCTGGATATTCCCATAGGTCAGTTCCACTCCATTGTAGCTGCCGGCAGGCTACCTTACCTGACGGATGCCGGAGGCAGGCGACGTTACAGGCACGTCCACCTGGAGGAGCTTGCCGAAAAGCTTGATTCGAAACAAGGAGTTAGAACGGCCGAGGCTTGTAAGATGCTAGGCATCCAGAGAGGTGATTTGCATGAGCTCCGAAAAGCGGGCCATGTTAAAGCCCAGGACGGCGCCGGGCAATCGCGATTTAGGTCCGACACTACCCACTTCACCATTGAGGAAATTGATCGGGTAAAAGCCGCTCGACAGCACTACATTGTCGACCCGAGCTTTGAGTGGCTGGAAGCCTACTTCAAGTCGTCCAAGATCAAGGTTCAGTATTTGGATCTAACCCGGTTAGTACTCCGATTAGGACCGAATAAAGCCACAATCATTAGATGGCGCAAGCAAGGTCTGCTGCCCTTTTATGTGATCGAGCTATTCAAGGACACACCAAGGCCACCCCTCTGGTACCCCTGGATATACTTCGAGCGCCTGCTGGGGCACGCCCACGGCAGGCGCCTCACAAGTACACTACTGCGCGAATTCCGAGACCAATGCGTCCAGCGCGGCCGGCTACCTCTGGCCTAAAGCATTTACGCCCCTTGCCACTACCGTGGCAAGGGGCGCTTTACCCGTCTTGATTCGGCTTGAGTAAGTTGATACGTTCCTAGCGTCTTATGCAAGAGAAGCACCTTTAGAAGGATTGACGTGTCGAATCATATAGCCGACAGCACAAGTCGGCTCCACGCCCTAGCCATGGCAAATCTCAACCCAGACGAGACTATGGTGTCTGGTCGGGAGTTTGAGGCACTTCTTGGGGTAGGCCTCATTGAGCAATCTAGCCGTCGAGCACAGAAGCTTGTTGTATGCGAGACTACTCGGATTATCGGCAAGCGCGGCCTCCATACAGTCTATCCTGCAAGTTTTGTGCATTCTCTTCAGGCCTTTCTCAGCCAACGAGCATCCACCTGGGAGGTCTGGTTGCTCCATCTTATCCACTATACCCGGTCCACAATTAATGAATCTGACTATCAACTATTGAAACGGTTGTGCCAAGAGCTCGTACAAGCCGGCAAGCTAATGAGGGCCATTGAAGCCCGCCACGCTCTTGGCTTATCAGAGAGTCACTTCAAGAGCTGGGTGAAGCGTGAGTTTTTAGCGATGGCTAGGCTCAGCAAGAGTACAGTCTATTTTGCTTCTAGTCATATTCGCGAGCAAGCCAGAATTTTGGCGCTAAAAAACATCAAAGAGGCCGCAGAGTACCTCGGAGTCAACCCTGAAGATATGCGCTTATATGCTAATCACGGTCGGGTAGCATGCGTACCGGACGCTGCAGGTCATAAGCACTTCACCGATGAAGCCTTGACGGCGTTTAAGAAACGTCTCGATAAAAGCCACTATATGCGCTCTTATGAAGCAGCCGACCGGCTAGGTGTAACGAGAGCTAAGACCATCGTGAAGTATCATCACCAGGGTCTGCTGCAAGGAGTGTGGGCCCAAGAACGCGTCCTATTTTTTTCCGAAAGTGAAATCAAGCGGGCAGAGCAGGAGCTGTCTGAGTATGTCATATGCGCCGGCTTTGAATGGCTAGAGGCGTTTATGACAGCATCAAAGCTTGAAGCTAAGCACCTTACCGCTAAGCAAGTTGCCAGGATGTATGGCAACCGGTCCGTTAAAACGCTCTCCGAGTGGAAGAGAGTCGGCATCATCCCTTTCTATATCCAGAAATTCTTTGTAGGCTACCCCTACCCGCCCGCCATTTTTTACCCGAAAGTTTACTTTCAGCGGCTAAAAACGTTTCTAGGAAAGAGGCCTCTCAGTCGTGATCTGGCGATAGAGTTTCGCGATATGTGCGCCGAGCGCGGCCGGCTACCTCTGGCCTAAGCGCTAAGCCCTTTGCCGTTACCACGGTAAGGGGCTTTTACATTGCACACCTTGATCACGCCCCGATGGACATAGTACGGTAGCTTCGTCTCAACAGAGAAGCACCAAGGGAGCTAACGATGGATTTGGAGCCCAATGAGGTTGCCAAATTACTTAACCTAAAATCCCCTGCCACAGTCGCCAAATGGCAAACCGCGGGCTTACTACCTGCACATCGTGATGCTTCAGGCGCCCTGTGGCATCCAGAGGATTACATCAAGGCGCTCGCCTGGTGGGCCGATGGCCAGACAGTCACCCGGCCAATGCTGCGGCTTTTTCGGAGGCTTTATGAGCTCCTGGGGCCTCCGACCGGGCAGTTCAGGCTGGTCAGGAGGGATCAGGCGAGCCAGCAGCTCGGCATCCCATGGTGGACACTCGTTGACCGGGCCGAAGGTGCTTATGCACCCTACATCAAGACCCTAAGTGGCGAGCGGTTTTACGACGTCGCAGGTATTGAGCAATGGCACAGAAATGAAGAGAGTGATCAAGAGAGCCTAGAAGAAACCATTTTAGAGCTAGCTCGAAAACAACTGGACCAGAGCGACACGTACGTAAGTCTGGAGCAAGCCGCAGCCATTATTGGAGTAAGCCAGCCAACGCTTATAGAGTACGAGCAGGCAAGCGTTGTATTGTTTACAGCGAGTACCAGCGGTAGTAAATTTCCGCGGCACTACCTAGGAAGCCTGAAAGGGTTTCAGGACCGGTACAGTCGCTATACTTCGGCCGCACTCTGCCGACTTCACCTCATAGAGTATGCCTATGCTCGCGCTCACTCACATACGCGCAAAACAATAGGTGCCCTGTGTAAGCAGTGGGTAAAACGTGAGCATATTCTAACTCCGCCTCAAGCCTCTGCAATACTTGGTCTGTGGATTGACTGGTGGATACAAAACGACTTGTTCCCTCACATAAAAATAGGCTTGTTCCACTATCTTGAGCCTGACTTAACGGCTCAGATGGCAGTGCTTACTCATATGCCCGGGAGTAAAGAAGCTGCTAGCTACCTAGGAATCCCGGTTAAGCAGTTCTTCAACTTCGTCACAAGTAGCGGGCTATCTCTCCAGCATGATGCCGGTGGCCAGCGGCGCTATAGTCAGGCCAACCTTGATGCACTTGCGAAGAAACTCAAGGCTAAGCGAGAGGTCAGGGCGACAAAAGTCCGCCTTGATGAGAGAGCAAAACAACCAGAATACTGCATTGAGCGGATTTACGAGCTTGCTCTAGCAAGCTTAGGCTCAAACGAACCTGTTATGTCGCGCTGTGAAATCCAAGCACTCCTTGGGCTAAGCATAGACCAATTGAAGTCACTCCGAAAAGCTAAGCTCATCTTGCGCATTTCAGTCGATAAAAGAGCTCAAAACGCCTACTCTGGTGCATTTGCGGAGTCCCTCAAGTCCTTTCTGGGCCAGGAGCCGCCCGCACAGGAGCTCTGTCTGCTTCATCTCATTCAATACGTGTGGGGTGTTATTCACGAGCCTGACAAGCGACTCCTCAGGCAGCTATGCCAAAACCTGCACCAAGCGGGAGCCCTAGTAAAGCCGCAAGAGGCTCGAGAATTGCTCGGCTTATCACCTGCTCGTTTCAAGAGCTGGATGGCTCGCGACTTCTTAATGAAGCTAAGACTCAGCCGAAGCACCGTTTACTTTCCTCCCCGCTACATTGGCAAGCAAGGCAAGATCCTGGCGCTTCGGAATACAGAGGCAGCCGCCACGTATATCGGCATAAGTCCGGAGGAGATGCGAACCTACAGCAAAACTGGTCGGATAGATTTCATCCTAGATGCGGCCGGCTACAAGCACTTCACGGATGACAGCCTGAAGGACTTGAAGAGAAGGATCAGTGACGGCTACCATGCAGGCTCTCAAGACGCAGCCGATCGCCTAGGCCTGTCTGCCCGAACCGTTATTCAGTATTACCACCGCGGCTTGCTGCAAGGCCACCGCCCCAACAAAAGAGCTGTGACGTTCCCCGAAAGCGAGATTAAGCGCGCCGAGCGAGAGTTGTCAGAGTATACGGTCTGCAAGGGTTTTGAGTGGCTAGAGGCGTTTCTTGCACAATCAAAGTTAGGCCCCACATTTATTGGCAGCAAGCAGGTCGTCAGGTTACTTCGCGGCTCTCCCGACCTCCTGACACTCGGAAAATGGAAAAGGGCCGGCATCGTCCCCTTCTATGTACAGAAATTCTTTGCTAACTATCCTTACCCACCCGCCATCTTCTATCCTAAGATCTACTTCCTGCGGCTAAGAACCTTTGTGGGCGCCAGAGGGTTAACGCTCGAGCTAGCCACCGAATTCCGGGACCACTGCGCCGAGTGCGGCCGGTTACCCCTGGCCTAGCATCTACGCCCCTTGCCACCACCGTGGTAAGGGGCGCTCTATTTGCCATAACAATGTAGTACAGTAGAACACGTCTCAGTCGAGAAGCACCAAGGGGGCACTACATGGAGCTAAGCTCAGCCGAGGCAGCCGAGCTACTTGGAATTACGCCGTGGCTTGTCAATAAATGGGCCAGAGAAACCTGGATCCCCTGTAAACAGCAAGAAAACGGCCAGCGCCGCTTTAGTAAAAACTACATCCAGGGATTAGCTCTTTGGAGCAACGGCAGGCAGCCAGCCACAGAAATGGTGCGGGCATACCGTCGCTTTTATGAGCTGTTCGGGCCACCACACAGCCCATTCCGATTCGTCACTAAAGCTGAAGCAGTTGAGGTCATAGGCCAGGATAAAGTCGGCCGGTTCGACCGCGTAACTAGTAAGAATCCACCCTACGTAGCGCTATTCGGACGACGTTTTTACGATGTAGAGAAGGTAGAAACGTGGGTTGAGCAGCAAGTGACGGCGCGAGCCAAGCGAAAGGCCGCAGAAAAACAAGCAGGCCTAGTAAAACCAGCTCAGCCGCCACTTGAAATAAAGGATCTGCGGAATGTGGTCCTAGCCAACCTGCCACCGGATGAACACGTTATACGCCGGCAGCAAGTCGCAATCGTATTAGCCTGCAGCGAGAAGGCTGTCAACACATGGCGCAAAAAGCACCTTCTGCCATACGTGGTAAGGGGTGATAATCGTCGCTATCCACACCGGTTCATGGAGGGCCTCGCGGCATTCGCCCAGGGCAATAACTGGTCGCGGTCCATCGTCCAAATGTACCTTATTCAGGAAGCCTACAGGACCACCTCAGACACATTAACGCGCAAAAGAATCATAGCCTTCTGTGAAGCCTGGGCTCGCGAGGGCAAACTATTAGAAACGGACCGCGCCTGTGAACTTCTCGACATAGATCAGACCACACTGAACTCATGGGTGAAACGGTACGGACTGCCAAAAATAAAAATTGGCCTCCGCCGATACTATGAGCCTGAGTCTTTAAAAAAGCATCTGCCTGACCCCTCGCTCAAAAACAGTGCTGAGGCTGCTGCGTACCTGGGGATAAGCGTGATGGATCTGCGGCACTATTGTGCTGACAGTCGGATAGCCTACCAGAAAGACTCTCACGGCCGGGTAGGTTTTAGTCAAACCGAGCTTGAGGCCTTTGAGAAGGCCCTCAACCGGAGTCACGACTTACCGACTGCTGATGCAGCGTTGGAGCTTGGCTTAGCTCCTACAACGCTGCACAGCTACCATGAGGCCGGACTCGTCCAGGGTACACGCATTCACCGGCATCTCGTCACCTTCTCCCATGAAGAAATTACCAGAGTTAAAAAAGCCCTTGGGCACTACATCGTTAATGACCCCTTTAAGTGGTTCCAGACTTACGTAGAAGCCAGCAGGATGGAAGTTGTTTATCTGATCAATAAGCAGACCGCTCGCAAGCTAGGGGTTGGCCGCCATACCTTAACCCAATGGCGCCGAATCGGGCTGCTGCCCTGCTACATCCAGGAGCTGCTGATAACAACCGTACGCCCACCTATATTCTATCCGGAGTTCTATCTGGACCAACTCAAGCGTTATGCGGGAAACCGACCCCTATCCCCTAAGCTACTTGCCGAGTTCCGCGATATGTGCGCCGAGTGCGGCCGGTTACCCCTGGCCTAGCATCTACGCCCCTTGCCGCTACGCTGGTAAGGGGCTCTCATTATTGATATCTCTTGTGGGGCTATAGTAAGGTACGAGCGGCCTAAAAGCATGTCTGCAGAATTAAGGAGGCACGTGGAGCTCAACTCTACTGAAGTAGGCAAACTCCTCGGCGTCACCCGGGTATCAATTGAAAATTGGACAAAGGCTGGCTGGATCCCCCACACGCTCACTGCGGAAGGGAGGTATCGTTACGCTCGTGACTACGTAGAAACGATGGCACGATGGGCCGGTGGCAAGAAGCCAAGCCAGGAGATGGTGCAGCTCTATCGTCGACTCTACGAGCTCCTGGGGCCGCCACAGGGACAGTTTGGTCTCGTTACCGAAAGCGAGATCGCATACGAAACCAACACCGTAAGATCGACTCTGCTGCGATGGATCAGGCACGAGGATCCACCGTTTGTAACGTTGTTTGGTCGGCGTTTTTACAGTGTTGCCGCCATGAAGGATTGGAAACAGCGGAGAGATGCGGCCCAGGAGCCGAAACCGCCCCCGCCTGAGCCTCTCACGATTGAAGAACTGTTTAATATGGGCCGCAGCCTCATTACTGACGCTGTAACGGTTCCGGAGCGGGAGGCATGGGCCATCCTTGAGCTTGAGCCTACCGAACTGAGACTCTGCCGAGAGGCCAAAACGCTCCTCTTTACAGGGAAACCACTCGAAGCCTACTACCCCCAAGATTACCTTGATGATCTCAAGGCCTATCTGGATATGTATCGCAAATACACACCCGTACAGGAGCTCTGCTGGCTGCACTTACTGCAGTATCTTTACACCAACGTACCAGATGAGTCCACGAGAGAACGTCTCAGATACCAGTGTCGCAACTGGGTTAAATCAGGGATGCTCCTAGGTTGTGCCCAAGCCTATCAAACCCTCGAGATTAAGCCCAGAGCACTTAACGGCTGGGAGAGGCGTAACAAGTTTCCTAGCACCAAAGTGGGCGAGTATCGCTACTTCGCGCCTCTAATAACGGCCAAGATGGCTGAGATCTCCCGGCTAAGCAATAGCATAGAGGCAGCGGCGTATCTGCGCATAGCTACCAAACAGCTGCATAAGCTCGCCGATCGGGGGCAAATCCCCTGTCTTCATGATGCCGGCGGCACGAGGCGCTATACCGCCGCCGTTCTAGAGCAATATGCGGCGCGCAACCGATCGTCCTCTGCCTAGCGTCACCGCGCCCCACCGCCGATCGCGGTGGGGCGCTTCTACGTGCAAAGCCCCCGTTTGCGTGCATTACGCGAAACGGGGGCTTTTTGTTGTAGGGATGAACCGCAAGGGAGCCCGCGGGTGGCGGTGAGCCAAGCTACACCCGGGTGTTGGCGTCGACTCTCACCAGCGCCAGCAGCTGGGCCGCGAGACCGCCCCAGGCGAGCGCCATGAGCGCGGCGCCCACCCCACCGACGACCGGGATGGCCCAGCCACCCGCCACGATGGTGTTGAGGCCCATGCCCACGACCAGCAGCACACCGGCGCCGAGCCAGCCCTTGGTGGCGGCGCCGAGCACGGCGCCCCAGCCGAGACCGAGCGCGAAGATGGCCAGCGTGACGCCGCCCACGAGACCGACGAACGGCGCGTTCACCGTGACACCCAGGCAGGCCGCAGCCACACCGAGGACGAACAGCAGCCCAGCGGGCACCAGCAGCCACTCCCTGAGGGCCTTGATCTTCTCCATTGGAACCACTCTCCTCTTGAGTGTTGTGGAGCTTTCGCGACGAACGGGATTGTCCGCCGCGATGGGATTGAAACAACTTACAAGGTGCAACAATCCGGAGAATTATCTTTCGATAATGAATCCGGAAGATTAGTAAACTCCTTTTATTGCTCTTATGCAAGGGGTTTTCCACATCTCAAGAAAAAGAAAATCGGCTTAGCTATAATAGCCAAGAGCCACCTACGCATGCAGGTTGAAAATCTAAAAACGGAGCCGCCATGCACTCACCACCGCCTCGACCCATGAGTGTTAGAAAAGCCGTCTTACACGGCCTCGAACGGGAGGACTGCTTTGTAGATTTAGCTAAAGCGAGCGAGACGCTCGGCCTTGACGAAGCCTCAGTCAGATCGTTTCAAAGCAACGGCTTACTTCGAAACTTCTTCACTCAAGGTTATAGCCAATCTTACGTTGAAGGACTCAGGGTTTTTGCGGGAACGCATAAAGTCACCGTTACGATCGCCTGGCTCTACTACCTCGAGTACGGCTATCAAAGCGCCCCGGATGAAGCCTCTCGAATTGCCATCATTCGAGACTGCCGCGACATTAGAAGCCTTGGCCGGCTGGTGGGTGTTCCGGAGGCAGCCGAGGCCTTAGGCGTTCGCTACGAGCTAGCCTGGAAATGTGCGCGAAGTGGCAAATTGCCACGTGCACGCATCGGTCAGGAGTATTTTCTTGCCCGTAGTACCATTCGCGAGCAAGCCCGGATATTACGCGGACTAGACTCAGCTGCGGCTATCAGCTACCTCAAAATTACCCAAGCTGAGCTTGATAGGCACGATAGGCGCGGCATAGTAAGCTCGACGCTCGATATCCGGGGACTTCGCCGCTATACGAAAGCAGACCTGGACGACTACAATCACTGGCTGGCAAGCAGAGAAATGCTGTCCATCAAGGAGCTATCTGACGAACTAGACATGTGCCCTCAAACGCTGGCCCTGTACGTAAATAAGGGTCTTATTAAAGCCCGTCGGCTTAAGCCTGCTGCCACTTGGAGAGTCGAGCCGGACGAGATCGCTCGAATTCCCCGCGAACTAGAGGACTTCGTCCTGGCTGCTCCCAAGTTTGAATGGCTCGAGCCATTTCTAAAAAGCGTAGACCTGGATCCTTGCTACCTGACGTTTGGTCAGCTCAGGCGACGTTACATACATAATATCCACCGCTGGAGGCGCCAAGGCCTGCTGCCCATTTACTACCAACGTTTTTTTGTGGCCAGTGAAAATCCCCTGTCGCTTAAAACCAAGTCGCCTTGCCCGTTCTTCCCGGAAGTTTACTTTAAACATCTTAAAAACTTTGCCGGCCCTAAGCCCATTACGCGCGAAATCCTTACGGCGTTCCGTGATGGGTGCGCGGAGCAGAGGAGGCTTTTGGGCTGCCGGAAGCGGTAAACTGTCTCCCCCAGCCCTGAACGTACAATTTGTGTGTTCAGGGCTTTTTCTTTGTCTTCAACTGAGTATTGCAAGAAGTCACCTTGCGTCTCCGCTACGCAAACTGCGCGCCTGGGACTTTTTCTTATCAAAAATTTAATCTTCGTTGCCAGTAGCCCTGTTTTACGCTATAGTTGTGCCTTGTAAACTATCTGGATCCTTAGCTCAGTTGGCTAGAGCACTTCATTGACGTTGAAGGGGTCAGAGGTTCGAGTCCTCTAGGATCCACCAGGAATTATTTTATGCATAAGCCGCCTTCGGGCGGTTTTTTGCGTTCACTTAGTATCTTCCTAAAATAACCATTATCGTGGTACGGTTCAGCAATCGATCACGGTCCTGTGATGGTACATGAAAACGATAAAGCTGGAGACGTGCATGCGTATACCTAGGCTGCGTCGCGGCCCCACGCGCGACTCAATAACTGCGTATCTACCGGAAGACAAGCCCTCAGCGGCTCAGCCACCAAATCGCACCAAGCGGCTTCCGGCCCCTATACCCAGTGCGGCGACAACCGCCTTGGAACATCAAGCAATGCGGCTGGCCAAGTTCATCATCAAAAAAACGCCAACTGCCGTGGAGGTGCTGCTATTTCGGCTGGTACCAGAATTCCACCCGCCTCATTTCAAGCTTGCCATTGTCGTTGAGCCCCACGCCTACGCTCAGTGGCGGGAGTACTTTGCCAAGTCAGAAAAAACAAGCTCCCCTGCCCGCGCAAAAGCAGCCCTGGCGATCTTGGGAATAGACTCGCAGCAAGCCGATCAGCTAATGGGCGGGGAGTTTGAGTTTGACCTCCAGCTTCTGCCCCGTGACTGGACAGAAAGCCTACCTGCCCTAACCATGGAAGCCTCAGGCTTCTACCTACCGTACTTTGAAGCTATCCGAGACCAACATAGAGTGCTGGCAATCTCAGCTAAGGAGAGCCGCATGAAGGTATCTGTGCTAAAGCGACGAGCCAAGTGCGTGGCGCAGGCCATCATCGAAGAGTCGCCGAGCGCCCTAGAGGCACTGCTGTTCCATAACTGGCCTTCGGGTGCGCGGCAGCGATTCTGGCTGGCCGTGGTGGTCAAGCCCGAGGCCTACGCCGAATGGCGCCGCTACTTCGTCAGCGACTGGGCAGAAGGACAGAGTACAGGAGCTGCCGACCGCGTAGCCAAAGCTACCGCGCTTCTCGGACTGAATCCGAGCGAGCTCGCACACCTGATCGGTGACGAGTTTGAGCTGGATCTCTTCCTACTACCACGCGGCTGGAAGAAGGATATCGCCGCGCTGGCCCTCCCAGGCCCAGGTTTTTTCGAGGACTACTTCGCCCACATCCGCGACCAAGGCGAGGTATTAGCCTCCCGGCTCGCGTTCTAGGCCGGACGCCCTGGGGCGCCACTCACTACGAGTGGCGCCCCTATTATTTGCAATAATTATATTAATATGGTATGGTAAGAAAATCTATCACCGCCAGTGGTAGCGTGACGATGTTATCCATCGCGGCCGTCAACGACCGTTACGGTCGCCGACGCCGGGAGGCGCACAATGAGTACCATTCGTGTCATTCGCGAATACCGCACCTCTTACGGTAGTCGGGATAATGTCAGTGAACATGAGCTGTGGATTGGCACTGACGTAAACGAACTCAGCCGAAAGTACCCGCCGTCCGACATCATGGGAGCCGATGAACTCGGCTACAACCAGTTCGAGGACGGCTGCCTTACCCAGGATACCCGTTTTGAGCAGCAGCTCGAGGACGGTTCCTGGGAGACAATCGATGACCCGCGAGTGCGCTTGGGTTCCAGCCTGAGCGACTACGAGCGAGACATCGATGCGCAAAACCGCCGCCTCTTCCCCGGGGACTACCTCGATGAAGACGACGACGGCTACTACAACGACTGGGACATGTAGTCCCTCTGGGCCCGCGGATATTCTCCGCGGGCCCATTGCTTGCCTGCCAGCATTTTTATGCCCTATGCGATTTGTGTTACATTATTTTTCGACCTAAGGTAGCATCTTGTTTTGCGAGGATATAATGACGAGCCAGCCTTTGAGCCCTCTGCAAAAAGTCTTTACCGCCCAAGGCTTGCCCATCAGCGCCCTGGGACAATCATGGGTAAACCAGCCCAAGGCCCAAGATCTACTCGGGATAGCCGGCAGGGACTTTAAGGATATTGCGAATTCAGAGCTCCTGCCGCGTCAAGGCTACTGTTACCCCGAGAGCTACCTCAAAAGCCTGCGAGAGTTTGCCGGCAAACACCAAGTGGACCGAAGTCTTGCCTGGCTCTACCTGCTCCACAATTGCTACAAATACGCCCAGGACGAAGCCGCTCGCAACAAGTTCCAGCAGCTCTGCCGTGAGCTAGTAGACGCAGATGCCCTCATGACCGGGACGCAAGTGTCAGCCGTAACGAAAAAAGGCCGACCCACCATATGGAGGTGGTCAGCACAGGGATATTTGCCCGCCGCTATGGTAGACGGATATCGCTTTTACCTGCCATGGACGGTCCACCGACTCAGTCCGCCGGCAAATACGCTTGACAGCGAACAGGCCGCGATCTTCCTAGACATTAGCCGTGACGAGCTCAGAGCCCATAACAAGCACGGGCTCATTGACTATACTGGAGGCAGCAACCTCCCCGAATCCCTACAGCGGCGCTACCACATCCAGGATCTTGAGGCTCTTGGCCGACAGATTATTCTCAAGGATTCGCCTGGAGTTGAAGAAGCGGCTGAGTGGCTCAACCTGGATGGCTCCGACTCAATACGGCGATGGTGGCGTAAAGGCCTCATAGCCGGCGTTAAGTTTCGCGGCAAACTACGATTTGAGTGGACTGAGCTTGCCCGGGTTCGCAACTTGCTCCAAACGCGTACGATCAACACCGAGTTTGACTGGCTCCACAGCTATTTACTTCAATCGAGGCGCAAGGTGACCTACCACACCAATCGGGGCACACTAGCCAAACTCGGCCGCGATGACACCGGTTTTACTTGGCTCAAAAATCAGGGCGATAAAGGTTTTTTGCCCTACTACATCTGTGAGTTCGACAAAGGCCTCAGCTTCCAGGCCAGGCTGTACCCCGGCCCCTACATTGAAGGCCTCGTGCGTTACCTCGACGGCCGCAAATCAAGCAGGAGTCTTCTAGGGTCTTATCGTGATCTTTGCTGCGCCAGCCGGCCTCAACGAGTTGTTTAACATTGGCGCACACTAGGGGCCCGGCGGACTCTATCCGCCGGGCCTCTTCCCTTGCGTTTGATTGATTTACCAAAGCGACTGTTATACAGTATCGCAGTCCTTTGCCCCTATGTTTCTCCGAGGAGACGGCTATGCCCGAGCTCATCACCGGTATTTGTCGTGACCAGGTCTGGCGTGGTAAAAACGGCGGACCTACGATCACCGTGCGCGGCATTAGCTGCAGCGACGGCAGGGTTCACTACCAAACCCCTGGCGAGCTAGAACACCCCTACGGCAGCACCACGGTCGAGAACCTCACGAGCAACTATCAGCTCGTGGAAGCCGGAAAGTGAACTCCGCCAAGAAAGGTAACCATGGGTATCACGCGCGAGAGCCGCGAGTACGAAACCGAACCGAGCGGGCCACCGCCGGCCTATGAGCCGGAGCCGGCAGAAACACCCGCCCCAGCCACACCTGCTCCCTCGCCGGAGCACGAACCGGCGGGCGTATAGTGTGGCGGCCATGGCGCAGACCAGCGCCAACTCCACCAGGCAAGCGCCACGACTGGGTCATTGGCTGGAAAACAGCCAATCTGATCGTGAGCAACAGCGGCAGTGAAGCCCGCTTCATGCAGGTCGTCAAAGGCATTGGCCTCATCGTCGACTATGGCATCAACGCCGAAGCCGCGTGCACGCAGCGCCCTTACCACAACGCCCCCAGTCCGGGTTGTGGCTGTGGCTTCAACGCCTTTCACGAACAAACCGCCGCCCGCAGCTACATGGCCCGGCCCTGGCGCGGCCAGCACAACACCAGCAACCTGGTGTTGCTCCGAGTAGGCCTGGCCGGGCGCATCATCGACGGCACACACAAGGACAACTCTACATGGGGCTATAAGGCTCAGCGCCAAGTCGTAACCGACATGTTTGTGCCGGCCAACTGCCGCGTCTGCGGCGCCTCATTGCTGGACTGCGTGCCGCACTTCCAGCTCATCCGTGAACGCAGTCTGTACGGCTACTCGTTCGCCCTGCCAGTCTGCGAAGAGCATGGTCACGGAGGTTTCACACTCAGGGCTCTGACCAAGCTGCTGCCAGGCGTCAACATCCACTGGGACGAGACGCTGCCAATCGGGCAGCTCAAGCCATCGGTCGTGGCCGCGCCCCAGACCCAGCCGCAGTCACGGCGCCCAGCACTACCGACCTCCCTCGACGTCAACATTGGTCCTCACACCGAGGCGGCGCTTGAATGGGCAGCCGCCCACTACCAATGCGACATCAGGGAGGCGCTAAGGCGTCTCGTGGAGGTTGGCAGCTTAGTCGACCGGGCTGCCAAGGTTGATGGCGCCGAGATCTTGCTCGCCAGCCAGCCCAACAAGTGGGGCGAGCGCAAGAGTAAGCGGCTCCACCTCTTGTAGCTCGTCTCAGTCCCTCGTCCGTCCCGCCCGGCGAAGTCATTCGCCGGGCTTTCCATTTGCTGACTTTTTCGCTACAATTCTCCCGTTACATTGTGGGCAATTAGCTCAGTTGGTTAGAGCGCTGCATTCACATTGCAGAGGTCACAGGTTCGAGTCCTGTATTGCCCACCAGAAATTATTTCAGCCATCTAAAGGCCCCGCCGAAAATTCATCGGCGGGGCCTTGGCGTAGATTAGAGAGGCTTTATCTCTAGCCCGCTATGTTCACACACCTCCATAAGGTTGAAGAAGCCGGTTGGCCCGAAGCCTTTTAGGTCGCCCAGTTCAGCGGCATTTTTACTCAAGAGATCGCCGATAGTCCAGCAACCGCTTCGCTGGGGCTGGAAGCCTCCGTTACACGAGGTCAGAACCCGGACAGGATCGCTTGATGCCACCGGGTTAGGAATAAGCAACCGGTCAGGCAACCGCGCCGGACGCTCCTGCCACCATACAAAGTTGGCTCCATGGCGCTGAAACAGCCTCATGAACTCGAGCAGGCTTAACCAGCCAACCTGCGGTATGCCGTAAATAGCCGAGGCTGGGCGGCGCAACACATCAGCCGCCGTATGGATATCGGCAAGATGTAAGGCCGTTCTGCCGGCACCTCGAATCGGGAGTTCACCGGCAGAGATTTGCGCCAGCTTACTAATCGCCAAATACCGCCGAAGCTTGTGCACTGCCCGAGCTTGACGTCGCTCCAGCGCCAACCTGGCACCCGACGCAGAAGTATCCACAAAAACATCCTCGTTTCTTACAAGTCGCAGGACCCTCCGTTTTTAACATTGCATGTTCCACAGGTCAACAAAATCCCCGCCTTCGGCTTTGCATTGGCGAAGCCAGACAAATTCTCAGTTTCTTATCAGAGAATTTTATAATGCTAATGCTTGCCGCGAATCCCTTCACTAAGATAGTCTAATACCAGTTGTTTAAAGTCCCAGCTTAAGAGGTTTGAGTTTATGTTTAGTCAGCAGATTGCCGACAAGATTCGCGCGAAAGTTAGCGCCCTCGTCAGTCAGGAATTGCGCGTTCTCGACGCCAATGGCCAGACTCTTTCAGCCACCCCGGCACTCACGCTTGAAACCATTAATCTAACCGAAACCCCTTGGGCCATTCCGTTTTCTTACGGCGGCAATGTCGTGGGCTATGTGGTGCTGCAGAGTGAAATGCCCAACCACCAGGAGATTGCGCCGCTCATCCGTAGCATTGCGGAGCTCGTGATGCACCAGAGTATCGTGCTAGAGCAGATTCCGCGCCAGGATGAGCGACTCGACAAGTTTATCTACGACCTTCTCAACCAACCACAGCCAGACTGGTCACTGCTAGCGGCTGAGGCGCGATTATTCGACATTGAGCTGGAGCGTCCACGCATTGCCATCGTCATCCAGATTGATGATCCTACGCTGGTGTCGCGATTCCAAGACCCCTCCAACGACCGTGAAATTCGCCTCACTCGCTATAAGTTTGGTATTACGCGAGCTCTTGATTCGTTCTACACCTCCAGCCGCGAAAACATCGTGAGCTATTTAGGTGGCACATCGTTCTGCATCCTCAAGGATCTTCTACCAGAGGATGGTGACGATAGCGAGCTCACCGCACATCTAGAGACGTTCAAGAAAAGTCTCAATGCTATCTATGGCATCTTAAAGAGCGAGCTCAAGCTCCCGGCCACCGTGGGCGTGGGCAACTTCCATCCTGGCCTGGAGGGTCTACGGCAAAGCTACCACGAGGCCATGAGTGCTATCGAGCTTGGAGCCCAGACCTGGGACCAAGACCGCATTTACCACATTGATGATTTTGGCGTAGTGGCGCCGCTACTCTCGGGCGTAGATGAAAATAACATTTACTTCTCGCGCGAGTTGCTGGAGCGGCTAGGCGAAAACCGCGAAATCATTCAAACCCTGGAAGCTTTTTTTGCTTTCGACATGAGCCTCACCCGCACCGCCGACAAGCTCAAGATCCACCGCAACACACTTGTCTACCGCCTCGATCGTATCACCGAGACGCTTGGCCTTGACCCCCGCGTCTTCGATGATGCCGTTCAGATCAAGCTCGCCATTCTGTATAACCGCTTTGTGGAGCCCTCTCATGCTGCTTAATACTACTCTTGCCAAACAAATCGTCGACAAAGCTCATGCCATTCTTAAGCGCGACATCCTCTTGGCAGACCTATCGGGTCAGCTCCTGGCCAGCAATACGAACTCACAGCGCATGTTTATTGCCGAAGCTCTCAATGTCGCCCAGACTGGCCATCCCATCACCGCCGAGCTGGAAGACCGCAAAACCAAGTGGTGGCCGTTTGTGTACGAGGACCAGACCATCGCGGTGTTTGGACTGTCACTGGACTCTGGGCCCATCACCCAGGAGGCTATGACGCTCCTCCAGGGCCTATCTGAGGTTATTGTATATCAGCACTTTTTGCTCGATAAAATTCAAAGCGCCGAGCGCGTCCGAGCAGACTTTATCCGTGAGGCCCTAACCGCTCCGTCCATCGATGTTGAAGCTATTTACCGGCAATCGGACATCCTTCAGCTCAATCTGCGGGCGCCCCAGGCCATCATACTCATGCAGCTGGATGGGCTCGAGGAGGCGGTACACGCCCGACATGGCAACCTCTCCGCCGAAGAGCGCCAGCTCCAGCTCGATACCGTCACCGAGAACATCAGCACCCACTTGCGCGAACGCCTTCAGGGCCAACAAGAAAATCTCGTTGCCTATCTGGGAAGTGACCGTTTTGTCCTTCTCAAAGGCATTGGCGGTGAGAGCCTAACGACGTTTAACACCATCAAATTCATGGGTGAGCGTGGCGACCACACCTTCGATATTCTGCGCAAGCTCTCGCTTCCCCACACCATTACCGTGGGCGTAGGTCAGTACTACCCCGATCTCCGTGGATTGCGTAAGAGCTACCAAGACGCCAAGCTAGCGCTCGAAGTTGGCAGCAAGGTTTGGGGCCCGAGCAAGGTCTATCACATCAAGCGTGTTGGTATGTTTATCACCCTGGCCAACACCAGCCAGGACCGTAAGGCTGAGCTGGCGCATCAGATTCTCTCGCCCCTTCTCCGAGATGAGCAGCTGTTTAAGACCGTGCAAGCTTTCCTAGCGAGTGGCCTCAACCTTACTGAAGCTGCCGAAAAGCTTCACATTCACCGCAATACGCTTATTTATCGCCTTGATAAGACCAAAAAGCTTATTAATCTGGACCCGCGCCACTTCGATGATGCTCTCCAGATTAAGCTTGGCCTCATGTTCTATCAGGAAAATGTTGCTTAGCAAAGCTATTTTAACGCCCGTTGTGCATTTTACAAACCAAACTGTAACTTTTTTACTCACTTTTGTAACAATGGGTCTTTGATAGCCCTGTCTAACAAAGTTATATTGGACAACGTTGACTAGAGGCAGAGGATGACAAAAGAAAACTCAAGGGATGGTTACGAGTTATTCTACGTAGAGCTCCCGCGCACCGAAACAGACCCTTTCAGTAATATAAGTAACGACATTCAAGACGTTCATGAGTTCCCGGATGAAGATTTCCATGGACTCAGTGATGAGCAAGTCTCTGAAATTGCTCGCGATTCTCTCCAAGACGCCCAAGAACAACCGGACTATTTAGTCGACTACCGACAATTGCAGCTCAACCCCGACGCCGTTGAGCAGACTGATGACTAATTTTTTGGCCCGCCTTAACCGGCGGGTTTTTTGGGTATTGACAGTTCGGTATATGTTCGGTAAATTGGGAGGGAGAGGTGAGGTGTTATTACTTAAAGGATAGAGCCTGGCAGTTTTAGGTGACGTATGCCAGGCAAGGAGAACCAATATGGCTGACTCAGTCGAACAACTACGTATTTACAAGGCCGCTCGCGAACTGGAGGATCAGATCTACGAGCTCGTGAAAACTTTCCCAGCAGATCAATTCTACGGCCTAGGCAATGACCTGCGCCGATCAAGTGCCGCTGTCGCCCATCACATCATGGAGACGCACCGGTTATTCAGTTACCGGCTCAAGCTGGATGCGCTAGCTTCGGCTCGCCGTGAGGCAGAGGTCACTCAGCGCCACTTAGAAGCAGCTCGAGAGCTTGGAGCTAGCGATGAGCTAGCCGCAGAGTACACAGCCCTCATCAAGCAGTCCTGGGGGCTTACAAAGTGGCTCAAGACCAAGCTGCAAGAAAAGCGTGAAAAGGCCGAGGTTGCCGCCAAGGAGGAGATGGCCGCCGCAGCCAGCGCGTAGCAGAAGAGGTAAAGCCAAAAGATGACAGCCGTGGCGCCTGGCGAGGCATGACCATGTGGCAAATCTTGCCTTGGAGCATGGGTTTGTTCCTCGCCCAGCCAGGCCGTCATCTTGGGCGATTGAGCAAAGGCCAGGACGGCCCAGCGAGAACACTCCAGAATCCTGCATGTGCGTCTAGCATCAGCATTCAATACTCCGTCCTCGTTGGGCCGTTCTGGTCCTTGGCCTCTACATGGCCCTTGGGTTAGGTGCAGATTTTGTTCTTCGAGAGAATTTGCGGTAATCCTTGCCAGATACTCGTTCAATAAGTAGTCATTCAAATTCTGCTTGAGAAGAGCAAAACGAAGCGTCGTGTTTTTATACTTTAGGAAAGGAAAAAACGACTATGCCTATTGAAGACATTTTTGAACCAGTCAGCGTTATAGCTTCATTCCGGCGTAGTCCAAGGGGCTCTGTCATTGTGCGGCCAGAAATCATGAATTGGCGCAATCGACACTATCGCATCGATAAAATGGGCCTGCGCTTCCCCACCACCAAGGGTGCTCGCATGATTCATCGCTTCACTTTCGTTGTTAATGATACAACATTCGAGCTTGAATTTGACGCTGAAATCCTAACCTGGGAACTCCTAAGGATGAGTGATGGAAACCCAACTTAACCAAGCCGCACCCGATATCATGCACGTAGACCTCAATGCGTGCTTCGCCATGACCGAGCAACAGGCCAATCCTCTGCTTCGAGGACGACCTGTAGGCGTGACCAACCGAGCCGGCAGCGACTGGAGCACCATCATAGCCCCTTCTTACGAAGCCAAGCGTCTAGGAGTGCGCTGTGGCACCCGCGTAGGAGATGCCAAACGCATGGCGCCGGGCATTGTCATTATCGAAACTGATCCGCCAAAATACCGCTACGTTCATGGTGTCATGAAAGCCATATTCCAAGAGTACGCACCCCGAGTCACTATGAAATCTATCGACGAGGGCGTGCTGGACTTTCGAGGTACGACGGACATCCGTGGCAGTCGCACCCTGGAGGATATTGGCTACGAAATCAAGGATCGCGTCAAAGAAGAATTAGGCGAGTGGATGACCGTCAACGTCGGCATTGGCACCAACTGGTTCCTAGCCAAGTTGGCAGCTTCACTCAACAAGCCTGACGGCCTCAACACCATCAACCATGCCAACATTGAAGGAATCTACCTCTGCAGCAAGCTTACCGACCTCAATGGCATCAATGTGAAATTTCGTAACCGATTGCTCACTTGGGGCATTACCAACCCCTATGAGTTCTTACAGGCCTCAGAGCGAACCCTCACCAAGCAGGTATTTCGGAGCATCAACGGTCGCCACTGGTATCTGCGGCTTCGTGGCTATGAGGTGGACGATCTTGAGTTTGGCATGCGTCACGTCGGCAAGCAATACGTACTACATCACCGTACAGCCGAGCCTGAAGAGCTAGCCCAGGTGCTCTACAAGCTATGCTATTGGATTAGTCGACGACTTCATAAGTACAACCGGGTAGCTCGTGGACTTGAGCTGACCATCCGCTATGCCTATCCAAACCATCAGGGCCACCAAGACCAGGATGTGCCACCTGGACCCACCAAGTGGCACCTTACACACTGTAGTCCAGCCACCTTCTCCCACGTATCGGAGGTTTACGAGCGAGCCTTGTGGCTGTTCCAGCAGAGCCCACCCGGGCTCACGGTGACGCAATTCAATCTCACTACCTACCAGCTGCAAAACCGCCGTGACGAGCAGCTGCCACTCCTGCAAACCGATATCCAGCGGGACCAGCGCATTGAACGCGCCCTCCAGGCCGTCAATGACCGCTACGGCGAACTCACGCTTACGCCGGCGCGGCTGCTGGGCGCCGAAGACTACGTACCGGACAAGATTGCCTTTGGCAGCGTGAGATATTTGCTGAAGTAACGCCTAGATGTGATTTCTTCCGGTAATCCTCCGGCTGAGCGAGGGACAAGGACACTTTGCCAAGCTTATGAGATGCATCACTGTCATGTCTCGCAGACGCCCGAGGAATTACCTTGCGACAGCCATACAGGCCTAGCTCTGTGTCTGAGAAGTTGCGCGCTTATACAACACCGACAAGACTGCCTTCTCGACGTCGTCAAGTGACTTGGTGCCGTCAACGGTTTCCAGCAAGTTGGCTCGCCTATACGTATCAAGCACTGGTAGGGTTTTGTCGTGAAAAAGCCTAATCCTTCTCTCAAGACCAGGCTTATCATCATCGGCGCGCCGATCTCGATCCTGAGCCTCTGGCATCCGACGCCAGCGCTCCCACACAATCTCTTCGTCGATATCGAGCAAAACAGCCGCTCTAAGCTCATGGCCAGAGGCTTTGGCAGCCGGTATTATAACTGCCTCCTCGCCGCTCCATCGCCCAACCGAGCTTAAAATAAGGGGTCGGCCCGCAAAATCAGGGCGGCCAAAATAAGGAGTTACGATTGCCCGAAACTCCTCGGTTGGAGCAAGATGCCCTTTATCAATCTCGTTGCGAACATGCTCAGGAATATTTGGCCCATTACGAATAATATCGCCCCCAGATATTACTACCCCATTAAGCCACGCAGCCAATCGATGGCATTGGGTATCTTTGCCGGCAAATTGCATGCCAAATATATTTATCGAGCCCTGGCCAAGCCATGCACGAACAATTCGATGCTTTTCCTCAGTACTAACCAATGGTCCTCATCACGCTTAGTAAGCCCATTATAAGCAAAACAACTCGCTCAAACCAAGCCCTGCCAACTTTTCCCCGCTTTTACCTAGGTTATCCACTGGCTATTTTTATAGTCATATGACAAGATGTTGTCATGAAATGCCCATTTTGTCGTGAAACAGTCACCGAGGTCTACAACACCCGAAACACCAAGTTTGCGACGCAAATCTGGCGGCGGCGGCGCTGCCAGGCTTGCAATCAGGCCTTTACGACGTACGAGGCGCCAGACTTAGGCTTCTTGAGCGTAATCAAGCGTAACAACAAAAAAGCTCAGCCCTACTCCCGAGCCAAGCTATATTCGAGTCTATATGGTGCGTTTGAGGCTACTTCTAGTAAGAAAACGATCATCGATGCCGTCACTGACACCATTGAAGCCAAAATCCTTGACCAGCAGCAACGAGTACTCAAGTCGCGTGATATCGCCAAGATCGTGCTCGTTACACTCAAGCACTTTGATGCCACTGCTTTCCTGCGCTACCTGTCTTACCAGCCCGAGCTCATGAATAATGCCGAATTTAAGCGTGAGTTAAAGAAATATAAGTAAGCGAAAGGTCGGCACGCAAGCGCGTACCGACCAGATGGCTCCCTCCCTTTAGGGTTTGTAGACCACGATGATGGTGAACAGCACCACCACAGCCATGGCGGCGACCACCGTAACAGCTGCAGCTTGGTGGGCGTTGCGAGCGAACTCGGGGTCACGCTTGCGGGGGATCTTGCTCAGCGGCAGCGGCCGACCATCCTCGTCGAGCAGCGCAGCTTGCCGGCCGGTTGCCAGGCAGTCCACCTTGAACGCCAGCTTGGCCTGAGTGGCAACGCCGCGTTCATCAGAGCTGTTGATGGACTCGCAGCCGAGGCCCACACAGACGATCAGCCCCCATATGAGCCAGCTCAGGCCCCCACCGCCCCACAGCCAGGTGCCGATTGCGAGAAGCAGGCCCACCACGACCTGGTAGCGAATCGGTCGGCAAGTCTTGAGCAGATCCCAGAAACCGCTGAACGCCTCGCCGAGTGCCTTGCCGTCATGTCGGAGACCGGTCTCTTCGCGGCCGTTGAAGGCACCAAGGGCATCCATGGCCTCTTGCATAGCGTTCGTGACGCCTGTCTCGTGCTGTTTTCGTGCGCTCCCGGTCATCTTGTGTCCCTTCAGGGGTAGATTGGAGTAGGGCCAGTATACCCGCATTGACCTTAAACACCAAAAAACCAGACCCCACGGCCTGGTTTTTTGGTGTTCTTAAGCAAAACCGATCGCTAAAAGAGCTATTTTTTGTCGCGGCGGTCCTTGTCGCCCTCGTTCTCTTCGGATACCACCACCGGCGCCTCTTCTTGGACGCCCTCAGGCAGCTCTTCGGTGACAGCCTCATCGAGCTCGGCCATCTCCTCGTCAGAGCGTGGAGCCTCGACCTTAGCTACGATCATGCTCGTGTCATCATTCACTAGCTTCACGGCTGCCGGAATCTTAAGATCGGCCACGGTAATGGTCTTCTCGAAGTCATCAAGCGTAGAGATATCCACCTCTATGGCTTCCGGAAGGTCGCCCGGCAGGCACTCCACCTCGATGGTTTCAAGGCTCTTCATGAGTGAACCCTCATCTTGATACACAGCGGTCGACTCACCGGTAAAGTGCAGCGGCACCTCGGCCTTGAGCATCTCATCCATGCGCACGAGGTAGAAATCCACATGGGTGAGGCCACCCTTAATAGCCTCACGCTGCACATCAGTCATAAGAGCGTTTTTGGCCTTGTGGTCGCCCACTTGGAGCATCACAATCTTATTGCCGCCCGCCAGGTGGTAAGCGCGCTCAACCTCCTTGGCCTCCAGCGTGATGGATTCGGGCTTGGATCCGTGACCATAGGCTACGGCCGGCAGTTTGCCCTCAGCGCGCAGGGCAGCATTCTTCTTGCCCCGATCGGCGCGAGTTTGAGCTACGAGCGTTATTTTATCCATGAGTATCTATCCTGTCTTTCAAAAAATTATTTCGAACGCTTCACGAATGACTTTGACTTGGTCACCCAACGATGGAATTCGGCGATCTCCGAGGCGGAAATTGCCCCCTTGGCCGCGAACTTAGCCTCCTCGCTCTGCTTGAGGTCACTTTTGCGCTTGTCACCAGTCTTGCCATTAGCGCTGACCGTAGCCAGTACCGGCAATGAGCAATTATGACACGATAGCTGCACAAAGCAATAAAGATCAACCTCACCCAAGAATCGGATGTCGTCAAAGTGATAGTTCGTTTCGCACGAGGGGCACTTATAGAACTCTTGCAAGTTCTTGATGAGCTCTTGCAGGTATTTTTGGGACATGAGTGCCTCCCTCGTTACATAATCATTCTACCATCTGAGCGCAAATGGAACCAACCATAGGCATATGGTGCTCCCACTTACCTGCCTCTGTTGGCGTAGCTTGAGCTCCTGACTGGCGCCGCAAAGATGGTTCTACGTTAGCGGCAGCCGAGAAGAGACGGGTCCACGGCCTTTGCCAGCCAGCAGGAGTTTAAGCGAAGCGAATTATAGCAGATTATCCTTGGGAATAACCTTGCGACGGCGAAGCCAGTTGATCCACACCAGCGCGCCGATAGACACGAACATCAGCGCCACCATAACGACAAGGGCGATGAGCTTGGCAAACGACCCCACCAGGAGTGCCACCACGCCGAATGCCAACGCAACGGCATACAGCGTGAGCACGGCTTGGCGCTGGCCCATGCCTACATCCAGGAGCAGGTGGTGAAAATGCTGGCGATCAGCCCGGAACGGCGAGGTTCGCTTAGCTAGGCGGCGCGTGGCAGCCCACACCGCATCCACGATGGGAAAGCCCAACACCAGGACGGCGGTAGCAACCTTGGCACCGGAGTAAATCGCCAACATAGCGAGCGCCAGACCCAGAAAATACGCTCCTGAGTCACCCATAAAGATGCGGGCGGGGTAAAAATTATACGGCAGCCAGCCAAATGCCGCCCCGGCCAAAATAATGGCTAACAGCGCCACCTCTGGCTGGTTCACCCGCGGACCCACTGCGAGCAGGAACATAATGAAAGCCGCAATACCCGAAACGCCACCGGCCAGACCATCCAGACCGTCCAGGAAGTTGATGGTATTGGCGAGACCCACCATCCAAATAAGACTAATGAAGTTACCAATGGGCGTAATGTGAAAATGCAGCCCAGCTACATCTACGTTGAAGCGGCCCCACGAGAGGTCGATTTGACCGCCAAATGGGTTTGTGAGGGTGGTAATGCCAATTCCGCCGGAGAGTGCCACGGCCGCGGCCACAAACTGCCAAATGAGCTTGGTCCACGGCGACAAGCCCCGGATATCATCAATAACACCGACGACCACCAAGATAGCACAGCCCAAGAGCAAGGCCACGAGCTGGCGGCTCATGGGCACAAACACCCCTACCGTCACCACAAAGCCGATAAAAATGGCCAAGCCACCGAGGTAGGCAATGGCATGCTTATGGATTTTTCGTTCCTCGCTGGGGTGATCCATGATGCCGTGCTGCAATGCGTACCGGCGCACCAGCGGCGTTACGAGCAAGCTTAAAGCGAATGCCAGGCCAAAGCCGAGCAAGTAGATCATTTCTTGGTCGCCTTCTCGGTCACGTAGAATTCGAGATAACGGCCAAACATGAGGCGGGTTTGCGAATCAATGGCTGCCAGCGAGCCAAACATGATTGATGTCACCGGCAACAGCACCCACTGGGCCACCATCAGAACGTTGCGAGTACGACGGTAGCGCGGCGGCCGTGGCGGCAACGAGATAATGCTAATGAGCACCGTCACGATGAGGCCGACTGAAGAAATTTGCAGGATCTGGCTGGTGATAATGGGTAGCTGATGGGCCAGGGTTTGGTATGAGAACCGCGGATTGAGAAATAGCGGCATCCAGGCTACAGCCGTTAGCGTAATTGAGGCTGTAGCCCAGGAAAAGTGACCCTCGAATAGGCGCACCAACTGAATCCCCTTGTTACTCCAGGGAATCCGCGGATTGGCCAGCGACTGACGCACAGCATACGGGAAGTCACTCACGCCCCAGGCCCAGCGGCGCAGCTGCTTGTACTGGGCGCGAATAGTCCGGCCATAGCTCTCGGTGAGCACCGCATCCTGGTAGATGGGCGTAAAAATCGGCACCACCTGGTGGTCGCCTTCGTAGGCGAAGTAGGTGCGCCAGAACTGGTGACCGTCTTCCACGATGGTGGTTACGCTCCAGTAGTCGGTGGCAATAAGCGCCGCCAAGCTTTGGGCGTGTGCGGCGAAGTTACGCAACCGGTGCGGCCGCATGGTCTCCATGAGCATCCAGAATGAGTTACCGGTGGCGATCACCCGCATTGGCGCGGGCGCATCCCAGATGTTGTTGTAAAACATGGGAATGGGCTGGAAGCTCTTGCGCACCCGGTTGGGGTCGGTCACGTACACATAGCTGAGGTAGCTAAAGTAGTTTTTGGATGCCCGGTGATCCGAGTCGAGCGTGGTCACGACCACACGCTCAGGGTGGATATTACGCTTGCGGATCTCCTTGGTGAATTCCCGGCCAGCGTGGGTGATGTTGCCGCCTTTGCCCAGCACCTCACCCGGAGTGTTATGAGGGTGCTTAATAGCCTTGGCGAAAGCAAAATAGTGGCCATATTGCTTAATGAGGCTATGAACGTTCTCTTCGGCCTTCTTGCCACCACGTTCCTCATAGGCGATAACCAGCATAATCTGCTTCAGGGGGTAATCAACCTTGGTCAGCGCCTTAATGGATGGCTCGAGAATATCCATGGGCTCATCCACGGTAGCAAGGATAACAGCATGATAGAGCTGGTCGGGGTTGATAAGCAGGCGCTCGTGCTCAACCAGGGGCTTAAGAATGTCGCGATCAGCCGTTAGCTGAGCATATTGCCGCCGACCGTTGGTGCTTCGGTACCAAACGCGCTTGAGCACCTCGGGATGGCGGCTAGCGACTTTATCCATTTCTTGTTCGTTTTGAACAAGAAATTTGTTCGGACTCTTAGCCCACTCCAGGCGCTGATTCCAATCAACCTTTTGGGCTTGGTGAAGCCGTCTATAGCCGCGTATGAGGTTGATGCTGAGGCGCAATGACTTGAGCATCCAGTACAAATCAAAGGCAATAATGAAGTAGGCCACCACCACCGGGTCAAAGACACTCAGGAGAATGGGCGCCACCAGCACCAGCCAGGTACAAACGCCTGGGACGATCTCGAGAAGGCGAACGAACCACCGTCGATCAAACCAGCGCACCGGCGTCTCGATAGAAGTTACCGTCTGGCTCACTGCCCCACCACCGCAAAAGCATTAGAGATGATAAGACAAAACAGCGCCACCACCACACTGCCAACCAGCAAGAAGAAGCTGGCTAAACGGCTGCGACTGAAGGCCTGAAACGCCAGAACTCCGTTGACCGCGCTAATACTCACACTAAATAGAGCGATGAGCAGTGGGCTATACCAAGAGCCGAGGCCGTCAAAACCACCAAGGCTGGAGTAGCGTACCGGAATAACCGCCGTACGCATACTGGAGATGTGTGGCGCTAACAAAACGATGTTAAAGGCGCCCACGACAAAAGCCGCCACCAGCAAGCCTACGCTGATGCGGTCATGAAAAAAACGCGACTCGCGCACGTTTGTGACTTGGGTTATAAGGTTCCGCCGGAGTGAACCAAGTGGCGGCAGAGCTTTCATGGTAGTTATTATACCATGTGCAGCAAAAGCCCTGTGCCAGCCGAAGCCAGCACAGGGCAAAAAATCCTCCGCTTCTTAGTACAGCCACACAATGCCTGCATGGTCAGAGGCATGGCGAAACTCATGAGTGTTGAGCACGCAGCCGCCGCGGGGCTTGAGATTGCGGGTAAAGACGTAGTCTACGGCCACCCGAAACGTAATGCGCCAGATCTGCTTGCGGAATGTGGACCCAGGACAGTCAGCCAGCTCGTCGCAGAAACCGGCCCGCCGCAGGGTCGATATGGCCTCGGTATGGACCAGCTCAAAGGCTTCCGATAGCCAGGCCAGTCGACCCGGGATCCGCCAGGGCCGGCGGCGACAACGACCCGCCAACCGAAGGAGCCAGTTGACCCGCTCGGGCCGCGCCGAATTGCAGTCACCCACCACCATAATCCGCTCGGTATCGCTCAGAGTATGGGCGTCCAAGACGAGGGCCTGCGCCTGCCGCATGCGGTCGTAACCACTAAAGCTAGTCAGATACACCACATAGAGCGTCACAAGCTCTCCGCCCAGACAAACCCGGGCGCGCAGACAGTCGCGATTGTAGAGGCGTATCGCGGTGGCGCTCACAATGTTACCGTCGCCCAGGAGCGTCACACCCACGCCATGATTCACGTCCGTGGCCTTCAAGCTGATGCAAAATGCCTGCCTGTAGCCAAAGAGCTGGCACAACTCCGCCTCGGTGTAGCGTTCATGCCACCGATAGGTATCAACGAGCGCGACCAAGGTAGTTTCAAAGCTTGCTACAGCCTCCTGGATGGCCGTCATGCGGGGCGGATCGTGTTCTAGCCCCTGATAATCCGAATAGCCACCACTCTGGACGTTAAACTCGGCCACGCCGTCGCGCCTCACGCCTACTCTTTTCGTCGAAGAACAAGGGACTACACCTGGGCTTTAGCCCAAAAGTGTCGCAGCCATAGTACTATGGACAAGACCGTCTTATCCAATGTCCGATCTGGAGAATTACGTGATTCTGCGCCGCAAAAAGCCCCTGAATCCAGCAATGACGATAGTAATAACAGTAGCAGCAACAACACCGGCTATGTGCCCAACATTTCTCGAAGCTGCAAAGCCTGCACTGAGGGTATAATTTTATGCCCTCATAACTCCTCGGTGCCTCACGACTGGATAGATGACCGCAGCAATAAGCGGCGCTGTGGCGGCAATGTTGTCTGCCAGCATTTTGGTGACCGATAGTCCCCCTCAGGACGGTCGGGCTATAAAGCCCGACCGTCCTATTAATTGGCTGCCTAGGAATTTTTAACCTTATAAAGCAAATAAGGCTGGGCCGCAAAGAGAAAGAACCCGAGCGCAATGGCTCGGGTTCTTTCTCTGGAGCGGGTAGCGGGAATCGAACCCGCCTCTCAACCTTGGGAAGGTCGTATACTACCGATGTACTACACCCGCATGTTTTTGCACATATTAGGCTTGGCTGTCCGCCCGCGAAGGCTGGACTGCGGTGCGCATGAGTAAATACCTGGAGCCGATGAGCGGACTCGAACCGCTGACCTTTGCTTTACGAAAGCACTGCTCTACCAGCTGAGCTACATCGGCTTATGGTGATATCGACCAGGATACATTACCAAAAAACAACGGCCTTTGCCAGACCGTTGCCCTTCCCCGCCGATACGCCTGGCGGGAGCGCTTATTTTTTAGCTGAGACCCTTATGCTTGGGGTACTTTTGCTCATACCGTTCGGCCAGGAATTCATACTTATCAGCAATGGCCGCCTTGGCCTCTTCCAAGCTCATATAGAAAACATCACTCGTGTCTTGGGTCATTTGTGTGTTAGTAGATTTTATTTTCCGGATTCTTGATCGACCCACGTTTTTGCCCTCATTACATTACGAGGTCAGTATGTTCGCTCTCAAGCATAGGAACATCAGCCGTTATCACAAAGCTATGGGAGGTCAATTTTGTTAGTTTTGGACAATTCCGCTATTGCTTTTGTGAGAATTTTGTTCGTAAAATGTTCGGTATTCCAGATAGGGGCTTTTGCCCTTTAGTAAGCCAAATACGACTTAAAAATGTAGCCGTTAAGACCATTATATGTGACCTGCTGCCACTGGCTATCACTGTAGCTCCCCAAGGTAACCACGGAGCCGCCGTTGAGGTCGGCCACAATGGGCGTAGTGGTGGATGCTCCGGATCGCATATGGACAAATGAGTTGGTGGTGGCAGTGCGAGTCGTCGGCGTGGGCACTGGAGTGGGAACGGGTGTGGGCGTAGGTGTGGGCGTAGACGAAGGCGTAGCTGAAGGCGTGGGCTTGGGCGAAGGCGTGTGGGCAGCCTTATCATCAGCGATACGGCCGCGATGCCCTATGGCCAAAGTAGCCTCTGTAAGACCGACAGCCGCTAGAGTTAGGACGATGATGCCGATAGCCGAAAAAATAACCCGTCTCATGGCCACCTACTGGTAATAGCGCATGTATAGCGCAATAATGGCGGCGGCCACGCCCACAATCACCAGCAAGCCAATGATGAACTGCAGAGCCGTCCACCAGCCGCCTCGCGCCTTAGAGGCGGTTGGGGCTGACGCGGCCGGTACTGGCTCATCAGCGAGAGCCTGGTGCCGTGGTGCGGCAGGCCGAGGGCGGGCAGCCGGTTGAGATTGAGGCGCCGGTCGGCGAGCCGGAGCAGCCTGGGGCCGGACCATAGGACGAGGCTGTGGCTGTGGCTGCACCGAAGCCTGGGGAGCAGGTGCAGGATCTGGAGCCGCCACCGGCCGCTGAGGCGCACGGCGACCCATGTCCATGGACCGCCTTGGTCCTAGGTCGCTCATTCTCCGTACTGGCTTCTGCTCGGGGGGATTCACCGTCGTCGTATCCGTTATACATGTCATGATAGCACAATTTGTGATATTGCTTATGCTCCAAGAGCAGCCCCACTCCAAGTCTTGCGATTCCCTGCTCAACCTGGTACCATATGGCGGTTACATACGCCGTGGGCTCGTGGTGTAGTGGTTAGCACGCCTCCCTGTCACGGAGGAGATCGCCGGTTCAAACCCGGTCGAGCCCGCCAGTTATTATTCCAAAAGAGACTCCGCCAGGAGTCTCTTTGTCTACTGGACGAGAGCATCAGTGGCGCAGCCACAATCGGTCGGACCTGCCAGTTACCGAACGGAAGATTTATTTAGTTTAAAGCTTGATATTAATTGGTTGTACTCAGTCAAATACTTTTCGGATCTTTCTGATACATTCGCGTTTTGTTGAAGTGGATAGCGATAAGAAATGTTCCATTGCTGCTGTGTGGCAGTTGGATTATCGGTGGATGGATTGGCAACTACGAAGCTTGTATCCCGAAAGGACGCCCCATCTTCAACCTGAGTTATTGTTTGTACAGCCTCGTACACGTTAATGGACAGGAACTTAACGAATTGGTACTTGGGTGAGTTAGGAGCGCTCTTGGTCGTGCTCATGAGCCGCTCGTTGGTAAAATCCGGGCCGACATCATCCCGGCTAACCACAAACTGAGCCCCTTTGGCGGGCCATTTTACAAGGCTAGCCAGCGGAGGCGCATCGGTAGTCTCGCTGGCCTGATAGTCTGGGCTTATGATTGTCACCAAGCTGCCGTCTTCAGTCGGCTGAATCTTCCAGTCTTTAGGATAATCGAATGAGGCACTGGGTAAGTCGTAATGATTAGTAGCTGAAGTTGAGCTGGGCGATGCCGAATGATGTTGCATACTAAATGCGAGATATCCAACACTCGCAATACATATACCGGCAACAACTATGGCGACACTTAGGGAAAGGCGACTTTTAAGAATTTTCATTGGACCATTCTATCACGAGCTAGCAATAGCTTATGGGAGCTCTGCCTTTTCCGTCACAGCCCGACAGTCTTTATTTTATAACAATATGTGTTACAGTAAACGATCGCTCAATTTGGGTGGTCGTTTTTGCGTAGCGATACCACGTCGTCCTTACCGCCAAATCCCGAGGAGAACTAGTGATCAGCGCCAATTTGAGCAGCCTGCTCGACACATGCGCCCAGCTTATGGCCACCGGCCGCGAAAACCGCGGACTCAACTTCTTCTCGCTTCGTGGCGAACTGTACCGGGCACAGCCAGACTGCATCGCCTACCTGGCCACGCAGCTGGAACGTGCCTCCAACGGTCAGCTCAGTGTCCGCGAAACTTGCTACAGCCTCGTCAAGGACGCGCCCATGGGCACCGGCAACCTGTTCCTGGCCGTGTGCAGCGCGTTGACCCCCGCAGGCGTGGTGTCCTCACCGACCAGCGACATGGCGCCCTACGTCATCTCTCCTGGACGAGGACTGGGCTGCGCCAAGACGGAGTGGGTGCGCGAATCGTGAGACAGGGTGCCGTGATTAGCATCTCTACCGAAGCCCTGCGTAAGGTTAATGCCATTCGGGAGCAAGCCGGCTTAGTGGCGGTAGACGAGCAAGCATTGAGACAGCTCCTGGATTGGACCGACCTGGTGCGCTCGCCGAATCTGACGGCAGCTTGCCTGCCACGATTCGCTCAGGTCTTGGGATGCCGCGTCACAAATAACACCGATGGAGGCATGCTCTACCTCTGCCTGGACTCGAAAGAGCTGGCGATGCAGTTGGGTCTCGCCATCGGTGGCCTCGTTCACGAGTGGACATCACTCGGGCCCCTGGGTCCTCGAGACTTCCTGGGCCATACCGTGCTACTGCCAGACGATGTCGTTGACCTCGCAAAGCAGGCTTCCACTGTAGTCCGGGATGTCTGGTATAACCGCCCCTAGATGAGCACTTTTAGCCCCTTCAGGGCGTCATTCGTCGCTAGACGGAGACACCCTGAAGGGGCTTCTTTTTTGGTATTCGAATTTACTGGCCTGAAGGAGCCGTAACCGGAGCCTTGCCTTGAGTATCTCGGAGGAGTGACTGGCCAGGGAAGCTTTGCTCCTGAACGCCACCGCTATTGAGCACGTCGACGTATTCGCTAGCCGTAAACGGCACGATAATGCCGGCGTAGAGCGTCTTGGAAGCCTTGGCCAACTCTTGCGAGGATGCTGCCGAGTCAGCATAGAAAGCCAGGCTGATGGTTTGGTTGGCGCGAAGGTCTTGGGCGGTAATTTTGGTGTCGCCATTTTGAAACACCGTGTCTGAGTTAGTTTTGAACTCATACTGCTGCTGGCTACCGTCATTTGTCCAGAAACCAGGCCCCTCAATGACGAGCCGATCGCTCGTGACGCTGATGATGCGGCCATAAAAATCAGCTATGACCTGCTCACCGTGCGGGCCAGTTGGCCAGCCTTGACTGCCATTGTAGGCTTTTAAGAGATTATGGATGCTAGCCGAGGTTTGGCGAGCCAGGTCCAGAATGGTAACACGACGCTCAGCGTCGGTGAGCTTGGGGTCGACCACGTAGGTGTGGCTCCCTATCGTGTAGGTAAGGTTGCCCTTGGCGTCTACGGCCCGCTTGAGCTCGGCCTGCGCCTGCTGCACGCCCGGTGAAGGGTTAAGCGCCGCGTAAGCCGAGACGCCCATGAGGGAGGCGCCCAGCACGCCACCGATAATTGTGAATCGGCGAGTATGCGTAATGATACGGGTCATGATTGAACTCCTGGTTATATCTGTTTTACGACCCGAAGCTAGATTGGTTTCAAGCCGCCACAGGAGCGCTAAAAATGCTCCTAAGCCGGCGATAATGGCAAGATTAAGCCAAGGAAGGCTGGCCGCCAAGGTGGCAAGATACTGACGGTCAGCGAGGAATTCGTACGGACGCGCGACAACCAGCCCTACTATGTAGCCCAGGTTACGAGTGCTGGCAGCCAGGGCCGTACACAATAAGCAGACCAGCAGAACGCCACGTAGCAAGCGGCGCAGATGGTGAAGGCGAACGGTTTGACCGAGCCTGGCTTGAAAAGTGGCCGGAAGCGTGACGAGAACCGGCGCAGAACGACGAATTTGGTCGTCAAAGTTGGTCATGTGAGCTCCTTTCGTAATTGGGCTTTGGCGCGGTGCAGCCAGGTGCGGATGGTTCCGACTGGGCGACCAAGAATGAGGGCGATCTCCGGATAGGTTTGGTCATTCCAGTAGTACAGGCTAATAACGGCCTGATATGGCGGCGGCAGGTGGACTATGGCTTCGCGTAGGCTTGCAACTTGGGTGTCGCGCAATTGCTCATTCTCCCGGTCTATGACTTCGGCCTGCAGATCGGTGCCTGCGGCGAGCTCGAAAGCCTGATCGAGCGAGAACGCATGGCGCTTCTTGAGGTGGTCCAGCGCTTTATTGGTGGCTATCCGATAGAGCCAAGTCGAGAATCGATACTGGTCGCGGTACCGATGAAGTTGCAGGTAGGCCGCAATCAGAGCCTCTTGGGCCATATCATCCGCCAAGTCAGCGTCGTGGAGCATAATAGCCAAATGACGCTGCAGCCGCGGGTAATACCACTCGGCAAGTTCATTAAAAGCAGCTTGATCACCGCGTCGCGCTTGATTGATGCGTTCTGGTTCCGTCATGGCTTATTAGCTTATACGATGTTTGGTGAAATCGGTTTCAAGTTTGCGTTGAGACTTGGTGTACTATAAGGGGCGGTCGCCCTACGCGGCGATTGTTTCGCGCTCGCAAAACACACTGACACGATTGAGAGCACAATTTCATGGCCAATGTGGCTACGGGATTCTTCACTCAACTCCCGGAAGACGACCAAACGATCATGTATGGACCGCCAACTGTCTTTAAGGCGGAGGTGATAAGCCTGGACAGCGGTTACACGTACTTGAAACCGCTGGAGCCCCGCCGGTTTGCCATGAAGTGGCCGGCCATCTTGACCAAGACCTGCACCAGGCTCGATGAAAGCACCGGCGCCAGAATCATTGTCTGCCCAGGCCCTGTTCGCGAATTAACCCCCGGGCAGCACGCTGAGCTCCTCCTGCGCCACAGCCAGGGAGAGCGGCAAATATAGGAACCTACTCAGTCGGATGACGACGCCACTCGGGATGCCTGGAAACGTTCTTCAACTGCGTGGCGAAGCCCGAGGAGATCGCTCGGATATACGAGCTGACCACAACCGTGCCGTACCCGGACCCGACAAATAGTTAGATCTCGAGGTTATGGCTTCCGGCCTCCAGCGCTTATCGCGCTGGAGGCCGTTTGACATTTCACCACGATAAACCCATTGACTAATAAAATTATTTATGCTAAGGTAGTACATTCTGGATTCGTTCCAGAGTCATTTTTGACATGCAGACAGCACAAAGTGAGTTGCGAGGTTGCCACTGGCAGGTTCACATCTCACTTTGTGCGTTCATAGAGGACGCACGCCGGCTCTGAAGGCCGGGGTTTACGCGCCAAGTGAGGTTTCGGGAAAGGTTTTCACCATGAGCACCAGCCGAGAAATCGAGCGCGTCTACAAGCTCAATGTCGGTCTCAGCCCGCTGGACGAGAACGGCAAGCTCAACGAAGCCGAGCACGCGGAGCGGGTCAAGCCGATCTACGCCCACATCAAGGGCGGCCTCGACGGCCTCACCATGGTCTTCGTGGGCCAGCACCACGTCCGCGTGAAGTACTGGAGCCACGTGACCACCGCCGCCGAGGTCGACGCCCACATCAAGGCGAGCATCGCCTGGGCCGACGCCGAGCTCGAAAGTCTGTTCCCGCTCCGCGACACCAAGACCGTGACGGTCACGCTGGACATGCCGGAGCCGCCGGAGCCGCGGCACCAGGGCCGGCTGTACGTGAACTTCGGCAGCAACATCACGGAGTTCCCGGTGTCAGCAACGACCGAAGGCTGGGACGACGAGCTCTTCCGCGCCACCGTGGAGAAGATCGCCAAGCAGATGACCAACTTCGACGGCATCCAGAACTACGAGCTCCGGATGCGCACGGCGTCGTTCACCTTCGACACCCGCATCGCCAACCGGAGCACTCTCGAGCGCTTCCTGCGCGACGTGATCCAGTCGGCCGCCGCGGGTGACGAGTTCTTTCCGTTCGCCCACAACGTCGGCGAGATCGAACCGGTGTTCGAGTACACCGAGAGCTGATCTCCACTAGGTGATAGGCAGTAGCTGCGCATAAGTGGCCGCGCCTGGCCACTATGAACATCCTGTCTGCCTGACACCCTTCACGCCCTGCTGGCGTGGCGAAAGCGCTCACCTTCCGAGGTGATCCAACTCGCTGCACTAGCGGGGCGTTTTCGCGTCTGTGTTCCTGGATATTTATTTTTATTACAATACATGTTATAGTAAGTCATCATCGTCTTGCGGTGATCGTTTTGTGTCACGAGACGACCCCGTACTTCTTCAAAAGGAGCGCTATGCATGATGCAAATCCTGCGCGCCCGACAGCAGTCGCGCGCGAGCTCTGCCGGAAAGCCCGGCTAGCTGGCAAGCAGCAGCGAGCCACAATCTGGGACGTGATCATGGTGGCCCGACCCGGTGATCGTCCTCGTCAGGTAGCCAATACTTGGCGCCAGGAGCGCACTTGGGTCGATTGCGAGCGCGAGTACTCTGACGCGTTCGCCGAAAGCCGCCGGCTCAGCGCCATCGCCCACCAGCAACGTCTGCGATCGCTGGCAGATGAGGCCATGGCCCATCTGCGGCTCGTGAGCGTCCAGGACGACCACGCAATTGTCGCCTGCCTGGCGACGTTGTGCTCTTCGACTGACTGGGCAGGCGTGACCGTTGACTGGGGTGAAGTACACAGCGTGCTCTACCAGCTCGGTTTCCGCGACGGGGATCGCCTGGGAGCGCTGGCCACCATGAACGAGCGCACTGAAGTGCGCTGGATGGCGGGCTTCGTGATGAAGGCCATCAGCGAAGACCCCACCGAGCTGGCCAGTCTGTGGAATCTGCTCAAGCTGGGCGAGTATGGCTGCAAGTGGCTCGAGCTCAACCCTATTGCTAAGGCGGCAGCTCATGGCTGACTCAGTCCCGCAGTACGTCGATGACCCGAGTATCACCCAAGCTACGGTGATACATCGCCGGGTCGTCACTCGCGGGAGCCGGGTGCGACACCGCCCTGAGACCTTTACCGGTGGCGCCACTGCCACAGTCACGGGGTTCTGCAACAAAGGTACGGCGGAAGATCCCTGGATCAAGGTCATCATCAAGAGCGACCGACCCAACAGCCGCTCCGCCGAACTGGGCGCCTGGGACTGGGACCGTGTGATCCTGCCTGATGCGCCGTAAGCTCCACCCACATGATGCCCGCTTCCACAAGAGAGTGAGCCCCAGCGTGAAACGACGCAAGAATTTCCTCGTCATCATGACCGTCCAAGGAAACACGGCCGCGGGCCAGCCCTTGGCTCAATACACCTACTCGACAGTCATGGAGAGCGACCAGTCGTGCTCGGCCGAACAAGAGTACGAGCGCCACCTCGAGAGGGCCACCTGGGGATGGGAGCACCTGTACCCAAAGGGCAAAGCCGACCGCTTCTCTGTGGTGTTCTACGCCGTGAAAGAAGAGCGGTAGCCCTCGCTAGCGACCGCGTAATCTGCTACGAGTAGCGCCCCAGACCGACCGGTCTGGGGCGCTTTTCACGTTATACTCAGCCTATAGGCTACCGGCATTTTACGCTATAGTATGACCGTCTCTCTTAGTACCCCAGACGAAGCATGGTGAGAATGTCGCACTCCTCTGACGACCGGCCCCAGCTCAAATTCACGCCCGAGTTCTATAACGGCCATCCGCGGTCCAAACAGATCAGGGCCATTTGCCTGGAGGCCCTGGAGGTTGCGCAGCACGTTCTGGACCACCGTGATACCAGCGAGCTTGGCCGTCTCCTAGACTGCAATCGTCAGCTGACGCAGCTGAAAGTTATCCCCTTGATGCACACCATTGAGGATGGCGACCCTGAAACTGACATCAAGAAGCTGCAGCTCGCCTGCGATCCGGTGCTGGCTGCAGAGTATGTTGCAGGACAGATCCAGTTTTTGCTGCAAGAGTCCCAAGCGCTCGTGGATCCGCCGCACCCGTCGCTCTTTTTGGAACACAGCGAGTCCCTGGGGCCTGGAGGGCCGCTCTTCATGGAAGCTAGCACGGCCAATCCCAAGGTGACAGACTTTCATGTGACCAGAACCATAATCAACCTGATGCGCCTGTATCTGGCGGACGAGTCGAGCTAGACTGTAGCATCACGCCCGGGCAGGCTTTCCTTCTTGGAAGGCCTGCTTCCCCTTCATTATCTTTCTTTTAATAGGATTTATTGTATAGTAGAGAAATCGTCCACATGGGCGATGTTTTTGCATCTTACTGCCGTACCTTGTCATCCGTTCAAGGGAGAAGCATGGATTCTGCGTTGGATTACGCGAGGATTCATCAGGCCACTCAGGCCATTTACGAGGTAATGTTGACGCTCCACCCAGAGACTGCCAATCAACCAAGCCTGAAGGGCCTTGATCCGACCAACCGTTTCAGGTTCCAGGAAGCCCAGGACGGCCTTAGTCCTGAAGTCAGGGCCGTGACGGAGGGCGCAGTGTATGAGGCCATCTTCATCGCTGTCTCGCTCGCCCAGAACGGGCTCCAGAAGCAGGGCCCATCGAATGATATTCTGGCCGAGACGGCTCACAACGAGCTGCTTGGCCACCTAGCTGCGACGTGCCAGATTATCATGCACTTCCGCAATGACGACCTCATTGCCGTGGTGCATGGTACTGGCGCTGAGCTCTTGGGCTCGGTCTTGCGTCAGCTCGACCGTATCTTGGCGGCGTATTTCTCCCCACCCAGGCCTGCCAGTCCCGTGCAAGTTTCACGATTTGACACATTCAGACCGTGGCGGTGGCTGCTCGGCCTCGCTCCACGTCCGCACCGCGAGAAAGGATCTGCCAGATGATACCACTTCCCCCGCTCAAAGAGTTGCCCCAAGAGGACACCGTGTATGGCGCCCACGCCGTGAGTGAGCTCTTCTCGAGCCCTGTAGGCACTGATGGCCGACTGGAGTTTTACTTCCTGGCCGTCATTCCCCAACTGGGCGACCGGTTGTGGCCGGTGGTGGTCGCCAGCGGTAATGATGTGCCGCTGTCGAAAATAAGCGACTATTACGAAGTCCGGTTCGTGCGCGCGGCCTACTTCCGGCATGCCGATCCGCCACCCGCCGGCCAGCTCTACCACGATGCGCGCTTCTACGTGGCGCCCTCCGAAATCGAAATGCGCTAGCCGAGAGGAGCGAGTCATGGCGGTATCAGCTACCAAGTTTTATGTCCCGCTCCCCAATGCCGACGGCCAGCTTTCCTATGGTCCGGCCGCGGTAATTGAGGCAGTAACCGAAGATGTCAGCGCCACGAGCGCTTATCTGCGCGTGGTGGCTCCAGCCGACTACGCCGCCAGGTGGCCTCGCATCATGGCCCGACGGGGCGAAGACTTCACGGAGTGCGAAGGACCCGCTCGCCTGCTTGAAGTCGACGAGTATCAGTTACTCCTAGCAGAAAAGGATGTGTAAGTGCCTACCGTCATTGTGTATGGCATTCCGGCTAGCCTGCGAGGTGACGCCAAACTGCGCGAACTGGTCTGGAAAGATCTGCCTGTAGCTGCGGCATCGGTGGCCGAGATGGATATCGACCCGCAAAAGGTCGTGGTGTTTGCGCCGGACAGCCTGGAGAGCAACACCGATGGCACCGAGATCGTCGTGTTCGTCGAAGGCCTGTTTGTTCGCCCCCAGCGCACTCCCGAGGTGTTGCAGCGCTTTGCTGATGCGATCTGTGACTGCGTAGCGAACTTCGCCACGCAGGCTCTGCCCAGCTGCCGCAAGGTGGAGATCATTCCTCGGTCCCAGCAGTCCAGCGATGGTTTCGCCTACTGGAAAAAGCCGACCGAACTGAGCATCATTCGCGAACAGCCGCTGCTGGCCCGCTGTCAGATCGATCCCGCCGTGGACAAGGTGCGGACTGAGCTCATTCGCGCCATCCGGAGGAACGACCAGTCGGGCCTTGACGAAGCTTGGCTGCGTTTTCGCAAGCTTGCCGAGGCGTACATCGACGGCCAGCTGTCGGACGAAAACGACGCCCACAGCCGAGCTCAGATCCAGCTCATTCTCATAGGTGCCGCCGTCTGGCACGAGGCCGGCCGGCGCGAATCATGCCTGGAAGACCTCCGAGACGCCTACGACTACGCCAACAACATGGGCTTCCTGGATCTCGTCAAGTTGATCGACGCAACAACCCTGAGTATCGAGGCCGCCAGCCAGGTTTAACCGCAATATCTGTTCTACCGTCCCATCCGGCAATGCGCTGGATGGGACTTTCCTTTTTTATTTAAATATGTTATAGTAAAAAATCATCGTCTTGCGGTGATCGTTCTGCGTTACGAACACGCCGCACCCACAACAACTCCTACTGAGAGGCAGCATGGAGCTGACGATTGGACTGTTTGGCACCTGTGGTAGTAGCCGCTGGCGCGACCCGTTCGTGCAGCACTACACCGCAGCCGGCATCCCATTCTTCAACCCTCAGGTTGACGAGTGGGACGAGACAATGGCCCTAGAGGAAGCTCGCCATCTGGCCGAGGACTGCATCGTGCTGTTCCCGGTTACAAGCGAAACGTACTCGCTGGGGTCGTTGACTGAGTGTGGCTTCTCTATCCTCCAAGCCATTGAACTCGACGACCGACGTGACTTCGTGGTCATGGTTGAACACTCATTGGAGCCAAGCCTGACCGACCCCAGCCTCCGTAAAGAGTCGCTCAAGTCGCGAGCTCTCGTGTGGCAGCATCTGCGCAAACTTCGGCTCCCCAACGTGTACCTTGTGGACACATTGGTGGAAATGCTCGAAGCCAGCCTGGTTTTGTTTGAGGCTGCCCGACTGCGCCACCCACTTGAGCGGTTTAACCCCCACAAACGGTAGCAACTCAACCTCGTCTGAAAGGACAACCATGAGGATTGCCATCACGGTCGAACTACCCCGGCGCATGCGAGGCTCCGAGATCATCAAAGCCGTCAAGGCTGCCGCCAAGGCCGGCGCCGACGGTGGCCGGCTCTACCTGGATCCGCCTCGCGAGGGGCTCAAGCGCTACCAGGTTGGTCGCGCCGCAGACCACAGTCACCAGCACGTTTTGGTGGCCGCGGCCGCGGTTGACCCCGAGCTGGAAGTCGACGGCCCCTACGAGCGCGTGGTGCTCAAAAACCACTGCTGGGGAGACCTTTCGGTGCTCTTCTGCGACTACACCGATGAGGACGTCCAGAAGTCGGTGCAGGACTTCCACGATGCGTTCATCCAGCAACTGCCCACTCCCTAGGAGCAATCATGTCCGACGAAAAACCCTGGATCGACGAGTACGAGCCGCACGAATGGACCGTCTACCAGCTGACATCCGACGACGAAAAGCCGGAGCTGACGGACGCCATGAGTGAGTTCGTGCTCTATGCCGCCGAAAGCGAAGGAGCCGCCCGGGCCCACCGGCGCAGCGTTGAGGACGGCATCGAGTACCCAAACTTCTTCTTCTGGGACTTCGAGCAGCTCATCGCCGCCGACCGCGACCGCGTCTACGGCCTCAGCCGGCTCGGTCGACTCACCACCGAATGGAACGGCCACCCGCCCAACTCCCTGGTGATGGTCACCTACGAGGGCATCGAGGATGAACCGCGCAAGACCACCTACCTGGTGGCCGCGTAAACATCCCGGCCCTTCGTGGCCCCGGACACACTGTGTCCGGGGCCACTTTCTTTTGCCTTTATAAAACGAAAAAGACCCACGGAAATGACCGTAAGTCTCTTCCGTGGGTCGAATGCCCGTGAGCAAGCCTAGAGCAGCAAGAACGCCTCGAGCGTCATGGCGAAATCGTCTTCCACCACGCGGGGGTTCTTGAGTCGTGCTTCGCAGCGCTTGATCTCATCCCGAAGGGATTTACCGTCCACGCGGGGGTCGGTCAGGAGCTCCTTGCCCTTCCATGTCACCCTCACCCGCACCAGCAGCTGAATGTCGTGGGGCAGCTTGGGCAGCTGCGACGAACGACCGTGCTGGGTGGCGCAGTTGAGCTCGTACATGGCATGGGAGATCGTGATGATTCCCACCGGCACAACTTCGCCATCAACCTTGGCCCGGCCATAGGCTACCGGGCAGGTCGCTACGCGGCCCTTGTTACTCTTGACCTCGATCTCTTCGGGAGCGAGTTCGATTAGTCCTTCGCCTGCCAGCTCCAGAACGGTCGGCTCATCATCGTCCAGCCCGAGATACCTGCCGAGGACTTCGGCATGGCTTTTGCAGCCCCTGATTCGATCTCGGTAGCACTCACGAATCTGGTCCGGCGTGGGCAGTTCGTACTCACCACCCGACCTCACCACGTACACCGTCAGCTTCTTGAGCAGTCTCTCGTTGTAGGCCAGGTCGCGATGCGGCAGCCTCCCTTCTATCAAGTCATCAAGCAACAGCTCAGTTGCGTCGAGAGCTTTGACCCGGTCAATCTCCTTCTCGACCTCGCGGATCGAGCGGACAATCACACCACGGTCTTTGCATCGCCACCAGTGGCCCTCAGACCCGAACGACACATCGGATCGAGCCTTAAGCAGCAGCCTGTCCAGCGTCCCAACCGGCTTACGCTCGGCCAGAAGCCGGTTGCGCGTGGCCTCCAGCCCATCGAGCTGAGTGTTCCACTGGCGTCGCTCGACATTGCGCCGGGCCTCAGCCTGCAGCTGACGAACCCGAGTGCGTAAGAACGGCAACGAATGGCCTCGCCCAAGGACGTCACCCTTGGCGTCCACCGCTATGAGCTCTTCCAGGTACGCTTTTGCCGGCAGCTTGATGTAGTCGCCAGTGATGTGGAACAAGCCATCGAGCGGAATTCGAACCGTGACCCGCAGGTAGTTACTCCAGTGGCCAAGCTCGTAAGTCAGCCAGCACCACACACCATCAACTTCGAAGGCGTGCGGCTCGGGGATCTCAATCGGCTCAGGTTCGGGTCGCGATCTCCAGCTACGTTTGTAGCCGTAGAACTCCTCGCCGAAATCGTCCCAGTACTCCTTATCGGAGCCGCGATCGTAAGTGTTACTGTCGCCGAAGCCGAAACCAAAGTCTCCGCAAACCCGGAGCCACTCGTCCAGCTGTTTGCGTAGCTCCGGATGTGACAACTGCTCGTAGGCTGTACTCAGCTCCTGGAAGACTTTCAGCGCTTCGGCCTGGTCCTCTGCCGATACGTCCGGCCCGAGAGCATCGGGATGCATCTCCTTGGCCTGCTTGCGATACGTACGTTTGATCTCCTCTGCGGACGCGTCTCTCGAAACGCCCAGGACCACATAGTGGTCCCTTTTGACAAGGGAATTCGCCATCACGACTCACTCTCATGTGTAGGTACCCGAATATTTCACCAAAAGCTTCGAATTGAAATATTATGCCTACAATAGCTTAAATTGTCAATAATTAGCCTTGCAGTACGGCCATTCAATAATTGCTTATGCTGAATAATTATGTTATTATATAGCATCGCTCACTGCGAGCGAGCAAATACATCACGACTGATGCCGCACCTAGACTTTGGAGGTCCGCATGACCACGGTTTTGCTAGTACTGGCCCTGTTCGCAGCCGTCGGACTCAGTGGCGCCATGGTGCACCAGCACCTGACGACCCGGCAGCTCCAGCGCGATCTCGGCGAGTTCCGCCAGACCCACCCCTGGCTGCGAGGCTGGGACGCCGCCCACGGTAATTACAACTACGTGTCCGTCGACGGCGGGCAGCACTGGGCTGAGGCCGTCCGGGAAGAGAACGGCTGGCGCATCGTCGGCCCCGCGGACATGACGCACGTGCGACAGATCCAGGGGCTCCAGAGGCTCAGCGACCACGTGCAGGAGCACGGCCCAATCGACCCCACCACCTCGGAGAGTGCCGCGCTCTTCAACGGCGCCGGCTTCACCATCGAGCGCAAGGAAGGCTGACCCGCATGAGACGCACGTTCTTCGTCCTCCTGACGGTCGGCCTGCTCTTCGGCGCCGGCCACAGCTTCTACTACTTCAGCATCAAGCCGGAGTGGCCGGAGCGCTACAGTCTGTGGCTCATGGGCGGGTTGCCGCTCGGGCTACTGATTCTGGCGGTCGTTACCGGCTGCGTGGCCGCAAGCGACAACATCTACCGGGTGAAGTCCGGCAAGGTGGTTGACCACAGCTTCACGCCAGCCCACACCACCCAGCCCGTATACATCCCAGGCACGCCCGGTAACGGCACCACGCCCGGCACGCCCAGCACCTACATCCCGGGTCACCACGAGCCGGATGACTGGGCCCTCTGTCTCGAGAACGCCAAGGGGCGCCGCGGCTGGCTGCACTTCAGCGGCAACGTACTCAAGCGCTACCCCATCGGCTCGCACTACCCGCGGGACTAGCCCCAACCCATGCGGCCCGGACGCACATCGCGTCCGGGCCGTTTCCTTTCCTGATACAATATCAACCATGATTCGCTCCCTTCGCCACTTTTACCGCAATGCCCGTTCCGGCGAGCTGCTCGAACTTTTCCTCGTTTCGGCCGTGTCGAGCCTTCTCATTACTCGGTTTGTGTTACATCTTGCCCATTATCCGTCACTCGGCGGGCGCGGGCTCCACATTGCCCACATGCTCTGGGGCGGGCTCCTCATGGCGACAGCCATCATTATGCTGCTAGCTTTTATGGGCTTTCGGGTACAACGGCGTGCCAGTGTTATTGCCGGCCTGGGCTTCGGCTTATTCATTGATGAGCTGGGCAAATTTATTACTCAAGACAATAATTATTTCTTTCAGCCCACGATTGGCATCATTTACCTTGTCTTTGTATCGTTATTTATTATTAGCCGTTCACTGAGCCAAAATCGCCATCTATCACCACACGAGAACCTCCTTAACGCAGTAGCTATGACCGAAGAAGTTGTTATTGATGACCTGGATGAGGTCGAGCGCAAGCAGGCGCTAGACTACCTGAAGCGGGCCAACCAAAACCACCCGCTCGTCCCGGCACTGACCCAGGTGCTATCACAGGTCTCTGCGCTACCCGCCAGCCACACTCCCTGGCGACGGTGGGCCAGGAGCACTCAGCAGCTTTACGAGCGTATTATCGCCCACCCACGTGGAGCCATCATCTTTACGAGCGCCTTCGTGTTAAACGCCATCGCATACGTCGTTGTAGTAGTGGTCTTGCTCTACATGGAGCTCCATGGCGCTATTAACGGCGAGTCGATTATGGAACTCGTTAGTGCCATGATCTCACCGGCGCTCGTATTTATCGGCTTAGTCCGAGGTCGCAACGACCGACTGGTTCGCTACCGCTGGTTCTCCATAGCGCTGCTCATTAACATGTTTGTGACGCAATTCTTTAGCTTTTACCACGACCAGTTTAGTGCCCTACCCGGCTTTATCACCAACCTGCTGTTTTACATTGGCGTCCGTAGCCTCATTAAGCACGAGGAGCGTATGCGGTTGAGCAAGCACGATTAGCTGACTATATTGTGCTTATGCTTATAAAAACCTATACTCAAACCATGAAAAACTACAGTCGCTGGTCGTTTATCTTGGGTATTTACGCGGGCCTACTTGTTATTCCCGTTGCTATTAGCTTGGGTTTTAGCAGTAATGCCTTCAACTTTACGCTCATACTAGCCGCAGTTGGTGGCCTTACCCTGCCGGTCACCTCTATCATTGGCATGTTACTGGGTGCCTTGGGCTGGCGCCGCCCCGGCGAGAAGCATTGGCAGGCGATAGCAGGCGTGATTCTCAACTCGACGTATTGGTGGCTACCGGTCATCTTCGTTATGATTCCGATGATCCGCTCGTTCTTTGTGCGCTAGACGAAGGACTTCGTAGATGCTAGAGTGATGTATCCTCAAGTTTAGCTTGAGACCTTAACATAGGTCACAAAGTGAGATGTGAGCTTGCCTCCGACCGGCTCACATCTCACTTTGTGCGTTCATACTGGGACGTACACCGCACCGTCGGGGCGTACTCGCCGAGTGAGTCACTGGAAGGTTCTACCATGAGTAGTCACAAGATCACCCGGAAATACCGGCTCGATGTGGGCGTGAGTCTACTGAACGAGCACGGCGACATCGACGAGAAGGCCCACGCCAAGCGCGTCCAGCCCATCGTCGCCAGGCTCAAGGAGCTTGACGGCATCGACAGCGCCTACGTGGAGCAGTGGCACCTCAAGGTGAACTACTGGAACCACGTGACCACGGCCGCGGCAGTTGATGAGCATGTTGACTTCGTCCACGCCTGGTCGCTCGACGAAGTCACCGGCATCTACCCGCTGCGCGGCGACAGGACGCCGACCGTATCGCTGGACGAGGACTTCGCTCAGAACTGGTACGAGTGCGTCCGCTGCACGTTCAGTACGCATCTCACGGCTTTTGTGCCCACGGGCCTGTCGTTTGACCGGCAAGAGTTCGTCCATCGCACCCAGGGCTTGGCGAGGAATCTGGCCAACATCGATGGCGTGGTCGACCTCGACCTGGGGCTTGAGTACGCCGTCATGAAGTACGACACTCGGAAGAACAACCAAGAAGACGTCCGGGGCCACATGGAGCGAGCCCTCAGGGGCGCACCCCAGTCCAGCCTGCAGATCTTCCCTTTCCTGGCCGGCAGCGGCAAGAAGCTTGACCTGGACTTCACCTTCTACGCCGCCTGACGTTCCCCAGCCCGCCCGGGGCGAGGAGCAGGTTTTACGCCTGCTCCTCGCCCCTTTTGTTGTTTTATACATTATTTATGTTATCGTATGTAAATCATCTTTGCGGTGATCGATTTCCGTCACGATACGACGCCGCACCTAGACTTTGCAGGAGGAGAGCCTCGCGTGGACTCAGCTCAGTCCCCTCACGAAGATCAGCAGCCTACCCTGGAGGAACTGACACGTCAACGATCCGGCTCTGCGCTCGCCCAAATCGACAGTATGCAACACCTCGGCACCTCAACCAACGAAGGAGATCAGCCATGAACGGCAAGAAAGCCCTCTTGATCCTCGTGGCCATCGGCGGCCTGCTGCTGGCCGGCTGCGCCGCCGGCCCCAACACCGTCGCCAACTCCGGCCCCGCCGTGGCCGGCTTCTGGAGCGGTCTGTGGCATGGGATGATCTGCGTGATCACGCTCATCATCTCGATCTTCCGCGGAGACGTGAGCATCTACGAGATCCACAACACCGGCTTCGGCTACAACATCGGCTTCCTCATCGGTGCCAGTGTGGTCCTGGGTGGTGGCGGGGCAACCGCTGCCAAGCGGCGGCGCTAACCAGGCTGCCCGGTCCCGGTTCGACATGATGTCGAACCGGGACTTTTGCTTGGTTACTGGGCTGATCTGTGTTGAACACTAAAATTATTCAATAAGCTACTTTAGCTTTACTACAGGGAAATTACCGGTACTCAGGATTTGGAAAATCGAACCGAGCGCCCGCGTCCCATTGGCTGCGTTGATTGCCATAGGCCGGAATTCCACCAGCATTCTTGATCATTTGTGCCATATGCATGAGGTTCCAAGCCATAAATGTAGTATTACGGTTGGTAAAGTCGTTTTCGGGACCCCCTGAGCCTTCATCCAGATACGACGGCCCCGGCCCCGCGGGGCCCACCCAGCCAGCGTCAGCCTGAGGCGGAAGCACGCAGCCAAGGTGCTGAAGGCTGTAGAGCACATTCATGGAGCAGTGCTTGGCGCCGTCCTCGTTGCCGGTAATAAGGCAGCCGCCCACCTTGCCATAGTAGGCGTACTGGCCTTTGTCATTAAGCTCAGCCGAATTCCCGTACAGTCGCTCAATCGTGCGCTTCATAACCGAGCTATTGTCACCCAGCCAAACCGGACCCGTCAGCACCAGGATATCGGCCGCCTGGACTTTTTTATAAATCTCTGGCCATTCATCGGTTTTCCAGCCATGCTCGCGCATGTCGGGATACACCCCTGTGGCGATGTCGTGATCGACCATGCGCAAAACCTCCACATCGACGCCATGCTTCTCCATCACCGCCTGGCTTATGTGAATGAGCCCCTCAGTATTACTAACTTCAGGTGAGCGCTTGAGGGTGCAATTAAGAAATAATGCCTTAAGGTCGCTAAAATCCCATTTCTCAGCCATGTGTACGCTCCGTTTGTTACTTCTGCTATGATAAACCCAATGAAGGAGCGCGTCATGAATGAAGACATGCTAGTGGTTACGACAAACGATATATCTGGCTACGAAATTGTGGAGGTATACGGCGAGGTGTTTGGCGTGCTGGTGCGCAGCCGTAACCTGATCAGCAACTTTGGCGCTAGCTTGAAATCTATCATTGGCGGCGAGATTGGCGGCTACAGCAAGCTGCTCAGTGATAGTCGCCTGGAGGCGGTTAGCCGCATGAAGGCTGCTGCATCCGAGCGTGGCGCCAACGCCATCCTAGCCATGCGCTTTGACACCGGGGATATCGGTGGAACCATGAACGAAGTGGCGGCGTATGGCACGGCGGTTAAAATTCAGCCAAAAAAATGACCAAGCCACCCAAGAAATATGAGACAAGCATTCGAGAGCCACGCTGGCAGCAGGTCTTGAGTGTGCTTATTGTGGCGGGGTTTGTGGGGCTATGGCTACTCCTGATGTTCATGAGCCATTCATAACCCTTTGGGGCGGCGGTGCGGCTTACACAAGGTAAAATTGGCTATGCAGCCAGGTTATAGCTCACTGTGGGTAGCTTTTTCAGAACTTTATACAGAAATATAATGACAAAACCGTCAAGTAGCATTGACAATAAGGCCTAACAGATATACGATACTGGGCAGACTTCGAGCCGAACGCTTGACCACTGACCCGAAGCCAGCTTTCTTTCCACCTCTACTACCCGCTTCAAGCTCAGCCGACATCTAAGGAGTTTCCGTGTTCGCCCACCACCTGCTCCCCACGTCACTGCGCCCCACCCCGACCGCCAGCAAGCCGCTCGCGGCCGTCGGGGCTGGTTCAGTCTTCTCGGTGGTGCTGTTCCTGGCGGCCCTCGTGCTCTCCGGAGCCATCGCCGCCATCGAGCACGCCCCGCGTGTCACCGCAACCAACCTGATCGTGGCCAGCGCCTCCTGGGGCTTCATGATCGGCGCCATCGTCGGCGCGGTCCTGGCCATGACCTACCCCCTCACCAACACGGTCGACGCCGCCATCCCGGCCCGCGCAAGCTCGTAGCACATGGAACCACCGCCCGGTTGCCTCTCCTTTGTGAGAGGAGACCGGGCGGTTTCCTGTTGATTAAAGGCGAAAACCTGGTGCGGGACGCAGAACACGGGGCTCATCGCCCAGTAGGCTCACGAGCGCCGAGGGAGCCCCCTGAAGCTGACCCTCGTCGAGATAGTAATCAACCCGCCTACCAAAGTACTGGCGCGCCTCAGCCACCGTCAGAGCAGGCTCAGACCCTTGCGGGTTAGCGCTGGGTGCCACCAACGGCCCGGTCTGCCGCAGTAGCCCGCGCAACTGCGGCTTAGCCGGCAGTCGGAAGCTCATCCCGCCGGAGCCTCGATGGAGATAAGCCAGCGCTGGGTCGATACACGGCAGAATCACCGTCACCGGGCCCGGCCAAGCTCGCTCCAGTAACACCCGGGCTGCCTCATTGGGATCTATCCCAAACCGCTTCAGCTCAGTTACATCACTTATAAGCGTAATGAGTGGCTTGTGCGCGTCCCGTTCCCGTAGCCGGTAGATTCGCTCCACTGTTGCGGGGTTTAGTGCCGAACCAAGCACCCCATACAACGTGTCCGTAGGGATAACGGCAATGCCGCCCGACAGAATGGTGTGGGCGGCATGTTGCCAGGACTCAGGAGGCATCGTCAAACTTAGGCCTTAATGTAGGTGTTGACCTTAGCCTTGTTGATTTGATCGTCCATGTAGGTATTAAAATCAATCGTCTCGATGAGAATGTGCTGTATATGAGCCGTGTCACCAGTCTTGTCGACTACTTTCACAATCTCATAGCCATATTGCGACTTGAAGACATCCGACACCTGACCAGCCTGAAGAGCATCAATGGCCTTCTGCTCTTCATCCGACACCTGGCCCTTGCTCACATTGCCAAGGTCACCACCAGTGGAGGCGTCCGAGGCCTGCGAGTACTGCTTGGCAAGCTCAGTAAAGTCGCCACCGCCCTTAATCTTGTTGAGCACATCCTGGGCCTTGGTCTTGGCCTGCTTATCCAGCGCCGGATCAGAGGAAACTTTATCCTGGAGCTTCTGCGCAAGCAGCTGCTTACGAACCACGCCCTTGAGATCACTCAAATTCCAACCGTAAATCTGGTTGAGGGTCTTGAGCAGTGTGTCCTTGCCACCGTAACGCTTATAGAGGTCATCCAGTAGTTTATCAACGTCTTTGCTGTTGACGGCAACTTTTTTCTGACTCGCCAGCTGAGCAATGACCGCATCACTCTTGAGCTTGGCTAAAGCGTGTTGCTTGATCTGCGCCACCAATTTCTTGCCGTCAGCTGAGTTGTAGTCTACGGCTGGCTGGTTGTTGAGCTTAGCGTTGTTTTGGTAGGCGCGCTTGTTGGCATCTACCTCAAACAAGTAGCTATGGTAGCTTACAAACTGACCGTTTACCCTCTCCACAGGATACGGAATGACGCCGCTCACCGCCTTTACCACCTGGTTTTCGCTCTTGTAGGCGTAAACCAGTACGCCGAAGACAATCACAATCAGCACCAGCAGAATAACCAGCGCAGCACCGATCTTGATAGCCAAGCTCTTGTAGTCCCGAGGCTTTGCTGGATCGGTCTTGGTCTCAGGCAGCACAGCAGCCTCAGGGCGAGCCAACTCGGCTACGGTAGCTGTGGGCTTGGCCGTAGGGACCGTAGCAGAACTTGGACCCGCAGCAGTCTTAAAGACTGGCTTGTCAGGCATTTTAGCTGCGGGCTTCTTGACGGTCGGTTTTTTGGACTTGGAATCAGCCGACTCCACTGGTTTCGACAAGTCTGCAGCATCGTTCTTGGGCTGGGTCGAATCCAGCTCGGATTTCTTCTTCGGCAAAACAAAAAACTCCTATTATAAACGCGGGACACACCCTTTAGCGCCATGCTACATGAGTCGAGACTAATTGTCGAACGGTGTGCCCTGGGCGCCGCCCACATTCTGCACGGCTTCTAGGATGTGGCGATGAATCTCGACAGGCCTATGAATGATGGGCATGCGGAACTCACCAATCACCGTCTTGGCGGTAATATCACCGAAACCAAAAATAGCCGCCTGGAAGCCATTTATGTGATAGTTGATGTTATAAATTTTATCCAGCTGCCATTCTTCAACCGAGCGATTAAAGAAGCCTTTTTGCTTGATGGAGACAATGCGGCGATCGGTCACGATGTAGATGGTATAGTACCACCCCACCCAACGGTAAAACCAGGCAAACAGCACCACCACCGGAAGTATGAGCGCCAGCTTGGTGAAAAAGTCAGACAGCACTTGGCTGGCGTACACCTGAGGAAAATCAAGCGGGAGCACGCCGAGGGTAATGATAAGCAAGCCCAGAATAAGTGCCTTCCGCATCACCAGTGGGTGCTGGCGAAATACCAGCTTAACCACTTCGCCATCAAGCTGGCCCGGAAACTGATGACTGCTGACTTTAGCTTTAGTGCTCATGCTTTGATTGTACCATCAGCCCACAAAAAGGGCCCTTGTGCGCAGAAGCACACAAGGGCCCAGGCTAGCTAGGCAGCAATTTGCAACTCTCTCCCGCACACCGCGGTCATCGCCGCCCGGGCAGCCTCACAGTCCACGTGCGTGGTCCAGAAACGGTGCGGGAACCAATGACGCGGCTGCGAGCGGCCGAGTTGGCCGAAGCCGCCCAGCTGGCCAAAGCCGTGAAGCTCTTCACACATCAACCATCTCAACTGATACGCCTCCGGCGCGTAGAACTCCACCGACCTCACCTCGACCGCGAGGTAGTCCCTGGGTGCATCCAAGTCATCGTGGAGCGCCACCAGCTCCAGACCGAGCTTCCTGAACAAGGCCGCGGTGAGTTCATCCTTGACCGGCTTGGCTTCGTCAATCTTGAAGCAGAGGGGTCGGTAGATGCCGCCTTGCTCGAGCACCATCAGTACATGGGGCGTTGAGTAGGGTTCGGATCGGTAGTTCTGACCTTCCAGCACAATTACCGGAAGACACTGCACCAACCTGGTCATAACGGCTCCATTCGCCAAGGGGTACCGCAGGAAGGAACACGAGAAATTCGTGCTGAGATTGTACCTAAGATGCCTCACTTTAGCAATGGATACGCTTTAACGCTTGACGCGGGGATAAAATTATACAAAAGTATAACAGCTGAAAGAGTTTCACTAAGCGCACATTCAAGACAGAAACGGAGTGGTAGTCGTGGTCTCCACGATCCAACGGCCCGAGCAGTACGAAGAGCTGCGGGCGACCATCACCTGGAACATGCGGCACCTGCTGCTGAGTGATGAACCGCTCGCCCGAGAGCTGCTGGCACAGCTGCCGAGCGCTCGGGCCGCGCAAGACCTCCAGCAGCTCCTGCGGTGGTACAGCTGGACGCCGGAAAGCGGACAGCGTGAACCGCAGGCGCCGGCCAACCCGGGTTGCGTTGCCCTGTTCGAGAAAGCCTGGACTGAGCTGGACGAGGGCTGGGCCAAACTGGACGACGAGCTGACCAAGAAGACGCCGGAGAACAAGCGAACCATCTTCAGGCAGCTGTTTGGCGTCGAGCAGGGCTAGCAGATCCCCAGGCATTACTCCTGATGCTCCACCGCTCCCGGGGCGGCCACTTGGCCGCCCCGGGAGTTCTCTGTTTTGCTATAATGCCAAGCACGCGCCCCGGTAGCTCAATGGATAGAGCTGCTCCGTCCTAAGGAGAAGGTTGGGGGTTCGACTCCCTCCCGGGGCGCCAAGGATTTATTTTTTATCAGAGTCGAACGTCGCTGGTTCGACTACTCGCTTCTATTTAACGCTTTTCCATCTTCTCAAACGTCATGATGCGATAGTCTTTATCGCGAATGCCTGCGGCCTCATATATCTGCGTGGTCGAGAAGATCTTTTTGTCGGCTGGATCGAGCCCCAGCTTCTTGGCCGCCTCATCCACGGCCTCCCAGCTCTCGCCCTCAACTTCCAAGTACGGCTCGAGCTGCGGCCAGTAATCGACATCGAGCTCCACGCCATCAAGCAAGTACCGCACGCGGCGATTCTCCTGGTAGTACTTATCAATGAGGCCGATACTCCGCAGCATGGTGCAGACCGTTTCGAAGTCGCTCACCACGACTTCTTCTTCGATCATGCCTTTATCATTGCCGCTATTGTCACCCGTCTCGGCGTAGCCAATGCGCTGCTTGTAGCTAAAGGTGACTTTGTCACCCTCATCGCGCACTCGCACCCAAGCACCTTGCTTGTCGAGGCGCAGATCAGCATAGTCAAACACGGCGCGGCGGTACATGCGGTCAAATATCTTTTTGCCGCCCAGGGCCAAGATCTTGGTTTCGAGTTCGGCCGGGTCAATACCCAGGTATTTAACCTCGTACTCTTCCCTCGCCATAGCTATTTCTTGTCTTTGGGATACCAGTTCTTGGTGTAGGCGATCTCGGTAATCATGGTGTCGTAGCTTAAGACTTCCTCGGGCTTGAACCAAATGTCGATCTCGCGAGCCGCATTTTGATCGCTATCGCTGGCATGAATAATGTTCTTGATGGCCCAGCCGCCCATGTCTGATACCTGGTAGGACTCCATGGTGTAGTCAAAGCCGATGGTACCAATCTCCGCGCCCAGGGGGCTCGTGGCGCCGCGCATTTTGCGGACAATCTCAATGACGTGCGCGCCTTCGAGCACCATGGCTACCACGGGGCCGGCGGTTAGTGACTCCATGAGGCGCTCGCGGACCTTGCGCGCCAGGTCACGCGGTTCCAAAGGCGGCGTAACGCCCTTCTCCACGTAGCTGTTGTAGGTCTTGGTACCGGTGTCCAGCAGCCACTCGTCGGAATCGGTGTAGTGCTTGGCGGTCATCTCCTCGGTTGGCCAGATCATCTTGAGCGCGATCATCTTGAGGCCTTTACGCTCAAACCGCGTAATGAGCTCCCCCACGAGGTGGCGCGCCACGGCGTCGGGCTTAATGAGAACGAGACTGCGTTCGTGGCGCAGTTTATCGAGGGCTTCTTTGTTGGGCTGCATAGGTTATACGGGTTCCTTCTTAGTAACTAAATCCTTAAAATGACGCGCGGCTTCGTCCGGCTCAGGTGCAATAATAGCAAATCGGAGCTTCTCCGGCGCCAGCAAATCATGGGCTACGCGCCCTACATCGGCCACGGTGACGGCCTCGATCTCGGCAATCGTCTCGTCGATAGGCTTAACACGACCTAGCAGTAACAACTGTGTGCCGATGCGGTCGGCCACCGAGCTATTAGACTCCAAGCTCATCTCCAGGCCAGCTCGTAGCTGCTGCTGGGCTTTGCGCAGCTCGGCCACAGTTACGGGTTCGTGGCGCACGCGCTCTAGCTCATGCAGAACCGAGGTGATGGCCTGTGGGATTTTGTCGAGATTTACCCCCGCGTAGGCATGGAAGAAGCCGGTATCGATATAGTTATTAACCTCAGAAAAAATAGTATAAGCCAGGCCTTGGCGCTCGCGCACATTCAGGAATAATCGCGAGCTCATGCCTCGGCCCAAAATGGCCGCCAGCACCTTGGCCGCCCGATCATCGGGGTGACCATATGGATAGGCCCGCGTACCCACGATAAAGTGCGCCTGAGCAGTTGGCTTAGCTTCGGTTACCACCAGGCTGGCGGCCAGCTTGGGCCCAACGGGTTGCGCCTGCGGTGGCTCTAGCTCGGTGAGGCCGCCCAAGGCAGCTTCCATCTGCGCCACCACAGCCTCATGGTTAACCTGGCCGGCCACGGCCACCACCATGTTACCAGGACGATAATATTGCTGCTGATAGGCACGAATGTCGGCCGCTGGAATCTCATTAATAACCTTCTCAGTACCAATAATATCCTGGCCCAGGGGGTTATCGGGAAAAATAAGCTCCGGGATAAGCGTGCTCACAAACCTAGCCGGATCATCGCGCCAGACGTTCATTTCCTCGATAATAACCCCCCGCTCGCGGTCGACTTCCTCGGTCTCAATAAGCGGACTCTTGATCATATCGGCTAGAATATCCAGCGCCAGGGCGCCATGCTGAGACGGCACCTTGATGTAGTAGCTTGTTAAATCCTCGCTGGTGTAGGCGTTATTGTAACCACCTACCGCGTCCACAGCCTCGGCAATCTCCTGCGCCGATGGATACTTAACCGTACCTTTAAATAAGAGGTGTTCCAAAAAGTGCGATACGCCGCCATTCACCTTAAAGTCTTCGTAACGACTGCCCGTACCAACCACAATATTGGCAGTGAGACTCCTGGAATCGGCCAGATTGGCGGTCACGATGCGCAGCCCGTTCTTAAGTGTCGTTTGTTGTATTTTCATAATCTTCCTACTTGGCGTGCTGCTTATGATACCAGAATCCAAGGCCAACAAGGACCAAAACCACGATGGTGGCAATACCAAGACCACTCATAGCCTGAGTAATGCTGCCAAGATGATCGGACAACAGCATGCCCAGTGCCACGAGTACTACCGTCCAAACGGTAGTACTTGAAACGGCCAGGAGCAAAAATACTGGAAAGCGCAGCTTGCCCAAACCGGCTACGTACCCCATGTAGCCGTGCACAGCCGGCAAATACATCCCCACAAGCACCATGCGAAAGCCATTGCTGGCAAACGCCTTATGGAGCTTTCTGAGTTGTTTTTTATTGAGAAAGGCCAAGTGACCATACTTGTCGAGAAGATCCATGCCGCCATGCCGAGCCAGCAGGTAGGCAATGATAAATCCGAGCACCTGCGCGGCTACTGCCACCGAGCAAACCCACACAGCGTCCAAACCACCGGAGCGAATCAGGGCGCCAGTTAGGGGCAAGATCACCTCGGCAGCAATGGGAATACCCATGCAGTTAAGCAACAGCCCAACGGCCAGACCCCAATAACCATAGTTGTGTACTAGCTGGGCAGCGGCGTTGTGCTCCATGGCTAGTCCCGACCCCGACGCCACCACAGGTGGCGGAAATGCCAAGCCAAGAAAGCCAGCACCAGCGCAATGCCTGCCAGCGAGAATTTGCCCGCAATCTGGTCCATAAGTGCCATGTTCTTACCTACAAGTGTGCCCAGGTACATCAGAAAGCCCGTCCACACCGCCGATCCGATGGTAGTAAACAGCAGGAATGTGCCCAGCGGCATCTCGGCGATACCGGCAGGGTATGCGATCAGCCCGCGAATACCCGGTATGCAGCGACCAGCCATCGTGAGCCAGATACCCCATTTCTCGAAAGCTTGATGGGTGCGCTTGAGATCCCGGTGGCTGATGAGCACGTATTTGCCGTACTTTTCCAGGATTGGTTCGCCGCCATACCGCCCTATAAAGTAGCCAGCGGTGCCTCCCGCCACCTGGGCCAGCGTTCCTAGCAAGAAAATTCCCACCAAGGAAAACCGCCCGTCCAGCGCTAGAACCGTACCGAGCGGCACCAAGATTTCGCTGGGAATCGGAATGCCAAAGCTATCAACAAACAGCCCCAGGCTGAGGCCGCTATAGCCCGCTTGGGAGATAAGATCTGTTGCAATCTGCGTTAAGTTGAGCGCCATATTAAGATTGATTATACTGGCTCGGGCAGCAAGAGGCCAAGAACTTTAATGACTATCCACCTGGTGCTTAAGTGCCCGGCCGCGGAGGCTAGCCGGGTAAACGGTGAGGGCCCGCCCCACAGCCGCCTTGGCAGCGGGAATATTGCCCCGCGACAGTTCAATGTTTCCTACTACGGCCCATAAGTTTGCCACTGTCGGGCGCAGGGTTTGATCGTTGTTGCGGTTATCGAGCACGGCATCAGGGTATTGAGCCAGCATGGCGTGGGCTGTTTTGAGGGCGCCGTCGGTTTCACCCAGTTGCCGCTGCAGATCGGCCAGATCAAGCGCGTACTCAGGGTGATTGTATGGGTCAATCCGCAGCGCTTCGCGGAAGGCCTTGGTGGCCGCCGTGTATTGCTGCTGGTGCACCAGCACCCGCCCCTCCAGCTGGTGATGCTGGCCGTCCCAGGGGTCCTGGACTTCGGCCTGCTTGGCCCGATCAAGTGCTCGGTTTAGGTAGCCGCTTGGGTTGGGGCTAAAAGCTGCCAGTGTGTACAGGTCGATGCCCTCGGCGTTGATGGTGTCTGGGTTGTAAGCCACCGTGGCGTGAGCGCGGCCGTACTGATCGGCGGCCAGCTGGTAGTCACCGTCGGCTTGATTGGCTTTGGCGCGCTGGGCGAGTACATCACTCTGATAGAGTCCCACCACCGGCACAAGCACCAGTGTAGCTAACGCCGGTAATGTCCAGCGAACATGGGCGTGCCCTTCCCTGGCCTGCGCATACACCATTCCGCCCAGAATCGCAGCCAAGAGCACAATAGCTGGATATCGAGCATCAATATCGAGCCCAGCATGGAGCATAAGCCCAAGCAGACCGAGAGCCAGGGGCACGCCACCATCCGATAGCCGGATGAGGCCTCGCAGTAAGCCTAAAAGTAATGCAAACAGCCACCAAGCCAAGAGTGCCGCGCCCACAATGCCCAACTCGGCTAGCGTTTGAACATACATATTGTGCGCACTCGTGGAAGCGCTAACCACTCGCCCCTGGTATTGTGGGTGAACATCGCCATAGGTGCCGGCGCCAGTCCCGCCTAAGGGATGTGCAAACCACATATTGGCCGCGCTTACCAGGTACTGGAGGCGGTCAGAAGCACTCTTGGACTCACCGCTAGCGGCCTCCGCAAACCGCGATCCTGGCGCCGTAATGTTGGCTTTTGGATTAAGTATATGACGCAGTTGAGCACTGCCGTAACTCAGCATATAAGCGCCCAGAATAGTGAACACAAAAATTATCCAATAGCGTTTTGGGAGCTTCTGGACGAGCAAATATAGACCCGCCACAAAGACCAAAACGAGCGTAGCTGCCCGTGAGTCAGTCAGCAAAAATGATGTTCCAAACAACAGACCCAGGCCACACCACGCCCACCGCTGCCGTCCCTGAACTCGCAGGCCATGAAGGCTGAGGAGTATGGCTGGTATGAGATAGGCGGCGGCCGGATTAGCCCAGAAAAACGAGCCAGTAAACCGGTCGTAATCGCTCGTAAAATACAGCCACAATCCATAAAGCGAGAACAGACCGGCCGACGCTAGATAAGCCCAAACCAGCCGCTGCCGTCCTTGAGCCTCCCCCGCCACCACATAGCTAAGCCGGAATACCAACCCCGCGATCGCAAACAGCACGAGCCAAAGTACAGTGCTGTACCGGTTGGCCGTCCATAGCAGCGACAGCGCACCCCAGCCCACAAATGCCGCATAGGCCCACACGAGCGGACCGCTCCCCAACCGCCGCACAGCCGGCTGGCACCAGGCGAGCAGCGACCCCAACAGGACGGCCCCACAGGAAATAAGCAGCGCTTTAGGCTCTTGGCCACCACTCAGCCATGGCGCCGTCGCCAAAGCCACACAGATCACCAGCGTCCAGGCAATTACTGAACGTAAAGGTATCCCCTGATCTGGTGTCGCCTTGGTCATGATGGCATTATAGCAGTCATCGGCTATTGACTTTGGCAATATATAAATGTATAGTTATATCCGACTTTCCACGTAGCACCACCGACGAAATGAGGAGCCATGACCGGCACCAAGCGTTTCCCGCTGCTGGAGCAGCACGAAGAACTCTGCTTCTTCATGCCCGGTACGCCGCAGCTGACGATCAGGCCGGCCCGCGATGGCGAAGAGCCGCACATCGAGGTTCAGGGTCCGGCCGCGAAATTGGACCAGCTCCAGCCGGAGCAGACAGCGGCCAAATGGGCCGTGTTCCTGTGCTTCGCCAACTTCGGCAACGGCGCCGGCGAGCTCGCCTGGGGCACACAGCTCAAGCGGCGCATGAGAGACGGCAACGCGAACGTCCGCGGCGTGGTCACGGCCAGCGGCCCCGACAGCATCGCCATCGGTGCCTGCGGCAGCGTCAGCATCCAGCAGGACCACAGCGGCGACAGCCGTATCCGAGTGGCCGGCTACGACATCAACACCCTGGCCGACGAGCCGGTCGTGCTCAACGCCGCCGCCATGGACTCACCCTTCGCCATCACCGTGGTGATTGCACCTGGCCAGTTCGGGTTCAAGCGCAAGTGAGCGATCTTGGCTCGCTCGGCTCCTGCTCATTCCTGTAATACCACCCCCGGGACGAGTTCGTCCCGGGGGTGCTCGCTTTCTTAGGGAGAAACGATATAATTGCACAGGTTTCTTTGAGTACCCATCGACCGAAAGTTAAGGTATGACTGACACCAAGCACTTTGACCTGAAAGAGCAGTGCACAGAGCTCTACTTTTTCTTACCAGGAACACCGCAGCTTACGGTGAGGCCGCCACTCGAAGGCGAAGAGCCGCATGTGGAGGTTCAGGGACCCGTGGACAAGCTGGAGCAACTCTACCTAGAACAAGTAGAGACGTGGTCTACCTTCCTATACCTGCCTGAGTCCGTGGCCGACCCGGATGCCGGCGCACTCTCTTGGGGTAAGCGACTCCAGCAGCGCATTAGTAATGGCGAAAAGCCGCCGGCACACAGCACGACCACGACTCGTGAGCAACGGCAGCCATACATCACCGGCTACGACATCAAGACCTTGGCTGACGAGCCCATTATTTTGAACTCCGCGGCCACAGACTCGCCCTTTGTCATCACGGTCGTGATAAGGCCCACTCGTCTCGGTTTCAGGCGCCGCCTCAAAGCGCATAGCGATTGGGTTCAGCGCACAACATCACACCCGCAGGTGGCACGGCAAGAAGAAACCGACTGCGTGGCTAAGGGTGACGCGGCAGCCGCAGGAGACAACTAACGCCACAACGACAAGCCCCGTGAATGACGTGACTAACGAGCTTCGGCACCGTAGTCATCCCCGGTAGTGCCACAACAGAAAAGGCCCCGGCGAGCATTGCGCTCGCCGGGGCCACTATTTTGGTGCCTGGTACTAGCCGGTGTAGGCCAGCAGGACGTTGTTGGCCTGGGGCAGCACCGCTTCCATGGTCGGCTTGCCGCCAGTCAGCGGCAAGCTGTAGAGCGTCTGGACGCCAGTCGTGCCACCTCCGTCATTCTTCTGGCCGAGGAAGACGATCGACTGGTTGTTGCCAGACGGCCCCACGAGGACGTCCCAGATCTCCTGGTTGTTGTTGGTCAGTAGCTTGGTGATCTTGGCCGTGCTCCCGCTGACGTCAGCACTGAAAATCTCCCGCACGGTGGCGAAGATGATGGTGTGATCGTCAACGAACCCGACCGGGCGGAGGATACTGTCGATGACCCCCTGGGTGCCACTGGTGTCGATGTTCTCAGGCATGAGAACTTCGCGCATCTTGCCACCGGGCGGCCCGATCTTGATCAGCCCATTGCCGCCGTCGGCCACCAGCGTACCGGCCTTGTTGTAGATGCTGCTGCTGTCGATGTCGTTGGTCAGCCTCGGCTGCACCGTGTCGGCGCAGTACGGCGAGTCCTTGGTGTGGTCGCCGCCCCAGGTCTTCTCGACCTCGGGCTCAGGCCGGGACTCGCCACCCTTGGCGGGGTACGACATCAGCTTGTCGGTGCCGCCGTTGCCGGAAGCATCCCAGTAGTAGACCCGATCGGTCACGGGACAGTACACAGGATCCTGCTCGACCTGCTTGGCGAAATCACCGCCCGTCTGGGATGACAGCTGCGCGCGCTTGAGGTCAGGGTCCACCCAGGCGATCACGGAAGACGCGCTGCTCGGCGAGCCAGCACTACTATCCTGCGAGTACGTGATCAGCGCGCGGGTGAAGTCACCGTTGAAGGCGCCCCGGCGGATCGGACCAGCCCGATGCAGCCGCGGCTTGGTGTTGGTCAAGCTCAGGCAGGTGGCCAGCGAATTGAACGTGCCATCCGTCGGGCCCCACTTGAACGTGGTCGAACCCGGCTTGGCGTGGCCATCCGAGCCGTAGCTTGTGATGGTCAGGCTCTGATCCGGGTCACAGCCGGCCACGATGATGCCAGCCGGCACGCCACTGACCACCGGAGCGGCCGAGGACGTCGGCGCCGCCGCGCTGCTGCTGGGTGCCGTCGTCGGAACACTCGGCGTCACCGGCTGATCGAGCGGCGCGTTGCTGCCGCAGGCGGTCAGAGCGAGCACCAGCCCTGCGGCCAGCCCCACACTCAAAATTATGCGCTTCACGGTTGAAGCAACTCCCTTGCTGTCGAAGTACATGAAAACCGCGCCACTACGGCGCAATTCAAAGTATACTTTACGTGTTTTTTATCGATTGTCAATAATTCTATCCGGGGAGAAGCGGGAGACTTAGTCTATCAAAACTACGGTTTTTGGCCTTATCAGGCCATAAATTGCTTGACGTTCGCTTTCTGTTCGCTTATACTCTCGGTGTCCGGAAGCTCCGGAGAAGTTTCACAGCAGAGAGGACACGTCGTGCTACGACGATGGTTTGCTGCATTCATGGTTGGCCTACTGGCCGCGGTCGGGCCGGTAGGCGCAAGCCCCCTGGCCTCAGCTGCGGCGCCGGCTTACATTCCGGCGCCGCCCAGCGTCACTCTGGGTGCGCTCAATAGCACCCCCGGCGGCCCACGCACGTTCACGGCCCAGCTCCAGCCGAGCGACTCCACCTACGCGCCACAGGTGATCTACTACAGTTACGAGATCGTCAGCAAGCCCACGTACACCCCGGGTGATCAGATGTACTTGTTCGGGCAATTCTTGCCTGGCGCTGCGGGGTCAGCCGACGTCAAGTCGCTCGGGCTGGATCTCACCCAGAACTGGTATCTGATGGTCGCAGCGGTCTTGTCGGAAAACGGCACCGTCGACAACGACCACGCGTATGGCACTGGCTTCGGGGAGCCGGTCTTGTTCTACCCCGGCTCTAATCCGCAGCCACCGTTCAAGTGCCCGCCGTTCAAGCTCTTCGGCGTGCGCGGATCGGGCGAGAAGTGGTCTGATTACGGCGGCTTCGGCAAGACCATCGCCTCGTTCAAGGACCGGTTGGCATCCAAGATACCCGGCCTGGCTACAGAGGCGCTGGATTACCCGGCAATTCCCGTGGACTTTGTTCACCCAACCTACCCCGCCAACTATGCGGAAAGTGAGAGGAAGGGCAAAGAAGCGCTCGTGGCCCATGCTGAGCAATTCACGGCCTCCTGCGCTCACACGTACATCGTATTTGCCGGGTTCAGTCAGGGTGCAGGCGTCGCACGCGCAGCTTTCCTCGATCTGCCTGACTCACTCAAGAAGCATGTGGCAGACGTTGTTCTGTTTGGCAACCCATACTTCAACCCGAGGCAGCCAGCAGTCGACATCGGCGATTTCAACCCGAAGTTGTCGGGAATCTTCTCCCTGACGAGCGACAAGATTCCCGGCCGATGGACGTCTCGAGTTGACGATTATTGCACTGATGGCGACCCCATCTGCAATGACTCCACTCGGAACCTGGCATCCTGCATCGGACCGCTCAAGGATCTACTATGCGCCCATCTCCGCTATGCAGAGCGGCACTGGACAGTACGAGCAGCTGATGCAGCGCTGAGTAGCTGGAAGGCACTTCCCAGGCTTAAGTAGCTCGGGAAATCCGGGGTGGGAGCGCCTAGCGTTCCCACCCTTTTCTATGTCGCAGGACTTTATCGAAAGAATATGCTTCAATGGAAGCATGACAAACCCCAATCTAAAGGTAAAAATCTTTATTCTCACTAGCGGCATGCTCTTATTCATATATGGCTTCTGTTATAACCTCATAAACACTCTAAATCCGGGATACTCTGAGCTGCAATCGAGCACTGAACTTGTAGGCTTTGGCTTAGTAACCCTCTCTGCTTTTTTGCTTGGGAAGAAAGTTATTGGTTACGTTCTTCTTGCTCTAGGTGGCTCCTATGCGATCTGGCTGCTTATAGCGGTGCTCAGCGGCTAGCGGCAACAATTGCCTTTGATGGAGCGTAGTATTTTTGACCGGGTGGGCTTCGTACGCTTTTGCCTGCTTCATAGCGCTCGTGACTTCCGGGATTCTATACGAAATCCTCTGGACCTGTAACAGAGTTGCATCATGCAACCATGCTTATTGGGATGTTCGGGTTGCACGGTACAACCATTTTAAAGCTCGGGGGGGGGCCATTAATTGTGCGACATGGTATGCTAAAGAGCATAAGAGGTAAAGATGGCTGCACTCCCCCTTTCCGAGCTCGTCACTGATTTCCTGGAGCACATGGAGATCGAACAGAACCGTAGTCAGAAGACCATCGCTAACTACGATCACTACCTGCGGCGGCTGGTGGAATTTACCGACGATTGTGACATTGCCAAACTTGATAACGAAATGGTGCGGCAATTCCGGCTGCATTTAAACCGCATGAAGGATGATCGCGGCAATGAGCTCACCAAGACGACGCAAAACTACCACCTGATTGCGCTCCGCTCACTGCTGAAGTACCTCGCTAAGCGCGACATAAAAGCGCTCGACTCGGCCAAGATTGAACTGGCCAAGGTGGTGCGGCCCAAGGTGACATTCCTGGATACAGCCGAGGTAGAGCGGATGCTGGCCGCTATCGACACGAGCAACATCGCCGGGCTGCGTGACCGGGCCGTGATTGAGCTGCTGTTTAGCGGCGGACTGCGGGTGAGCGAGCTGGCCGACCTGGACCGCGACCACATCAACCTCGACCGACGCGAGTTTATGGTCCGTGGTAAGGGCCAGAAGGACCGGCCGGTGTTTATCAGCGAGCAGGCCGCCGACTGGATTCGCCGGTACCTGGCCGAGCGCAAAGACAACTACAAGCCGCTGTTTATTCACTACTCCGGCACCCAAAACGAGCTTGATGACGGCATGTACACGCGGCTGACGGTGCGCAGTATGCAGCGGCTGGTGAAGCGCTACTCGCGCGCGGCTGGCATCACCAAAGACGTGACGCCGCACACCCTACGGCATAGCTTCGCCACCGACCTGCTCACCAACGGCGCTGATCTGCGCAGCGTGCAAGGACTCCTGGGTCATGCCAATATCTCAACGACGCAGATTTACACGCACATCACCGACCCGCAACTCAAGAATGTGCACGATAAATTTCATCGCAAGCACGACTAGCTTTAACGATTACGCTGCATGCTCGGGCGCAGACCCACCTGCAAATACCCGGTTATAAAGAAGTTCTTATACAAGAGAAGTTTAACAAGCTTTTGCTTTTATAAAGGCATAAGTTGCGATACGCTTTCGACTATAAGAAGTCTTTTATAACCTCATGTTTCAGCCTACCCCGCCAAGCTCTTCGCCACAAAAAGATATCGAGTTTTTTCGTGCCTTAGCCAGTGAAACGCGGTTAAAAATCATGACGCTACTGCACCACGAGAGCGAATTATCCGCCGGGCTTATCAGGTATGAGCTTGGCGCTTCACAGCCAAACGCTGCCTACCATCTGGGAATTTTAAAGTGTGCTGGCCTGGTAGCGGTGCGTTACGAGGAGCAAAGATCCTATTACAAGCTCAATCTCACGGATATGGGCAGCCACTTCCCTTGGTGGGATCAATCACACCATTGAAGATGGCGAAGTTCTTACAAATGTCACCTTCCCCATAAATGACATAATCAAGCCCGCTAGCCGCCCCTTTTTGATAAGGAATCTTATAAACTACGCGGCGGAAGGCGTCGCCAGCCTTGGCGGTGATGTCGATAGTGGCGGTACCATCAGGTACGTTTACGACGGTGCCGGTGCCGTTAACGCCGGTGAAAAACGTCATTTTGTAATCGGTGCCTACGTAGCGTGATCGCAGGCGGAAAGTGTAGCCGCGGCCGCCACTACTCGGCATATTGGTAATGATCAGACTGCAGTGGTACGAAGCGGCGGCCGCATTACAGGTTCCGGCTGCCGGGCTGCCGTTGCTAGTGCCAGCTGCCTGCTTGAGGCTGGCATAGGAGATGGTGCCACCGCCACCAGTACGTGGAATTGCCACAACGTTTCGGAGCGAAATAGCCGCGGTGGCAGCATCAAAAGCGGCGGCCGGATAATCAATAATGGCAACTTCTAGAGCCGCCGCCGAATTCCAGCTGCCAGCGGCTGGAAACGTAGCTGGTGCGTTAAAGAAGCTAGCGGGGAAACCACCCGAAGGCTTAGGCGTGAGATCCCACTCAAGCTTGACGCTCTGGAAAGCCGGCCCGCTAATGCTGCCCACATCCACCTGCGTGGCCTTATCGGCCAGGGGTAGGCTACCGCTCGGTGAGCCGGAGTAGGTGATCTGCTGGCAGGTCCAGCCGACGGCGCCGGGGCTGGCGGGATCCAGGTTTACATTTTGACTACCCACGGCGCCACACAGCTGCGTCGCCTGGCCGGGTAGGGCTGCAATAACCTTGCGAATCCCCTCTTCCACACCTGATTGTGCCGCGTAGTATGCCCGCACTGACTGCTCAGCGTCGTTGGACTGGCGCAACTCAGCGATCATGACGGTGATAAGACCAGTCGTGATGATCGTGAGCAAAATACTAATGATAATGGTCGTGATCAGCGCCACGGCGCCGCGCTCACGGTTGCGTCGAGTCATCATTGTCCGTCTCCTCCTCTTAGCGTGGCGCCGCTCGACAGCGTGGTAACAGCGCAGAATTGCGCGCCGGCGCCCGGCAGACAGTGTGTACCGGCGGCGTCGAGCGCAGCCAGGTTATTGCGCGATACCATGGTGAGCGTAACCATGGCGGTGCCGAGGCCGGGCGGCGATGGCGGCGTAGCCACCACACCAAACTGCGTCACTTTAACACCGGTGTCATTAAGGGTGCGCCAGGCCGAGCCGTCGAGCGATAAGTAGCTGGCTGGCGGCGTGGGGCAAGCCGCACCCGCTGCCAGGTTGGCTACCGTGCCCACGCGCAGGTTGCCGGCCGCGTCCACGGCGTACTCTAGCGTTTGGCTACCCTTGGCTAAGCACAAATACCCCAGCTGCACCGTTCCACCGGCGGAGGCCGTAGCGCCAGACCGCACATCTTTCATTAACTGATCCAGCACCAAGCGGGCGTTTTGCTGAGTGGTACGTGAAGCGATTCCGGACTGCTGAATCCGTACCACCTGCAAGAATCCCGCCGTTACGATAAGCAGCATAAAGCTAAATACGGTCATAGCCATAAGCAGTTCAATGAGCGTAAACCCAGCCTCGTTATTCATCTGTGATGGGGGTAATTTCATGCTCATTGTCGTAATAAATCCAAATCAGCCAGGCGCAGGCGAATATTTGACGCCAGGTCAGGACCCCCACCCCGCTGGGGTACGGTGTAGCTCACCAGGAAGTCGTAGGCCGGGGGCGTACCAACGAGAGCGGCAGCCGTAATCGAAATCATGTCCTGGCCGCCAAGCTGGCTGCCAGTGGTGGGCCCAGCCACAGGGACCCATTGCGCTGGGCTCGCGCCAATAACCTTGCGTTCCAAGTGGAAGCACGGCGCGGTGCAGCCTCCGGTGGCAGCCCGCACGTTAATGCCCGGCAAACCGGCGCCGTTACCGGCCAAAAACTCGCTCCAGGTGTGGCTATCACGAAAGCTCTCCAGTGCCTCGGCCTGCTGCTGCGCGTCGCCCACGAGCTGGCTGCGCTCCTTGGCCGACTGCCCCACGTTGAAGGCCTTGTTGGCCAAAGTAAACGCGCCAGTGAGCACCAGCGCCAAGATAGCCAGCGCAATAGTAACTTCCACGAGCGTGTCGCCGCGTTGATTACGGAGAGCTATGCGTGCCAACATATACTTAAGCCTCATGGGAAAGTCCTCGTAACGCCGTTATTAGTCGGATCGATGGTTAAGTAGGCTTTGCGCCCAGTTGGGTCCACGAAGTTCAGGTTGCGCTTGGCGCCGTTGGGCGCAAACAAACCATACGTTAAAACCGCGCCCCAGCTTGTACTGGTAGCCGTCTGCAGCGTGCCATCGGTGCCCGAGCGCACATATGCTACCTTAACCGGAACGGCCGACACGGCACCGAGCGGCGGCCCAGTGGTCTGTGTACTCGCATACGTTATACCCCAGGGAATACTGTAGCTGGTGGTGTCCCCCGCCGCGCCGCTAATTGTGACCGCTTGGCCAGCCACCGGCGTAGTCACGTTGCCGGCCTGGTAGTTATTGGTAGTAATGAGCGTTTGCACCTGCACAGTGGAAGATCCGGGCGTAAAGGTTAGCAATTTCCCAAACGTCACCCTGGTAGCATCGGTGCCGTTACCGCCTGTCTTGATGGTGGCCAGCGCCTCCTGGCGACTCTTGAGTACATCTTCCTTGAGCCGCTCGATGGAGTCGCTAAACTGAGCTTGGCCGCGCAGAGCCGAGAAGCCCATGAGGGCAATCGCCGCCAGCGCGCCAGAAATAGCCAGCACCAGGGTTAGCTCGATGAGCGTAAAACCAGACTGTCGGTGTTTATGCATAAGTACTTTAAATATAGCACAATGGGGTTAAGCTAGGCCGTTGAAATGCAAGTACCACTGCACAATGTCGTGACCATACAAAAACGTGATGATGGTGCCGGCCACGAGAAACGGACCAAAGGCAATATGGTCGCGGCGTTTGCGAAGCTTGAGCGCAATAAGTGTGAGGCCGACGATGGCCGCCACGTCGAAGGCAAACATGAGTGCAAGCGCCAGACCCTTGAGACCCACGAGGAGGCCCATCAGAAACACGAGCTTAATGTCTCCCCCGCCCATAGCCCGACCCTTGGTGGCCGCCACCAGGGCGTAGAACGCACCGCCGCCAACGAGCGCCGCGAGTAGTGGGCCACGGCCCACTGTGAGACTCTGTAGGCGCAGCATCTCGGCGCCCACATACACAAGCGCAATGAGTATGGCCGGCACCATGATTTTATCGGGCAATATCATCCAGCGCGCGTCATACACCGCCAAGATGATGAGCAGGGTCAAAATAATGAGCCACAGCACAAGACGCACCGCTCCACCCAGGTCCGCCGGCGCCATCGCGTAGGTGCTCAGTCCAAACAGCAGGGCCGTGGCGAGCTCCACCACCGGATATTGCCAGTGGATTTTGGCTTTGCAATAGCGGCAGCGGCCACGCAGCATCAGCCAGGAAATAACCGGCACAAGATCCTTGGCCCCCAGCTCGTGTTTGCACTCCGGGCACATGCTGCGGCCTTTGACCCAGCTGCGACCGACGTACAATCGCCAAACAATGGCGTTAATGGCCGAACCAATAATGAGTCCAACCAGGGCCACATAGGCTGTAAGCAGGGTGTTTGAAAGCATAAGAGGATTATACAGAAAAACGACCCGGATGGGTCGTTTTTCGAGAAGTAGTTAGGTTAGCTACTTGTTGTCGCGACAGTTTACGCCCTGTTCCAGGCCCATATTCACACTGTAGCCGCGCCCCATAGCACTACCATCACATGCTAAGCCTGTACGGTAGGACACGTGGCCCTGCGCAGGAGCTGCACTGTAAGCAGCATCATAAGTATAGGCGGCGCTAGTGGAAGGATCGTTGAGGTTGGCGCTAGTGATGTAGTTGCTGGCGGTAAACTGCGCCCAAGTCTGGGAAGCACCCGCCATGCCAGGATAGAGGCCATTATCATTTGATGCAAAGCTCTCGAGCTGCGCAGCAATACGACTAACATCATTCTTCCGCTGCGAGTCACGCCGGCTCTTCTGAGCACCGGATACGGCCAGGAACACGATCACGAGCAACAGACCAGCGATGGCTAGCACGAGAACGATTTCAATAAGGGTAAAGCCCTTTTCTTTCTTGAGGAGATTACTCACCTTAAGTCTCACCTTTCGTTAATTTGCGTAATTTTATGATTACTTAGCTCCAATATTGCGCTTATGCTCCACACTTGTCAATTGGAAAACTGAGATCTATCTGTAAATTATGCCTTTCCACAGGGCGAACGGCGCCTGATAGCATCGAGGGACTCCGGCTTCTCGAGGGGGGTCTTACTTATCACTTGTGAGTATCGGATTATTTACCGGGAGTTTTTCTTCTTAAATCAGCTATACTACCCTACGCGTTAAGTCGTAGTTCTTTGCCAAAGAAAGGATCAAAGTGTCAGACGAAGAAGGCCAGCACGAGATCCCCAAAGACAGGGAGCCCGACCTCTTAAGTGAAATCCTCGACGTAAACGACATGCCACTGGCAGCCTTTCGAGACTTCCAGTCACCAGCACTGAAGGCCTCCATGAGTGAGGCCACGGTGCGAACTGAACGACTCATCGTCACAGCCAGCGGTAGTGCCGGCGCCAAACGCGTCGAGTAAGGAGTGAAAGGTGTCTTCCCAAGCGCCAAAACCTGACATCGTCAGCAAAATCATGGAGATCGCTGGGCAGCCCCTAGCGGATCTTCGCGGGTATAGCAGCCCACTGTTCCATGAATGTACAGAGGAAATAGTGGCTCGCACTGCCCACATCCCCATCACGGCTAGCGGCAGCCAAGGTGCCAAGCGTGTCGAGTAACCTCAGGAGGGGCGCATGATCGGCAGCAAGCCGGGTGCATCGGAAGCAGGCTTCACGAGCGAGATCCCCAATATTAACGCTATACCCTTGGAGGAGCTGAAAAACCGCAACTTAGCCACCGCCGCCGCCACTGCTGTAGCACGGTTAGCACACATCCCCGTTACGGCCAGTGGCAGCCAGGGCGGCCAAGCACATCGAATAGCGTGAAGGGCAAAAGCAGTACCAAATCATAAAGGCCAGAGTCAACCACTATCCCGGCACCATGAAAGCTGGTGACTAGTCTGATGATGCGCGCGCTATCCCGCCATCGAAAGATTATGCGAAGCAATATCCTTGCGAGCAAGATTCCCAACCTCAGCGGCATGACGTTGGCCGAGCTTCGTCAGCGCAGTCGCTGGAGTCGTTGGAGCCGGCGAGATCATACGCTACGGCGAGGCACGGCTTGGGTGGTGGCACGACTCAAGTACATCTCGGTAAACGCCAGCAAGAAAGATGCCTTCAAAGACGTGAAGTAGCCTCAGCCATTTCGCACCTTGATTAGGCGTCAACGAAATCGCGCCCGGGAGACAATTGTCTCCCGGGCGCTTCTACTTGTGATGCCTAGCGCAGGCTAGGGCTTAGAATCAGACGACCCCGAGGGCGGCGGGTTAAACTTGGCCACTTCAGGGGTATCTTTCTTCATCACGACCGTCTTCTCGGTCTGGTCATGACGATCAAAGACCGTCTTCTCGACAGGATGGTACAGAGCCTTTTGACTGGCAGGCTTCTTTCCCATAGCTCCTCGGACTCTCTTCCTCGGACCATGCGAACACCGGCACCGTCAGCTCCCGCAGGGTGGTGCGATCGAAGATCGTTCGCTCACCCACCAGTCGGCTGCACGTCTCGTCAACCGGCGGCTCGGCCGGCGGCAGGCCAGCCCCCGTTACCGGGACGTCGATCACCCGCGTCAGCTCACGACCGGCAGTTGGCGAAAAGTACGTTACTTCGCCGGGAGCGGTCATCTGCAGTGGCCGGACAGCAGTTCGAGCCATTCACGCCTTCTTTCCGGGCTTCTGCTTGGATGCGGTCTTGGCCGTGTTGGGTGCGGCCCCCTTGGCAGCCGGCTTACCACCGGCCCCCAACGGCCTGCTCCTAGCGGGGGGCACGTGGGTCGGCTCGGTCACCTCCCGGCGAGTGTCGCGATCGTACGTCGTTCGCTCACCGGGATAACCCGGCACGCCCGGAGGCGGCTTCGGTGCTTCTGCCATTGGACTTCCTTTCTACGGGGGTGGTGCCTGCAGATCAGCCGCCCTGAGGCGGGGTCTCTTCGGTCACAGCCTCTTCCGCGGGCTGGGGCTTGGGCTGGGGCTTCACCTTCGGTTCGGTTGAAGTAACCTCTCGGCCGCCAACAAAACGGACAGACTCACCCACCGCCCGCGTCTCTCGGCTCCGGTTTCGACCCTGGTTCGGGTTCTTATCGCCCACGGGCGCTCCTTTGGTCTCAGGTAACAAGTAGGCCACTTTAAGCCCACTCGCGCCGCATTATACACTGGAGCACATCAAAAAACCATATTTTGTTACATATGTTTAACGAAAATGACTACATTTAGCGAGCTTGGCCGAACAAGGTGCGGTCGATCTGCTCGGTAGGCGTAAAGTGATGCCGCTGCGGGCAATCGACTTCGGGCAAGCACGCATGGGCACGGAAATAGTGGTAGTTATTAACCAGGCTAATTGGCATGAAGCCGATAATCATAAACCCAGCCAACACCAACACCTGCTGCCACATCTTGAGCCTGGAGCCAAATTGGTCGATGGCCGCCACCAAAATCAAGAATAAGCCCAGCATAGCCAGCACCATGGACTCGCGGACAGCCAGCACCAGCGCCGTGCCGGCTACATAAAAGATAATGGCAAACACCTGTCGCCGAGAGAATGTCTTAGGAATAAGCTCGAGTTTGCTAGTTTTTCGCTTCTTGGCTGCCATGAGTCCTACTTTAAGTTATCAATACTGCCGGAGCCGACCAGTGAGTAGACCGGCAAGAGAATGGCTGCAATCACGCCGCCCACCACCACACCCAGTACCACCATCATGAGCGGCTCAATGGTGGTAGACAGGTTTTTGACCTCTTCATCAACCTCGGCCTCAAAGTAAATGGCCACGCGGTCGAGCATGGAGTCGATGGCACCGGATTGTTCACCAATCTTAATCATCTGCGGCACAAGGCTCAGGAAAGTATCCTGGTGCTCCAATGTGCTCGACAGCGCCTTGCCGCCCTTGACGCCGCCCATAGCCGTCTCAAGGGTAGCCTCCACATGCACATTACCGATTGATTCCTTCACGATGCGTAACGCCTCGAGCATAGGAATGCCACTGTTGAGCATAGTGCCGAGCGTGCGGGCAAACCGAGCCATGTAGACTTTGCGGAAAATTTTGCCAAATAACGGCATGTGGAGCTTAAAGTTATCCAGCGCCGAGCGACCACTGTCGGTCTTAATCCAGGCCCGCACCCCAAACACAGCCGCAATCGCCAGGAGGATGGTGAGCCACCAGAAATTAATCAGGAAGTTGGAAATAGCGATAAGAATCTGAGTAAGCGCCGGTAATGTCTGATGGAGGTCTTTGTAGAGGCTGCCAACCTGAGGCAGAACAGTTGTAAGCATGAAGATAAGCACCGCCAGAATGACGCCCAGCACGATGACCGGGTACACCAACGCGCTGCGGATTTTACTGGCGATAGCCGCGTCTTTTTCTTGTTGGAAAGCAATGCGTTCCAAGGCTTTGTCGAGCGAACCTGAGGCTTCACCCGCAGCCACGAGTGATACATAAATGTTATTAAAGGTGTCGGGGTGGGCCGCAAACGCCTGACTCAAGCTCGTACCCGATTCCACATTAGTGACGACGTCGGCCACGATCTCTTGGAGGTTCTTGTTGGAGATCTGCTCATGGACGGTGCGAAGACTCTGGGTGAGGGGCAGGCCAGCGTTAATGAGAGTGGACAGCTGGCGGGTAAAGATAACGCGGTCCTTGCCACTCACTCGTTTGCCAATGCCGGCCTTGGCCAGCATGCCTTGCTTGGCCTGGTCCTCGATGGTGATCGGGAACAGACCCTGGCTCATCAATAGCTTGGCCGCGGCCTGCTCGGTCTCGGCCTGAACCTCGGCTTTGACGATCTCGCCAGAGTCGTTTTTGTGCGCGGTGTAGTTAAAAGTCAGCATGGCTCACGATTGCATCATAGTGGTTATGGCTATAATAATACCCCAACTAGCCACCCAGCGCCAATGGATTAACTTATTGTTATACTAGACCAAAGAAGGAGATTCCCATGCCTGAACAGAGCACATCGCAGCCTGAAGCCCATGACGATCAAGATCGGGAAGCAAGTCGTGCCCCGGAAACTGGCATAGAGACGGACGCCGATCCTGCAGCCGAGCAGCGGCAGGCCCTCCAGCTCCGGACCGACCGCGTTGGCAACGCCTTGGGCGCTTTGGCGCAAGAGTTTAGAAGTGCAGGCCAGGGGTTTGAGGCGGGTCAGGTTGATCTAAGTAGCTCATCCCTGGGGCGTCAAGTTGCAGCCGCGGAGTCCCCTGACGGTTCTGTGGCCCAGGTTCTACCCATGCAACTAGACGCCGGAAGTGGCGGCAAGGATGAGTCCAAGTGGGGCACGCTGGCCGGCAAATTAGGTCTTCGCGCCGAACGAGGTTATCAACTTGATGCGCTCATCCGAGATCCTGATGTGCCAACCCTACCCGACCGCGCAGGCTCCGCAGCCGAAGTGTATGGAGGGCAGCCCTACCGACAGGGCGATCACCTATACATCCCCGCCGAGGATCAAGGAATTGTTGCCACCGTATCCCTCCCCCGCGAGCGTCAAGCTGGTGCCCATGGAGTTGAAGTTGGCATAAGAGTGAGCACGGCTCGGGAGGGATTCCCAGCCTTACCGCAATCCATTATTGATCAAGGCCATCGGATTGATGAAGCCAGGCACCATGAGGCGCTTCGGCCAGATCAAGACTAGCCCGCTTCGACCATTTAAAAACCGCCTGAAGGCGGTTTTTAATGTCGGTTAGCCGCGCATCAACCGGTCGAGCTCTTGCAGGTCTACGGCGAAGTTCTTGGCCTCTTCGTAGCTAATCTTGCCCGCCTGGATCATCTGGATAAGCTGGCGGTCCATGCTCTGCATGCCAAACTCCGCGCCGGTCTGAATGACGGCGTCGAGCTGGTGAGTTTTGCCCTCGCGAATAATATTGCGCACGGCGCCAGTGGCTACCAGGATCTCGGCGGCGACGGCGCGGCCACCACCAATGGTCGGCACGAGGCGCTGACTCACAATGCCCTGGAGCATCCCGGCCAGCTGCACGCGAATCTGCTGCTGCTGATGCGGCGGGAACACGTCGATCATACGGTCAATCGATTGGGCCGCACTGTTGGTGTGGAGCGTAGCCAGTACCAGGTGGCCGGTCTCAGCAATGGTGACGGCCGCGGCGATAGTTTCAAGATCGCGCATCTCACCAATGAGTACAACATCTGGGTCTTCGCGCAAGCTGGATCGCAGCGCGGCGGCAAAGCTGTAGGTGTCGTAGTGGATTTCGCGCTGCACTACGATGCTCTTTTTGCTCGAGTGCGCGTACTCGATGGGATCCTCGATGGTGAGAATGTGACAAGCTCGCTCGGTGTTGATCATATCGACCATGGCGGCCAGCGTAGTGCTCTTACCCGAGCCGGTCGGACCGGTTACCAGCACGAGTCCGCGCGGGAACTTGGTGAACTCGTGCAGGGCCTTGGGCATTTGCAGCTCGTCGAGCGTGCGAATCTTGGCCGGAATGAGCCGCAGCGCTGCCGCCACATTGCCCCGCTCGTGGAAGGCGTTTACACGAAAACGGCCGTAGTTGCCAAAAGCAAACGAGAAATCGACTTCTTTGTCTTTAATGAGGATTTCCTTCTGGTCGTCATCGAGAATGGAATAGACCAACCGCTCTACATCGGCGGCTTCGAGCGCTGGCGTCTCCTCTACCGGCCGCAAGGCACCATCCACGCGCAACATCGGCGGCAGCCCTACCTGAAGATGCAGGTCTGATGCGTCAAGCCGAATAACCTGCTCCAGCAACACTTCAATTTTGAGAGTAGCTTTATCCACATTCACCTCTAGATTACCCCTATTAAAGCACAAGCGGGATAATAATGCACCTTGGCTGTGAAATGCTTAGGCGCGCTTTAAAGACGCCCTAGAGCCAGCAGATAGAAAAGCCGCGAACCTACCGGTTCGCGGCTTCGAGCCGATCGCGCTCACCTAAGAATGGAATCCACACGTCTTCTTGGCGGCATTGATGTAAGCATCGAGCTGGACCGGCGTATGGTGACCTTGGCCCTCAAGCTGGGCTCGAAACCTGCGCAGAGGTTCGTCGCTGCTCTGCTGCTTGGCTTCGGCGCAGAACTGAAGCGCGCTAGCATAGCCGCCATTGTTGCTCGGCGGAGTATCTTGCCAGCCGGCCGCCTCCACATCGCGCTTGAATTGCGCCTCCGAGTAGTTCGCCGAGGCCGCCGGCGAGCTAGAAGGCGGGGTTGCCTGAGCTCCTCCTGGCTGGGCTTGCTTGGCGCCGCAGCCGCTTACGAGCAGCAAAATTGCTACCGTGGCCATTGTGTACCTCATGAGGTCCCTTCAAAGGATCATCGAAAACGACAGTCCTAACCTTAATGTCGCTCAGGCGTATTGTCTAGGACAGAAAGTATAAAAAATCGGCCGCGAAAAGGCCGCCAACTCCGTGGTGGAGTTGGCGGCCGTAAAACCGTGGGCTTCTAGCCGTTTCCGTTCGGGTCGGGACGCGGCGGTGCGTTCTCGGTGTTGGGCTGGCCCTGCGACAGCGTGGGCTGTGCCGGCGGTGCCGGCTTCTTCTTGTCGGGATCGTTACAGCTGGTCAGGCTCAGGCTCAAAATCAATGCCGCTGCCGGCACAGTGACCTTTTTCTTCATCAGTTACCCTTTCCCGTGCTAGCGCAGAACTCGGTCGCCGCCCGCTTGATGCGCGGCATGTCCACCTGCTGGGGTTTCATTTGGAGGCTGGCGTCGTACAGCTCCCAGAGGCCTTTGGCGCCGCCGGGTCCCTGGCAAATAGCCTCGACACCCTGGCGAGTTTGATCGTCCGAGATGCTGCCGTCGTCCTTGTTGGGATTGACGAAGCCGGCCTCGCGCACCTCTCGCTTGTACTTCTCCCAAGCCGAGGCGTCGGCTGTTGAGGCAGGAGCTGACGTCTGAGTGGCGGGCGTCGACGCGGCTGGCGCCAAGGCACTGGATGTCACCGCCGGAGGAGCTGCGCTCTCGCTGCAGCTGCTCAACAGGGCGCTGGCCATCACAATCGCCAGCACAGCAAAAAACCATCTCATGAGTGTCCCTTCTCGATGTACTAGCATCAAAAGCTCAGGCGATACAATACTCGGTTTGTGAAGTTTTGTAAATAATCACTAACAACAATGACAGGGTAAGTACTCTGTAGTGACTAATGAATATTGACTAAAAAGATATATTATTCTATGATTGTAGTTCGTTTCGCAGCTTGAAATCCCCGACGCGAAAGGAGCGCCCATGCGACGCACCGGAACTCGACGCCGTGCCGCAGCCAAGGCCGTGGCCGCGTTACAGAATCCTCCCAGCCCGAGAGCTCGGCAGGCTCAGACAGTGCCACTGCCGCGTCGCCGACAGCCGCGGGAATTGCCCCCGCCCAAGCTGCCGGCGACCGTCACGGCCTTGCCCCAGCCGGATCCACCACCAGGCCGCAACTGGTTCTGGCGAGTAATCGGCCTCCAGGTAGGGCCGGGCTGCCGTAACTTCGCCCAGTGGCGACCCAGCGGCCAAGCCTGGCAGAACATGCTGGCGGAAGGGCCGCTCTACATCCTGAGCAGGCGCTTCACTCGAGCAGGCGTCACCCATGAGGTGTACTTCGTGACCAGCACCAGTCGGCCAGCAGACCTGCTCGCCGACTTCGACGCTTGGTTCACCGGCCACAGGGTCGTCAGCCGGACCCACCCGACGCACTTTGCTCGAAAGTTCTTCGGCTACGATCCGGTGGCCCTGTACTCCACAGAGCAGATCGAACGCCTGAGTGAGAACGCCTGGTGGTCGCAGGATGACGGCGTCATTATGTGCTTCGATCAGGCCATCGCCGAGCAGGTTATCGAACTGCTGGGCGGCTTCCAGCTCAGGATCGCCAACTAGCCCGCTGACCCCGGAGTGAGATTAACCTCTCGCTCCGGGGCCTTAGCTTTGACGTGAGCCTAAGAAAATGCTATAAATGCCGATTGTTCACCCGCAGCTTGAAAGATTGGAATCCCATGTCCACGTCCAGCGTTCAGGCCACGCGCTACAGGAGAGCCTTGGCGAGTGCGGTGGTTGTCCTCATTGCAGCCGCCGTGGCCATTCTGTTCGTTCAGTCCAAATCCCCGAGCCCGGCCAGCGCTGCCGCTCCAGCACCTGCTCCGGCCACCTCCACGCCCGCTACAGCTCCAGTGCCTTCGGTCTACGACGACATGGAGGTCAGGGCCAAGGCGCAAGACCTCATGTCCTACCTGCGCACGCGCTACAAGCTGATCACACCCAGAGCGGCCGGTGTGGTCGGCAACCTGATTGCCGAGGCCAGACTGGACCCCGACGCCGTCCTGCCGCCGCCGGCGACACCGCGTGACCCAAACACCCCGCAGTCACATGGCGTGGAGCAGCTGACCGGCGAGCGCTGGCAAGCCTTCCTGGACTACGTGGCGGCCGATCCGTTCCACCGAGCAATCAACGACCTGCACACCCAGGTCGACTTCATGATGAAGGAGCTGCACCGGCCCACCAAGGCCACCAGCAAGTTCAGAGCCAGCCATACGCTCGAACAGGCTACCGAAGGGGTGTACCTGTTCCTGAACCCGGCCCCCAACGCGTCCCACAACCTCGTCTACCGCGAGGAGCTGGCTCGCTGGGCCAGCCAGCTCTAGCACCTCACGCTTCACCGCCTCAGGGCGAGACCATCGGTCTCGTTCTGGGGCGTTTTCTTTTTTTGACTGCTTTTAAGGTCGCCTAGAAGTCGGCGGCTACACGGGCTACTTCTTCCAGCGTCGTGAGTCCATTGAGTGCCTTGAGGTAGCCGTCTTGCTTCATGGTGAGCATGCCGTCAATCTGAGCCTGGTTCTGAACATCGGTGGTCGTAGCGTGGGTGGCGAGCAACTTTTCCATGGCGTCGGTCATAGCGAACACTTCATAGATACCGATTCGTCCGCGATAACCCTTCACACATTTGCTGCAGCCCTTGGCGTGCCACAGTGAATAACTTTTGTCTTCAGCCAGTGGAATAATTTCGTATCCGAGATCTTTTTTGGCTTTATCAAGGTCAGATTTTGCCTGGGGCAGAATCTTGCCGATGGTTTCCTGGAGAGACTTCGTCTCGTTATCGTTAGTCTTAAATGGCTCTTTGCAGTTGTCGCATAGCTTGCGCACCAACCGCTGGCCGATAACAGTGTTGATAGTTGAGGCAATCAAAAACGGCTCAATCTGCATATCCAGAAGCCGCGGCAGCACACCGGCGGCTGAGTTAGTGTGCAGTGTGGAGAGCACCACGTGACCGGTTAGGGCCGCCTGCACCGCCAAGTCGGCGGTCTCCTTATCGCGGATCTCCCCTACGAGCACAACGTTGGGGTCTTGGCGCAGGATCGAACGCAGACCGCTCGCAAACGTCAGCCCCACATCGGTGTTGACCTGAATCTGATTAATACTATCCATCTTGTATTCAACAGGGTCTTCGAGTGTAACAATATTGATCGACACGTCTTTAAGATCCTGCACGATGGCGTAAAGTGTGGTGCTCTTACCTGAGCCAGTCGGGCCGGTAGACAGGGTCATGCCGTGCGGCCGGTGAATACCCTCGGCGATAAGCCGCATGGCCCGGCCGCGGAAGCCCAGTGCCTCCAGCGTCAGCACAGTGCCGGTCTTATCGAGCAATCGAATGACCACCTGCTCACCCCAAACCACCGGCGAGATGGCGATACGGAGGTCGATCTCTCGCCCGGCTGAGCTAATCTGGAACTGGCCGTCCTGAGGGATGCGGTGCTCGTCGATGCGCAGGTTGGCCAAGATCTTGATACGCGAAATAAGCGCCGGCTCAATGCTCTTGGGCAGCGTCATGGTCTCCTGCAGAATGCCGTCGATACGGTAGCGAATCTTGAGCTCTTTTTCGCGCGGCTCAATATGAATATCTGAGGCCCGGGACTGCGCCGCATAATCCAGAATGGCATTGAGGGCGCGCGTAATAGGCGCGTCCTGGACCAGATTTTGCAAACCCTTAGGGTTCTTGGCCTCAACCTTAGGATGGTCATCCACGCGGTCGGCCACATCCATGGCCGTGGCCAGGTCAGCTGCCACATCACTGCGAAACTGGCCCAATATGTGATCTACCGAGGCCCGGCTCACCAGGTAGACCGTGAGTGTGTGGCCGGTCTTACGGCTCAAAAAGTCCACGGCTTGAATGTTGGTGGGGTCAAGCATGCCCACGGCGAGGCGCCCCTGCTGCATGCCAAACGGCACCGCCATGTAGGTCTCAGCAGTTTCGCGCGGTAGCATCCGGCCAATCTCCTCGGGTACCTGGAGCTGGCTTAGATTGGCATACGGCACGCCCATAGCCTGCGCCGAAATACGTGTGAGGTCTTCTTCACCTACCAGCTCCTTCTCGGCAATGTAGGAAATGAGCGGCTTGGACTCTTTGAGTGCCTCTACTTTGGAATCTTCGAGTTGCTCTTTATTTAAGAGTTTATTGGTGAGGAGCAGATCCTCAATTTTATGTTGGCCCTCAACTGAAAGCATACGCCCTCCCTATTGGCCAAACACAGCCGCGTTACCCAACCCCTTGGTAAGATCAAACGGCAGCCCAAAATCGCGAGTCTGTGTCGGATCGGTCAATTGCGTCATAGCTGAATCGTCAAACCCGGACTCGATAACGCCCACTACTTCTACCTTAACTCCATCGGTCTGGGCGGACTTCTTAGGCATGAGCTGCGTGTAGGCCAGGTAGCCAGCCACGAGGAATATAATTACCGCTATCACTAAAGCAATGAGATCTTTTTTCTTCATGTTACTTTATCGTCTCCGTGCTAAATGGTAGTTCAGCCTTGTCCTGGTAGTAGGTTGATACCTCCATCTGAACGGCTAAGCTACCGCCCGAACCACTAAGCTGCAGCGAGGTTACACGCATGGGCCTGGCCGACTGCTCAATGGCCAGGAGCAGACGACTGAGTGCTGAATAGCTGGCGTCAAAGGCTAAACTAACAGCATATGGCTGAGGCTCGGGCTTAAGCGCACTGGCCGAGGCCGTGCCACCCGTGCCGGTGCCGGCGGCCGCATTTGGGTCTACACCCGTCGCGGTCGTTTGAGCGGTCTGACTGGGGGTAATCGACTTTAGCGACACACCCGTACTGCCAGCTAGGTTCTCCATGAGTGCCATGAGGCCAGGAAAGTCGCTGGTATTGGGCAGCGCGCCAGCAATGAGGTCTTTCTTGGAGCCAAGGTTGTTGTAGCTATCCACCAGCTGCGGGGCGTTCTTGATGTTTTCATCGAGCTGCTTATTGGCCTTGTCCTTGACACTATAAACCTTAGTATCGAGGATGATGCCGCCAACGAAGGTTTTAATGCCCAGAGCCGTGCCGCCCACTACAAGGAGCGAAATGAGCAACAAGACAATGAAGTAGTTGTTGTTCGACAGTTGGTCGACTTTATTGGCGGGTTTATTTGCCACTGGTGACTCCTGCATCTAGAGTTGCCGTCAGAGTGAAGCTTATCTGGTTATTACTGCGGGTAGCGGACGAAATTGCAACATTGGTGAAGTATGGCTGATTGCCCTGACTGGCGTTCTTGCCTACAGTGATATTCTCGGCCTCAAGCGCCTTGGCCAGCTTTGCAGCTGCGTTGTAGGATTTGGCGTTACCATTGACGCTCAGAGTATTGGTAGCATCAATGGTCATACTCGTGAGCGTTACATCTGAGGGGTTGGCCTGCGTGTAGGCGTCGAAGAACTTGGTAAAGTATGCGCGCTGGCTGTAGAGTCCCGGCAGTGAGGCTAGGTGCTGCTGGGCTGTTAGGGCGTCGGTGAGGCCCTCAATGCCCTTAAGCTGGGCTTGTTTGTCATTAATTTGGCTGGTGAGGTTATTGATGAGGAGCTTCTGACTAGCCGCGTAGAGCATAAGCACCACGAGAATACCACCACAAACCGCCCACAGGGCTACCGCCACGCCGGTCAGCAGCTGTCGGCGGCGAGAATTTTTCTGCTTGACCTGCCTGGTATCCGGAAGGAGGTTAATGAGTACGTTCATTAGAGGTATCCCCTCCCCGCGAGGCCTACGGCGGCAGCATACTCACTGGACAACGCCATCAGTTTATCCTGCAGGCCGGCTGGGTATGATACGTTGATCCAGGCATTGCCAAACTCAACCGGCAGACCGATGGAGTTAGCCAAAAACGGTCCCAGTTCAGGTAATGCCGCCGGCGGGCCAGTGACTACCAGCTTCTCCAGCTTGACGTCGGGATAGCGGCCGGTAAAGAACTTGACCGACTTTTCGATCTCGCCAACGAGGTTTTCGAGCGTAGGCTTGATCGCCTTGTAGACTTGGCCTTCAAGCTTGCTCTGAGTAAGACCGAACTTGTAGGTAAATTGCGTAGCTTGAACCTCATCAAGGCCCAGGCTTTGTGACACGGCTCGCACAAGAGTCTGACCGCCGACTTCTACACTGCGGAGGAGCCGCGGAGTGTTTTTCCAGACAATCGAGATGTCGGAGGTGAGCGAGCCAAGGTCAAGAATAGCCACGGCCAAGTCGCCGGCCGGCACCAAGGCACGAGCGGCGGCAATCGCGTTAGCTTCGAGCGCGAGAGGCTCGAGGCCGGCGTGCTCGAGAATGCTGACGTACTTTTCGACAACGGTGTTGGGCGCGGCAATCAGGAGCACTTCAAGATTCTTGCCGTCCTTAGACTCATCAATGACCGCCCAGTCGAGCTTAACCTGGTTAATGGCCATAGGAACGTATTGCTCGGCCTGGTAGCGGATAGCCTTGGCCAAATCAGCTTCGGCCAGCTTGGGAGTGGTAATAACCGTAGCGAAAACCTTGTTGGAAGGCAGCCCTACCACCACGTCTTTGAGCGTTACGTGATTTTCGCGGACCAGCTGACGAATCAGTTCTGAGACCTTATCCTGGTCCATCTTGGAGTCGCTCGTGGTAATGTTGCCGGGCACCGACACTGAACCATAGGCTACTAACGCCGGGTTGGAGCCACCACGGCGTAAATGTACCAGCCGAATTGAGCTCGAGCCGATATCAAGACCAAAGAAATCTGTATCTTTTACAAATAAACCCATTACTAAGACTTTACCATAACCATTATGCAAGTACAGTGGTAATTTTTAATTCAACGGCGGTTTTTCGCCCTGGTTCTGCAGTAAGTTCACATTTGCAGCATTGTCAAAGAATTTGGGCGGGTTGAGATAAAGCTGGCCGGTCAGATTAATGCGCTCACCCACCGTGGCAGTCGTAGCGGCGACCTTTGGTCCTAGCCGGCGGAAGAGCAGGTTTTTGGACATCAGGAAGCCGTTAACATTTAGGGTATTAAGGCAGGCAGGCGTGTTCCCCTCCACGCAGGTATTGATGGTGCCATTGGCAAATAAGTAGGCGTCAACCTGAGTTGCGGCGCCGTTTATATTGATGTCATTAGCAGCGATAATACCCAGCGATGGCACATTTGTTGCCGTCTTGCTGGTGGAGCCCAGCCTGAGGTTGCTATCAATAATGAGGTCGCCGGTGAGCATCACAATAGTGATCTTGCGCGTGAAGGTGCCATGGAGCACGACGTTGCCGCCGCCATTGTGAATGTAGATGCCCGTAGCCGCACCTGGCATACTATTGAACAACGCGCCGCCCACATCATAGGTACCACCACCGAGGGATGCATAGTCGGTGCTAGAAACACTACTCTGGAAGAATGCTTTGGCCGTGGCCACCAGGTCGGGCCGGCAAATTGATGAGTAGTTACCTATGGTCGCCGCAGCACCTCCTGGCACGTTGTTTGAACCATACCCGCTGACCGTACCATTGGCCGACACCACGTACTCGCTGTAGGAGTTGGAGCTGGGATTAAGCTGGAGCGCAGAGTTTGAGGCTGGCGGCGATTGGCCACACAGCGCACCTCCAGCATGCACGTCGCCACTCAGTCCAATAACGCCTGGGTAGTGCGGCTTAAGAACCGTAAAGCACAGATTGGGACTAGTATAGGATGTAAACGGCGTGGGCGTGCTGAACCAGACTGTGGCCGAGAAGCAAAGATTGAAGTTTTCCGGCGTGTTGGGGTCCACCTTAAAGGTTAGACCGTTGGTTTGGGCGTTAGTGGTGTTGGCCGCAAGCCCATTGCCATATGAGAACGGCCAACAGGCGGAAGAACCAGAATAGCACGCTCCCACAAAGTAACCTGCACCCGTAGCGGGCGCAGTGGAGCTGGCGCCTACGTTTAGAGCGTGACCCGCATTGCTGTTGAGGTTATTAATATCCACGGTAAAGCCGTTGGCCTTTACGGCGGCACTGTTAATGGCGACAGGCGTGAGGTGATACGTCCCGCCAGCCTCAATAATCTTGCTAGCTGGAATATCGCTGCCAGGCTGAACGTCGGCGCGCAGGTCGTAGGCCGGCGGCAGGCCTGGAATACCGGGCAGGTTACCCAAAGGGTTGGCGCAGGCCCGGCGGAGCGCGTACATGAATGTGCCGCCCTGGCTAAACACGATTGAGGGATCGGTGGTGGGGCCGGGCTCGCCAAAGTAGGCATCGTCGATGGGGTTGGCACCACCGCCACCACAAGTGGTGTCAATGGAGTTGGTTGGCGGACCCTGGTAGCGCGTGTTTACGGTGTAGGTAAACGGCGCGTTCCATTGGATCCAACCCTGCGACTCAGCGTAACGTACCCGGTTTTCCCAGTCGGTTAGCTGCGGACCAGTTACATCGGTATGGTCGACGCCGCCGCGCATGGTCTGGATAATAAAGGCTGCACCGATGTGCTGTTGGGGGTTGCCGAAGTAGTATTTGTTCTCCACATCAGCAATAAAAGCGTTGGCATTGGGATACACCGGCATAGCATCGACTCCTGCCGGATGCGGCCACACATCGTGGCCACCGCAGTCATAAATATTAGTAAAGTAACCACGCGAGTCAGCCCGGCCCTGGATAAGCCCCGGATACGGCGCAGCCATCAAGCTGGCCGACCAGCCCACCACAATGCCTGTAGCCACCACGAGTACGGCCGCTGCGGCCCAGAGTCGCTGTCTCATTTCTGGAGCTCCTGAATACGAACCTTAAGCGCGGCAATCTCATCATCGGTGCGCACTGGCTTTTGCTCGGTGCCAAGTTTAATGGCCTTGTTGTAGTAGTCAATCGCCTCAGCCTTGCTGCCCTTACGGCTCGCAATGGCCGCTAACTGGCGTGCCGTCTCGTAGGTTAGGCCCTGCTTGGCTTCCATTTGCTTAAATGCTGCCTGAGCTGCATCGTAATCACCTTTAGTGAGACTAGCACCACCAATATACCCGTACAAATCAACCTGCTCAGTCTGGGAGTGAGCTTTGGGATAAGCATCTTGCAGTAATTTGATGGCGGCATCGTATTTGGCCTGCAGTACCAACGTTTGTGATTGCTTTATAGCCGCAGCCACAGCCTTCTTGTCCTGCTCCCGCTGATACAAAAACAGCCAAATGCCTATCCCTACCGAAATCACAAACAAAACCAGCAGAATGATAATTTTCCACTTGGTCGGCAACCCCTTATGTTGCTGCTGAATTTGCGGCATTTTGGCTCACACTTATTGGCCTAAGTGTAAAACAGTTATGCTCCCGAAGCAATTATTGATACATAAAAAATGAAAGGTCCGGCCGCGCATTGCGCGCAGCCGGACCCAAGATTTTACTACCAGGAACCACCCATTCCTGGTAGTACCACCACCTCCCACTTCTTAATCAGCTGCTGATGGAGTGTCGAAAACGCACTTGCCCGGTCCAGCGGGTGAACCGAAATCATGAGTTGGTCGTCACCAATCCATACGAGGCACGGGTAGTCGTGAGCCTCGTGAACCGATGCGGTGTACGGCTCGATCAGAGGGACGATGGCATCCACCAGACTGCGCCCCTCATCGGTGAGGTCAAGGTCGGCCCAGCCCTCGCGCATACTCCAAACATTGCCGGAGGAGATCCCGTCCTCGAGCGTCTCTGGATCAGGAACTGGCGGCGTAGCAAAGAGTTCCAACTCCTTCGGCCGATAGAAGACGGCTAAGAGGTATGGGTCGACATGCATCATGAGTCCGAGCTGCGTCACAAAAACTCCTAACTCGTGCGCCGGTTTCCCGGCTGGCCGTCTCCGAAAACTCCTAGCCCACAGAGAGCTCTGTGCACCTTCCCCTGGAGCGATTGGCACTGGTTGCGATGCTGGCGTTCGGCCGGGCTCATCTGCGCGCCGGGCACGCGGGCGCGTCCGCGATGTAAATCTTCCTTGAACCTGCGGTAGCCCAGCCGATCCGCGATAGGCGTTAGCTGATCGCGGCTAGTGAGCCAGTCGAAAGGGCCCTCCTGTCGATTCTCATCCGTGCGGTTGTGAATGGCGTACCACAGTTCCCCGCCGTCACCCTTCCACACAGCGGTGAAGTATTCGTGTACGAAGGTATTTTCGGGATAGCATACCCCGCGAGCTTCGCCAACGAAACAGAAGCCGAATTCTTCGGGTCTCTCCCGAATACTCGCCATACGGCTGCCTTTCTATTTGGGTGTTCAATGAACAAGACCGTGAAATAAAATACCATGATAGTCAATATTTGTCATTCATATCAAGCTCAACATGGAAGGCCGGTGGATGCAGAATTGCTCCACCGGCCTATACTATCGAGAAAGAGCACATCGGCTAGCTCTTGCATCAAGCTGATCAAATATCCGGCACACCAGCATGGCAGAAACCACTGTCACTAGGTAATCATCCCGGCTAACGGTAGAGTCCCGCTCGAGAAGCCTCCGCGCCTCTTCAGTAATAACCGAGGTCAACGGTAGTCCACCAGTACGATCAGTGTGGTCGGCTATGATGTTCACAATGTCACACCCCGTACACTGCTCGCTCACAAATCTTCGTAGTTCATCACACAAGTCTCTGCCTCTTCGGGTAGTGTCCTGCGGCTTTACTTCCTGCCCACATGATTTGAACAGCTGATCGTGGAGCATGAGCTTGGCATCGGCGAGGGTGGGGTATTGCCCCGCTAGACGGCGGGCGGCAAACTCTCGGACGATGCCGTCAACGGCTGATTGCATGATGGCTCCTGAGTAGAGGAAAAGGTACTGGCTAGAGTATGCGCGAAAAAACGGCGAGAGGATAGGCTCTGCAACCAGGCGGCTAGCTTATTAGCCAACAAATCTGTAAAATAACCACAATTTTAACCGGATTACTCACGTGTCTCTTTCCCTCGGCATCGTCGGCCTGCCAAACGTCGGCAAATCTACCCTGTTTAACGCGCTCACCAAGAACAATGTTCTGGCCGCCAACTACCCGTTTGCCACCATTGAGCCCAATGTAGGCATCGTACCCCTCCCCGATCCGCGGTTGGACGATTTAGCCAAGCTCTATGATAGCGCCAAGGTTTTACCCGCTACGGTGACGTTCGTGGATATTGCCGGGATTGTCCGCGGCGCTAGCAAGGGCGAGGGTTTGGGTAATAAGTTTTTGGCCAACATTCGCGAATGCAGCGCCATTGTGCAGGTGGTGCGCGCTTTTAGTGACCCCAATGTGCTACACGTGGACGAGCAGCCAACTCCTCGAAATGATATCGAGACCATTAATACTGAGCTGATTTTGTCCGACCTCCAGACCATCGATAACCGGCTCGGGAAGCTTGAAGGCGAAACCAAGCGTAACCCAAAAGAATTTGAGCCGATGCGACAGGCTGTGGTAGCCGCCAAAAAACTGCTGGACGAGGGCAAGATCTTGTACGGCTCCGGCCTTGACTTAGAGCCACTACGCGACCTGCAGCTACTAACGAGTAAGCCCTTTATCTACGTCTTTAACCTCGATGAAGGGGACTTGAACAACTCTGAGCTGCAAAAAGGCTTGGCCAATTTGGTTGCGCCGGCGCGAGCACTTTTCTTGTGCGCCCAGCTCGAAGCTGAGCTCATTGATCTCCCCGAAGCCGAGGCACGTGAGCTTCTGGAACCACTTGGCCAGACTGAGTCGGGCTTAAGCCAGCTGGCGCAGGTGGGCTTTGAGGCCCTAGGATTGCAAACGTATTTGACGGCCGGCCCCAAGGAGGCCCGCGCCTGGACAATTTCACGTGGCGCTACGGCCCCGGAGGCCGCCGGCGTTATTCATACCGATTTCCAAAAAGGCTTTATTCGAGCTGAGATAGTTGGCTGCCAGGACTTGCTAGCCGCCGGTTCACTGCCGGCCGCGCGGGCTGCCGGCAAAGCACGGCTGGAAGGCAAAGACTACATCATGCAAGACGGTGATGTCGTTGAATTTCGCTTTAATGTATAAGGCCATTGTCTTTGATCTTGACGGCACAGCGGTAGCAAATACCCGCGAGGCCACGCCGTCCCAACGACTCATTAAGGCCGTGGCAGCTGCTCGCGGCCACAGTCACCTCATTGCCGCTACCGGCCGGCCATTCTCGGCTGCCATGCCGGTAATTGCCGCGCTCGGCCTCACGGATCCGTGCGTTATTCTTGGCGGCACCGTTATTATTGACCCCAAGACGCACACCGTAGTCCAACAGATCACCCTCACTCCAGCAGCCGTAGCGGCTATTTTTAATGCTCTTAAGCCCTTCCCCTACCAGCTCTACATCCGGGATGAGGGTATCGGCGAAAGCTTATCCGCTGCGCCGCATCATCTTAATGCAGAGATTGAAATTATGTTTGCGGAAGACGTAGTTGAGCCTGATGCCACCCACATGAAGCAGGTCTTAAATGCCATCCCAGACACTCTGGCCACCAGTGCGCCATCGTGGAGTGGGCGGGGCGAGATCATTATGATCACTCACCGCAACGGCACCAAGGAACACGCCGTGGCAGAAGTGTTGCGCCAGCTGGGAGTAAAGAAAGCCCAGACCATTGGCGTAGGCGACGGCGACAACGATGTACACTTGTTTGCTGCGGTAGGGCATAAGATTGCCATGGGCAATGCCGGTCCAGCTCTCAAGGCTGCGGCCGATGAGATTGCGCCACACATTGATGAAGATGGCCTAGCCCAAATTATTGAGCGTTACGGCATAAAGAAATAATAGCTGGTGCTTAAATGGAACGGGCGCCCCGGCTTTTTTAGCCGGGGCGCCCTGTTTTGTGACTGCCTAGACGGTCACGGACGTAACTTTCTGCTGCACGCGTCGATCAGCGGCCGGTAGTGCTCCTGAAGGCGCTCGCCGGAGACGGTCTCATTGGCGATGAGATCCGCCGTCAGCTCGTCGAAGACGGCCCGGTAACCCAGGAGCAGCGTGACTGCCAGCGTCTCGGCCCGTTCGAGCAAATCCTCGACCGCGGCCTCAACCTGGGCTGTTCGGGCCTCAGACCAGCCCTCGGAGTCCAGGTTGGCCCGAATGCCGTCGTACAAGCCATACTCGGCCACATACGACCAGGCCACGCTGGTGGCATTCTCCAGGTCGCTGGAAGCTCCCTGGGTGAAGTCCTTCTCGAGTGCGATGATCTCAGCCGCACGACCGCCCAGCATCCCCGCCAACTCGGCGCGGAATCGTGACCGGCGTTTGAGCTGTTCGTCGCCCGGCGTCATCATCGTGACGCCGCCGGCCATACCTCGGGGAATCACCGACACCTGGCTGGGGTCGGGAACTTCCTCCTGTGCCATCGCGACGATGGTGTGGCCAGCTTCGTGCCTGGCGGTGATATCACGATCATGCTCCATGACCTCGGCATTCTTGCGAGCCGGGCCAAGCAGGATCGTGGTCAGCGCGTTCTGGAAGTCCTCCAATGTGAGTTCGTCGACATCCTGATCCTTGGGGATCCGAGCCATCATGGTCACAGATGCCTGGTTGGCCAAGCTCTTCAGCTCGGCGCCCGAGAAGCCCGGGGTTTTCCGCGCCACATCCCGCAGATCCAGGTCAGGCCTCAGCGGCTTTTTCCTGGTGTGGATCTTGAGGATGTCTTCCCGGCCCTTGAGGTCCGGAAGTGGCACCGGAATCTCCCGGTCAAACCGCCCGGGCCGGCGCAAAGCCGGGTCCAGGTGATTCGGCCGGTTGGTGGCCGCGATCACGATCACGTTGGTTTCAACGAAGCCGTCCATCTCGGTCAACAGCTGAGCAACCGTCTGATCGTGTTCCTGGTGACCACCACCGCCACCCGTACGGTGGCCGCCAACGGCATCGAGCTCATCGATGAACAGGATACGGGGCTCATCGACCTTGTCGGACATCAGCCGAGCCAGTCGACTGGATGAACCGCTGCGGAAGAACTTCCGCACGCGCGACGCGCCCACGCCCACGTACATTTCCACGAACGCGGAGCCGCTGATTTCGTAAAACGGCACCCCGGCCTCACCGGCCACGGCGCGGGCCAGCAGCGTCTTGCCACCTCCTGGCGGGCCGTACAGCAGCACACCCTTGGGCGGCACTGCTCCGGCCTTGTGCCAGCGCTCCGGATTACGCAGGAAGTCGATGATGAACTGGACTTCCTCGACGATCTCCGGCATGCCGGCCACGTCGGCCAGCTTGGTGTCAGGCCGTTCTACGGGCTTGGAGCTGCCGCCACGAGTCAGCCGAGTGAAGATCGTCGGCACTCCGAACAACAGCAGCCAGAAGCCCGCAATCGGCAGTATCCAGCCAAAGGTGCTGCTCGCCCAACCAGGACGAGTGGCCTTGGCCTGGTGGATGTTGGCGTTCAGGAACTGGTTCGCAAGATCAACGTCGTACCCATCCGGCAACGTCACGGTGAACTTCTGGCCATCGGCCAGCGTCACGTCGGCCTGGTGATCCGCTGAGCGGATCTCGCCTTCAGTGATGTCGTGAGTCTTGGTCAGGTGCGTCCGGAGGTCGGTCAGCGTCATCGGCTGCGGCGCAGGAGCGTTCCACCCAAATGGGTCAAACAGCAGCAACGCCACGACAGCCGCAACGGGCACAAGCAGGAGTTTCCTGCGCTTGTAAAGCCATTTCAGCCAGTTCAAAACTGGCTCCCTTCAGTCTAGAAAAACGAATGGGCGTAGATACTATAACATCTTGAAGAATAAATACAACACATACGCAGTCAAAAGCCTTATGGCAGAGCCTTAAGTAGAAAGAATCGTTCCACATTACCCTCGGCGCCGGCCAGTCCCGAGTCGGCTTCAGCTATAATTTCAAATCGCTCAATGAGCCAATCACGGAGCTCCGTCAGGATAGCATCACGCGGCGTGCCCACCGGAATAACGCCGTGGTAACGATCAGCTACCGGCTTGCCCGCCTCGAACTGCGGCTTAGCCATAGCCACAATGGACGCGCCCGGCTTTACCAGAGCTGCCGTCGCTGCAAGCACCTTGGTAAGTGATATAAACGACACATCCATTACAGCCATGTCAGCCTGCTCGGGCAGTTTGGCCGCACGAATATCTGTCTGCTCCATTATGACCACCCGCGGGTCCTGGCGCAGCTTGTAGGCCAGCTGAGCCGTGCCTACGTCCACACAATAAACCTTAGTGGCACCATTCTGGAGTGCGTAATCAGTAAACCCACCCGTGGATGAGCCCACATCAAGGACGACTTTATCCGCAAAGTTGAGCTTCAGCGTCTCAGCCACGCTGGCCAGTTTTTCACCAGCCCGGCTCACATATTTGGGCTGATGCTTAAGGTGCAGATCGATGTCCGCGTCATACTGTACGCCCGGCTTATCAAGGATCCTGCCTTCCGCGGACACTTGCCCGGCCATGATCAGCGCCTGCGCCTGGGTACGGCTAACGGCCAACTCGCGTTCTATCAGAATAATATCAAGTCGCTTTTTCATAGCTCCATTATCCGAGCGTTCTCCCGTCGGCACAGAGAGCGTTCGCTACTTTTGGCGCTCCAAATAGGCGCCAGTCAGCGTATTAACTTTAATTTTGTCACCTTCGTTAATAAACAACGGCACCATGACCTGCACGCCGGTCTCCACGGTGGCTGGCTTGAGGGCTGTCGTAGCCGTATCACCTTTGGCTCCCGGCTCGGTTTGGGTGATTTCCAGATAAACCGCATTTGGCATATCTAAGCCAATAACGCGGCCGTTAAAGAACATCAATGACACGGTAGTGCTATCAGCCACATACTTGGATTGGTCACCCAACACATCAGCTGACACCGTCTCCTGCTCGTAGGTCTCGTTATTCATAAAGACGAGGTCATTACCCTCGCGATATAGCAGCTGCATGTTGGCGCGAGTAACGTCGGCCGGGCTAATCTTGTCCGACGAGCGGAACGACCGTTCAACTACGCCACCATTGAGCAAGTTCTTGATCTTCACCTGCACCACGGCACCGCCTCGACCCATGGCTTTGTGGGTGTAGTCAGTCACGCGGTAAGGCACGCCGTCAAGCTCGATCAGGGTGCCGACTTTGAGATCAGTGTGTCCGTAGACCATGATTTGTCTCCTTTGATAATTGCTTGCTACTCCAAAGAGCAGCGAAGTGCCTGGCTCTCGGACTGGGTTTGCTAGCGCGTCAGCGCAAATGGCAGCAAAATTAGCAACCGCAGAGCGCCCAGTTCGAAAGCTTGGCCCGTAGCCCTAGCGAACGAGGAACGGCAACAGCGCGATGTGCCGGGCCCGCTTAAGAGCCACAGCTACACGGCGTTGATGCTTTAGACAGTTGCCGGTACGCTTGCGCGATTCAATCTTGCCATAGCTCGACAGGTAGCGCTGCAGCAGCTTTACATCTTTGTAGTCGACCGTCTCAAGCTTTTCAGCGCAGAATCGGCAGACTTTCTTGCTATAAAAATTAGCCATAATGTTAATCCTGAAATTAGTTAAGTGATTGTTCTAGAGTGAGGAACGAAGGCTCTAACGAACCAGCGCGCCATGGTGATGACTTAAAATGGAATGTCGTCGAGGTTGATGTTCTGGGCATCCAGATCCTGGATCACCACATCATCCGACTTGCGAGACGGAGCAGCCGGCGCCGATGGGGCGCTAGGAGCGGCACCATCACCACGGCTATCAAGGAAGTTGATATCCGAGGCCACAATCTCAGTTCGCTGACGTTTTACGCCGTCCTTCTCCCAGCTCTGGGTCTGGAGACGACCGATAACCATGACCTTACGGCCTTTGGCCAGATACTGGGCAGCGAGCTCACCGAGCTTACCCCAAGCAACAATCTCATGGTATTCCACGGCCTCTTTGCGCTCACCGCTGGCATCTTGCCAGGTACGGTTGGTAGCAACGGCGAATGACGCCACCTGCTGACCACCGGGCGTAGCTCGCAGCTCCGGATCGCGTGTTAAGTTGCCCATGATAATTGCTTGGTTAAAGCTCTTGGCCATCTACTTGGTTCCCTCTTCGGTCGTTATTTGCTCACTCTTTTTATCGGCATCATCTGACTTATCAGCTTCTTTGCTCGCCGACTTGGCTGGAGCCTTGGTCTCTTCATGTAGAACCAGGATGTGGCGCAGCACTTCCTCGGTAATCAGAATCGTATTCTCGAGCTCACGCACCTTACTTGGGTCCAACTGAACCTCGAGGTACACATAAATCGCAAAGTCTTGCTTGGCGATTCGGTAAGCTAGTCGCTTCTTACCCCAGTTGTCGCGCTTGGTGACTTTACCGCCAACCGCTTCAACAAGAGCCTCGACCTTGGCAATCGGTGCCTCGACGTCAATCTCTAGGTCTGGGTGCAAGAGCACCATCAACTCGTATGTTTTTTGCATCGCTTCCTTTCTATGGAAACCCCGGTGCATCCGGGATTGCGGCCCAAAATCCTTGGGGCGCAAAAAGGTTAATTGATTGGTAAACCATGTAATTATAGGTCTTTTTGAGGGTTTGGTCAATCTAAATGTCAGCCTGTACAATAAGCACATGTACGTACTTGTGAGTAAACTTGAGTCGCTGCCGGTTATGAGTCTGCAAACCGGCGAGACGATAGCTACTATTGACCGACCCGTTATCGATGTGGGAAGTCTTAAAGTGGCTGCTTACCTATGTGACCGTCTCCCCCGAGGCCATCAGCTTATGCTCATGGTTCAAGATATTCGGCAAATCGCTGGCGACTGCATCATCATCGACTCAGAAGACGAGCTAACCGACGCCAATGATGTCGTTCGTCTGCAGGAGATCCTGCGCCAAAACTTTTCACCACTCGACAAGACCGTAGTGACAGAGCTAGGCCAAAAGTTGGGCAGCGTCGAGGACTTTACGGTCAACCTGGAAGACAGCCGGATTCAAAAGCTCTATATCCGCCAACCACTGTTTCGCTCATGGGTAAACTCAAGCCTCATTATTGACCGTACTCAAATCGTCGACGTCACCCCAAAGCAAATCACGGTGCGCGACGCCGGAACCAAGGTTCCAGTGCTGGCGCCGGAGCCAACCCCGGAAAGTCATACTTGAACCTGAATACTCCTTACGCTAAGCTAGGTTTAGTAAGAGGGTGAAAAGTGGTAGTTGTACTCCTGTTCGCGGTCGCGTTCATAGTTGCATATCGGCTCGTAACCGCCGACTAATCATCAAGGCGCGCTAGCGCCTTTTTGATTTGGTCATACCCAAAACCCTGCCGAGCCAAGTACTGCATTAATTTGTCCACGTCCTGATACCTCAACTGGCGACGCTTGCGCTCAATGAGCTCAGTGAGCATCTGCTCCTGGCCTTCATGCCCCAGGGCAGCCAACGCCGTCGCAATAGTCTCCCGATCGAGGCCTTTTTGGAGCAGTTCTTGCTCCAGCATACGCCGGCTACGAGGCCGGAGTGCCAGTCGCGAAGCTATCCAGCTGTCAGCAAATGCTGCGTCGTTGAGGAAGCCATAGTCGGTTAGGCGAGTAATTATATGGTCAACTACTTCCGGCTCGTAGCTTTTGCGGACCAAGTAGTCCCTCATCTCGCGCTGACTACGGGCTCGATAGCCTAGATAGCGCAGCGCGAGATTGTAGCCCTTATTCTCGGTTGACTGCTTCTGCCAGGTGGCAACTTCTTCATCGTTCAGCTCCTGGCCAGTTCGCAAGCCGCTATTAGAAAGCTCAAGATCTGACAGGGAGAAACTGTAGGCGCCATTCACATAGATCGAGTATCGGCCGGGAGTTCGCTTCTGAGCCTGAATATCGGTGATAACCGCCACAAGCTGAGCCTACTTGGAGACAGAAAGAGCCAGCTTGCGCACTTCTTTATCGAGCGTCTTGATGATGTCAGCGTGGTCTTTAAGATACTGCTTGGCTGCCTCACGTCCCTGACCAATCTTGTCACCCTTATAGGAGTACCAGGCGCCAGCCTTTTCAACCAGAGCGTGCTTAACGGCAAGGTCGAGAATATCACCCGCAGTTGAGATGCCTTCGTTGAACATGATGTCGAACTCGGCCACCTTAAACGGTGCCGCAATCTTGTTCTTAACTACCTTAACTTTCACATGCTTACCAATCGAGACATCACCATCCTTGATCTGCTCGGAACCACGAATGTCCATGCGTACTGAGGCATAGTACTTGAGTGCGTTGCCACCAGCCGTTGTCTCGGGATTGCCAAACATAACGCCAATCTTCATGCGCAACTGGTTAATGAAAATAACAGTGGTCTTGCTCTTGGAAATAACGCCGGTGAGCTTACGAAGCGCCTGGCTCATAAGTCGCGCTTGCAGACCCATGTGCGAATCGCCCATCTCGCCTTCAATCTCAGCTCGTGGCACAAGCGCCGCTACGGAGTCCACGATTACAAGATCAACCGCCGAAGATCGCACAAGGGTCTCGGTAATTTCGAGTGCCTGCTCGCCCGTATCCGGCTGCGAGATAAGCAGCGTGTCGAGATTCACACCAATGCGTGCCGCATACTCAGGGTCCAAGGCGTGCTCAGCGTCAACAAAGGCCGCCACACCACCGGTCTTCTGGACTTCGGCTACAGCATGGAGCGCCAGAGTAGTTTTACCACTAGACTCAGGGCCATAAATCTCGATGATTCGGCCTTTGGGAATACCTCCACCAAGCGCCAAGTCTAACGACAGTGCCCCTGTGGGGATCGTCTCTACATCGATCTTGTGACCCTCGCCAAGCTTCATAATGGAACCGGCGCCGAACTGCTTCTCGATCTGTGCTACCGCAAGGTCAATGGCCTTGAGCCGCTCTTCGCGCTCGGCCTGCTTCTTCTTGTCATCCATCCCTGTCTTCTCCGCTTTTTCTGTGCTCATTGTACCGTTCTTTGCCTTGCTTATCTATTACAGAAAGATCATACCCGAACAAAAGCCGTACTGTCAACACTAGCGATAGTTCTGAAAATCAAGCGGGAAGTCCAAGTCCTTGGCCCGCAATAAGGCCATCACACCCTGTAGGTCGTCCTTACTTGTGGAGCTCACTCGCACACTATCACCCTGAATCTGAGTTTTGGCCTTGGGGTAGGCATCTCGGATGGCCTTGGTGAGCTGCTTGGCTTTGTCCTGGTCCAGGCCTTTCTTAAAGGCCACGCTCCAGCGCATTTCCTTGCCACCCTGTATGGGATCTTTGCTGGTATCCAGAACTTTGAGCGACACGCCTCGCTTCACCAGCTTAGATTGCAGTACGTCTAAAATCGAGTTGAGCTGATTTTGGCTATCTCCTTCGATCTGGACACCAGTTTTGCCATCAGCAAATTCCAGCTTGGCCGAAGTGCCTTTAAAATCGTAACGAGTACCAAGCTCGCGTTGAGCCTGGTCTACGGCATTTGTTACTTCCGCAAGATCATAATCGCTTACTACATCGAATGAAAAATCTTTAGCCATGGGTGTTCTCCTTGTCGGCTCTTAGTTTAGGGAATAACGGTATCCTTGGCAAAACTTTGATTGCGTCTAATCTCGCCGTCGGCCCCCAGGGCGTCAATCTTCTTGCCTGCAACCACCGAGTTGGTGATGGTGAGGCTGGTAGCACCGGCATTACCCGTCGTAATATTAATGTCTTTTGCGCCCGTAAATAACGGCAGGCTCTTCCCGGCTACCACGGTGCCGCGCCAAGCGTCCTTGCCATCAACTTGAACCACCATTGAGGTTGTGGCACGAACTTTGATAACCATGGCGATGCCATCAAACGGAGCCGCTGGCACGGCGGCTGAGCCCGAATCCACCTTTGGCAGGTGCGCCAAGATGTTGCGGGTAACACTGGTGGTCTTGCCAAGTTTGCTCTTGGCCAGGACCCGAATCGCATTAACGCCGTCTTGCAATGCCACTTTCTCGCTAAAACCGCCGTCAGTATCGGTGAGCACGGGCGAATCATTAATGGTGATGTCTGCGCCAGGCGTGGTTTTGCCGGCCAAGTCAATCACACCGCCAGTTATCGTCGTGTCTGAGGCTGGCGTAGTAATGGTGAGGCTGGGCGCGGCGGCTAGAGCTGAAAATTGCAGTAATAAATACGACAACACAGCCACAATAACCGCCACCGCGCCGATAGCTGCCACGATCGGGCCGGTAAAGACCAGCCGCTTGGGCCGGTCTAGCTGGGGCTGCCGAGTCTTACCCGCCTCAATGCCGCCGCGTTCTTCGGCGTACATTGCAGCAACAGCCGAGCCATTGAGGCCCAAATAGCCCGCATAGTGCTGTACGAAGCCACGAGAGTAAACGTCATTTGGCAGGCTCTTGTAATCACCTGACTCGAGTGCAGTTAAGAACTTGCCTCGAATTTTGGTGTCAATCTCAACCTGAGCCAGACTCACCCGCATGGCTTGTCGGCGGGTCTTGAGTTGCTGCCCGACGGGAATATTTGGTTTAAGCTGAGATGATTGAGCCATGGACCCATTCTACAGCTTCGGTCTGGATACCTCTAGCCTCGGCAGACCCTAGAAGTAGCACCTTTGTGCCGAGAGTGGACTCACGGGCTTTTTAAGGGGTCAGTAACGGCGTCGGCGTTAGCGTTGTGAGCCACCAGCTTACGATGCTGGCCATGATTAGCTCACCTATTCGCCATCGTATGGCTCAGCCATACGTGGCTCATCCACGCCAGCAGGCGAGCCGCCGCGAACCTGGTCAAGCGAGCTCACGAGCACATCTCGCGGGCGGGCCCCGTCGGCCGGGCCGACCACACCTTGCTCTTCGAGCAGGTCAATCAGCCGGGCAGCGCGAGCGTAGCCTACGCGCAGACGGCGCTGCAGCATGCTGGTGCTGGCCTTGCCTGCGCGGATCACCGCCTCGGCGGCTTCATCAAACAACTCGTCGTCGATGTCGCCGGCCTCGCCCCCGCCACCACTTGCTCGACCACCGCCCAGCGTGACCTTCTGCGCCAGCACTTCGTCGTTGTAGCTGGGCTCACGCTGACTGCGCAGGTAGTCCGTGACACCCTTAACCTCTTTCTCGTCCAGGAAGGCACCTTGGATACGGCGCGGCTTCATAAAGTCGGGGCTCGCAAACAACATGTCACCTTTACCAAGAAGCTTTTCGGCTCCCATTTGGTCAAGAATTGTGCGCGAGTCCACCTGGCTTGCTACACTAAACGCCAGTCGCGCTGGAATGTTGGCTTTAATAATACCCGTGATCACATCCACGCTCGGCCGTTGCGTGGCTAGGACCAGGTGAATACCAATGGCGCGAGCCATCTGAGCTAATCGCACGATAAGCGACTCCACATCCGCCGCGGCCAGCACCATGAGGTCGGCCATCTCGTCGATAACAATGACGATGTACGGCATAGCTTCCTCGGGGTGAGCTTTGTTGTACTCAATAATGTTGCGGTTTCCCACTTCGGCCAAGAGCTTGTAGCGACGCTCCATCTCGGCCACAGCCCACTTAAGTGCGCTAATGCACTTCTCCGGTTCCACGATTACCGGCGTCAGGAGGTGTGGAATATTGTTGTATAGCCCCAGTTCCACACGTTTTGGATCCACCAAAATAAGCTTCAAATCGTTCGGCGAATTGCGGTAGAGCAGCGAGGTTAGGAACGAGTTAATCATGGCCGACTTACCTGAGCCGGTGGCGCCAGCAATCAGCATGTGCGGCATCTTGGCAAGATCGGCGTACATAGGAATGCCGCTCACATCGCGACCGAGAGCAAACGTCAACGGCGTCTTTTCTTTGGCCCACTCCGGAGCCTCGAGAACACCTCGCAGCCGCACCATAGCGATAGCCTTGTTTGGCACTTCTACACCTACGGCACTCTTGCCCGGAATCGGTGCTTCGATTCGAATCGGATGCGCCGCCAAGCTTAGTGCTAAGTTCGTATCGAGAGTAGTAATTTTGTTCAATTTAACACCGCTTGGCGGAGTGAAAGTATATTGAGTAACAGTTGGACCCACGTTGACCTCGCCCATCTGGACGCCAATATTAAAACTCTCCATGGTCTGCTGGATAATTGCCGCGTTGGCCTTCACATCGCCGGCGTCAGCCTTGGAACCTACGGCCGACAATAAGTCGAATGCCGGTACTTTCCAGTTGTCGTCGCTCTTGGCCGTCAGCGCTTCCTGGGGCTCTTCCTTGGCTGGCTTCTTGTTGCCGCCGCTCAGGTCCAACTGGCCGCGCACCGGCAAGCTGGCACCCGAATTGTCGTTAACCTTAAGTAGCTCGGCGGTTGGGTCGTTGACTTTAATATCTTGAGCCTGAGCTTTCTCCTCGCGCTTAAACATTGAAGCAATTCGACGGAAGAGTTCACCCAGGTCGGTGTTGGTCGCAATAATTAGGAATACCACCACCAACGTGGTCAGGACAGTGGCCGCAGCCGGCACATTGAGCACTCCGGCCATCAAGTTAGTTATACCAAAGCCAATGAACCCACCAGCCGCACCGGCCTGGGCCCGACTCATGCTCTCGGCTGGATCAACTCCTACATGGAATAATCCCGACAAGGACAGCACCAGCCCAATAAAACCGACGTAGTTGTGGGTTCGCGGCGGATTATCCTGACGAAACAGCATGAGTGATAACGACAAAGTTACTACTGGCAGCAAATACGCCGTGTAGCCAAAAACCAGCCGCAACTTTTCAAAGAAAGTTGTAACAAGCCAGCCGCCAAAATTGAACACCGCAAACAACAGCAGGAGCGTTAGGCCAGCCAGCAGCACAGCCGCAATCCCCCGTTTGGCTTCGGGCGACAACAGTGGCGTCTCATCCTTCTTGCGTTTCATAGTTTTTTTCGCAGACTTGCGAGCTTTCTTAGTGGCCATATAGGTGTAATTATACTGCTTTTGTTCGTGATAAGAAAACGGCCTCACAATCCCCTAGGATCGTGAGGCCGCAACCATTCTGCCTACGACACTTAGTGCTGCTGACGTCTACTGACGATGATGGCCCTCGGGCCGCTCCATCCAGTGCATCAACCGCGCCGTTTGCTCAGGCCAATACACTCGACCAAAGTAGTCAAAGCCAGTGATCAGCGTAATAACCACCGCTAACCACAGCAGTAGATTTAGACCGGCCATCAGGGTCGCCCAAGAAGGCGCCAGCAAATATCCGATAATGCAAGCCATCTGAAGCCCCGTCTTGAGCTTGCCTCCAGGGCTGGCTGCGATGACCCGATTCTTGATAACTGCAAACCGGAGCACCGTTACAGCTACCTCGCGAAAAGCAATCAGCACCAGAGGCCACCAGCTCAATCCCAGCCAAACTGACAGTCCGATCAGCGCCGCAATCACAATCGCCTTGTCCGCAATGGGATCCGCGATCTTGCCGAAGTTGGTAGTACGCTCGCCGTTATTGCTCCGAGCCAGCTTGCCGTCGTAATGATCAGTGATAGCAGCGGCGACGAAAATTCCTGCTGCCACCAGCCGACCGGTCCAGCCAGCCCCCAGCAACCAAAGCGCCAGCAAGAACAACGGCACCATGACAAAGCGTGATAGGGTCAGCATATTGGGCCGTTGCCGATACCAGAACGACCGGCGAGACTGAGGGTATCCAAGTCCAGATGCCACGCTCATCGTGCGCTCCAAAATTGTCGTAGGTTCAAGGTTACTGGGTAGTATTGCGCAGTGACCAAACCGGGTCAAGCCCGCGCACGAAAAAGTTCCGGCGGGCTCTAGAGGACCACCGGAACTTTTGCTAGTAGTTCAGCCGCAAAATTATCAGGACGATTACAATAATCCCAACGCAGATGCTGCCGAGTACTTGGGCGTCCAGGCTCTTGGGTAGGTCCCGATATGGGCTGGGTTTCCAGATCAACGCCAGGCTCAAGGCACCCACCCCCAGAAACACTGCAATCAAGGCAACCGGGGGCATATCAGCCCAAATTCCCGCGGCCAAGGCGATAATCGAGAAAACCACGAAACCACCACCATCGGCGTGTCAGACAGATACCTAGAAGAAGTATATCTGGCAAGCCGTAACTTGCAACCGTAAGCGAATCGGCGGCGCTATACTTCGTTAATGACCGGCAGAATCATGGGGCTACGCTTGGTTTTGGAGTAGAGCAGATCGCCCACTTCGTCGCGCAATTTTAGCTTAAACTTAGCCCAGTCAGTCGGCTCGGCAGTATTTCGCTTCTCAAACTGCTTACGCACCTCAGCCCGAGCTTTATTAATGAGCTCTTCGTTTTCCTTCATGTAGATGAAGCCGCGCGAAATGATGTCGGGGCTCGAAATGAGCCGACCAGTCTTGCGTGAGACGGTGGCGATAATCATAAACACACCGTCGCCCGCCATGGTCAGGCGGTCGCGCAGCACCACGCCTTCGACATCGCCGACGCCAGCGCCGTCCACCATGACCATACCAGCCGGCACGCGCTGGCCTTTCTGGGCCTTGGTGGGGGTAACTTCGAGCACATCACCATTGTCCATCACGAAGATATTCTCACGTGGCACGCCATTCTCTACGGCAATCTCGGCATTGTAAACCAAGTGATGGAACTCGCCGTGAATTGGCATAAAGAACTTGGGCTGAATAAGCGACACGAGCTCGGCTACGTCATCACGCTTGGCGTGACCACCCACGTGAACCGGACCGTGGCCACGTAGGCCTTCGGTAGAGCGAGCAAACACGCTGGCGCCTTCACGCATCAGGTTGTCGACCAGGCGCACTACGGATACTTCGTTGCCCGGAATCACACTGGACGAGAAGATAACAGTGTCGCCCGGCTTAATTTTCACATTCTGGTGATCGCCGGTGGACATGCGCACGAGGGCGGCATTTTCCTCACCCTGCGAGCCAGTACACAACACCACCACCTGGCTATCGGGTAGGTTTGAGATATCCTGCGCCTTAATAATAAGACCCTGAGGCACACGTAGGTAGCCCATCTTCACGCACAGCTCAATGGTCGAAAGCATGGAGCGGCCGATCAGCGCCAAGCGCCGACCAGCTTTAGCCGCGGCGTCAATAATGAGCTGCACACGGGTAATCGAGCTGGAGAAGGTAGAGATAATAATGCGGCCATCCGCTCGACCAAACAGGTCGTGAATGGTGGGCTCCACCAAGCGCTCACTACCACCGCGGCCAGGCACGTCACAGCTTGTGGAGTCGCTCATGAGCAGCAATACGCCACCTGGCTCCTTAGCGATTTCACCGAGACGCGCCATGTCCATAATCTTGCCGTCGAGCGGATCAGGGTCCAAGCGCCAATCGCCGGTGTCAATAATGGTGCCTACCGGCGTGCGCAGCACCACCGCCGTAGAGTCGGCAATGGTGTGGGTTACACGCACCAGCTCAATGCTGAACGAACCCAGCTGAACTCGCTCGTGCTTATCGGGATCAAGCACCACGTATTGAGGGGTGCGAATTTTAAATTCTTCGATTTGCTTGGCTACCATGCCGAGACTCAATCGTGAGCCGTAAATGGGCACGGGGAACTTCGGAATCATGTAGCCGGACGCGCCAATGTGGTCCATGTGACCGTGGGTAATAACGATACCGCGAATCTTGTGGCGGTTACGCTCCAGATAGGTAACATCGGGGATAATGTAGTCCACGCCCGGCTGGTTAGCCTCAGGGAAGCCAAAGCCCATATCAAGAATCACGATGTCGTTGCCGTATTCTACGGCCATCATGTTTTTGCCGATTTCACCCAAACCGCCGAGCGGAATAACGCGCAACTTGGGCTCGCGGGTTACTTGGTTGGCCGGGCCGCGATCGACCCTGGGGCCGTTTTGCGAGCCTTTTTTGCTCTGCTGGGTGCCATCAAAGCCGTTAAATAAGCTCTTATTGACCGGCATAGCGTCAAGCGCTGGCATGAGGTCGGTGTGGTTGGGCACTTGCTGCTGACCGCGCCGACGACCACGACCACCGCCGCCGCCACGGTTTCCGCCACGACCACCGCCACCATTGCCGTTGCCGCCCTTTCCGGGCTGCTTGTTTTCGGTCGGCTTTACGCCCGGCTTGCCACCAGGCTGGGTGGCACCGCCAGAGTTTGGCTTGCGGAAACGATTTGGCTTGCCAGCCTGGTCGCCTGCCGGCTGCGGCTGTGGGTTAGGTTTGGGGTTAGTTGTTGAATTAGGTTCCATAGACCCTTTCTATGTTTTATTGAGAATCAAAAGATTTACTTAATTTTCTTTAAAATTGCGGGAATTAAACTGAAATCATCAATCAAGGTTTGGCGCATGCCGCCGTTATAGAGCGCTGCAGCTGGGTGAAATAAGGGCAAATATACCTGACCGTCTTTGCGCACCGGCTGACCATGGGCCTGACTAATGCGTAGCTCCGGCAAAAACGAGTTCATGGAGTGTCGGCCCAGAAATACAATTAATTTAGGCTGAATCACTTCAATTTGGCGCTTGAGATAAGGCATAAAGGCCGCCTTCTCCTCAGGCTCCGGATCCCGGTTGCCCGGTGGGCGATATTTGACGATATTCGTAATGTAAATATCCTTGCGCTCCAGGCCAATCGTGCCAAGCATCTCGTTGAGAAACTGGCCGGCCGCCCCTACAAAAGGTTCGCCTTTGAGGTCTTCATTTTTGCCTGGAGCTTCACCAATAAAGAGAATGTCAGCGTCGGGACTACCTACACCAAAGACCAGTTGCGTTGCTTGATCGCGCAATTGCGGCGTCACATTGTCGGCCGCGATATCGCGCGCTATCTGAGTCAGCGCTTCGGCTTTAGCATCCTGAACCTCGGCCATGTTCCCTCGCGGTTGGATTGATGTTATGGGATTACCGCGTCCCTTCGGCTGCTCGATAACTCAAGCAGTCTTGCGACGTAGTATTCCGTTGTTTTTAGAGACTGGCGCCGTGTTTTCCGCACCTCTAGTAACTGCATTATACGCTACTTTAGCTATTTTGGCCAGCCCTGACATTTGGAGCGCATGATGCCCACCCCTGGAAGACTTGGTAATTTCTGCGCCTTATCGCACTCATTAGCCAAATATTGACATAATGTACACCAAATATTATGGTAATGTATCGCTAATCGTTGGCGTGTTCCCCAAAAGGAGTGAGTCATGTAGAATCAACCACCTTTGATGACGACTAAAAAGTATATTACCCCCCCCCTACTACAAAGACTACTTTTCGGCCGAAATCAGAGGAGTAAATTCCATGGCCACAATCAACACCGATGACCTGCCCGAATGGGCCCAAGAAGCTGTTCTCAAAGGGCAGTTAACCGGCAACTTCAGCGATCTTGCTCGGTTGCTCGAGCCAAAGACAGGTCACGGACCCCGCGGCCTCACCGACGAGCAGCGCCACGGGCTGTACCAGCTGGCAAAGCCCGTCTTCATGCAGGAAGCGCGCAAGTACTACGCCCACTTCCGGGCCGGCCGAGCCGAGTACGCTCTCCGGCTCCTGGAGCTGGCCAATGGCCTGCGCGCCCGAGGGAAGCTGGACCTCAAGACTGAGCTCGAGATGAGCACGGCCGACTGGGATGCCCTTGCCTACCTGAGTCGCGTCCACGAGGTCAGCCGGCACTACCACCAAGCCCTTAACGGTTCCAACCACGCCAAGCGAGCGCTAGCAGAACACGTGCTCGACTCCAGCCCCCTAGAGCCTTGGGAGTACGGCGCCCAACAGTCCGAGGTCACAAAGCTGGCCCGCGAAGCCTTCAGCCCAAAGATCAACGAGCTCGTCAGCGAGTGCCGGCAGGGTGATTACGGCAGTGCCGCCTGGCTTCAGAAGATCTTGACCCGCCTCGAGTACAGCTGCGGTGAAATGCACGGTCTAGGCGTCACCTTCGAGGAGGTGAACGCATGGACACGGCAGAGCTACATCGTCGGGGTTCGATTCCAGCTAGGGACGAGCTTAGACGGAGACGAGCTGACGCTCTTCCTCAACTCATACGGGTCACTCCAGCGCATGCTGGAACACAGCATCGCGCCAGAGGAAGCGGACATCATCCGCGAGGACTTGCGTAGAACTCGTGACCGAATGGCCACCTGGCTGCCCCGGGCCATTCGGCGGCCCAACGATGAAGTCGGCCCCATGGCCTCCCGCGAGCAGTTGAAGGCCTACCAGGCCCTGGTGCTACCGCTGTTCGATCGGGTGCTCGCGCTGTAAAGCGCCGAGTGTCCCAAAACCGCCCGGAGGGCATCCGCATTTAATGCGGACGCCCTCCGGGGCTTTTTTTATTTAGCTTCATACACCCACCTGGGGATTTTTATACCTTATAAGGCATAAAATGCGAGAGTGACGGCTAAGGCGGAGTCTTGCTTCTCGAGAGAGAATCAGCGGTAACGACCACGGGCACAGAACGAGCAGATTGCTTCCCGTTCTGATTCGACTCGAGAGAAGGAAGATGAAGCTAATCTAGTATTAGCTCTTCTTAGCTGCCTTCATGCTCAAGTTCAGTCGGCCCTGCGGGTCGATTTCCATCAGCTTCACGTCGACTTCATCGCCCACCTTCACCACGTCATCCACCTTGGCTACGCGCTCATCGGCCAGCTGGCTAATGTGTACCAAGCCGTCCTTACCGGGCAGAATGTTCACGAAAGCGCCGAACTCCATGAGCTTAACCACGCGGCCGTGATAAATAGCGCCCACTTCCGGGTCCTCGGTGAGGCCGCGGATAATCTCGATGGCGCGCTTGGAGCCTTCGGGGTCACTTGAGGCAATCATAACCAGGCCTGAGTCCTCAATATCGATCTCGACGCCAGTTTCGGCAATGATCTTGTTGATGGTTTCGCCGCCCTTGCCGATCACCATGGCGATCTTTTCGGGGTTAATCATAAGCTTATCGATGCGCGGAGCCAGCGGCGATAGTTCAGGTCGCGGAGCCTCAAGCACCTCAAGCATCTTGCCCAGGATGTGAGCGCGGCCTTCCTTGGCCTGAGCCAGTGCGTCGCGCATGATTTGCGGCGTAATGCCCTTGACCTTGATATCCATTTGCAGCGCCGTAATGCCGTCGCGGGTACCGGCTACCTTAAAGTCCATGTCGCCAGCAAAGTCTTCGGCGCCCTGGATATCGCTCAAGATGATGTAATGATCACCATCACCCTTAATAAGGCCCATGGCAATACCCGAAACGGGCTTAACAATCGGCACACCGGCGTCCATGAGGCTAAGCGTAGATCCACACACGCTCGCCATACTGCTCGAGCCGTTCTGGCTCAGCACTTCAGACACGGTGCGAATGGTGTAGGGGAAGTCTTCTACGGTGGGGATTACCGGCAGCAGAGCCCGCTCGGCGAGGGCACCGTGGCCAATCTCGCGACGGCCCGGCGAGCGCATTGGTCGCACCTCACCGCTCGAGTAACCCGGCGCGTTGTAGTGGTGCATGTAGCGCTTAGTGGTGTCCTCTTCCATGGTGTCGATCATCTGCGCGTAGCTGGTGCTAGCAATGGTCGTAACATTGAGCACCTGCGTGGTGCCACGAGTAAACAGAGCCGAACCGTGCGCACGCGGCAAGAGGCCCACCTGGCTGGAAATCGGCCGTACTTCGGTAGTCTTGCGGCCGTCCGGGCGCTCACCGTCTTCGAGGATGCCGCGGCGAATTTCCGCGTCAATTACCTTGGTGAAGGCTACATCGATGTCAGCTTCTTCGTAGTCATTTTCAAACTGGGCCACCGTCTCCTTGCGCAAGTTGCGTATGGCGTCGTGCCGCAGGTAGTGATCCTGGTGGCGAATAGCCGGGCCTAATTTATCGGCCAAGAAGCCACCGATGGCACCCATGAGATCCTTGTCGGCCACAAACAGCTCATACGCTTTTTCTTTGATGCCAAGTGCTTTTATAACTTCTTCTTGGAGCTTAATAACCGGCTGAATCGCCTGATGAGCAACCTCGATCGCCTCAATCATGGTGGCTTCGTCCACCTCCATGGCGCCTGCCTCCACCATCATGATGGCGTCCTTGGTGCCGGCCACGGTCAGATCAAGCTTGGAGGTCTGCATTTGCTCGGCCGTCGGGAATGGTACGAGCTTGCCATCAATAAGGCCCACTCGCACACCAGCCACTGGACCTTCAAAGGGCGCGCCACTTAGCATAAGCGCAGTCGATACGGCCGTCATAGCGATAATATTGGGCGCAAACACCTGGTCGGCGGAGAGCACCATGGCCACACTCTGCACATCGTGGCGGTAGCCCTTGGGGAACAATGGCCGCACTGGACGGTCAATGAGGCGAGCCGAGAGCGTAGCATGCTCGCTAGCACGACCTTCGCGCTTGATGAACCGACTGCCACTAATCTTGCCGGCCGCGTAGAAGCGCTCCTCGTAGTCAATAAGCAGCGGGAAGAAGTCAATGCCGTCGCGCGGCTGGTTACTGACCGTAGCTGTGCCCAGCACCATGGTGTCACCATAGCGCACCGTGACGGCGCCGTCGGCCAAAAAGGCCATTTTGCCAGTCTCAACGATGAGTTCACGGCCGCAAAACTCGGTTTTAAACTGCCGAGTTTCCCCGCCCATGGGGTTGATAATATCTTGTTTCATGAAGTTCCTTCTTGAAAGGTGGCTAATACGTGCCAGGGACAAGAGATTAAATAATTAATCCCAAAGCTCTAACACATATTATTCACGTATGCGCCACCCGGTTAAAACCTGGATGTGTTCGAGGGTGATTATAGCATGTTTCGTACCTAATCTCCACTTGAAAGCTCAAATGTATTGAGCGCTCGAGTAGAGGGTCCACTCCGGCGGGAGCGCCGGAGTGGACCACGAACATCTCAGCTTTGACGCAGTCTCAGCCCGAGAGGCTTAAGGGCGAGTTGCACCTCATCCCAAGAGCCCTGTCCGAACTGCTGGACGTCTTGGAGATCCTTCCGAGGTTTTTCGATCAGCTGACCGATCGTCTTGATATCTTCGCGCATGAGCGCGTGGTACGTGCGAGTCTCCAGATCAAGCACATCGATAGGTACCGCCCGCCGCTCGGCTTCGGAGGTGGCCGCTTCCCACAACCGCTTGGCTAGGCGCACGTTAAGCACGCGCCAAGTTCTTACCAGGCCAGCCTCCCGCAGAACGCCAACCCTCGATAAAGTCTCACCTACAGCCTGTGCGATCACCGCACTTTTCGCGGCTCGACCGTCAACCAGGCCGTAGTAACGGATCAGCACCTCGCGTCGAAGGTCGGATACCTCACCCAGCAGCGCGTTGAGAGTTTCCAGCGAGAACTCCTCCGGGAGGTCCCGTCTGGGCGCTGAGTAATGACAGAGCAAGGCCCGCTTGAAATTATCTACGCCCTCAGCATTCACTTTTTTCAGTGGGTAAAGCCGGCTAAACTTTTTGGACTGCCGCGCCACACCGTCTCCTAGGACTCGTGCTTCAGTGCTCGGACTTAAAATCTACTCGCGCAGATGGTACTTTCATCAAGAGTGAGGCGCCTTGTGGCGCCGTCCATTACGATACCGTCTTACGCCGCTCAACGAAAGGCGTTGGTAACGGGAATTCGTTAATCCTGCCTGGGTACGCTTGATTCAATTCCTAAATATGCCAAGATTCCTCATGAGCCCTACTGAAAGCTCAAACTTTTGATTTGAGCGCTCGGGAGGGCGCCCCGCGCCGGTTGGCGCGGGACGGTCGAGAACTACGAGGGATCGGCGAAGATGCGGCCGCGGAGGTACTCCCGCTCATCGGGCGTGAGCCACCGGGGCGGCAGCTCTCCCCACATGACGATGTCCTGTGCCACTCGGGCGGCGGCATCCATCAGGGCTCGAACAGCCGGCAGCCGCCGACCGGTCGTGAAGTCGTGGTAGAGCTTGTCGGCGTTCGGGTAGTCTGCCTCGAGCAGCCGCGCTTCCAACACGGGCGCGAAGGCCCGCCGAAACCTGAGCTCCAGCATGAAGTCCTGCTGGAGCTCGAACACCCACCACGCCAAGATCGCCGTCTGGCCGTCGGTCAGGTCTTCTGCCTGGACGAGGTCGTAGAACGTTCGCAGCGCACTGTCGAGCGGCTGGATGGCCAGACGCTGCTGGTCGCGGAACCCGCTCAGCCACTTCACCGTCACTTGGCGTTTGTCCAGCTCGGCCAGCGGATCCTGGCCCCAGGGGCCACGGATCAGCTTGTCGCGGAACTTGTCACGCAGCTCGTAGAGCCGCTCGGCGGGCAGGATGTCGAGCTGGTCGGCCGGGGGCACGGCTTCGAAGCATGGCTCCGGCAATGCGGTCAGAATCCGCCAGCGCAGTTCCTGCTGCTGCCCATCCGGGCGTCTCACGTGGCCGATCCGACCTTGCTGGTCACGACACACATCTCCGACGCGGACGGTTTGCGTCTCGGTCATGGTTCACTCGATTCTCTCGTGGCATCTCAAGTTGACTCTTGTTGAATCGCCGCGTCAGCGGACCGGCGCAAGATTCCTTCATAATAGCATATTTTAACTCAAAAATCAATACTTAACGCCTGGCTATTTTGCCATCGACGAACAATCAGGAACATGATAATACTTATGGCTAGAGGTACCCCTCGCTCTTTCTACCTGGAGGCAACGATGCCTAGCCAAACTCTGTGCGGCCAATCACTCAAACTGGCCGAGCTTAAAGCTCTACTGCAAGACCAACCCAGCACCGCGCCCCATCCGCTGGCGCTCATCAAGGTCCTGGCCAGTGGTGGCCTGGAGCTTACCTGTAGGCGCATGCATCAGCCAGTCAGCCGAACCGTACTCAGGCGCAAAGCCAACTGGAGATACAGCGTTCGTTTGCTGGACTACGCCAGAGGGCCATCAAACGAGCGTTTGACGGTCCGCTTCGCCGCCACATGGCATGAGGTATTGCTGGCCCAAACCGATTGTCGCGACATTTACATCGCCGTCAGAGCCAACGTAATCAACCGTCGCACCCCGGTCACACCCCAGGCCACACCCCAGGCCGCCTAACACTCGCCGGAGCTACCGCTCCGGCAAACCATGTTAAGTCATCTTCAATAAAAAAAATAAGTCCACACAAAAAACGACCCGGTTGGGTCATTTTTGCGTCTGATGCAACCGCTATTAGCGGCGCAGGTCGAGCTTCTTGAGCACCTCGTGGTACCGGTTAGGGTCCCGCTTATTGAGGTAGTCGAGCAGGCTACGGCGCTTGGACACCATCTTGAGCAGGCCACGACGGGAGTGGTGGTCTTTCTTGTGCTCCTGAAGGTGCTTAGTCAGGCTCTTGATCTGCTCAGTAAAGATCCCAATCTGAACCTCCGGCGAGCCGGTGTCAGTCTTGTGGGTCCGAAGACCAGTAATAACCTTGGTTTTGTTCTCAGGTTTTAACATAACGAGAAGAATATTAGCACTTTTTACAAATCTAATCAAGTGCTACCGCCCTAAAGACCAATCTTAGCACTCAAAACGAGCCTGAAAGCGCTAACGTTAAAACTCGGCCGACACCCTTACGGGCGCCGACCGAGCAACAAACCTACTACACCAAGCCGGCAACAACAAGTGCCATGAAGAGCAGGCTGACGAACAAACCCCAGGTAGCCGCCCACCGGCGCCCCTCCAGGAGCGTCAGGATGGTGAAAGCGGCCGCCAGCAGAACGATCATGCTGTTACCGGTCGTGGCCACCGCGGTTCGCGCCACCTCGTGCTTGTCGGCGTGGCTGACCGTGATGATGAAACGCAGAATGTGCTCAATGACGAACACCACGATGCCGGCTTGCCAGAGCCAGGTGACAGCAGCCTGTCGCGGCGTCTTGGCCGGGCGCTGCTTGCGGATCTCATACATGCCAAAATCCCTTCGGGTCGGTGAGTTTTCAATGCGCTAAGGCGCACAAGAACGATACCGGTTGGTATGGGGGTGATTTTGACAATAAAATTGCACAATGTCAATACCTGTCATTCGTGCCAAGTAGTAGCTGGCTACAAATCGATAAGACGCTGCTCCACCATAGCAGCGTCTGCTTCTTCCAAAACAGCTGCTTCATCGAGCGAGTACTCCCCCACTTCCGTACGCACCAATCCGCTTAAATATGCTCCGGTTTTGAGCGCCGCGCCGAGGTCTTCGGCCAGGGTACGAATATATGTACCACTAGACACTTTGGACTCAAGCTCGATAATTGGATATCGATAATCGATAAGAGTGTTCTCGTAAATCGTTACCTGGCGAGGCGGGATTTCTACCTGTCGCCCGGCTCGAGCATGCTTGTAGGCTTCTTGGCCGTTGATCTTAATGGCCGAATACACCGGCGGCACCTGCGTAATGGCACCCGTGAGGCCCTTGAGAGCCCCTAGGACGTCCTCTAAGGCAGGGATAGCACTTGATACCGGTGTTTTGTCCCCTTCGCCGTCTCCAGTGGAGCTGGTGGCGCCAAGCGTTATTTGAGCAACATAGCGCTTATCAAGCTTGGTGAGCATTTGAGCCTGCTTGGTGGCTGTCCCAAATAGCATCAGCATTAAGCCGCTAGCTAACGGATCGAGGGTGCCAGCATGCCCAATCTTGCGCACTCCGGTCTGACGGCGCAGTACACGAATAACGTCAAACGAGCTAATGCCGATAGGTTTGTTAACGAGAAGAAGGCCATTCATTACTCCTGATACTGACATAGTTAGCCAGAAAACAAAATGGTCGACCCGGGCACAAAGCCCGGACCGACCATATGAGCAGATGCTACTCTGCCACGATCTCAAACGTGAGTGGATCACCAAACTGCTCCAGCGGATCCGATGTTAGCGACACTGGGTTGATGCCTGCCTGAGCAAAGTCATGAGCCCCCAAAATGTCCGGCAGTTTGCCGTAGGCCTCAGCCCGGGTGAGAGCGTTAACAGTGTAGGTTTCGGGCCTACCCCGCCGATCTCCCACCAGCCATAAATGGGTTTGGACGGCCGAGCCGCTGAACTGCCACTCCCGTTCAACGCGAACAAGCGTGGAGACGAGCCGACATACGAGCTCAACCCACTGCTCATCGGTGGGTTCACCATCCTGAGAGCGCATTTTTATCCAGCTCGCGGCAATATTCACGTCGTCGTCGGTGAACAGCTTAAAGCTCAGATTGTCAGCTCGACCGGTAGCGGCATTCGAGTAGTAGCGAATGGAAAAGCGCAGGCCCTCGAGGGTCCCTTCGCCCCGCCAGTTCGTCGCGCCTCGAATTCGTTCGACTATCAGCCCCGGAATGCGCCGCCCCATTGCATCGAGAGCGGTTTGGGACACATCACGTTCTGGCGTAATCATGTCTAGCCTCCCTAGACGCTATGGAACAGTATGTAAAAGAGCTGCCCTAGCGGCCGTCTTCGGCCTGCTCGGCCTCAGCGGACGCCGGCTTAGAGCGGTCGCGCAGCATTTCGGCCGCCGCGGCAAAGTCAGCCATAGGAATGGCCACCGGCTCAGCCTGAGGCGCCTCATTGGGCAGATCAGCCTGTGGCGGAATGCTAGGCTCAATGTGGTCCGGCTGAATTACTGCCTCGCTCTCGGGCGTATCCGGCGCGGCGGTGAGGTCAGCGTCCGGATTGTGCGTCGCGGCGCTGGGCTCGGGGCGCCGCTCAGGACGCTCAGCTTGAGGGCGCTCGGCCGGCTGCTCAGCCTGGAAATGCACCTGAGGCCGGACAAGCGGCTGCTCAGCTGGCTGTTCAGCGCGCGGCTGCTCCTGGCGAGGCTCAGCCTGACGAGGACGCTCTGAGCGCTCGGGGCGGTCACCATTGCGCTGCTCCCGATCGCCTCGGTCGCCATTACGCGAGCGATCACCTCGCTCATTGCGCTCTGGACGGTCGCTTCGTTCCGATCGCTCGGGGCGATCGCGGCCATCACGAAACAGGCCTTTTACAACCTGCTGCTGCTTAGCACCCGCAGCCATCATTTGAGCCGCAACAGTGAGGCTCTTGCTAGTGGTGTGCGTGGCAGTAAAGCGATCGGTGGAGGCCATGAGGCCCGCCAGCATAATGGTAGCGATATCGGCATCAATGAGACCGGCTTGCAAGCTCTCGCTCGTAGCCACCAAAATCTCGCACAGACTTGAAGCCGTGGGCTCAATCAAGTTGATGGCACCATAGCCCTCGTTGGTACGATGAAAGTCCAAGTTAATTACGGGAATCGAGTTAAAGAGACCCTGGTTATCAGCGTAAACTCGATCAATTCGAGCTCGAGTCGGCACACCCAACACCACGGCGATGTCATAGTGGAAATCGCCATATCCAAACGTTACGTCGCTAGGAGCAAAACCACCCTTAAACGGCGTAATGTAGACATTTAGTTTGCTGTCCTCTACCTCGTACCGGAGCTTATCAACCTCAGACTTAGACACATCAACCTTGAGCACAAAGTCACGCAGGCCACTTAGCGAACGATCAAGCCCGGCAGTATCCATGAATTGGGCCGACTGCGGCAGGGGGTCACTAATAATAGCGCTGACTTTTTTGCCAAATTTACGCAAAATTGCCGCGAGCGCAAGCGTGGCAGCCACCTGATCAACACTGGGGTGCTGGCCCGTGGTAATGAGGATGGTTTCCGCCTGGCGGATGGCTTCGGAGGTTTGCTGTTTGGGGGTGAGTTCGTTATTCACTGAGGGCTGACTCTGTTTAGTTAAACAATCGTATAAATTAACACATTTGACACCCAATTGTCAATAGTAATGCTTATGGTTAGATGTTTGGCAGCTCGATTCTTTACAAAACATTCAGAATACGCTATAGTCTCCTGGTATTTGCCGGCTATTTTGAAGCCGCAATTTTCGAGTTATTTCACCACCATATAAGGAACTATTCATGCCCATCATCAAATCAGCTATGAAGCGCGCCAAGCAGGCGCTCGTCCGCCGCAGCCGCAACTTGCAGGTCAAGCGGGCCATCAAGCAAGATGTTACCGCCCTGCAAACTGCCATTACCGAAGGCAAAGACATCAACGAGAAGCTGGCTGCAGCTTACTCAGAGATTGACCGCGCAGTTAAGAAGCACACGCTGCACAAGAACACGGCTGCTCGCCGCAAGAGCCAACTGGCCCACGCCGTTGCTCAGGCCGCCGGCACCGAGAAAGTCGCTGCCGAGACCAAGATCACCAAGGGCGCCGGCAAGAAGGCTGCTACCAAGACCACGACCGCCAAGAAGGCCACCCCCAAGGCAACCGCCGAGAAGAAGCCTGCTGCCAAAAAAGCTCCAGCCAAGAAGCCGGCCACCACTAAGAAGGCCGAGGACAAGTAGCCATCGATCTCGAACGGCTTAAGTCAGATATCGTATTTCAGGCGCCCCTCCGTGGGCGTCTGTTTACGTTCCACTCCACGTGGGGCATCTTTAGCCCTAAAGCGATCGACGAAGGTACTCAGCTGCTCGCGGACCAGCTTGAGATCCAGGCCGCCGACGACTGCTTGGACATTGGCTGCGGCTACGGCCCACTAGCGCTGACGCTGGCCCATTTGGCGCCCCAAGGTACAGTGCACGCCGTGGATAAAGACTTTATGGCCGTTGAATACACCGCCAAGAATGCTCAGCTGAGTGGACTCTCCAATATTCGGGCTTATCTATCTAACGGCCTTGCCCAGGTGCCACCCGAACAGAAATTTGACGTTATTGTGAGTAACATTCCCGCTAAAATTGGCGGCGAGTTGCTCAGCATTATGCTCCAGGACTCATATGCGCGCCTCAAACCCGGCGGTAAGCTGTATGTGGTAACGATTTCGGGGCTCAAAGACTACATGAAACGGCATCTGACCGGCGTATTTGGCAATTATAAAAAGCTCAAGCAAAGCAAAACTTACACGGCAGCCGTCGCCATTAAGGAATGATACTCGCCGCCTAGAGCGAAGAAGTGGCTAGACTGCATCATATGAGTTAGGCTAGAAGTATGACGAAGAACCCTATTGATCCTTTACGCGCCAAAATGCTCGAGCTCGTAGAAGCGGTCATGGATCACAGCGGTCAGCTGCGTGACTATGCCTCTACTCCGGGCAATATTTGGCTAGCTAAAGGTGAACTCCAGACGCTCACACAGCTAGCCAGCGACATCGAGACGCTCCTGGAAGATATTAAGCAGCAAGACGCCGAAAACGGCTACTAGCTCTAAGCCTGACTGAGCTTACTAGCCGCCGCTACCTGGTAGACCAATTGCTCCACCGCCGCCTCGGGCTTGAGCCGGCCAGACTTGATATCGAATTCGCATTCCGCCGCTGTCTGGTAGGCGTTTTTGAGCGTGGTTTCGTTATGACGGCGGTGCGCCGAAAGCATCTTGCCCGCCACATATGGCGACATCCCCACAGCCTTGGCTAGCTCGGCCTGCGTGAGGCTAGGGGCGGTCTTGGCCAGGAGCAAATTGCGCAGCTGCCATTGGATCATCGTTAAGATGTAGAGCTCATTCTCTTTGTTAGCAATAAGACGACGATAGCCTCGCAAAGCAGCGTCACTCCGGCCGGCGGTCATTGCCTCAACCATATCAAACACGGACTGGTCGATACTGGCGGTCACCAAGCGGCGTACTGTCTCAACCGTGATCTGGGCGTCATAGTTCACAAGCTTACTCAACTCACCAGCCAAGCGCCATTGGTCGTCGCCGGCCAGGTTAAGGAGCTCTTGAGCAGCCGACCGCTCAATCCGTCCTCCGAGCTTCGTAACTTCAGTCTGAATCCAGGCAATGAGCTGCGAGCCAGACAGCGGCTCAAACTTGACCACTTTATCAGCCCGCGACAAGGCCTTAAACAGTGCTGTGCGCTGATCGATTTCTCGCTCCACAAATACCGCCACAGTGCTGCTGGGCACAGCCGACAACATATCGGCTAATTTTTCGCTAATGGCTTTGTTGTTTGCGAGCCCATCGACGACTACCAGGCGGCTAGTAGCCAAGAATGGTGCCGCTTGAAGGGTAGCTACGAGCTCACGCGGCTTCACGCCAGCCCCGTCAACCCGCTCCAGCCCGATATCGGAGCCAGTTTTGGCCTCGTAAGCCGCCATCATTTGTAAAACCTGCTGCCGCAGCGCATAGGTGTTGGGGCCGTAGAAGAAAAACGTCATGGTATGAGTTTACCTGATATAAAACGAAAATTCCGGCAACTTCCCGTGAGAAGTTGCCGGAATCCTGGAGGTCTGGGCCTGGCGGCTAGGAAAAGATCAGCGCGAGCGCAGAGATGGCCGCCGGTACCCCCAGGGCAAGCACCGTAACGAAGAGAGCACCCATCAGGGGTGTCTCGGAGGCCACAGCATTGTCGACGCGCCGGTAAATGTCCCAGGCCAAGCCGCTCATAACCAAGGACATGGCGACAAGACCCGCCGTCAACACAGCCAGAAGGCTCCGGCCATCGAGCGAAAATGCCCAGTAGACGCCGAGCATGAGGATGCCCAGAGGCGCAACCACCCAGAGCACTGATCGTCTCAGGAACAGTTTGTACTACTCCTGAGCGGCGCTGTTTAGCCGCTGCGCGCGACCGCTCGTAGCCAAACTCGGTCGAATCCTGGTCCATTTCCATGGCAAAAAGCCTTTCTATAAGGTGCAAAACAGAAGATCTATTCGTTAGGAAGTTGTAACGTAAGTACGCTCTTACGTCAAGGAGTTTTCTGGCATTTAGGGCAGATGTGCGTACCTCGACCGGCTACCCGAATTTTCTCAATAATGGTGCCGCACACCGGGCAGGGCTGGCCCTCGCGACGGAAAACCCTGGCATGCTGGAGATAATCGCCTTTGCCGCCGAGCGAGTTTACATAATGCGAAAAACTGGTGCCGCCGTGCTCAATGCCGAGAGCGATGATTTGCCTAATGGCTTTATAAAGGCGTTTAACCTCGATTGGCGTAAGCGAACCGGCGAGTCGCCGCGGATGCAGCTTGGCCAGATGCAAGGATTCATCAGCATAAATATTACCAATGCCGGCCACGGTGGATTGATCCAGGATGACCGGTTTAATAGGTGCTCGTTTGTGTCGGTCGAGCTGCGTCTGAAGGTAAGTAATGCTGAATTCATCGCTCAGGACCTCGGGACCAAGTCGCGCCACTAGAGCATCTTGCTTGATTTCAGCCGTGGGCACGAGCTTCACCCAGCCAAACTTGCGCTGATCGTTAAAGTACAGCGTGTCGCCGGACTCAAACCCAAACACCACCCGCGTGGAGGTATCTGGCAGCTGCGAGCGCATGCTCTCCGAGGGGTGACCGCCGGCAAACCGCTCACCATCGGCCTTGACGAGTACCATTTGACCAGTCATTTTGAGGTGAAAAAGGAGCGAGTATCCATTGTTAAGCTCAATAATGAGGACCTTGGCCCGCCGGCTGACGTGCGAGATGGCGGCACCCACTACAATCTGCTCAATGAGATCGGCGGGCACAGCAAAACTGCGCTCCCAGGCTACATCTACACGAGCGATCTTCTGGCCGACCACACCCAGCTCGAGCCCGCGCCTAATTGTTTCGACTTCTGGTCCTTCTGGCATGAAACTAGTGTAGCAAATGTACTAATGGTTCGTTATGTGTTATAAATACATGTCGCTCTTTACATGCCTACAAGACGGGATCCCTCATGGCCAAAGAAACGGCAAAAAAATCTGATGCTGGAGCTCCTGGGGACAAGATCAGAAATGCGGCTGGAGCACCTCTCCTGCTCTTCGTAGTTGGCGGCGGCTGCTTCATCGGCTTTGAACCGACCAACAACGCGGCCCTTCTGTTCTTCATCGGGGGCTGCCTCTTGCTGTGTTTCCTCACCTGCTGCATCATATTCGCCTTGGCGCATCACGCCGACGCCGTGGTGAGGGCCATGCGGCCTCAAGCCCCCACGCAGACGGAAGCAAGCAGCGGGGATACTCGTGAGTAAACCCACCTCCGAGGCTGCGCGCAAAGCAGAGGATCTCTTGAACCGGCCATAGTGCTATCCGGCCCGTAGCGCTTTCCCTAGCGCTACGGGCCTTCTTGTTATCGCCTGGAAGCTTGTGGCTTGGCTAGACGCCTAAGCCATGCTATAACTGGACGGTCTTAGTCTCTGATACTGAGAGGTACACCCCGCAATATGGCGGATCCCCAAAAAGCGAAGCTGAGCACCTCCACCAAGCATTTCTTTATACTGTGGGCTACGATCGGCTTCTTTTTCTGCATCTACTCGGTCATGTCCTTCGTGGATGCTCACACCCCCCAAGAGAGCGACTCCTTGATGGCGTTATTCGTCACTGGAGCTGTTCTCGCACTCATGGAGGGCCTGTGGCTTATTCACAAAATGACCGTGGAGGCAGTGCGCAAGTTGCTCGCAGACCCAACCAAAAACAGCTCCCGGAAGCCCCACGAAGCTACCGGCCCCGAGCAGAAACGAGACCCTGCATGAGCCAGCCCCAATCCCACGACCGCATAAGCAATGTTCTATACGCAGCCTTCATGATCTGCATGATTGGCTGTGTAGTCGGCGGGTTCCTGAACAACGAAGTGGCATTTTCCATTCCGTTCTACGCCATGCTGGCCACGGGAGCGGCCTATGTGGTGCGCCGCCTCATGCTGAGGCGTAGGCGGAGTCAAGCTTCTCAGAACAACCTCGCCTAGCGGCCGACCTGGCCCAGAACGCGCACATTGCGCGTTCTGGGCCTTCGCTTTTTATGGGACGTGTAGTTCGCCCAGGTTTTGATACAATAGAAGCGAAAGAAGGAGGCGTGCATGAAAGCAGTCTGGAACGGAGCCGTTATCGCCGAGTCGGATCAAACCATTGTTATCGAGGGTAACCAGTATTTTCCGCCCGACTCAGTTCACCGGGAGTACCTCGTGCCATCCGATATGCACACCACCTGCCACTGGAAGGGTGAGGCTAGCTATTACACCCTTATGGTAGAGGGTCAGGAAAATCCTGATGCCGCCTGGTACTACCCCGAGCCCAAAGAAGGATCAACCGAAAAAGTCGGCCATGATTTTAAGGACTATGTAGCCTTCTGGCGGGGCGTGGAGGTGGGTGAGTAATCATGGCCGCAACCGCGCTGACGCACATACCATTTAACCGTTTTGCCGTTGTGGCCAGTTCAGGTATGGTGGGTTTTTTAGCCTTATGGCAAGGTATTTTTTCACTCATCCAGTATCGGCCATGCGCTATCCAGAATCCAAACTATGTGCTGGCCCCTAATCCCGGCGCAGGACTAACCCAGCTCGGCATCTCAGCCGTGGCACTGCTGGTGCTATTCTTTGGTGCCAAGCGGCTGCAAACCAATTTCCGCGATGGCTTCTTTGGCTATGCTCTGGTTGTGGGCACCCTCCTTGTGGGTGAGGGGTTGCTAGCGTTTATTTTTATTCGCTTGTCAACCTGTGCTAACTAGTCTACAGGTCCCCCCAGCGGTCACCAGTGGCAATATCCACGGCTAGCGGAACACCCAGATCGATGACGGCCTCCATGACATCGCGCATCATTTCGGCCACTTCTTGAGCTGTATCGGCTGGAGCTTCCACGATAAGTTCGTCGTGAATTTGCAGCAATAATTGCGAATCTTTATCTAACTTCTCGGCTACGGCAATCATGGCAAGCTTGTAGATATCGGCGGCCGTACCTTGAATTGGCACATTTACCGCCATCCGCTCAGCGCCCTGGCGAATGACAAAGTTACTTGAATTAATCTCGGGGCAGGGTCGCCGACGGCCGAAGATCGTAGCGGTATACTGGTTTTTGCGGGCGAATTCCTTAGTGTCTTCAACATACTGCTTAAGCTTGGGCCGAACCTCGAAGTAGCGCTCAATAAAATCAGCCGCCTGTTTCATATCCATGCCAGTAGCTACGCTCAGTCCATGAGCGCTCATGCCATAGAGAACACCAAAGTTGATAGTTTTGGCGGCATAGCGCTGCTCTTTTGTGACCTCATCTAACGGCACACTGAACAGCTCGGCGGCGGTTTGCTGATGCAGGTCGATACCCTTCCTGAAGGTCTCAATCATAGCAGCATCCCCGGCCAGCGCCGCCGCCACGCGCAACTCGATCTGCGAATAGTCGGCACTCACGAGCTGCCGCCCTTTGGGCGCCACAAACGCTTGCCGCACCTCGCGGCCCAGCTCGGTACGCACCGGGATATTCATGAGGTTGGGATTGTTCGAGCTCAGCCGCCCGGTTTGCGCAATCACCTGGCTAAAACTAGTATGAACCCGCCCATCTCCCCGCACCTGGCCCGGAAGCGCATCGATATAGGTGTTTTTGAGCTTGTCCAGCTCGCGGAACTCCATAATGAGATCAATGATAGGGTGCGCCTGGCGCAGCTTTTCGAGCTCACCGGCGGCGGTGGAGATACCAGTTTTACCCTTCTTAATACCGGCCGATGGCAGCCCCAGTCGACCAAACAAAATCTGGCTCAGCTGCGCCGGACTGCCCAGGTTGAATTCCTCGCCGGCCAGATCGTAGACCTTGCCTTTGATTTCACCTATGCGCTTCTCCAGCTTTGACCCCAACTTTTCCAGGAACGGCACATCAAGCTCAATGCCCTTGAGCTCCATCTCGCCAATAACGCCGATCATGGGCCACTCAATGTCGTTGGCGAGTTTTTCCATGCTCCAGCCATAGTTATTTGGCTTAGTATACTCATGCAACTGCGGTCGCAGCCGCTCGTACAACCGCCACGACATATCGGCATCTTCGGCAGCGTACATGGTAGCGTGCTCGATAAGCGCTTTATCAAAAGTAACTTGATCCTTGCCCTTGCCGATAAGTTCGCTAATGGGGATCATTTCCACACCTAGCTCGCTATAAGCCAGATCGTCCAATGATTGGGCTCGACCCAATGAGTTCAGCAAGAAAGCCGCGATCATAGTGTCAAAGCTGATCGGCGCAAGCGTAATATCATAATTTCGTAGGACTTCGTAATCGTACTTGAGGTTGTGCCCAACTTTGCCGACCTTGGGATGCTCCAGTACTTCTTTGAGCTTAGCCAACACGGTATCGCGATGCAGCTGCGTACCCTCGGCGTGTCCCACCGGAATGTAGTAGGCCTCCTTGGCCTTAAAGCTAATGGACACACCCACGAGATTCACATTAGTGGTATCAAGCGAGTCGGTCTCGGTGTCAAAAGCAAATGCTTCCTGCTTTTCGAGCTCACTCACAAGTTTATCGAGCTCAGCCTCAGTGGTAATCGCCTGGTAGGTAACATCCTGCAAATGGGCACGGTCCGGCTTGACTTCGGCCTCGGCCGGGCCAAACAGCGTTAATGCACCGCCCTCCACAGCCGAAGCCGGTGCTGTTTCACCCTTGGCCTGGCTGGGCAACTTGGCCAACAGGCTGCGGAAGTCCAGCCGGTGGAACAACTGCTGGACGTGATCGCGGTCGTATTGCCCGATAGCCGCCGATTTAAGATCAAGCTTTACCGGCGCATCACACACAATCACCGATAATTTATAGCTTAGATAAGCCATGTCTTTATTTTTTTCGAGCTTGTCGTGCAAACTGCCTTTAATCTCGTCCAAATGCTCATAGATGCCATCGAGAGACTTGTATTCTGCCAATAACTTCTTGGCACTCACATCACCCACGCCGGCCACACCTGGGATGTTGTCGCTAGGGTCTCCTACAAGTGCTTTGTAGTCAATAAACTGATGCGGAGTTAGACCATACTTTTCCTGCATTTTGGCCAGATCGTAGCGCGTGGGCTCAATACCGCGAGGGTTAAACATAGCCACGATAGTGTTTTTGTCCACGAGCTGGAGCTGGTCCTTATCGCCGGTAGCAATAACAATGTCAAGATCGCCATGCTCCTCGGCTTGACGTGCCAGGGTGCCAATAATGTCGTCGGCCTCAAAATTGTCGAGCTCCAGCATCGGATGACCAATGGCCTCAGCTAGCTCGCGCGTGGCTGGAATCTGCGCGTATAGATCATCCGGCTGGCGCTTGCGGGTGGCTTTGTACTCGGCATACATTTCGTTACGAAACGTCTTGGAGCTCTTATCCCAGGCAATGACCAGATAGTCGGGCTTGAGATCACCCATAACTTTGAGCAGAATGGTGGCAAACCCATATACGGCGTTGGTTGGCTCTCCGTCTTTATTTGATAAGTGCGGAATGGCATGGTAGCCGCGATGGAAAACCGCCGAGCCATCAACCAAAACTAATAATTGCTTCTTATTCATGTTCCCTATTGTAGCTCATGAGCGAGAAAAACCCAGGAGTGGGTATCATGATAGCCTGAGGCGGGGCGCGGCATGGCAAAGAAAAACGGCGCACCCCAAAGGGTGCGCCGTGTCCGCGTCAACAAGTTTAGGCGGCCAGTGAGGCCGCGGTGACTTGCTGCTGCTCGCGGAGCGCCAGACTGAACTGCGGTCTGACCAGACCAGGGCCGACCTGCCCCGCGCGAATCGCGGCCAGGCACTCCACGGCGGATCGGCGCAGGTCTTTGCCGTTGCCGTCGTTGTGGATGATGGCCTGAGCGCGGCGGACTACCCAGTCGGTAGCCGGCAAGAAGCGGTCACCGTGACCAATCCAGTCGCCCACACCATTCTGCACGTAGCCACGGTCACGGCGGTGCATGGCGGCGAAGGCGGCCCGGTTCGTGAGGTCATGTGGCAGGCCCCGAGCCTGAGCGAAGCCGAAGCACTGCTCCTCGGTGGCCCTGACCTCGATCACGATGAAGCCAAGCTCTAGCGCGGCTTCGATCTCCGCCACCGAGCGCAAGCCGTCCAACAGGTACGGCCCGGATGTGCGCCGCATGCCCTGCTTAATGAAGTGGCCGCCACCCATCTCGCGGCGTCTCGCGCCGGCGTAGTAGTGCATTTCCTCTCGGGAGGCCCGGAGATTGCCGCGCTCAGCCATTTCGTCGCGAATCAGCTGGCCGGTATCGATAGCGTGGTAGCCGCAATCCACGAAGTACTTCCCGGCGAAGCCCTTACCGCAAACGGCCGAGCCCACCAAGACGAGCGGCGGGTAGTGCAATAGACGTGTCATTTTAATCACCCTTTCGAGGATGAGTGTAGGTCAATGACTCGGTCGCCAGCGCGCCGAACCAGTGTTGAGCCTCGCCCGGATGGTTGGTTAGCTCGTTGCCGACTGCCGCCTCGACAAACTGCTCGCAAATTGCCTGGTTCACGCTGAACACTTGGGCGTGAATGTGGCCCATCAAGGCAAAGTTGTTACCCGCGGCCGCCTGATCGCCAGCGGGCTTGGGAGGCGACGAGCCACACCACACCACCACGCAGCCAGCTTCAAGAAGCTTCAAGCTGTGATGTTGGGCATATGAAACGTTGCATACAAACTTGCCAACTGGAAACGGGTTAGCGCACATCGTTGCCCAGCCGATCCGACGAAACCCTTGATTCCGAAGCGCCTCTGCAAGCGCACCCCGGATCAGGGCGTCCGGACCCAGCAGCGCAATCGTTATGCCTTTACGTGCAGGCATCAGCTACCCTTCTGAGAGCCTTGAAAAAGTCCTAACAGGTCGTGTTCAGCTATACCATACAAGGATTAAGCTTATCTGTAAATAATTCCCACCTGAAGGCTCAAATATTTTGAGCACTCGGGTGGAGCCGCCGACCTGCAAAAAGCAGGCCGACGGCAAGGAGACTAGGCAGTGTGGTAGACCAGGTTGTGAGCCCGGCCAAACTCGCACGCCCTGGCGAGCGCCGAGGAGAGTGGTAGATCGGCGGCGACCTCCCAGGTGCGCTCGTAGGGACGGCGCGACATCACCGCGAACAGCGGATCAGGGCCCTCCATGGGCGTGACGGCCACCGTCCGACGAACGAACCATTCAAACGGGTCGCCCATACGAGGGAAACGAATGGCTTCCTGGCCGCCCCGGTAGTCCAGCACGATGGCGTTGTAGGGTGAGTCCTCGAAGTCGATGACGCAGACAGCGCCACCAGCAACTTCGTAGGCGCCCGCGGCCTCCACCAACGCCGGCGCGAACCTGGATTCACCTGCCAAGACGTCGACTCTAAAGGCCGCCTCTCTGAAGTATGGCGTGAGCTCACCCGGCTGCGTCAGCTGCCAAGCCAAACGAATGGCCGTGCTACGGTCGGCGTCGCCGGCCATGAGCTCATCGACACAAGCTTTGGCGTATGTCATGCGGTCCTGCACCAGCAACACGGTTGTAGCCTGCATGTTGCTAGCAGCGCGATACCGCTTGAGCTGTGCCGGGGTAACGACAGTCGGAGAAACGGTGGAGGACAGTGGCTTAACTGCCAGAGTCACGTAGGGCCTCCTCGGCCTATTGTTGGAACCGGCCTTTACCGGTTCCAGCTTGCTTCCAGCCCTCGGGGTGGAGCTGAACCACTATTTTATAGCATAAAAACTAAGGTAAATCAACCCAACGCAGACTACCCCGACACACAAAAGAAGCCCGAAAGGGGCTTCTTTTGACATACAGCTATTTCTTGAGCGCAGCCTTGTTATTCGAAAGGGAATCAGTGGTAATGACAACGGATACTAGCTTAGCAGCCGGCACCCATTCTGATTCTGCTTGAAAATGACAAGGCGAAGCTACATTCCTGAGCTTAGCGCAAGTAATCCTTGAGCTTCTTGCTCTCGCGGTGCTTGCGCAGCTTGGCTAGAGCCTTGGCCTCAATCTGGCGAATGCGCTCGCGCGTGACGCCAAATTCCTGGCCAACTTCTTCGAGCGTGTGACTGCGACCGTCTTCCAGGCCAAACCGCATCCGCAGGATCTTCTGCTCACGCGGAGTCAGGAGGGCTAGCACACCATTTACATGTTCCTTGAGCAATTGGTGCGTAGCAGCTTCCTCGGGCGTCAGCGAGTCCTCGTCGGCGATAAAGTCACCAAGCTGAGAGTCTTCTTCCTCACCGACGGGCGCCTCAAGGCTGACAATATCCTGCTTAATCTTGAGGATGTGATTGACCTTGTCGACGTCCATCTCCATCTCGGCAGCGATTTCCTCAGGCAGAGGTTCACGGCCAAGCTCCTGGACAAGACGGCGCTGAGTACGAATAAGCTTGTTGATGGTCTCAACCATGTGCACCGGAATACGAATGGTGCGCGCCTGGTCGGCAATGGCGCGGGTAATGGCCTGGCGGATCCACCAGGTGGCATAGGTGCTGAATTTAAAGCCCTTGGAGTAGTCAAACTTCTCCACGGCGCGCAGGAGGCCAGTGTTGCCTTCCTGGATCAGGTCGAGCAAGTCGAGCCCACGGCCAATGTATTTCTTGGCAATCGACACCACGAGGCGCATGTTGGCCTCAGCCATGGCGTCCTTGGCAGCCTTATCGCCAGCCTCAATCCGCTTAGCCAGGGATACTTCCTGCTCACTTGTAAGCAGCGGGATCTTACCGATTTCGCGCAAGTACAGCCGCACAGAGTCGTCGGCGATGTCTTTAATATAATCTTCGTTATTGTCACCGCCGTCTTCGTCATCTTTATCCCAAATAAGGGCTTCCTTTTGGTCGGTGATTTCTACGCCCTGCTCAAGAAGAGCGGCGTATAGTTCATCAAGCTCCTCCAGGTTCTCTTCGGCTTCGGGCAGGACACCGGCAATTTCTTGCTGGGTCACAAAACCCTGCTCCTTACCCTTGGCAATCAGGCGCTCAACTTCTGGTGAGTAGCTTCCGGTATGCTCCAGAGTCTCCTCTTCGGTAGTTTTTTTGGCCAAACTAGACCTCCTCGTCATTAATGGCTTGAATTTGCAACGTTAAACTATCAACAAGCTGCGTGTCACCCTTCTTGTCGGCTTCACGCAGTTGGCTGATGAGTACTTGTTTGAGTTCTTTATTGGACGCGGTTTGCAGCCTTCTGGTCAGTTCGAATGCCTCGATACTGCGGTCTGCCGGAGTAAGTTCGGCAAATTGCCGCTCACCCACTAACAGCAGTATATTAATATCTTTCTCTAGTTCTGTCAAAGACTTAGCCAGGGCTTCTCCCGACTCGTCAGTATTGGCTTTGAGGGCTCGAAAGATAGCCTGGTATGAGGGCAGGCTGAAGTCGCGCTCATGTAGATCATCCAGGCTCAAGCGGGTCAGCGGGTAGCCTAATGCTAGCGCCAGCACCAGCCGCTCAAGCTGGATGCGCGCGCCGGGCCGCTCCGCCTGGACTTTGGCCCGCACTACCTCGGTCTCCTGGGCGTCCGAAGCGGCTGTCGCGCCGCCTCTTGTGCCACTGGCTGGGGCCGCTTCTTCACCTTGGGCCAGCTTAGCTCGGATGGCTTCTTCGCTGGCACCCACTCGCTCGGCCAGAAGCTTCACGTAGTGATCCTGCTCCACAGGGTCGCCGAGCCGCCGCAGGTTAGCCGCTAGCCGATCAGTATACTGGCGCTTACCAATTACCGAGCTCAAGTCATAATCCTGCTCAAACCGGTCAAACAAGTAATCCACGATGTATTTGGCGCCCGCAATAGCCTGGCGCCATAGCTCCACATCTTGGGCTATGAGCTCATCGGGGTCTTTGGCGCCGGGAATCTCAATCATACGCAACGTCAGGCCAAGTTTTTGCCCCAGCTCAATCGCCCGCTCGGTGGCGGCCAAACCGGCCCGGTCAGCATCAAAGGCGAGCTTGATGTTCTTGGTGAGCTTAGATAGCGACCGAAGCTGCTCCATGGTGAGCGCCGTACCACTCGCCGCCACCACCTGCTTAACGCCGGCCTGATGCGAGGCCACCACGTCCATGTTGCCCTCTACAAGCACGACCTCGTCTTGAGCCCGAATCGCTTCTTTGGCTAAGTGGAGGCCAAAGATAGCGCTACTCTTGTCATATAAGGGTGTTTGGGGAGTGTTGAGATACTTGGGTACCGAATCATCGAGAACGCGGCCGGTAAAGCCGATGGGCCGGCCATCCCGATCGCAAATCGTAAACATGATGCGACCTCGGAACATATCATAAACGGTGCTGCGGCCGTCTTTTTTACCAGCTAAACCGCCCTTGAGTAACTCCATTTGGTTGAACTTTTGCTTGGCCAAAAAGTCCGTGAGCGCACTCCAGGAGTCCGGCGCGTAGCCAATCTGGAAATCTTTTACCGTTTGCCGGGTTAGATGGCGTTTTTTAATGACGTATTCTAGGGCCTTTGCGTTCTGCACCAGGCTGGCCTGAAAGTACCTCACGGCCAGTTCGTGTGCCGCCAGCAGCCGCTCACGAAGCTTCTTGACCTCCACATCCTCGCCACGACGAGCCTTGAGCTCGACCCCAGCTTGGCGAGCTAGCTTTTCCAGGGCCTCGCGGAAGTCGATTCCCTCCATTTTCATCACAAAACTAAATATGTCGCCACCCTCTTGGCAGCCAAAGCAGTGGTAAATCCCTTTCTCGGGGCTCACCATAAAGCTGGCCGACTTCTCAGCATGAAACGGACAGGGCGCCTTAAGATTGCGTCCTGCTTGCTTAAGCGGCAAATATGCCGATACCACCTCGACAATCTCGAGCCGGTTTTTAATCTCCGCCACTTCATCCATGAGCTTATTATACGCTGCCAGCAGATACGGTGCGAACAAAAGGCGAAAAGGGCTCAAAGGGAAGCCCCCGGGCTCGGGAGAACCCAGGGGCTTGGCGAAGACTCAGGAGATGATGTACTGCTAGAAGCCTACGAACACCACGACCTGCTCCTGGCCCGTCACGCAATTCCTGACCACGAGCTCACGCTTATGGCCGTCTTCGGGGTCCAACATCAACTTCTCAAGCTCATCGCACTGGTATATGGCGTATTCTACCGCCATCTTTTTGCTGCTCCCGTGACGTCTGAGAATGCGGATGAGCGCTAACTGGATCACTCGTCTCAGCGGTACGTTGATGCGCTCGAAGCTTGGTTCATCATCCGACGTGCTTGCCGACTCGTCCGTCAATCTTTTCACTTCCCTAGTCTACGCGGTGGCCTGCCACTGCTGTACGGTGAAGTACCCCAGCGGTCCGGCCGTCCACCGCATCTGGTCGTCTTCCTGCTCGCCCTCGATCCACCCACAGTCCTGCAGGGAACGCAGGATGTCCTGGAGCTCCACGGCGTCAAGGCGCAGGAAGCACCGCAATCGATGAGGTGGTGGCGCCCGGCTCGTTGACGATGGTTCTGAGAACGCCGCCCACATTGGACGCCGAGCCTTGCTCCTGCAGCCAGGCTGCCTGCTGAACGCGGAGCTGGGCCGCCGTCGCCGTCCTCAGCAGAACGGCGATGAAGGGCTCGGCAAGGGTGCTGGTCTGGGTCGCAGCCTGATGCGCCTTCGTCAGGATGTCGACGGCGGCGCCCAGGTTCTCCTGGTCACCCAAGAGCATGGCGTCCACCAGCCATCCAGAAACGCTGGCCACCCACATTGTGACCATTTTGCGCTCGGCCAGATGCCAGTGCTCGCCGGCGAGGAATACTTGCCAGACTTCCAGCCTCCGGCGCAATCCCGATTGCTGCCGTTCGGCGGGCGTTTCGGTCTGCTCCTGTGTGGCTTCACTGGAGCGCTCTCGGGCGAGCTCCAGGCCTGCTTGCTGTTCCGTTGGTTCAGGCATATACCTCACCTTTTCAAATGTGCGCGAATGGATAGCTCATTATGTTATAAAGACCGTCTAAACGCAAGGAACGCTTCCTGGGTCTTGTGAACCCAGGAAGCGAGATTTGCCGACCTTATTGACTTTGCCGGCGAGCAGATCGGCGGGCTCCTTGGAAGCGCTGGTGGGTTGCTTCACGAGCTTGAGCCGCCGTAGTTCGTGTTCGGATCCGGGCAGATGCAGCAACAGTTTTGGTCCGGTCTGCCGCCTCGGCTGCCGTTCTGGCCGCCCGGTCCCTGCCTGTTTCGGTCACAGTCGTCCTCTCTGGGGTAGACAACCTGCCTACCGTATCGTCTCCACCAGATAAGAGCATTGGCTGTTATCTATAAAAGCTAAAGGGACCCTCCGAAGAGAATCCCTGTAAAATCTAGCCATTATTGACCGTGCCGACCACGATGCGTGGGGCAAACGAATCCCGAACCCTTGCACTCGAGGCAGTCCGAAGCCGTAAGTGCTCCTGAGGTGGTGCCTGAGCCGGCGCACTCAGTACATTGCTTGAGACTTTCATGACATTGCTCGCAACGATCGCCGTATTGGGCCACCACAACCACTTCCCGTCATCCGTGTACACGACTAGAGAATAATTTTTATATCATTCTTATCTGTTGGAAGCAAGAGCAAAGCGACCTAGGCCAGATTGCTCCACTGCAAATTAGGGTCGAGCCGATCTAGAAGGAGCTGGGTCTGGCCAGTGGTCTTATTGGCTAGGTTCTTGTCGTTAGCAAACCGGATAATGTCTTCGGCACGATGACCGTCAATGCCGTAGGTAGTAACGGCGCCGTGACGATCAGCCATGGCAGCCAGCTGTCGAGCCGCTCCGTCCACCTCTGAGTCAACAAAGCCGCTGCGCAATTCGACGCCGTCGAGACGCCCGTCACGCAGGAAACCTTCGAGCATGGCAGCGTTAATTTTACGCCAAATCGTGGGCCAGTGCGCCAAAATGGCCACTCCGCCAGCTTCGCGGATCAGTTTAACGCTGGCGTCCATATCGATGGAGTACAAATAGTCCACGTACACGCCAGGGATAAAAGCGTCGTCGGATAAAAATAGGCGGTACGGATAATCACTTGGGTCACGCTCAAGCATGCGCATGTAATTCATGGCCACGGTGGCGCTGTTGACGGCGGCTCGCTCCATGTCGGCCTTAAGTGTATCCATAACGGCGGCATTGGCAGGGTTGGCATTCAGTGCCTTCACGATGTGCGGGCGACCAACGCTTTCTCCGCCCGAAGCCCGCAGACAATCATCAACCGAGATCGCAAAGCCCAGGCTACGCAGATTGGCCACGATCCGCTCCATGCGCTCGGTTCGGGCCGCTAGGGCGCGCCCGCAATGCTCCAGTAATGCTGCGTTGGTCGGATCCGTAAACAGGCCAAGAATGTGAAACATACTGGTCGGTCCGCCGCCCAGCTCACGGGGCAGGCCGCTGGAGATTTCACAACCTAGGAGCCATTTTACGGCCCCCTTGTAGCTTCCTAGAGCCTTGAGATCGGCCGCGCTCGGCAGCATATCGTGATCAGTGAAGGCCACAACGCCAAAACCACTCGATTCTGCCGTCGCCAAAACCTCAGCATAGGACTGAGCGCCATCCGAAGCCGTGGTGTGGTTGTGAAGTGATTCGTACATATTGTATGAACTGTACCATGGCTGTGCCTTCAAATGGAAAGCTCCCTGCGCCAATGAGGCGCAGGGAGCCGGTTGCTTACAGCGGTTGGATGTCCAGAATAGGACCAACGAGCATCGTCGAGGGATCGCCACCGCTTTGGTCCATGATGACGAGGTAGTCGCTGATCCGCGCCTGCGGCTGCAAGGCGCGGAGCCACCAAGCATTCTCGTGCTTGGCCCAGGACAGCTCAGTCGGCGCCGCCTGCTTGATCAGCAGTATGTCGACGCTGGCAGTAGAGCCATACACCAGCTCCATGGTCCTGTACAACTCGTTGTAGTCGGCGCCGCCGGCCAAACGGAATGTCCCGTTCATCAGGATCAAGTCGTCGTGGAAATGACGATGAAGAGACTGGTCTTCCGTCTGGTAGACACTCAGCCAACCCTTACGGTCGGCATCGTATTCCACCTCCAGACCGAATCCATCCGGACGCTCGGGGTCGTAAAGCTCTGGGTTGAGGCGAACTGGCCTGGTCCGCCAAAGCTTTGCACCCGCCGGCGTCACTTCTCCGACCATTACATCTCGGAAGGTGTACTGGAACTGGCCGCCGAAGGCCGGCGTGGCAAGGCGAGCAATAAAGCGAACCGGCTGGCTCACTCCCAGCAGACCCAGCTGATCAACAGCTGTGAGCATGCCGGCCAAGGCCCGAGGCAGACGCTCGTCGTACTCGGTCCGCTCTCGAGTGCTCCGTCTCTGCCGCACCTCGTGGGTGGCCGCACTGCCAACATACAGGTTGACAGCAGACCGGAGCCCGATCGGATCCGTCAGCTCCTCGTAGGCCTCACTGAGCTCAGCCATGACCTTCTGGTCACCGGTAACCGGCACATCAGAGTGAAAGATCTTGGACAAGGCCAGGTAGTAGGTCCTGGCCAAAGCACGCAGCGACTCGAGATCGCCAGTTTCCTTGATGCGCGCGACCACATCCTGGGGAATCCCCAGGATGTCGAAGGGGTTGTTAAGCGGCATCAGTCGTTGTCCTCTTCTTCGTAACCGAGGGTGTGTCGTTCTTCCTCCTGGAGGTTGCGGATAAAGCGGTCAATTTCGTCAGTCGGAGCGTCGAACAGCACAGACAGTTCGGTTCGCTGGAGCAGCTCCAGCACGCCGGCCGCGGTCTCGGGCAGTTCGTCCTGAGGAGCGATTTTGTCCAGAACCGCCACGAAATGCTCCAGGAGCAGCCGGCTGTTTTCGGCATCGACCTTGCTCTCGTGCCGGCTGCGCAGTCCACTGTCGTAGAGGACTTCGATGGCCAGGTAGACCAACTTGATCGAGTACTGGGTCGCCAGCTCAATCAGAGCCAAGTCCAGCTCTTCGCCCCAGTAGGTGACCATGTCGGCCAGCGCGTCCACGAGCGGCTCAGTATTGAACTCCGGGTAGGCCTTGATCACCTTACCCAAGGTGTACTGCTGCTCTTCGTTCAGAGCCAAGTGCTGCTCCCACAGCAGTACTTCAACCAGCGGTCCGCCAATGGCAACGACGCGCTCCGGCAGATTCTTAGTCATCTCTTTAACCTTTCGGCTCGTCAAAGAACAAATCGGTCTAAGACCGACTACAGTTTTACTATAAAATGATGTTTTTGACTAGTCTACGGTTGGTTACGAGGGCGATCGGCCAGCCGGTAGACAAATTTCAGCCCAGACCAATCGTCGGTAAGGGCAGCCACTTTAACATCCACCAGACCGACCTCCAGAACCAGCCGGCGCACGATAGTTTCAGTTAGCCCACTGTGGAGTGGAGAGGTGCGCTTAGCCCAGGTAATCCAAAGCATACCGTCGGACTGCAGATGGCGCTTAAGGTTGGGCAGTACCGCCTCGAGTTGTTCGGTGCTGGTAGCAAAATATTGAATAAAGTCGAATAACCCCGCCAGACGCGTCACCAGCTGGGCCCGCTGGGACAGCTCCGGCATGAGGTCAGCATAGCCCTGCGGCGCACGCAAAATTATGGCCCGCGCTTCAGTGCGCACGCCAAGCTTCTCGATTAATGGTCGTTGAGAATAACCAGCCATGTAGCCTATGGTATCACCTGGGTGCTATATGTTTTAGTAGATGAGGCCAATTTGCCAGCTTTGGGAGATGAATTGCGCAACTACACCCTGCTGCCACCATCGAGCTCACTCTCTTCCCTGCCCACACTGCCGCCGAGTGGGCATGAGTTTAACTATGAAGCCATCACGCAGCGCTTTGAGAATCGCCATGTGGCCCGCGCCGCGAGGTGGCTCATGCACGAGAGCCAGCTGTTTGGGAGCTGGGTGGGCTTTCAGCCACGTGTCTACTGGGAGCTGTTCTCCGTAGCCTACTGGCGCCAACACGATCCTGAACTTGCCTACAGTGGTGGATTCGCTGCCACCATGTGCGGCTTTCAGATACTACACAGGAGGCTCCACGTACGGATTACTCACGAAGGGCCAGAAGCAATTACAACAATCTGGCCCACAAGCACGTTTATTGACTTGGGTCGCGTTGGCTAACTCGACCACCAAAGCTATGGCCCCTCCGCCCTTGAGCGGAGGGGCCAGCTTCTAGCCGTGCAGACATTCCCTATGCAGGGAGCACGTATACATCCCCTGAGCAAGCAATGAAGCCCTCCTTTGTAAGCGCTGCTAGTACACCTCCAAGCCGCTTATCAGCGATATCAAACTCCGCTTCCGAACGCGGACGCTCCAGGAGCTGCCGCAGCACCTCGCCGCGGATTTGGCGCAGACTACCCTCAAACTTACTCTGAACGTTGTAATGTTTACTACGTCGATTAGGGTTAGGGGCATGCTTGGCCAGGTGGGCGCCGTAGTCCATGAGCGCATAGTACCACTCACGCGGGTGTTCGCGGTCAAGCGTCGCCTCAATCAACGGTCGTAGCTCAACATCGGCTACGTCGTCGCGGTCGGCAAAGAATTCATGGATAAACACTCGCCGAATGTTGGTCTCGATAAAAACCGTAGGTGTCTCATAGGCGAACGCCGCTATACTCCCGGCCGTATTTGGGCCGACACCAGGCAACTTTACGAGCTCGGCCGGATCACCCGGCAGCCGCCCTGCGTACTCGCCCACGACCGCTTGAGCCGCCCGTTGTAGCCATAATGCCCGGCGGTTGTAGCCCAGGCCCTGCCAGGCGGCTAGCAGCTCGGCGACGCTTGCACTAGCAAGAGACTCAAAGTCAGGGAACACCTCCATCCAGTCTGCATACTTCACTAGCACTCGGCTGACCTGGGTTTGCTGGAGCATAATTTCGCTAATAAACACCTGGTACGGCGCGGGACTGTGGCGCCACGGCAAATCTCGGCCGTGGTCGTGATAGAAATCCCAGATTTGGTCGCGGAAAGCTTGGAATTGCCGCTTTGACAGATTCATAACCTTACGGTAGCGTATGGGCGTCCAAATTCAAGGCCTGCAGACTACTCCACCGCCTCCTTGGGCGCGAAGTCTAGCGCGCACGAGTTTATGCAGTACCGCTGGCCGGTTTTATCGGCCGGACCATCGGGAAACACGTGCCCTAGATGGGCGCCGCAGTTGGCACACGTCACCTCGGTACGGTGCATACCCAAGCTATTATCGTCATGCAGGTCCACGCGACCCTGAGCGGCTACATCGTAAAAACTCGGCCAGCCTGAGCCGCTTTCAAACTTGGTCCCACTCGAAAACAATTCTTGCCCACACGCCGCGCACCGATACATCCCAGCAGCATGATTGTCCACGTACACCCCGGTCCATGGTGTCTCAGTTCCCTTCTGGCGCATAATGCGATACTGCTCCGGAGTTAGCTTCTGCCTCCAGTACTCATCTGATTGGTGCTTCAAATCCTCACTCATGATCGCTCTCCTCTTGATCCGATTTTACTCGTTATTAGAAAATTGCTTCTAGCCAAATATGGTCAATTTTTGCTATGGTAGTCGACGTGTCTACGTCCGCATGTTCTTTTTCAGGCCCAGTCCCCCCCTTCTCCCGCCGCATCAACTTGCCTGGCACCCTCAAGTCCGCATGGGCCAACTCGTTTCGCGCCCTCAAGTCCCCATGGATTATCTGGTTGATCAATATCGCCTGCATCGGCGGTTTTTGGTTCACCGTCATCCCCACCTTTTTCCACCCTCAGGGCATTCTGAGCTCTTGGCAGCTCGGTGGCTACTGTTTTTTTGCCATTTTGTTGTTTGTCAATGAATCGAGCCGCAGAGCCGAGCTCAAGCAACAACCACTGCCTCAATCCGCTCAGCTCCAAGCCGCCTGGCGCGTTAGCTCCATCTATGTACTGACCCTCCTGCTCAATACCGTTGGACTGGCCGTTTTGCTGCCGCACCTGGGGGCCATTTCCACCTTTGACTGGATCACCTACGACGCTATTGCCATTGGCGTAATCTTAAGTGGACTGCGCGTCCGCTTTAGCCAGCATGAAGGCACCCTCCGGCTCGAGTTCAAGTACGAGTTTGACCTCAAGAGTAAGGCCACTCAAGGCCGCCTAGCGCTCGTAATGCGTGCTGTCCCGCAAACCGCGCTCGGTGTCAGCATGCTGATGGCTGGCCGCCCCACCATGGAGCTATCGACTATCGCCATCATGCTAGCTCTCGGATTTCTGCGACTCATCGTGGTATGGCCGGCCTTTCGGGCCGCCGCCGGCTCGGCTCAACGCCCAGGCCTCCGAGCTACGCTCGTGGCTGAGCTGGGAAACTTTGCTTCTGTGGGGGTAATTCTGGGCTGCTGGATGCAGGAAACACTGACATATCTGCATTAGCGCAACGCAGGACCAACTGTCACCCACGCCCCGGACTGAAATCTTCAGTCCGGGGCGGTTCATGTGGGCTGCTTGAATAATTGCTGGCGGAGGGAGAGAGATTCGAACTCTCGAGGGCTTGCACCCAACTCGCTTTCCAAGCGAGCGCCATAGGCCACTAGGCGACCCCTCCGGACCTGGGTATTATAGGTACGAAACAGCATGGGTACAAGTCCGATACGTTTGCCGCATATGTCGTCAAACGTACAAGTTGTCTTTTTCACGACATATAGCCGGAACATATAATGCTCCAGACCAGGCTGGTGCCGCTTGACGTTATTGCGCAACATACTATAATTACTCTCACATCTGAAGTAAGCTATGGTATCGAACCCCCACTATTCGGCCGCCGGTATAACCTAACTCCGGCCCAAATGTGGGGTCTTTTGTTTTCCAGCCCTAACAGATTGCACCTTGGGAGAGAAAATGCGGAAAAAGATTGGTGTGGTAATTGCGGCTCTCGCCGCCCTTGTGCTGCTGGCCGGTTGCGCCGTCAACTACGCCGGCGAAGGTAACTACTTCGACATCACTGCCAATGTCACTGCAGCCGGGCCGCAATCGGTCAAAATTGACCAGATCACAGTTGGTGTGGCCTTGGGTCAAGCCAAAGGCTGGTTCGAGAGTGACAACAGTGGCTTCTGGAACACCGACGACGACCACCACGAGATTCACAACAACTACAAGAGCGACGGCTGGGCCACCGACTACACCTACGTGGGCACCGCCTACGACTCACAAAGCTATGAAATCGCCTTGGCATCGGTGCCCGTCAACCACCGCGTGCGCCTGGTTGGCAAGATTCGTGCCAACAAGAAGGGTAAGAGCCACAACTTCCGGGCCGTATTCGATCAGCTGTACGTGCTGCCGTCCTAACCGCTGACCGCTGGGCGAGCCGAGAGACTCCATGTTCTCGGCTCGCCTAAACGCTTTTCATTTCCACAAAATGTTGACACAAACGAATTCTCATACCATAATGATCTACTGTAGGTGAGTCGTAAGCCGGTATTAGGATTCTCTTCCCACGAACAGGTCGTGCCCTGTATCAGGAAGAGTTTTGTATTGTTAGTCGTTTTCTCATGATAATCGCTCTATAGCAACTAGGGCCGTCGCCATGAGGAAGCTTGGACTTTTTCAGGTAACCTCGCACGCAGCCAACCCCTGCGTTTGACAGACTACTACCCAAAACCAACGCACCTCCAGGAAGGAGGAGTGATGAGACGGATCATGACTGCCGTCTTTGCCGCCTGCGCCATGCTTGTGGTGTTGGCCTCTACGGCTTCTGCTCAGGACTACCTGGGTGAAACCAAGAAGGCCCTCCAGCAAGCAACGGTGTACGTGGCGAAGGGCACGGAAAACACTGATTCGGGCACCGCCCGGTATCTGACGAACCAGCTGAGCGTCGGCGACAACATCGTCCTCGTCATGCTGCCGTCAGCCGCCAAGGTGGCCCCGGACGACGCCAACAGCTTCGCCAAGAAGCTGGATGACGCCACCGAGCACCGGCACATCGTGGCCGTCTCGATCGGTGATGACATCGGTACTTCGACCACGCTACTACCCGACGGCATCGCTGCCGACATGCTGCAACGCGCCGGCGGCGTGGCTACCAGCACCAAGGAAACGCTGGGAATCTTCGCCCGCAACATCCACGGCTGGCAGCACGACCATCCCGAGCAAGTGAAGCAGCCCGAAGCGCCGCCGTCCGCCGAAACCAGCGACAACAGTGGTGGTTTTCCGTGGTGGATCTTTGGCGTTTTAGGTGCCATCGTGTGCTTGGTAGCCTTCGGAGCCGTCAAGAGCCGAGGCAGTGGCCAGAGAAGCACGCCGGACAAGGTCAGGATCGGCGCGCCAAACCAGATCAAGGACGAGCTGCAGCAGATTCTGGACTACCGAGTCAAGCTCAACGACCCGGGGCTGAGCAATACGCTCACGCAGCTGATCCGGGACACCAACCGGGTGTTCGATCAGCTTCGGCGCAACGCGCCGCAGCAGGTCGACGAAGTGACCGAAGAGTTCGAGCAGCACCTTCAGAGTCTCTGCAAGGTGCTCGAGAGCTACGTTGACATCCAGAACAACCGCCGCTACTACGAAGACCCACAGCAGGCGCTAAGCGATGGTCGTGAGGCCGTCAACGGCTTTGCTGAGTACGTTCTCACGAGCGCTCAGCGCGCCGGCAAGCGTACGCTCACCAGCTTCAACGTCGACACCAAGATCCTGTCCGCCCAGCGCTACAGATGACCGATCCGAAAGGAACGAGCATGACCACGCCGAGCAACATCCAGATCGCCTTCCCCAAGGTGACCGACACCGAAGCGGGCGGCACACTGATGGTGCCGCCGCCCGCCCCCGTGACGCCGGTCAACGCCGGCCTCGTGGAAGTGTCCAAGTCGCCGGCAACTCGCACCAAGCTCTCGTGCAGCGCCTTGCTGCAGGGAGAGACGCTGGCCAGAGCGCAGGCCGAGGCTGCCAAGGAATACCCGAACCTGCTCAACAACACCGCCGCCTTCATGAACTTCGGTTCCGGTGCCCTCACGGGCGTGAACTCGCTGATCGACCAGCTGCTCCACAAAGTGGACCCGATCAAGATCCCCGAGCTCACCGCGCTCATGAAGGATCTCAACGGCAACATGCGCAAGATCCGCACCAAGTACGACGTCGCCGACCCCAAGGTTCGCGAGAAGTACATGAACTGGAAGGGCGGCATCAGCCGGTTCATCGGCAAGACCAGAACGCTCATCGACCTGCTCATGGAGGATGTGACCTCCATCGAGACCCAGCTCAACCGCGTCGGCAAGACCCTCAAGGGCCGCCAGAACGATCTCACCAAGAACGTCGGCTACTACGACGAGCTCTACAGGCAGAACGAAGAAGAGATCGGCAAGGTCATCTACTTCGTCGGCGTGATGGAGCTCATCCGCGATCTGGCCGCCAAGGAGGCGGCCGCCATCGTGGTGGGCGACGCCAGTCTAGGTGACCGGGAAGGCGAGCGCAAGGCCAAGCTGGCGCAGTTCGCCGAGAACATGGACATCAAGATAGCGGAGTACAAGGGCAGGTTGTTTGTGGCCTGGGCCACCTCGCCGTCGGTCCGCAACATGCGGGCCCTCGACATCTCGGTGGCTGAACGGCTCAACGAGATGCTCGTCATCACCATCCCGACCATGAAGGCGACCATCGTCCAGTGGCGGATGATGATGCAGACCGCCGACGCCGCCAAGATGATCGAAGCCGTGTCCACAAGCACCAACGAGTGGCTGACCGCCTTCTCCAACGCGGGCGCCGAACTGGTGCCCATGATCGCCGACACCGTCGAGACACCGACGCTTCTGCCGCAGACCATCGCCGCCATGGCTGATTCGCTGGCCCGCCAGGCCAACGGCATTGTCACCGCCATGGAGGCCGGCACGCGGCGACGCGAGGAGCTCGACCAAGCCATCCTGGATGGCGGCAAGGTCATCGCCGACGCCAACGCCAAGATCAGCGACGCGCTGATCGCCAGCGTGGTGGCCAAGGCCACGGCGGCTCTCCCCCTGGAGATCGCCACCTCGGTTCCGGTTCAGCCGTGACCGCAGGTCAGGTCGTCGTCGCTGACGCCGAGCTGGTACCGCAGTTCCCGGTTTACCGGACGCTGCGGACCTGCGAGGAAGCCATCGAGTTGCTCGAGCAGACCGCCGTGGCCGAACTCTGGCTGCGCGCGGACCTGACCGACTCGTCCGGCGTCACCACGCTGATCGAGTTCCTCGAAATGGAAGATCAGTGGGAAGGTCGATCGCAAATCGACACCGTTGTCGTCCTCGTCGAGGACGACAACCCCACCAACATCGAGCGCCGTCTCGAAGGCAAATACGCGCTCCGGCGGGAGCGCCTCACCCCTGAACTGTTCACGGTTCAGGCTCCCGGGTAGTAGTCCCACCGTTTGGGGCTGACGGCAATCGCCGTCAGCCCCAAACTCACCCATCTGTACCCCATGCCATTGGCTTTTAGCTAAGAACCAACTCATGGGAGACAGATAGACCTCTCACGTCTGTGGCACGATACGCCGCATGTCCAAAAGCACCTCAAATCCGAAGATCCCTCCGAAAGGAACCAGGATGAAGAACAAGAGACGGACGCTCGCGGTGTTCGGCATTGCTGCCGTGGCTGCCGCCAGCCTGACGGCCTGCGACAGCACCTACGCCGCCGCGACCGCCACCCAGTGCGCCGCGATCGTGGGCGTCGGCGGGGCCGACCACGACAACAAGGTCGTGGACCGCAACATCCACAAGATCCTGTTCCCCGGCCAGACCGTCCAGCTCGCCGACAGCGAAGGTACTCCCACCGAGGTCGCCCAGTACTTCGCGTGTGGGCCGCGCAACTACAAGATCAACGACGGCAGCATCAAGGACGCCAACGGTCACGCCGTCGGCGACCGCGACAAGCCGACCGTGGTCTGGACCAAGGCGGCCGACGGCAAGCCCAGCATCCAGCTCAACATCTGGAGCACGACGTACTGGACGCCCAACCAGGGCCACCTGTTCGAGTTCTACGCCCTGTGCGCCAAGTACCCCTGCTACACCGAAGACGCCGGCAAGGCGGCCCAGGCCAACTACTCCGAGCCGGGCTGGAACGGGATGCTGGGCGAGAACTTCGGTGGCACCATCGACACCGGCGCCACCTTCATCGTCAACGGCAGCACCAAGGAGCTCCCGCAGGGCTTCACCAGCGACCTCGTGCAGAACACGAATGACTGGGTGAAGCTGGGCGACGCCATGTCGGCCGACTTCATGACGCGGATCCACTCGGTCACCGGCATCAGTGGCGTGGATCTGTTCTGCGGCTCCGGCAACGGCGGCGGCTGGAAGGACCCGGCCAAGCCCGGCCAAGGCGAATTCACCTGCCTGAACGTGCACACCGTCATCGACAAGGTCGAGGAAACCGACGTCAACCTGCGGAACGCCCGCTCCGCCAGCAGCGCCAACGCCCTGCAGCAGCAGGTCAACGAGCAGCGTGTGGCCCAGGCCAAGACGCTCTACGGCGAGAACTGGGGGTACTTCCTCGGCGTGCAGGACACGATCGACAAGTGCAAGCAGGGCGGTCAGCAGGTCTGCGTGATCAACTTCGGCAACGGCAACGTGTCGGTGCCCGTTGGCGGCAACCGGTAATCGCACCCCGGGACTACTCGTCCCACTCGATGACGCTCCGGCGTCGTCACCCCGCCAGTGTGGCGGAATTCAGGTTTCGACCTGGATTCCGCCCCTGGCGGTTTCTTTTTGTCTTATTTATCGAGCTCGGCCTTCAATTCTTCAATCAAATCCACCGGCGTGGGATCAATGCCATTAAGAAATGCCAAGTACACCATCACAAAATCACCTAAAATCAGCATCCAGAGCATTTGCTCAAGCTTGGTTTTGCCCTCGGCGAAGATCTCAATTGGCTCAAACTTGCCTACACAAAGCTTATTGGTAACATCAAACCGCTTTTGAATATGTGGCAAATCCAGATGCGACCGCAGCTCAACCACCTTAATGCCGCTATGGCTGGGATTACCCCAACCTAAGAATTCATTGTGGTTAAATTCCGGGAAATAATTATAAAAAGCCAAGTTTTTAGCATTTTCATTGGCGTCAATTTTCCATTTCATAGCCGGTAGTCGCAACATTGGCCCGCCATAAATCACCACTGGATGGCCCACTAGCTGTTTCGCCACCTGTTTGGCCTGGTTTTGGTCGGTAGACACATCGGCTGCCCATCCTTTAACCTCGTCTGCCACCCACTCGCCAGCCGCCTCAAGCTCATTGGCAAGGCCGCTCAGGAAGCCCACGGCCTCAAATAACTCGGCCAGCGCCTTGACGCCATACAGCACCGCCATACGCGGCTGCAAGCCCCCGGGCAGCTCCAAGTAAGGCAGCGATTTGGCCTTGGCCGCTTCAAGCAGCTTGCCGCCCGAAGCCATCACCACAATCTTAGCGCCGCGCTCCTCGGCATACTTAAGCGCGCTCAATGTCTCCTCGGTGTTGCCTGAATAGCTTGAAACTACCACCAATGTGCCAGCACCCACAAACGTCGGCAAGGTGTAGTCGCGCATGATAATCATGGCCACAGGGAGCTTATTGCCAATCCAGTTTTTCACAAACTCAGCCGCCAAGGCCGATCCGCCCATGCCAGCTACCACAACCTGACCGACATCTTGAAACGCTCTCATATCCCCAAGCTCGTACTTTTGACGTAACTGTTGTGGCTGGTTGGCCACCACTCCCAGGGCATCATGCTTGTCATAACGGGCAATAAAATCAGCTTGATCGAGCATATAGCAGTCTCCTTCAGCTTCATTATGACATGGGACGGCCCCTGCGTCTTGGTTTTGACGCAGGGGCCATTGGCTGTTTTGCTTAAGCGGCCAGGTCCATCGGTGGAGCAGCTTGATCCGACTGCAAGTCGGCCAGACACTCCAGCAGCCGGTCCGATAGCGCTGGGACGCTTACAGAACCAGTCTGCTCCTTGAGCCACCTCACCAGGTGTTGCATTGGCGGCGGTAGCGGCCTGGCCAGTTCGAGCCGCAGATCGCCCAGTCGGCTGATGAGGTCGGCCGGATTCACGGCGCTATCGGACCGGAGCCGAGGCGGACCGTAAGCCCGCATCAAATCCTTCATCCAGGCCAATGGCTCAAACTGATATATCAGCGGCATGCTCAATTCCCGGTCAATGTCAGCCATGGCCGCCTCGACCTGTATGTCGGCCTCAATCCGAGCATTGGTGTAGGCGATGAGCGCCTGATTCAGCAGATCCACGGCCTGCTGGTTGTTGACCTCCTCGTCCGGCCCCTCGGTGCGGCTGGCGGCCAGCAACTCCTCGATATACTGCCGCCCCGGAAGCCTCTCGAACCCTGGGGGCTGGAGAAGCATGATGAGCTCGCTCAGCCAATCCAGCAGCTCCGATTTGAGCACCAGACGGGCGGACCTGAACCGGCTGATCAGCGTTTGTAGCCGTCGTTCGTACGATTCGGACATGACATGGCCTCCATTGCGACAGGTCTGAAAACCAAAAAACGGCCACACTAATTCCAGCATAACGCTAGGAATAGAGTCGCCATCCACGCAGGACTTGCCCTTTTCTTTCCACGATGAGATTAAATTGTGTGAGCAGGTGCGTACAGGGGTAATTACTCTTGATAATACTGGACTGACGGCTAGCGTCAACCGACACGCTAAAACGAGATGGGGCGGGCAGACCAGTTAAGGTCTGCCCGCCCCAGAGGGACGGATCAGGCGGCCGGAGCCGCGACGGACTGGACAGCGGGCGGCTCGACGATGTGCCGTCCACGGGACAGCTTGCCCCGTGGACGGACTTCAGGACGGCGCTGCACCGGGATGACCGGCGCGGGCACCTCGGGCGGGGCGACACTCGCTGCCAGCTTGGCCTGTTCCTCCTCGTAGCGGCGGACGTGCCGCTCGACGCAGTTGATGGCTTCGCTGTAGTCGATGCGCGGAATGCCCTTGATGATGCCCGCCATCTTGAGCAGCATCTGGATGTCCCTCGCCGGGACGATCTCTTCGAGCTGCCGGTGGTAGCGGGCGATGAGCTGGTCGGCTCGCTGCTGGAGGGTGGGCTGTTCCGGGGCCTTCTTGGTGGCTCGCGCCACCGTGGCGACGCCTTGCTTGGCGGCGGCCTGCTCCGGCGTCTTCAGGCGCAGGTTGCGCCTGAACCGCTCCACGAAGAGGAGAACGCCTCGGCGGTAGTTCGGTCCGGCGTCAGCAGGCACGGGGTTGAGCACGGCTTCGTGAGCGCGGCTTCGTCCCCCGGCCAGCTTCTCGCCAGCCAGGCTGAGCAGCTCGAGACGCAGCTCCTCGACCTTGGCGGCCGAAGGGGCCTGCGAACGCTTGCGGGGCTCGGCGGGCGAAGACGTGGTGGAATCGGCGGCCATGAGAACCACTCCTTTGGGCGTGTTGGGTGCTGCTTAAGCCGCTGCATAGGGCAAAACAGCTTAAGGGTGGAACTATTCTAGCATAAAAACATATCTTAGTCAATTCATGAGGCAAACAAAAAACGCCTCGAGCAGGCGTATCAAGAGCAAAAAGTTGGGACAACGTAGAGAGATACACTGGGTCGGAAGGTGCGGTGGCCAGTGCGACCACACCTTCCGACCCCAGGCCGATCTATGAACCGTCAGGTCCAGGGGCAAACCTTTTCCATACCTCCGATTCCGGCGGACTCGCGGGTCACAGCCGCGGTTGGCACCAGAATTGCCAGAAGAAAACACAGAAAAGGCGTAGACGCCTCAGCGAGGTGTCTGAACTCCGAGATTTTTTCACTAACCGCAAGTGGCAAGCCAGTGACGAGTCGCGCATAGCCTGCGCGGGCGAAGTGTCTAGCAGGCTGAGCGTGCTAATAGAAAGGTGAGGGAAGCATGCTGCTCCTCCGATCTCGTGAGGGCATCCGAGCCCCGATGTCGACACGTGTGTGCCGGCTGCCGGCTGGCAGGCGGTCACCGTTGAGTGAGGGGCGGATGGGTCAGTCGTACCGGAAGTGCATTGCTGCCTCCATTGTGAGCGAAAACGGGCGGGCAAGGGGGCCAGACCGAGGGTTTGTAGCGTCTTGGACGCGCCCCGATCTATCCCTCGCCATGCCGAAGCCGTTGTTGCTGGCTGTCGGGCCATAAATCGCCGCTCTTTTGAGCAGAAACTCATGGCCAGACAGTCAGGCATAGGTAATCTCTCTACGCTGTCAAATAACTACCAGGAGCGGTAGATGGCTATTATCTTAGCACAAGTAACATTATATGTCAATTATAAAACTGATGAGAAGCATGGATCAACGGCGTAAAGCCAGCATGCAGAGCCTGGCGGGCTTCGTGTCTCAGCGTATCTAGCCCATGGCGAGTTATATGAAACTCTTTGGCGGCATTGCGCGGCACCGAAATCTCCAGGTGCCGATGGCCGTGCTTGCGCTCGGTAAGCGGCCGGTACAAGCCGGTTTTAGCGTCCATGGTAACCATTTTCCCCTGCCAAAAGCCTACAAAATCATAGCCATGCAAGTCTTCTTCGACCGTGCCATATCGTAAATCGATAAGCTCAGGCAGGCCCATTAAGGCCGCGTGAAGAAGCACCTCGGACACCGCCCCGGTGATTTCGCCGATGGCCCAAGGGTGCACCCCTTGACTGGCTCGAGTTAGCCAGTCGGTTAACTCATCGCGTGAAAAATGCTCACCATACTGCTCAATCACTCCCCGAAGAAGGTGATTATAAATACAGGCCTCCCGGCGCAAGGTCTCATAGTGATGACCAACTTCAACGCGGTGCTCATGATCGAGCTCGCCGCTATGTAGCCGCATGCGATCATCATCGAGCTGGCGCTGGATCATGGCCTGACGCCTGGCGTCAGCAATGAGCTCGCTAAACCGTCGCAAATCAACTTGAGGCTCGCCATCCACGTACCGGTCCCATGTCGCTGTAAGCGCTTCAGCCAGGCCCAGCTGGGGTCGCAGTTCAGTGATGAGGCTAATGATGTCCTCAGCTCTCGCCTCGAGCTGCTTATGCGTGAGATGAAAATGTGGTACTGCTTCAACCATAACTACTTTGTAGATTACCACACAACCAAAAAACCGCTCGAGAAAAGCGGTTCATGGGGAATGAGTTCAGGTTGGCCCGACAAGCCAAGGAGTCGGCTGGGTGGGCGGCCAAAGCCGCCCACCCACGTTCAGTTCGGCACCACAGTGGTGCGAGCGTCAGCCACGAAGGTGTCGCGGTTCCACTGGAGGCCGGCGGCGTCGAGGCTGGATACGAGGCTGAAGAGGTCCGGCAGCACGTCCGTCTCGGCGACCTGGTACTCCAGCACCAGGTGATCGTCAGTGTCCTTGATGCGACGGCAACCGAGCGGCTTCGCGAGATCTTGGCCGCTCTCGCAGAGATCCAGGTAGAAGTGCGAGCCCTTGGGGAAGATCACCCGCTGGACCTTGCGGCTCGGCGTGAACTCGATCACGAGCGTGCCGTCCTGGCCGTCCTGCGTGAGTTCCAAGCTCAGCTGGTCGGTGCGGCTGAAATCGCCGAACTGTCTCATCTCGAACGACCAGTCCCAGGCCCGCGAGTCACGGTCACCGGGCGACATCTTCTCGTAGGTAGTGCTGGTACGGCGTCTGCCATCGATCATGGCTGCTCCTCTTGGCTTGTCGGGGATCACCCCGACGTGTGGTCAGGGAATAATATAATTTACCATAAAAGCTAAGTTTTGTCAAAATAAAAGCAGGGGACAAAAGAAGAGGCGGGCTGGTCCCGAAGGACCAACCCGCCTGGGTGGTGCGGCTCGAGGCCGCGGTGCCCTACTTCTTCGCCTTCGGCCTGTACGTGAGCGCGCCCGGGTCTTCCGCGCGGATGTCCACGTTCTTGGTGCAGTTGGTGCCGAGGGCGCCGGGCGCCACGTGGACGGGGTTCAGCGGCGAGACCTTGTTCCGGGGCTCACGGCGCTCGCCGCGGCGGCGGTAGCCAGGACGCGAGGAGGTGACGACGGGGGTCGGCGCTTCCTCCACGCGGGGCTTGCCCGGGACGATCTTGCCGTCCTCGATGAGCTCGCGGACCGCCTCGAGCTTCTGCTCGATGTAGTCCAGCTTGTGCAGCGGGTCGTCGGCCGGCACGCTGTGCAGCACGAGGCGCAGGTAACCCTGCAGAACCCGGTCGAGCTCCTGGAGGCCGTGCTTGCGCACGAAGGCCGCGCGGAGCTTCTCCACCTTGGCGGCGTAGGCCTCGAGACCCGCCTTGAGGGCGGCCTCGAGCACGTCGTCGTTGGCCTGGGCCTGGTAGATCAACGTGTAGGTGACCTCGTCGCGGATGATGCCCTCGAGCCGGCCACCCAAGTGGATGGACAGGTCCGAGCAACGGCTACGGATGTCCGCGTCCTCCGGCCCGACCACCTTGCGGGGGAAGCCCGGGCGGGTTCCGCGGAGGCTCGTCTGCGGCTCGGTCTTGCTGGCCGCGGCCGGCTTCTTGGCGGAGCGGGGCTTGGTGCTCGTGGTCATCTGGACCACTCCTTCCGGAATTGAAGTAGGGCAAAATTTGGGGTTCACCCGCACCGGGAGCGTTTTTCAGCGTATCGGTGTGAGGATTTGGCTATATTAGCATAAGTTATATGTAAAGTCAATGCATGTCCCTCGATCAGACAACAAAAAAGACCCCGAAGGGTCTCTCTTGATTTTGCTTCTGTAGCTGGCTAGGACTAAAAGTCCATGCCGCCCATGCCCATACCGCCAGGCATACCACCGCCAGCAGCAGGCGCGCTCTTCTCCTCGGGAATATCCACGATGAGCGAGCCCATGGTCATAGCAGTGCCGGCAATCGACACGGCATTTTGAATGGCCTCACGCGTCACCTTAGCCGGATCCACGATGCCCTTGGCCTTAAGATCGACCAACACGCTGCCATCGTTCACATCAAAGCCCATGCCGGCAGCCTTGGCTACCATCACCTGGGGCAACTGGGCGTCGGGGTTGAGGCCGGCGTTGCGCATGAGCTCACGGAATGGCTGCACCAGAGCCTGCTTGAGGATGAGGCCGCCAGCGTCAATGCTAGAGCTCACCTTAGTAGCTTCTACCTCAAGCTTCTTGGAGAGGTCCACCAGCGTCACGCCGCCGCCAGGCACGATGCCTTCGGCCACGGCGGCTTTAGTGGCAGCCACGGCGTCATCCACGCGATCTTTCTTTTCGTTCATTTCAGTCTCAGTCGCACCGCCAACCTTGATCACGGCCACTTTGCCCGCCAGCGCGCTCAGGCGCTTCTCGAGGTTTTCCTTGTCGTACTCACTGGCTGCGTGCTCGATCTGGCCCTTGATCTGCTCCATGCGGTCAGCCACAGCCTTCGAGTCACCGGCGCCCTCGATAATGGTGGTGTCATCCTTGGTGGCGATAATCTTGCGCGCGCTTCCCAGCATCTCGAGCGTGGCATTCTCAAACGTATAGCCCTGCTCTTCGCTAATAACTACCGCGCCCGTAAGCGTGGCGATATCCTCGAGTACAGCCTTGCGGCGGTCACCAAAGGCGGGCGCCTTAATGGCTACCGTATTAAATACGCCCTTAAGCCGGTTCAGGATGAGCGTTGCCAGAGCTTCGCCATCAACATCCTCGGCAATAATAACCAAATCTTTTTTGCCAGACTGAGCCATTTTCTCGAGCAGTGGCAAGATTTCCTGAATGCTGGAGATTTTCTTATCAGTCACCAGGATGAGGGGCTTCTCGTATACCGCCTCGAGACGAGCCATGTCGGTAGCCATGTAGGCACTGACGTAACCGCGATCGATCTTGAAGCCTTCCACGATTTCTTTATCCATGCCCATAGTCTGCGACTGCTCCACGGTCACAGTGCCATCGTTGCCCACGGCCTCAATCACTTCAGCAATGAGATCGCCGATCTCGGCGTCGCCGGCTGATACGGTCGCTACCTGGGCAGTTTTGGCTTTGTTGCCAGCAATCTGCTCAGTCATGGCGCTCACGCTGGCCAGTACCGTTTCGGCAGCAGCGTCCAAACCTTTCTTGAGATCCATCGGATTATGGCCGGCCGCGATCAGCTTATTGGCCTCATTAAGGATGTGGTATGTCAGCACGGTGGAAGTAGTAGTGCCATCGCCTACGTTATCGGCAGTCTTGGACGCAGCCTGCTTGATGAGCTCGGCACCTACACTTCGGCCCAGTGTTTCATCATTGCGAGCCTCAATCTCAACCGCCTTAGCCACGGTTACGCCGTCGTGCGTGACACTTGGCCCGCCGTAGCTTTTTGAAATCACCACATTGCGACCCTTAGGGCCCATGGTTACGCGAACTGCTTTGTAGAGCTCCTCGGCGCCGGCCAGCACGCGGGCACGGGCGTCATCATCGTAAAAGATCTTCTTTGCCATGTATTTCTCTCCTTAACCTTTCACCACTGCCAAAACGTCTTCTTCTTTGACAATTAAATATTCGTCCCTACCCTGCTTGAAGCGGCTTGGACCATATTCGTTGTTGACAATCTTGTCGCCAACTTTGACCTCTTTTACGTCCTTGCCAACGGCTAGTACTTCAGCCATTTGAGTCTTCTCTTTGGCTTGGTCGGGCAATAAAATTCCTGAAGCGGTCTTGGTCTCGGCCTCAATAGGACGAGCCACGATTCGATCAGCTAACGGATGTAACTGCATAGCGTCTCCTTAATTTCTTACTCATTTTAGCACTCATTGTGCGCGAGTGCCAAGCCCTTCTGGGCTCAATGCGCCAACCACGGGCTGAAGCTATGCAGCCAGTAGAGCTCGGAGTTTCTCGAATTGTTCCTGAAGAAGCTCAGGAGTTTTAGCCTCAACATTGAGGCGCAAGTACGGTTCAGTGTTGGAAGGCCGCACATTAAACCACCACTCGGGATACGTCACAGTGATGCCGTCGAGCTCGTCCTGTTGCCCGTCAGCATACAGTTGCTTGAGCTTAGCAATCTCACCAGCCTTATCTTCAACCTTAAAGTTGACCTCCGGCGACCGGGCGTAGCGCGAAGCAAACTCATCCACCAGCTCCGATAGCTTCTTGCCTGAATCGCTCAAAACTTGGATGGCCACTAAGGCTCCGAGCAGGCCGGAGTCAGCATACCAATTGTCACGGAAGTAATAATGACCCGAGAATTCACCGCCAAATGGCGCATCATAGGTTCGCATATCAGCCTTAATGTACGAGTGGCCAACCCGGCTTCGAATCGCCTGGCCGCCATTTTCCTTGGCCACATCTACCACCAGGTGGCTGTTGCGAGCGTCGTAAATAATGTTGGAACCCGGGAATTTTTGCAAAAAATGCTTGGCCAAGATGGCCGTCATAATGTGCCCGGGAACAATTCGGCCGGTTTCGTCCACTAGTGCGGCGCGGTCACCGTCGCCATCAAAGGCGATGCCGAAGTCGAGCTTATCAGCCTTAATTTTGGCCACCAAGTCACGATTGTTTTCTTCCACCAGCGGATTGGCAGGATGGTTCGGAAACGTACCGTCAAGCTCAAAATACATCGGCTCAACCGTAAGTGGCCACTTCCCCACCAGACGAGGCATCACGAGGCCGCCCATGCCGTTACCCGCATCCACGGCAATATGATACGGCTTGAGTGTTTTGACGTTTACAAAGCTCAGCGCGTGATGCACCCAGTCATCCATAACATCGCGCTTTTCTTCAAGACCGGGTTTATCAACCGGCTTATAAATCTGTGACGCTACGGCATCACGAATTTCGGCCAGGCCGGTTTCAAGGCCGATTGGCCGGGCTTCCTGAGCGCAGAGCTTAATGCCATTGTAGGCGCCAGGATTGTGGCTGGCCGTCACCATGGCGCCGCCAGCAGCGCCTAGGTGGCCAACCGCAAAGTAAATCATGTCGCTGGCCACCTCACCAATGTCATACACCGTGCGACCTTGGCGCATTAACCCGGCGCGCACCGCAGCGGCCAGCTCTACTGAGTCCGGCCGCATGTCATACCCAACCGCTACCGGACCGTCCTCGGGCAAAAAGTCTGCCAACGCCCGCCCTACGCCATCGGCCAGCTCTGGTGTTAGTTCAGTGCCAACCAGTCCGCGAATATCGTAAGCCTTGAAGATAGATGTAGGAAAATTCATAACCTTAGTGTAGCAAATGGGCCGGAGCAGACGTGAAAATGCCGGCAGACCATGGGTCTGCCGGCATTTGCGTTGGCGGGGAGCAACGCTGCGATCATGTAAATCGAGCTCGCTTTCGGTTGTTGAGTAAAGACGGGCGGCCGCTTACTTGTACTTCTTGTTGCCACGTCTGTGCTGTTTCTCGCCTCTCGACGTCTGGGCTCTGTGGCTTTCGCCCTTGTGCGCCTTACTGTTTCCGGCCGTGCCCTTGCCGTCCGAGATGTGCTTACGGTACGACCCGAAGACAGCGTTCCATTTGTCACCCATTCGAGCTCCTCTCTGAGCTGATTGGCAATGGATGGATCTGAAGTTATACCATACCCAAGCCACTCTATGCAATCATCGGCGCTGAGTCCCGATGCTATAATCACAACTACTATGAAAACTGCTTCTTCGCCCATCGCTCTGCTGGGAATCCCGCTTGATCTCGGCGCCGAAAACCTAGGTGTGGACATTGGCCCTAAGGCGTTTCGCTACACCAAGCTGGTAGACAAACTCGCCAGCGCCGGCTTGAATGTAACCGATCACGGCGATATCCCCTGCCCCGACCGCCACACGGCCAAGGTGGGCGACCCGAAACAGCGTCACCTCAAAGAGATTCTGGCCGTTTCTGAAGCCACCGCCGCAAAAGTCGAGGGCTTTGTGCGAGCTGGCCAGCGCGCAGTAGGGCTTGGTGGCGATCACTCGGTAACGCTCGGCCTCGTAGCCGGCGCTAGCGCTGCTGTGGATGGCGACATTGGCCTCATTTACCTTGATGCCCACGGCGACATGAACACAGCCGCTACCACGCTCACGGGCAATATTCATGGCATGCATCTCGCCTCACTCATGGGGTTCGGCGGCGCTGAGCTCGTTAACGCATACAGACCCAGCGCCAAGGTGAACAAGCAAAACCTGCTTCACATTGGCGGCAGCGACTTCGACCAAGCCGAGCTCGAGCTTATTCGGCGCGAAAACCTCAGCGCTTTCACCCTGCGTGACTTACTTTCAACCAGCCTCGCGCCGCTCTGGGTTAAGGTTGACGAGCTAGCTTCGCGCGTCAACCACATCTGGATCAGCTTCGACCTTGATGTCATGAACGAGCAATACGCCCCTGGCGCTGGTATGCCTAACCGAGCAGGCCTAAGCTACCGAGAAATCGCCGCCATCGCGGACTATATCGGCGAAAAGTGCCCTGTTATTGGCGTAGACATCGTGGAATACAACCCGCTCCTCGACCGTGACTCTCGTACCGCTGACCTTGCCGCCGAACTGATCGCCAAGTTCTTCGGCGCCGACTACAGCTGGTACACCGATTATTTAGCTAAAAATCAGCGCTCCTAGCACGTAGCTGCCGATCACTTAGGCGCCCGCGACCCAGTTTGGCCACTGCTTCTACCCGCTCGAGCTCCCACTCCAAAACTTGGGCTCCCACTTCGGTAAGCTCGTACATTCGAAAGTTTTCATTACCATCTTCATTAACGCAGTAGAGCTTGCGAAGGCGCGTTAAGGCTGGGTAGACCGTGCTTTGCCGCAAGGTCATCTCTCCGTGGGTATCTTCTTTCACCCGACGCATCACGTCATAGCCCGTAGACCGCCCCGCCGATAAAGCCACCAGTATCTGTAACAGCTGCGGTGTTAACGGCAATGTGGAGTCGCGCTTGGTTACATTCATGGGTTCCGGTATAACATATCCGGCACTATGTCGCCAAACGTACACCGTGTCTTTTTCGCGACATAGTATGGGAAGACTATGGCGCCATGCCTGCCGGCCACGATTTCTCGGGATGGGCATTATTTGTTCAGGCGAGCTCGAATAGCTGCACGCACTGTCTCGGCTTCATTCCAGTCGATGGTCTCATGGGCGCGCTCGATGGTCTTTTCGTGGCCCTTGCCCAAAAACAGCACCGTATCGCCCTTGTGAGCCTGGTTGATCGCAAAGGAAATCGCTTCGCTACGGTCCGCCACTAAGAACAGGTTTTTATCGAGCTGCTTGCCTTGAGCTTCAGCACCTTTCGCGATCTGTTTTTGGATCACGGCGCCGTCTTCATCACGGTCGTCTTCCTCGGTGACGACCACCACATCGGCCCAGCGGCCGGCCGAAGCACCCTGGATACCACGCTTGGCAGCATCACGCCGGCCGGCTGATCCAAACAGCACGATCAGTCGACCCTTCGCAAGCTTTCGCATACTACTGAGTATCTTTTCGAAGCTCTCAGGAGTGTGGGCAAAGTCTACGATTACCGCATAGTTCTGGCCTTCATCGATGCTATTCATTCGGCCGGCCACGTCGTGAAGCGCGGCAATACCATCCTCAATTTGTTGAACGGTCAGGCCAACTGTCAGACCTGCACCTACGGCAGCCAGCGAGTTTGACACATTAAAGCTACCCGGAATATTCGTATGAATGTGAAGTTTTTGACCCTGGTATGTTACGTCATAATCATTGCCATCACCGGTGCTCTCGACATTCTGGGGTACAAGATCAGCCTCAGGCGTCATGCCATAGCTCAAAACCTTGGGAACAGGAGCAGCAAAGTACGGGGCGCTGGCGTCATCCAGGTTGATAATGCCAGTCTGCAAACCGGCTTTGTTCCGTGCCACCATCTCAAATAGCCGCACCTTGGCCTCTCGGTAGCGCTCAAACGTTCCGTGGTAGTCTAGGTGCTCGTGCGTGAGATTGGTGAATACGGCCAGGCTGTAGTCAATCCCCCACACCCGGTTTTGCGCCAGGGCGTGGCTCGTGGTTTCGAGCACCAGCCACTCAATCCCCTCCCGGCGCAACTGCCAAATCCGCTGCAGCATGGCGCGCGTGGGCATGGTGGTCATATGGACTTTATTGTCGCGCCACAGCTCAGGCGTGCCATAGCCGATAGTCGTCATAAGCCCGGTTTTGATGTCAGCCTCGTTGAGCATGGTGTAGATCATGGTGGAAGTGGTAGTTTTGCCATCGGTGCCCGTCACGCCGATCACTTTAAGCCCTTTGGCCGGAAAACCCATGAGCACCTGCCACATTACGGCTTCCAGGAGGTGACCAAATGGCTCGATTTCCCGAAATAATTGCCGCGGGATCAGCGCTTTTACAAATTTGCGAAACATGAATAATTCCTTTGCTTGCTCTTAGTATGCCACACTGAGCGTTGGGCTTGGCAAAAACAATTACTTATGTTATAAAATAATACATTCGTCAAGAATAGGTGTGGCGCTCCCTTCGAGCGCTCGTAAGTGTTTGGAGTATCATGCCCCTCTATCTCGTAGCTTACACCAGCTCAGGCGTTAACGGTTCAGAGTTCCGAAACTGCCTGCGTGAATACCCCGACATCCCCGAATCGACCGGAGATCTACTCATCGAGGACGGTCGCATCCTGGCCATGGAATACGGCCTGGACACTGTGATCATCACCCACTGGGGACGACTCCTCGCCGCTGAGGACTTCGGTACGCCAGCCGGACCCTTCTGCTACATAGTGAGCTACCACTTCCGGCAGGGATTGAGATCCGGGTTTGGCATCATGTCGCTGCACTTCGTCAGTCCTCTCCTGACGATGGCAGACGTGAAGCGGGCCGAAGAGATCATTCGCAGCCATAACCAACTCACCGCAGTCACCGCGCTATCTCTCAGCCCTTCGCCCCACCCCTGGGCTATATCCGTCGAGTGGGCCCAGTCGCTCACGACCGAAGACGCTGACCAGGCGTAGCCGCTGCTCGGTTCCGGTGTTTCCGGCCCAATCAACCCGTCCGCCCCGAGGCGGCTTCGCATCCCGAAGCCGCCCTTAGTTTTGCAATGATTTCAGCTAGCTTTTTATTGTAAATAATGAAATGTTATGCTATAATATGAAATTCCGCAAGGAACATAGGTTTGGTATGCCCTTTGCATACTAGTACCCCGAAAGGACAACCTGATGACCGACTTCGACGAGACCCGTCAGCGCATCCTCGACCTGCCGCTGACGCCCGACGGTGCGGCTTACTACGACCCGATCGCGGTGACCCGTTTCGACGGCGAACTGGAAAGCCGGCGAGCCGACTTCGAGGACTACGCCAAGCGCAGCGTGCTCATGATCGGCTCCCTGACCGAGCGATGCATGCTGGTCGTACTGCGGCTCCTCAAGGAAGCGGGCGTCTGCCGGCCGCTGACCGCGGAGACCGCCTGGCAGGCCGCCAAAGAGGAGTACGTCGCGAACCTGCGAACCATCCACGGCGAACACTTCGACGGCAGCGTGTCGCTGCTGCGCGAAAAGTTCGGCCAGGCCTGGCGAAGCGTCCAGATGCTGGTCGACGAGAACCAGGTCGGCCTTGCGCCGCTGAACGTTCCCGCGCCTGAGGACCCGACCGTGCGGCTCCAGCCGCAGCTGGTCGATCTCCAGCTCAGTGGCAGTGGCTCCGGCCACGGCGTCGTGGAGCTGAACGGCCACTACTGGTTCGCGCGGCTGACCAGGCCGTTCGAGCCGGTCGACCCCAGCGACAGCCTGCTGCGGCCGGAACAGTTCAGGTACAGCGACTTCGCACTGGACACGAACGCCGAGGCTCAGAAGACGTTCGCGTCACCCGTGGACCTGCGACTGCGCGTGCGGGACGTCGATCTGCTGATCGATCTGCTGCACGGCACCAAGCCGGGGGAGTGTCTGACGGCCGAAGTGGCCTGGTACCACTACCTCACCGCCATGCACCCGCACGGCGTGGGCGAGCTCAACCGCAGCCTGTTCGACTGCCGTATGCTCTTCGCCAAGGCCTGGTATCACATGAAAGCCGCTCTGGACGAGCTGGACAACAGCTTCGGCGACGGTATCAGTCTGCACGAAACTTACTCCAAGCCCTGACTTCCAGCGCCACGCGAGAGGAAATCATGTCCAAGCCCAATCACCGTTTTGCCGCGGTTCTGGCCCAGGCCCCGCTCACATTCCCGCCACCGGCAGCATCCGGCAGCACCACGGAGGCCATGCGAGTGATCAAGGAGCTCACGCCGCCCGGTGGCTCTGCGCCAGGTGTTCGCTGCGTGCTGCTCCAGTCGTCCCGCCACGAGTACTACACGGGGACGCTGGAGCCGGACAACACGCCCGAGCTCAAGTTTCACGAGCTGACGCCACCGAACGACGTCTCGCAGCTTGACCTCATGTTCGACGAACTGGCAGCCGTCAAGAACCGGTCCGAAGAGCAGTGCGCTCGGCTGGCGCTCCTAGCGGTGCTGCTTGAGGAGTGCGACTCCTGCAAGCCCGTTTCAGCCATCCATTTGTGGGACCTGGCCAAGCAGCACCTCATCAAGGGCGTAGCCGAACGCAAGCCCCAGGGTGGCCCCGACTACCTCGTGTACCTCTGGCGCCGCGGCTTCGTCGAGGCGCTCGTCGAGATCCACCATCTGCTGCTCGCACAAGCCGAGGCTGAGCTCGCCGCCGAGACCAGCCAGCCCTGACCCGTCCCTTCAACCCCGCGGGGGTGGAGCATCGCTCCACCCCCGCTTTTCGTTTAATGCTAGTAGAGAAATTTCTCGGGCATACGCTGGGCAAGCTTAGCCGCCAACCGTTCGCCAAACTTGCGCCAAAAGCGGTATTTTTGGCTACTCAAGGGCAAATCCCAGCAGCCAATAAACTCGGTGATTTCCGGATTAAATTTGGATTTAAAGCTATACAGCCCATCGCGCGAGTGGCCAGTTCCCACCTCGTCACGATTTGGCACACCAATCATGTCGTAGCTCGTGGCCCCTTTCGCCTTAAACCAGCGCATAGCCTCCCATTGCATTAGATATGAGGCCTGGAGTTCCCGCTTGATATCAAATGAACCGCCGTCCTTGTACCACCCACGGTGACCTAGATGCGTCATAAACATACCGGAAAGCACATCGTCTTCGTGCCTCGTAAACAATAGCTGTCCCTGACCGGCGGCAATCTGCGAGCGCCAGTAATCCTGAAAATACTCGCGTGAGCGCAAGCCGTAATGCGCCCGAGCCTCGGTGGCCTTCATCAGCTCGAACATCATATCCAGATTGGCCGGCGTTGGCTCTACGAGCTCAGCCACCACCCCGCCCGCCGTAGCCTTGCGAATATTACGCCGCGCCGACTGATTAAAGCTCGCCAAAATCTCATCCTCGCTGGGCGCAAGATCAATAAAGATGGTCGATTTTGAGCCTGGATCATGGTTTGCACGCATGAGTCCGAGCTTCGTAAAAATCGTCTTATCTGGCGCGTCATCATCCAGCACTTCAGACTCAAACCGCATCCACACGCCTGGCAGGTTTGCAGCCCGGGTTTGGCGCACAACCTCATAAAAATCAGCCGGCGTCACCACTCCTGGGCCCTTGGGGCAGTACCAAATATCGCCTTGCAGCGGGATGTGCCGCACAAACCACATAGCCGCCACCAAGCGACCGTCCGGTAACTCATACACATAATGATGTGGCTGCCAGCCCCAGCGCGACTTAAACTCGCCCCAGGCCTTGGATTGCAGCGTATTGCCGCCATCTGGATTGGCCGCTACAAGCTCGTCCCAGTGAGCTAATTCGGCTTCGGTAGCCGGCCGCATAACGCGCGCACTCATAATCGTCCTCGCAATAGTTTCTTAACCTTTTTGGCTGTCTGATAAACCCGGTATCCTTGATACCTGCCCGCCCGTAGCGCTAGCTCCCAGGTGCCCGCGTAGGATTTGCGCTTGGCTCCAAATGCTAGCTTAAAGTTGGTAAAACCAGCCCAGGAGTGGCTACTGGGGGCACCCTCCGGCGCCACGCCCCAGAAATCAAACATACGCATACCACGTGCCTTGGCATCTAGCATCATATGCCACACCAGCGGCACCGCCGCCTGCAGCCTGCGCGCCTCATAGTCTGAAGCTGCATGGGCATAGGAACGCACTCCGGCATAATCTAGCGCAATCGAAGCCGCCACAACTTTGCCCTCGTTCTCAGCCAAGAATAATTTGGCAACCCCCAGCGGCATGAGGACTTCAAGCATAGTCTTAAGGTAGTGATCGCTCTGGGGGCGGAAGCCGGTCCGCGCCGCCGTCTGGTGAATGAGCTGCAAAAACTCCACGCCGTCCGCCGGATTGGCGCTCTCGCGAAACGATAATCCGCGGCGCTCAGCCCCGTTCACGGCGTTACGGTGGCCTGAGGCGAGTCCCGCCCGCAGTGCCGCTTCGTCAACTGTAAGATCCAGCATGGCGGTATGCTGCGGCTGGAACTCGGCCACTTGGTGTGCACCGAGGCGCTTCAGCTCAGCCTCACCTGCCTCTCCCGGCTCAAACCGCACAAAATCCACCGGCCGACCAAGCTCGCGCCAGCTCTCCACAGCCTCACCCAGCTTGCCCGGTTCCTGGAGCGTTGGCCCATGTGGCACGTACAAGTACGAACCCAGCCGGTTGGCCATTATGTAGCCCTGCCAAGCCCAGCCGTCGCCAGCAGCGCGCGCCACCTCACGCCCTAGCGCCCGCTGAAACGCTGCCCATTCCACGCTTTGCAATACGTGGCCCTGTAGCTTAGTTTGCACTTGAACCCAGGTGTCATCGTTTATGGCTTGTTCGTGAAAGTCTGTCATAGAGCTTATTCTAGCATCTCTTACCTGCCAGCCTACACACATCGGCCGATGAATGCGTTACAATCTCACCTATGAAACTCCTCGGACTCGAAACTTCCTGCGATGAAACCGCCGCCGCTGTCGTGCGAGACGGCCGCGAGGTCTTGAGCAACATCGTGGCTAGTCAAATCGACATCCACAAAGAATATGGTGGCGTCGTGCCCGAGGTAGCCGCCCGTAGTCATATTGAGGTTGTTCTACCAGTTATCCATGAAGCCCTAGAAAAAGCTAGCTGCACCTGGGATGACATTGACGGCATCGCTGTTACCGCTGGACCTGGTCTCCTCGGCAGCCTGCTCATTGGCACCCTCACCGCTCGCACTATCGCTCTTACGCGCCATAAACCGCTCTACGCCGTCAACCACGTGGTAGCCCACACCTTTGCCAACGCCCTTATTCCCGAAATGGCCGGATTTGAACCTAACATTTTCCCCTTATTGTCGCTTTCCGCCTCAGGCAAACACTCGGAACTGCTCTTATTTGACTCACCGCTTAATTATCGCCTTCTCGGCCGCACTCGGGACGATGCCGCCGGCGAGGCCTTCGATAAAGTAGCCCGAATGCTCGGCCTGGAGTACCCAGGCGGACCCAAAATTAGCAAACTCGCTCCCCTCGGTAACGAGCAGGCTTTTCAACTCCCCAAGGCCAACCTGGGAGGTAGCTACGACTTTAGTTTTTCTGGCCTCAAGACCGCCACTCTGCGCGCGCTTCAGACAGCCATAGGCGGGGATTTCCGGACCCTTTCCACCGAGCTGCCCCACCGCTTAACTGACCAACAAAAGGCCGACATGGCGGCTAGTTTCCAGCGCACGGTCTGCGAAACACTCACGGGCCAGCTCCTGCGTGCCCACCAGGAGTACCAACCCAAGTCGGTCGTGATAGCTGGTGGTGTCTCGGCTAACCAACGACTGCGGCAGGAAGTCTCGCGCCAACTACCTGTAGCCATGCATTATGCCCCCATAGAGTACTGTACTGATAACGGCGCCATGATTGCTGCTCTTGGTTATCATTTGGCCCTGGCCCAGGCGTCCATTAACCCCCTCGAGCTCAAAGCCGATCCGTCCTTAAGCTTCTAGGCGTGATTCTGGGACCAAAAGGTGCTAATATAACCAGTCGTTGGACTTTTGCGCTTCGTTTCCACCGAGGAAGAGGCTTATTGCCATGTTCTTTCATTACAACGGCCATCTCTCCGCAGCCCAGCTCAGGCAGATTGAGCTCATTGAGAAAGGAATGGACCGCGGCTCACCTGCAACCATCATCGAGTACGAACACTGCACCGGTGTCAGTATCCCGGATGACTCACCCAAGGTTCATGTCGTCCGCCACCTCTTCAACCAATACGCCCTGACGCCCTCCGAGCACCCTGGCGAGCTCAGCAAAGATGGTTCGTGCCCCGTGGACACTCCCCACAACGAGCCCATCTATGTGCAAGGCCAAGGATCAAAGCTGCTGCCATGGCTGGAAGAGTTCAGCCAGCACCGCATCAAGGACAACCTGTCCGGGGTGGTGCTCGAGATCCACAACGAATGCGATAGCGGCTGCATCACCGTCTGGTCCAAAAACCCGGCCGACACGCGAGCCTTGCTGCGCTACCTTGGCGAGGTCGGCTTCCAAGCCTACCTCATCCACCGTCAAGAACCCGAAACCGTCAACGTCCGGGGCAAGTCCGTATGCAACTACCACTAGGAGACGTCATGCCCATTGCCCAAATGCACCTCATCACCGAGGCCGAAGGTTCTGTCGCGCAAGACAACCTCGAGACCAGACTCAAGGCCAATCTGGCGGCCCAAGCCGTGGAAGTCAGAGCCCTAACCATCGAGCAACTCGGCAGAGAGTGGAGACTCTCGGCTGAAGTAGAGCTCCCCCACTTGGTCGTGGTTGTATGCAGCGAAGTGCTGGAGCTATTCCGCCAGCTGTTTCCGGGTGGCTTCCGCGAAATCTCATCCCAAGCGGCAGCTTAAGCCGCACCCATACGAATCAGGCCGGGATTGCTGTTTGCAATCCCGGCCTCCTCTTTTACCCTAATCCATGCCGAACAGTCACGCGCTTATGGGAACACGAGCCCAAGTGCTGCTGCTCGCATACGCACGAGTTCCCGAGTTTCTCCGAGTGACTCCGTAGCCTGATCTAGTGTAGCTCCAGCAGCAAATAATCGTTTCAGCTCCTCGAATGATGCCTCCACCTTCTTGGAGTATTGCTCTTGAACCCGCTCCAGCGTCACCGAAGCGTCATCGATGGTCGCGGCAGTCCAATATGAAGGCGCCAGATATCCTTTCTCCACCGCCTCCTTGTGCGTCTGATTATGAATCGCCGGCCTGACACAAACCTCCTCGTAGAAACGACGTATGGCCACAAGGGCATCCCAGGCTACCGTCTTAGCCCGGCCACTAATAAGCCGGTAAACCATATGTTCGGCTACGCCGGCGCCGGTCGAGATCGCTGCAAAGGTGAAGCCCAACCACGCCAAGCCTTGCAGGCGCCGCTGTAACCCGAGCAGCAAAGCTGGGTCAGACACAACTGTCGACTTTTCATCAGGAGCAGCGGTTTCGGGCATCTTCCCTGCGTAGCCAGCAGCTTCTGCCGTGGGATCGTCAATTGTATCCAGTGTCCAGGCCCACGGGGGCGCAAAGCCTTCTGCCACCGCCCGATGGTGTGCCGCATTTGGTACCACTTTCTGCTGGCAAACCCGCTCGTAATACCGACAAATCCGGTCGTACAGGCCTGTGCTCAGGCTCTTTCTCTTACCATTCGTCAGCGTACGAAGCGTCTCTTCGCTACATGGAATTTCTCGCTGCATGGTACTACGAGGCTTCCCCATCCAGCTCATAGCCTGGAGCCGGCGCTGTCCGCCCACGAGCCGGGCTTGCTTAGTGGGCAATAGACTGCGAACAGCCGCCTCTCGCTCCAGCCGACAGGAGACTCTCCGCGCAACCGCAGCAAGCTCATCGTCAAACCGCATTTGTTCATGCGATTGAGACTCGGCCCAGCACTGCTCTGCTTGCTCCTGGGCAGCCCACTCGACTTTTACCTGCCGTAGTGCCGCCTCGATACACTCCAATGCTACATCTTCTTGCCGTATCCTTCGCCTAGTCTCAGCCTCTCCGGCCGCCCAATCAGGCTGAGCCTCTGGGTCGCAAATGGTTTCTTCGGTCCAGGCCCACGGCGGCGCAAAGCCTTTTCGGACAGCGGCATTGTGAGCCGATCCTGGCGTAACCTTTCCACTAGTTACCCTTAGGTAGTAATCTTGAATTTTCTCATCCGTCGTACGGCGAGTTTGCTCTCGTCCGCTCAGGATGTCGGCAATCGTTCTAACTCCAACGCCGGCGCCACTGGCTATTTCAAGCCAGTTTTTACCCATCCAGGCTAAAGCCTGGAGCCGGCGCCGGGCAATCAGCGAGCTCACAAATGGATTCAACAGTGGATCGGCACCGCGGTGTATACGGCGATTAACCCGAGAACGACGGGAGACTTCCTCACGGTTCTGCCGACGATCTGCCGCCCATTTGGCCTTAAACCGTTCGGGAGGCTGAGCCAGGAGGTCCGGCTTGGCCTCGGGATTATCAATTCGATCGCCCCAAGCCCATGGTGGTGCAGATTCACCTGTCGGTTTCATCTTGAGCCCAGGTTCACCCGGGCTCAACAGTGCCGTTCGATAGAAGCTCAGCAGCTGTCGTCGCTCATTGCGGGTTACCCAGGTCCGTTTACCCAGAGCTATCGACTCGATCTGCCCATATGTCAACGTCGTACCCGCTGCTATAGCGTTCCAGCCGTACCTAATCCAAGCCAAAGCCAGAACTCGCCGCTGCAGCCCCAATGCAGGTAGCCGCTTTACGTTCAGCGGCACGCGCAAAAAAGCTTCGGCGAGGGATCTTCGAACTCGCTTAGGCGGAAGCCTACCCTCTTCCGGGCGGCCGTAGACGAGAGTTACAGGGTAATTCTTGTGCGCTTCAGCGGCCTTTGCGATATCAGCAGCCAGCATTCCTGACTTAAGCAGCCAGCGGACGTGAGCACGAGCCGGCTCGGCGTCAACCAGCTCCTTAGGATCAGGCGCTAGTCCTACGGTCGCCGCAGCTTTACGCTCCACCTCGCGGCGACGATGCCGGCGCGACCACTCGTTTCGGTGATCACGACAGTCATCGCACTGGCACTTCTTAGTGCCCAAGTCTGAATCGTGGTCCATACTCCCGACCTCACCGTCAGGAGTGCGACTCACGTCAAGATATGCATCCGACATTGGTCGCCTCCTCCCGAGGCTTGGCCAGCAAGACAAAGGTCTACTCCCAGATAAGAAGTCCGCACTATTATGCTTAGTAACGATTAGTTCGTCAATATCTACGCCTTAACTAGATAGTGGCACGCATTCCGCTTATCCTGTTCATTCTCGGCCTGGAGCGTTAAACTTATAGCTACATAACAACTCGGCGTATCCTCGCCACATAACGACAACGTTTAGAGGAGACTTTTCACTCATGAGCAAGTTTGAGCTCGATAAAGCTTATAATCCGGCCAAATACGAAGCCGCAATTTACAAAAAATGGGAAGACTCCGGCGCTTTCAAGCCCAACCCTGGGGCTTCCAAAGACCCCTTCACCATCATTATGCCGCCGCCCAACGCTAACGGCGACCTGCACCTCGGCCACGCCATGTATGTAGTCGAAGACATCATGACCCGCTACCGCCGTATGCAAGGGCACAAAACGCTCTGGCTGCCGGGCGCTGACCATGCCGGCATCGAGACCCAGGTCGTCTACGAGCGCTTGCTTCAAAAAGACGGCAAAAGCCGCTTTGACCTCGGTCGCGACGAGTTTTACCGCCAAGTCGATGACTTCACCAAGAAAAACATGTCCGCTATGACCGACCAGCTGCGTAAACTCGGCTTCTCCGTCGATTGGTCGCGCCTCAAATACACCCTCGACGACGACGTCATCGCCACCGTCTACGACACCTTCAAACGCCTCCATGAGGCTGGCTACATTTATCGCGGCAATCGCATCGTCAACTGGTGCCCCTACTGCCGCTCCAGCTTCGCCGACATCGAGATCAAGCACCGTGAGCAAATTGACCCCCTCTACTACATCAAATACGGGCCCTTCATACTCGCCACCGTCCGACCCGAGACCAAATTCGGCGACACCGCCATCGCGGTAAACCCCAAAGATGAGCGTTATGCCAAGTATGTCGGCACCGAAATCGACGCGGAAAGCGTGCTTGGCCACACTTTCAAGATCAAAGTCATCGCTGATCGTCACGTTGATCCCGAATTCGGCACCGGCGCCGTCAAAGTCACCCCGGCCCATGACCCCAACGACTGGGAGATGGGCCAGCGCCACCACCTCGAGGTCATCCCCGTCATCGGCACCGACGGCCTCATGCTACCAATCGCTGGCAAATACGCCGGCATGCCGCTCGCCGAAGCCCGCACCGCCGTGGCCGCCGATATGGAAGCCAAGGGGCTCATGGACCACATCGACATGAGTTACTCCCACTCCATCGCGTACCACGATCGCTGCGGCACGCCCATCGAGCCACTCGTCATCGAGCAATGGTGGATGAAGGTCGACGAGCTCAAAAAGCCCGCTATTGCCGCCATCAAATCCGGCGAGGTCAAAATCGTGCCCGAAAATATCACCAAAGTTGCTCTCGACTGGCTCGAGAACCTCCACGACTGGAACATTAGCCGTCAAAACTGGTGGGGCATCCGTATCCCCGTCTTCTACAACGCCACCGGCGACACCACCAAGCCCGATTACATCATCGCAGCAAGCGAAGCCGAGGCCATCGCCACCTACGGAGCCGGCAATTACGAAGCCGAAACCGACAACTTCGACACCTGGTTCTCCTCCGGCCAGTGGCCCTTTGCCACACTCATGAACTCTGGCCCCGAAGACTTTGAGACCTTCTACCCCACTTCCGTCATGGCTACTGCCCGCGAAATTCTCTTCATCTGGGTCACGCGCATGATTATGTTCGGCATCTTCCGCACCGGCAAAGTCCCGTTCAAAACCGTCTACCTCTGGGGCCTCATCACCGACGAGCACGGCAAAAAGATGTCCAAATCCAAAGGCAACGTCATCAACCCCCTCGTCATGACCGAAAAATACGGCACCGACGCCCTACGTCTCGCCCTCACCATCGGTATTTCCGCTGGTAACCGCGGCGCCGTCTCCGAGCGCAAAATCGAAGGCTACCGCAATTTCAACAACAAGCTCTGGAACGTCGCCCGCTTTATTCTCGGCCAACTTCCCGAAGACTACTCCCCTGCCCTGCCAGAGCTTAAAACCGCCGCAGACCACTGGATGATGAGCAAGCTTAACGTCACCACGCGCGAGACAGCCAAGGCCATCGAGGATTACCGATTCAGCGATGCCGGTCAGCTCGTTTATTCCCTCCTCTGGGATGACTTCGCCGATTGGTACATCGAAGCCAGCAAGGTCTCGCCTAACTATGATTTGTTGATCTACACCCTTGAAACCATCCTAAAGCTGGTGCACCCTATCGCACCTTTCGTCTCGGAAGCTATCTGGAGCGAGCTCCCCTGGCAGGAGCAGCAGCTCATCATAACTGAGTGGCCAAAAGCGAACAAAAAGGGAACAAACGCTCTCGACAGCGAGTTTGAAACCGTGCGCCAAGTCGTGCTCGCTACCCGAGCCCTGGCCGCCGAAGAGCAGCTGTCCAAGCCGATTATTCTGATCACCGATAAGCAGCTATTTGAACAAGCCGAGCTCGTTGCACGGCTGGCCCGTGCCGGCTCAGTTAAGCTTGTAGAGCAGGGAAGTGGGCTCTACCTTGGCACTACCGTGGAAGCCTGGATTGAAGCCGATGAAACCCTGATCGCTGCCCGCAAGCATCGCCTAGAGCACCAGCATGATGAGAAAAAAGCCTACTTAGCTAGCCTGGAGGCGCGCCTTGCTAACACGAAATATGTGGCATCAGCACCCGAGAAGATCGTCCAAGAAACCCGTGACCGCCATACCGAAACCACTGCGCTCATCACCAAGCTCGAAGAGCAGCTCGCTGCGCTTGGGAAATAACACTTACTTGTAAATAGTGGGAGAGCGTGGCAGAATAAGCAATCCTTGCTTTACTCACCGAGAACTTTAGGGAGCTCCCATGGCCGACATCCGCATCACCGACCCTGCTTTGCGCGACTACCTCAACCAGCGTGAGCAGGACTTGATGGCGGAAGTTGTTTCGCTCATCAAGGTCAACGCCGAGTGCGAGGACGATTCGCTGGTGACTCAAAGTCAGGTCACTGACTCCATCGACGCAACCTGGGAGAAGATCAGCGAGCTGCGCCGAATCAAGCTCGTGCTTCTGGGCGAGCCGGCTCCCTCCATGGAAGAGTGGATGCAAACCCTCCATGAGGCTGTAATGGACCCAGGGCCGCTGTGGGAGGAGCGGCGGCAGGACTTCGTCCGCAACCGCTGGGAGATGTCCCCGCGCAGCCGCCATGACACCGCCAGCCGCACGTACGTGGGCTATCAGGCCGTTCTGGCAGCCGCGGCTGGCAGCCGCTGACTCTCAAAGCCGTCCGTCGCATTCGCGACGGACGGCTTTTCCATACCTTTCGCTCATTTGACCTCAGCTCAGCCAAATGATATGCAAGATGGGCCGGCTATCCGGCCAGTCCTGAACCGCCATGTTTAAGAACCGCAACAGGGCAATTCTGACCGCAGCTGCGAAGGGAAGTTGTGAAAGAGCGCACTATAGAGGTGCTTGGCTATGAGGTTACCGTGAGGGTTACAGAAACCTCGGTGTCTCCTTCGCGATATACAGGCGAAGTGGGCTGCCCCGTGCCGAACTGCAAAAGTCACTATCGCTCAAACAATTGCTACACCGCGGCGCTCGCCGTGAGCGCCAGCCGCAGGGAGCTCAAGCGACACCTGAGGCAAAGGCACGGGATACTAGCCTCGCCGCCGGACGAGCCAAGCCCGCTAGGCGTGAGCGATGAGACCGTTCTGGGCCAAAAGATTCAAATTAAGATCGGCGTCGCTGGTGAGCCGCCAGCCTTTTTGGCGGAAGTGGCATGCCCTTTTGAGGACTGTTTGTCTCGCCGTACTGCCTCTAGCCACGTCCCTGGTGCAGCTCGGTCCACAGTGAAGTCCAACCTAAAAAAGCACTTTGTACTCAAGCATTGGAGCGCGGTAAAAGACAAGTGATCAGGCGCCTTCAGCATAACCGCTGAGGGCGCTTTTCCATGCCGCAGCATGCTACTATCAGAGATAGATGAGTAGCTCACAGTCCTCAACCAACGATAGTGTCGGCTTTTTGATTGTCGCTAGTGCGGTGATAGTGTTGAGTGCCGGCTTGATGGCGCTGGCCTGGCCAAGAGTGTTGCAGGCGGCTCGAGTCCAGTCCGACCGCCTTGCCACCGAAGCCGCCCAAAAGCAGGGCAGTGAGGCCCAGCTGGATCTTCAGCTAGCTCAGTGGCTCAACCCCAGTAACCAGGTCGCGGCCGCCTCAGTGGCCGGCGCTCAAATTGCCGCCGGGGAGCCACACAAGGCGTTAAACACTCTCGAGCGCGCCGGCGGGGCAGGGAGCAACACCGCACTGCTCGCCCTGAGCCTCAAGGCCAGTCTGGAAGCCGGCAATGCCGCCGCAGCCATGAGCACCGCCGATAAGCTCGCAAAACTCAGCAGCAATCAAGCTAATCTTCGCTTCTGCGCCTTGGCCTACGGAGTAGGGGAGCGCCAGGAGTCGCTCACGGCGCTAGCACCTCGCCTAACAGCTCCAGAAGCTGTTCAAGCCCTGCTAGCCGCACAGCTGGACAAAGTGGCGTTAGGACGAGAGCTGTACGCTACAGGGCTCGTAGACAGCGCACAGCGCCTGCTTAGCAGCCAGCCAAGTTCCTACGAGCGCGATTACGTGCTAGCCCAGCTGGTCTTCTCCCAGGGGCATCCCAAGCAGCTTGCCCAAGCCGAAACCTACGCCAACCACGCCGTAGCTGCCAATTTAACAAGCCGATCCGCCCGGCAGCTCCTCATTCGCATACTCGAAGCGGAGTATAAAACCGACCTTGCCAATGGTCAGAAACAACTACTCGAGCAACTCGAGGTTGGACAGCCCTAATCTCGCCGCCATAGCACGGCATCTTTTTCGGTCATAACTCGACGCCAACCTTGCTGAGAGAGGTGATCGTTTAGCACATGATCTGTTTTTGCTATCACCGCACATTGAACGCCGTAGCGGGCGAACTGCTCATCCGCATAGCCGGGATCATTCATGACCCGCTCCCATCGCGCCAAATAGTTGCCCTCGGAGTTGCTCCAACTGGGCATTCGTCCATCAATATAAACTCTCTGCCCCGGAAGTTGCCAAATAAGATAGCCACCAAATGAGTAGTGGTTAAAAAGTTGGCCCCGGCATGGATCGGAGCGCAGCACTGCCGCGGAGCGGTATGGCTGCGTCAAAGCCTGTGCCGAAGATGAGCTCAACGGCCAAAATAGCGCTACAGCAACAAGACTAATCGTGGCCAAAGTAAGGCTGCCCGCCCCAGCAGCAACCAAGCGGGGCCAACGAGCCTGAAGCAGCGACTTAAATCGTTCCAGGGCTTGCTCCATCGGTTCCTGTAGAGCTAGCACCAAAAAGGGAAGTTGGCGGTTAGCCTGGAGCGTCGCCAGAAGAAGTATTCCGCCAAGAAGCCGCCTGGGCATGTCAAAGCGAACCGCCAGCACCAGCGCGACCGCAGCCACAATAAACGGAGCATTCGTCGGATCAATGGCTAGCGGCCACCACTCAATAATCTTGCCATGCAGCTGGCTATCAGTCATGGTTTGCCAGATCTCACCGTATAGCCGCCAGCCATAGGGATTGGCGAAGGTGGCTAACACCGAGCCCGCCAGCCACATTGCCAGCCGCCAGGACCGTAGCCAGGCCACATAGATAGCAAGAACCACCAGGCCAAGCGCAAAGCCCCCATGCAAATTGGCCCACAGCGCGAACAGGAGAGGGAAGAGGGGCCACCGTCGAGAGTGTTTCACAAGACGCAAGGCGACCGCAAACCCCACGGCTGACCAAACCAGGCTACGGATACCCAGATAGGGCGTGAGTGCCGCTAGAGACAGGCTCATGACAAGTACGCTCGACCTCCAGCGGCTAGCCAGACCGAAACCCAGTGCCCAAAGACCCGCATACAGCCAGGCAATAAGTAGGTATCCGCCCAGCGCTCCTACGCTCGCCAGCACCACATCATTGAGCCACTCATGATTCACCCAAGGGTAGCTGGCTGCGGTGTACGTGAATATATCGTGCATGGGGACACCGTGAGCCAGAATGTAGCGACCCGACTGGTAATGCCAGCCAAAGTCAGCATCGCTCCAATGAAGACATACGTACAGAGCCGAGGCGAACACGCCGCCGATTATTACTAGCTGAGGCCAATGCCGGCGCCACCATAACCACACATTCATGCAGTCATGATAGCAGTTTCACAGAAAACGCGGCTGTAATAGAGGAACAAAACGTATTTTCGTAATACAAAAAACTCCCGTGGTGAGCGGGAGTGGAATAAATACTGGCGGAGGGGGCGGGATTGTCGCTTCGCGACCTCCGCTCGGACTTCGCCTCGCTCCAACGAACCGGCGATGTTCGAATCCGTATGATAAAAACTTGGCGGAGGGGGTGGGATTCGAACCCACGGAAGCCTTGCGACCTCACCGCATTTCGAGTGCGGCGCACTAGTCCACTATGCGACCCCTCCTCGTTTGCCATGAAACTAGACACTTCGAGGAATCGTGAACTCACCTACGGTAGCATATTTAACCTTAGTCATGCCAGCCTCAATTATGAATGATCTTTCATAACTCAGGTTGGCCCTCCAGCCAGGAACGAATCCTAACTGGAGGTGCGCACCGTTATCAGTCTTTCAAAGGCATGAGCTCAAACCAACCCGCTTTTGCCTGGTCTAACGGCAGTTCATCGAACAGGGCTACCAGTAGGGCGCAGCGGACAGTTCCGTCAAATCGCAATGCGGCCGTGTAGCGGTCGGAGGGCGTAACAAACGCAATCTCCAGACCATCGTACAGCTTGGCAGTGTTCGCATCGCTGGAAGCGAGGATCATCTGCCATGCGATTTCGCACATGTCGTCTTCGGGGGTGAAGACCACATCCAGCTGGAAGGCCGGGTGGTGCAGCGGAATGACAGCCACACCATAGCGAGAGAACTTCCAGTCCGGACGGCGCTCTAGCAATGCGGCCAAAGCAGCGTAGGCGTCGGTGCGAGTAGTCGGGTTGGTTGAGACGGGGGTGGACATGAAGGCCTCCTAGAGAGGGTTCATCTTAAATCAGAGCTCCAAACGTGTAGACTGAAATTGTAAGGTACCTGTACACGATACTATATTTAGTATCAATTGTCAATGTTTCTGCTTAAAAGCCTGGGACGCCGGTTGGCTCAAATGTTGAGACCTGCAACCTGAATGGCCCACTCATTTACTGGCCATCCCGGCTGTTGCTTCCAGGCAACAATCATGGTACTGTCTTTAGGTCCCACGCGCTTGTAGCTCAGTGGATTAGAGCATCGCCTTGCGGTGGCGGGGGTCGCAGGTTCGAATCCTGCCAAGCGCACCAGACCTCATTACCTTCAAACCCCAGTCCTCGTGGCTGGGGTTTGTCGTTGGGGCGGTTTCCTTTGCGAGACTAGAATCGCAGATAGCGTGTGACACGCTCAACCATGTCGGGCTGGCGGTCAGCTCGCGGCAAGTGCGCTTCGAGGTGCGCCACGATGTTATCGAAGTCTTCATCACCAAACAAAATGTTGAGTCGCGGCATAAATCGCTTGGCCGGCTCAAGGTCAATCGTGTGCCAAGAAGCGTCACTCAGCACGCCAAACGATCGAAAAGTCTCAAATGGGTAATTCTTGCCCTCAATAGTGACACCGTGCGGATCGAGCTGGTAGCTCAATACTCGTGGCGGCTTGTAGGCATAAACGGCAATAGCTGCGCCCATGGCAATAAAAACACCTATGCTAAGCCATAATTTGAATATCACGGCGATTGCCAACAGGATGAAAACGATTAAACCGAGTACCGCGTACCAGCCGGCGCCCTTATGATGGTGCACGTACTCTGAGGCCTGCCACGAGATGGTTTCTTTTGCTAATGGGTCGTCTTCGAAAACTTCATCGGCCTCATCAATCGCTTCGGCCTCGTCCGAGCCTTCGGGCTCTTCGGCTGGCTCCTCACTTAGCGGAGCCATGGATTCGGTAGCTGTTGGCGTTTCGGCGGCCACCGGCGTAGATTCGGAGGCTGGCGCTGGCGAGATGGCAGCCTCTAGCGTTGGCGGAGTCGCTGGGGCAGCCGGGGCCGTCGGCGTGGCCGGAGGGACAGGCGGCGTTGAAACTGGCTCTGAGACTGGCTGATTCATCGGCTGGTCTGGCATTTGGACAGGTTCCCTATTTCACCATCATTATGACGCAGATAGAGCAAGAAGTACAATACTGCTTATGCTCGGAATAAATACTGGCGGAGGGGGTGGGATTCGAACCCACGGAGCTCTCGCTCTCCGGTTTTCAAGACCGGTGCACTAAGCCACTATGCGACCCCTCCAGGTCCAGGTGTGACGGCCTGATACAAGAATAACCCCGAAAACAGGGTTATTCCACGATAATACCTGGCGGAGAGGGAGAGATTCGAACTCTCGCGGGGGATTACTCCCCCCTACAGGTTTAGCAAACCCGCCCCTTCAGCCACTTGGGTACCTCTCCGCAGCCGAACTTGGCTACTATAACGCGACTTCGGCTTTGGCTCAAGTCCTTTGGTGAAGGAGGGCTGTCGCGCGGCCAAGACGGACTTTTTCACGCAGCAATAGTTTGCGGCCACCTAGAGTTATGGCATACATTCTCTCGTTTCGAGAAATAAGTCCCTCGGCCTCAAGTCGACGCAAGGCTTTATAAAGCGACCGCTCAGGGATGAGAGCTGTACTCTGTGAGTCCTCGGCAATTTGCGCCGCGATAGCTAGTGGCTGCAAATCTTCGAGTGCTAGGGCTAATAAAATATGGAATGTGATCGAGGAAGGTGGCATAGCTATCGTGCGAGACTACTGTACTGAGGGCAGTAGTGCAAATATAAGCACTATTTTATGCTTTCATAAAGACTAAATATTACTTAACTCACAGGCAAACTGCCCTGAGTTCAGTGGGCCGACGCAAAGCGTCAGAGTTTGGGTCCTGTTAATGCCTGGCCACGGCTGCGCCCGAGACAGCCTCGGCGCCGGCAGCGCGTAATACACGAGCGCACTCACCAAGCGTGGCGCCAGTTGTGACTACATCATCCACCACGAGAATGCGCTGACCGGCTAGCTGACGCCGCGACACGTAAAAAGCGCCCTGAATGCCTGCTAGACGCTCAGCCCGAGTGCGACCCATCTGATGCTCGGTGGTGGTACGGCCGAGCAGCGAGCGGTATGGCACGTGCAAACGGCGAGCTAGGGCACGGCCGATGAGCTCGGCCTGGTTGTAGCCTCGCTCGCGATAACGAGCCGGCGCAATCGGCACGGCCGTAATGCAATCAAACTCGATCTGTCCACTGCCAAGCCGGTCGGCAAGAAGCCGGGCTGCAAGTGCCGCGGCCGACCGCGAGCGCTTGAACTTAAGGCTCAGGATGAGTTCCTTAATGGCGCCGTCATAGGTGGTAGCCACGGCTACGCCTACCAGATTACCGGCATCTGGAATGTCGCGTCCCGGCGGTAGTTTCAAGAGGCACTCTGAGCACAACAAATTGCCCTGACGAGCACAGCCAAGACAGGCGTCAGGAGCGATTAATTCGATGAGTGTACGGATAGGCATAGCGGTTTCTTGCGTTCCATCTGAAGACTGGCCTATAATAGGTAAAAGTAGCCCGCACTGCAAACGAAAAAACCGCGGGTCAAAACCTTATGCTAGCCATTAATGTGGAGATTCATCTGAATGCCGGGCAAGAAAAACGCTCCCCAGATCGACGAAGAAAATGTATTACAGGATGATTTCCTGGATGCTGGAGTAGAGGGCGACGAGGACTGGATGGCCGAGGCCGAAGGTCAGCTAGCCGTTGATGTCTACCAAACTAAAGAGAATGTAGTGATTAAGGCCCCTATCGCTGGCGTCACTCCGGATAAGATCGACATTGAAGTCGCCGAAGACGTCGTCACCATCCGTGGTGAGCGCGTTGAGGAGAAGGAAGTCGACCGCGAGCACTACTACGTGCAGGAATGCTACTGGGGCTCGTTCTCGCGCTCTGTGATCCTGCCGACCAGCACAATTGCCGAGAAAGCTGCCGCCAGCCTCAAGGACGGCGTGCTCACTGTGACGATCCCCAAGGTCGCTCAGGACAAGGTCAAGAAGATCAAGGTCAAGCCAGTCTAGTTTCGCTTCGATCAAACTAAAAAGAACCGCCGACGGGCGGTTCTTTTTAGTTATGGGAGGAGCCCCACTAGACGTATTCTCCCGGCTAACAAAGCATAGGAGTCTCATGGTACTTGCTATTATTTAGCATAAATGTTATTATATAAAATCCGAAGCTTAGCTTAGCACTTCAGCCGATTGGACCATCATGACCACGCTCAGCCCAAGCCCATCTGCCAACGATCCCGCCGAAGAATTCTCCTTCTTCGTGACAACGGCCAGCCTACTTCCGCCCGGCTTCGAGCTGAGACAGATGGGAGAAATTCTGACCTTTACCACCAAGGGCCATTCCTACTCCCTCAAGGGTGATGGCCTCCCCAGCCTCCTCCCCACAGTCACCGGTGAGGCCATCCGACACCTCCGCAGCGGCGCGATTCTGAGTGGCTTCGACGGCCTCATCGGCCTGACCATCTCTCCCGTGATCGATCCCGCCGCTCGAACCATCACTGTGGTGGCGATCGGAACGCCGGTGAAGGTCACTCGCGAGGTGGGCGCCGTCAAGGTCTAGGCCCCGCTCCAACCCAAAGGCCCGGCTGCATCTGCAGCCGGGCCTTCTCGCACCCTAGCGATTTTGACAAGTTACATCGCTTCTTGCATAGCTTCCGGCCGGATATGGCGCGGCAGGAAGAAGCTCAGAATCGCGATCACCGCCAGCAAGGTCATCTCGTAAAAGGTGCCGATATGGAACGCGTTATTAAAGTTCTCGGCGTTGGCCACCTTGGCCTGATGCTCGATAATCTTACTGATGGCTGCAGTGCCAGGAGCACTGGAGCTCTCGGCTTGCTTACAGCTTTCAGGTGTCTGGGAAGTGTCCTTCTGGTTGACGCGGTCGATGTAGCAGTCGCGCACGCCAGCAATAATCTGATCCTGTGCTACGGCCGGCACGTGCTGGGCCGTCAGCTCCTGCTTAATCTGCGGCTCAACCTTATCAAGGCTGACCGGCGCGTGGCTTGTGAGCTGGCCAAAAAAGATCACGCCGATGGCTGCAATACCAATGGCGCCACCGATCTGCTGCACGGCGTTGAGCGTACCCGAGGCCGAGCCGGCGTGGTTGTGGTCCACGTCGTTAAGAGCGACGGCGAAGATTGGCATCATCACAAGACCCATGCCGACGCCGGTGATGATGAGCGCCGGAGCCAAGTACCAGCCGGACAAGGCTAAACCATTCGCATTGGCGATGTACGAGACCAGCGTCAGACCGATGGCCGTAACAGCAGCACCCAGGGTAAGCGCATAACGACCAAGCTTTGCAATGACTTTCATACCCAATACAGCCACGGTGACGCTGATGCCCACAGCAGTTGCGATACCTGTGAGCGCCGCGTGCAACACGCTGTAGTTGAGGCCAGCCTGTAACAGCAGCGTGAAGGTTAGGAAGAATCCGAGCATCACGGCCTCAAACAGAATGTTAACCACTACGCCCAGGCTGAACGACCGGCGGCGGAACAGCGCCGGCAAAACCAGCGGCGAACCGTCGATTTTATCTTTGCGCAGCTGCCACCAGGCGAACACACCGAATACGGGCAGGGAAGCGGCCATCATGGCAAAGGTCCAAGTGGGCCAGTTAAGTTCGCGGCCCTCGATGAGCGGGAATACCAGCAGCGAGAGCGCCGCAATAATCAGCCCAGTGCCGACCAAGTCGAGCTTGAGCGGGTGAGCCGACTTGCCCTCAGGCAGGTACTTGGCCGCAGCGAACAGGCCGAAGATACCAATGGGCACGTTAATGAGGAAGATCGGCCGCCAATCGAGCCCAAATACGTTGGCCTGAATCAGCAAACCACCCACGATGGGCCCGAGCGAAGCTGCAATACCTGCCAGAGCGCCGAACATGCCATTGACGGCACCCCGCTCCTCGGGCTTGTACATGACCTGCATGAGTGACATGACCTGCGGAACCATAAGCGCGGCCATGGCACCTTGCACTAAGCGAGCTCCAATGAGCACATGCGGCGTCCAGGCGACACCGCTCAGCAACGAGGCAAGCGTAAAGCCAGCCACACCGACCATGAAAAGTTTTTTATAACCAAACACATCACCCATGCGTCCGCCCGTGATGAGCAGCAGGGCAAAGGCGAGCGAGTAGCCAGCCACGAGCCATTGGATCATGGTGTAGCTAGCGCCAAGATTACTCTGGATGGAGGGGATGGCAATGTTGACGATGGTCGAGTCGAGCAAGTCCATCACAAACGCCAAGGCCACAACCACCAGAGCGATGGTGCGACGACGGCCACTGAATGTCTCGGCATGCTGCCGGGCAGACATTGGCGCGCCGGTAGTCGAAGTTGACATACGCGTTGTATCCTTATATATTTTTAGTTAGATAAGCTTCTTAGTAAGCAATCTTCTTAGATACTAAGATAAACTGTCAGGATCGTCAAGCGTGAATAACCACGATCGCCGCGAACAGCTTATAAGACAGCTCAGTGAAGCTGTACAACGTCAAGGCAACCTCACCGTCTTGATGACCCACGCTATTGCCGAGTGTGTTGACCTGAGCGCTACTGAGTTTGAGACTCTTGATGTCCTCGGTAATAGCGGGCCCATGACGGCAGGCCAGCTAGCCAAGTTGGTCGGCCTAAGCACTGGTGGGGTTACCGGCATGATTGACCGGCTTGAAAAAGCCGGCTTTGTCCGCCGCACCGCCGACCCACTCGATCGACGCAAGGTTATCGTGGAAGTAGTTCACAATGAAGCCACACTGAATAAAATCCGCCGGCTTTACCAGCCTTTAGCTACGAGCTTCTCCGAGCTCGTTGATAGATATACCGATGCAGAACTGGCCACGGTTCTGGACTTCTGCAATCGGAGCTGTGAGCTCGCCGAAACCTTTCGCGCCCAGCTCAAATCCGATCACCCATCATAGATTTGCGCGCACCACTAAAAAAGACCCTTGCGGGTCTTTTTTAGCTAGTAGCCCTAGGCGGCTACTGTTTGTTGAGCGCGCCGATGACGAACTGGACAGCGGCAAATGATAAGACCGCGATCACGATACCGACAATGGCGAAGGTAATGGTGTTCTTGGCAGCCTCGACGTTCTTGGGGTCGCCGTTGGAGACCGCGTAGCGCAGACCACCAACAATCAGGAAGAGCACCGCCACGGCGCCAACCAAGAAGATGAGGGTGTTAGCGATGGTCTGGAAGATACCGTTGGTGCCGAAGAGGTTATCCTTGGTGCCGTTGGCCTGACCACAAGCAGCGCCCGAACCAAGCGGGTCGGTGGTGCTGGGACCCTGACAGTTAGCCTGATCGGCCAATGCAGCCTGCGGGGCCAAAGTGGCGACGGCGCCTAAACTAAAGGCGCCGAACCCAAAAGCGAGGGTGAGAGCCTGGACGGTGGCGGCAATTTTCTTGCCAAGAGTTGAGATGTTCATTGGAACCTAGGACTCCTTATAAATTCTACAAGTTAGTTTGAGCTGAGATTATCACAAGCATAAGCCAAAAGGCAAATGTCGCTTACATTAGGCATGAATCGTGTTGGTGACGAAGGTCACGATGGCGTAGGAGGCAATAGCCAGGATTACGCCTATAACAGCGTATAAAATAGTCTGGCGTGCCTCGGTCGCTTGCTTGGGGTCGCCGTTGGAAGTGACGAAGCGGAGAGCCCCGATAACCACCATGATGACTGAGACGCCACCGATGATGAAGATAAGCGCATTGGTAATGTCACCAAACAGCTTATCGAGCGTACCACCACAGTTAGCGCCATTGGCACAAGCCGCGTCAGCACTGCCTTTAATAATGGATTCGGTACTGGCTAAGAACGCGTAAATTTTTTCCATAATATTAGTATAGGGCTCCTTAACCTAAATCTTATCACTAATAAAGTTGACGACGGCCGCGGCGCCGATGGAAACGATGAGACCGACAACGGCATAGATGAGCGTCTCTCGACCCTGCTTGATACGAGCGGGACTGCCTCCTGAGGTGATCATCTGGATTGAGCCCACCATGATGAAAATGATGGCCAAGCCGCCGCCCAAGTAGGCCAGCATGTATACGATTTGGGCAATAAAGCTCACGATGTCGGTGTGGTCATTGGGCAGGCCGGTACTGCCTTTGAGGGAAATCGCTGCTAGTGAGAATAGATTCATCATTATAAGTATTTTGCCACGAAGGTTATTGCAGCGTAAGACGCAATCACCACCACCAGTCCGGTGATGGCCTGGATGATGATTTCTTTGGCTCGCTTAAGCCGCGTCGGATCACCCGCAGAAGTAATGTAATAGATGCCGCCAACCATGATAAAGACTACCGCTAAAGCACCCGAAAGAGCGATGAGGATGCGAACGACGTTGGCAATGACAATGAGAATGTCGCTTACGCTCTGAACCTGGACATCACCACCCGCACACAGCCCATCGTAAAGACCAGGCAAAATACCATTGGCGGTACCACAAGAGTTATCACGCGCTAATAAAAACAGATTTTGCAGATTGTGAATTTGAGCCAACACGCTAGACGATTCCTCCTGGGACAACGAAGTTTAAGATAGCTGCCGCCATGGCAAAGAGCACCAAGGCGGTAACCGCATTCACAAGCCGGTCTTTGGCCGCCGCAACCTGCTTAGGGTCGCCGGTGGAAACAATGTACTGGATGCCCGCAATGATAAACATAAGCAAGACCACCAAGCCGACAGCACCCGACAAAAACTGCAATACGGTTTTCAAGTAGGTGACGATTACGCCGCCATTAGCCGCATCACCCTTGGCTACGCATTTATCGCTACCCGTAATGGGGACACCGATGGTCACACCACCGCCGTCAGAGCAGGCATCAGCCCGCACTAAAGCCGGCGTCAGCAATAGGCTGCCACCAAGCAAAAGGGCGATAAAAGAAGAAAACAGACGTCTCATTGGCCAGATTGTACCCAGCGGCTAAGCATAAGTCAAAAGAGCTTTTGACAAAAAGGTTAAAAACTGGTACTTTCATGTATTGTGTTTTTGCTACGTCACATCTGGAAGAAGGCCCCACGACGATCGCTCTTGGCGGTTGTTTTTGCTCTTGGCTTGAGCCTGGTGTCGCAACCGGCCCTCGCCCTAGGTGAAACATTTACCTGGGCCAATGCCGACGAAACGAGTATTACCGCAACCGGTGGGAACTTTGGGACCGCCACGGCCACATTTGCCAAAACCGGCGACGTCAGCGGAGGCGCAACTTTTAGTGGTGCCGCCACCTACACCTGTGCCGGCCAGAGCAAAACTGGCCAGCTCACCATTACGGTGGATGCTCAAAACTACAAGAAAGTCTACCCAACGGCTGGCGCCATAACGGGCGCCGACGACAGCTGTGGCTTTCTGAGCGCCTTTATCTCCAAAGCGAACGTTAATCCCGAAACCGGTCAGGCCACCAGCGCGGCGCCAAGCGCCAATGAATGCGACCAGGGAAGCTTAACTTGGCTGGCCTGTCCAGTTATCGACAATGTAGCGGGAACAATCTCCAAGCTTGCCCAGGGCGTTTTGGAGCCGTTTTTGCAGGTTAAGCCAATTAGCGCCGACACCACACCCCAGCTCTACGCCGCCTGGTCCCATATTCGTGATTTGGCCGAAGTGTTATTTATCCTGGTGTTCTTCGTGATGATTGGCGCCAATATGCTGCAGCAGGATATTGGCGGGGTCGATCAGTACACGGTTAAGAAAACTTTGCCGCGGCTGGTGGTGGCAGCGATTTTGGTTCAATTTAGCTTCCTTATTTCGAGTCTGATCGTGGATATTGGCAATATATTGGGTGGCGGCGTTAGCACGCTACTCACATCCATAACCAACCCATCTGAAGGCCCGGCTAGCATCTTTAATGTCTTCCAAAACCTCATTGTGGGCAGCCTAGCTGCGGTAGTGGGCGCGGGAGCAATCGCGGTATTGGCCTCGTGGACGGTGGCGATTCCATTGCTGCTTAGCTTGCTTATGAGCATCCTAGTGGTGTTCCTCACGCTCGGCGCACGCTACCTGCTGATTGCGGTTTTGGTGGTAGTTTCGCCACTTGCGCTCGTGGCCTGGGCGCTGCCGCACACCGAAAAACATTTTAAAACCTGGATGAATCTCCTCACCAACCTCGTGATGATGTACCCGATTGTGATGGGTATTATTTCGCTTGCCGGTATTCTTAACGAGATTCTGCCCTTTAGCAGCGATACGGCGCCAAATGGTGCGGCCGCGGTGGCTGCCGGTATTATTAAGCCAATTATTGTCTTGGCCGCCTTTATGATTGTGCCGGCCAGTTTCCGCTGGGCTAACGCCGGCCTCCACCGTATCCATGGTTTGCTCAGTAATGGCGCCGAGCGCGGCAAGACGGCGCTTAAGGGTAGCGACATGTGGGAACGTGGCCTCCAGGAACGCCAAGGCCGCAAGAACATGTTTATGAACCGAGTCCTTAACTCGGATGCCATTACTTCACTGCAGGGCAAGGGTAAGGGCGGCCAAGCCGTAGCCGGCATGATGGCGGGCGGTGCAGCCTTGGCGCTCATGCGAGCACCTACTGACCGAGCCGCTCTCCAGCGCAGTAACTCCGCCCTTATTAACAAAACAAGCAAGCAGCTGGATGACCTTAAAGAAGCCCAGAACCCCAATAACCTCAAGCTTGCCTTGGCGGCAAGTGTGGGCGACGACGACGCCCGAAACAAGCTTCAGCAGAGCGCGCCGGAACTGCTGCGTTACACCAAGACGGCTCAGGGTCGTGAAGCCATCTTTAAACGGCTAACGAGTACGGAATTTACCGACAGCAAGGACCTTGATCAGTTCCGCACCATTCAACCCAAGCGTGGGCTCGGTTACTTTGGCGCCAACGGTGATCTTTCGGCCGAATACTCAGCCCTCCGCGATACCGGCCAAGCCAAGCGCAACCAGCTGCCTACCGTGATGCAGCGTTTCCCAGCCGCCAAGGCCTCATATGATGTAACCGACCGCGGTGGCAATGTCGTGACAACCCTCACGAACCGCGGCGTCGGCTCAGTTGACGTGAACGGTGTATCTAAATCATTCGCCAAGTACACCGCCGGTGACTATGGCAAGATTTCCACCGATGTCTTCGGCATGATGCAGTCGGCCAAAACCGCCCGGGCGGGCTCCCACGAGCACACCGCGGCCGTTGATGCGGCGCTCGCCATGGCCATTGGCGCGGCCCCAGGTGAGCTCAGCAAGGCATTCGATGTTAAGGGCCGCCATACGGCCGATATTGAGCGCCGCATTGCTATCGCCAAGGCTATGCAAGCCACATCCACTGACATCTGGAAAACGAATGATGAGTACAAGCAGACCTTCCACAGCGTTATCAATCACATTCAGGAAGATGACAAGATATCAATTCAGCTCGCTCGTAGCGCCGGCGTCACCGAGCAGGAGCTAAGGACCTTAAGCCCAACAGCCGTAAAGTGGGTGGCTTCGAGGTGGATGCAGAACCGAGACTTCAATTACCACACCACAGGCCTCACCTCCGCCGCCGCCAATGTGGAAGCAAATCGCTGGGAAGCCGCTGGCAGACCCGAAATTCCTCGCTAACCAATAAATAAGCGTGAGCAATTTGACTTTTACAGATTATTGGTGTAGAATATAGCCATGATCTGAGATTGTACCGCTTTCCTTTAGGCAAGCCTCGCGATCTGCAAGACCAGCCAAAAGCTGGTGTTAACAGTTAAATATCCAACAAGGCCCTTAGGAGGCCCCCATGTCTGCCACCACGCAGCACGAAGAGGGGCCGCAGGGCCCTGTTTCCGCTCCGTCGAACCAGCCGACCGTGCCCGGGATCATCCCCGCACAGCGCGGTTCACAGCCCTCGGCACCCCCGGAGGTGAAGCGCTGGAAGTTCACCGCGCTCATCGTGAGCGCCGTCGGTCTGCTTCTGCTCGGCGCTGTCCTGGCGCTGCTCATCGTGGGCGGAAACAACCACCTCACCTCGGACGCGACTGCGCCCACGAACGTGCCGGCCCCCGTGCCGACCGCTCAGGCCCAGCCGCCTCAGTCCCCGGTGGCGTCCCAGCCGGCTTCTCTGCCCCAGTGCATCGGCTCCGGCCTGACCCCCAGTTCCGGTCCCGAGGTCGCACATGCCGTCAACGGCGCCGTCGCGCTGGGTTCCAAGGTTCCCGACACGAAGCGCTTCTGTTCCGAGGCCAACACCGACTCGTCCAACGCGATCCTGACCCTGCTCAACGCGGGTATCGGCATCGTGTACGAGAGCTCGACGACGCCGGGACAGGTGCCGGTGATGGCTCAGGCTCTGCTGGCCCCGGCCGCATACAACGACGGCACGTACGACAAGCTCTTCGGAGCAGTCGGCCGTCCGGGCGCGGTCGCACCGGGGTTCACGGAGTTCAGTCTGGACCCCGCCAAGGACAACAGCCTGCGCACCATCCGTGAGCTGTCGGCCAACTTCTCTGCCGACGGTGGCTACACCCTGACCCCGGTCACGGTCACCCTCGAGTGGCTGAGCGCCGAGGACAGCACCAGCCCTCACGGGTTCGAGTCCGGCAGTGGCTGGTGGCGCATCGCCAACATCGCCACCAACTGACCGTGCTCCTGGCCCCGGTATCGCATTCACTGCGATACCGGGGCCTTCTTGCGTCCAGATGTGCGTCACAGCAAGGAATTTTATAATGGACTAAACAAATTAATACCGCTAATGCTATAGTTGACCCATGAAGAGGTGGTGGTCCGCAGTCGCACTGATGGTGTTTGCGAGTATAAGCTCGCTGTTTGTCTATGCCCCAGCCGCCGATGCCAACTCGTCAGGGCAATGTTTACCCACCAGCACTGAAGGCTGTATTACTCTCGTAGTACATCTTAATGTTACAAACGGCGGCTTCGTAACCTCTGCAGCCACGGTAACAGCTGTGCGACAGGGTAACCCTCAAGGGTACCAAGACAGCAACTTCACCCTCAGCGCCAACGGCAGTAATGTGGACTACACCTCAGGCGGGACGGTGTTTGGCACCAGCCCTGACGATGACAACTGTGCCAATGCACCCAGCTCGCCACTCAACTTCTTTAAGATTACCGTTGCCGGCAGCGCCGCCGGCACTACGGCTCAGAACGTAAACCTGTGCGCCAATGCCAACCCGATCGCAGGCGGGACTAGCGGACATCGAGTCAAGAACATCACCATTAATGTACAGGCGTCAAGCGCCACCGCCACCCTCGGCGGCATAAAAGGCAGCTTTAGCAATATCGACCTCGCGGGCAACACGAGGCCCTGTGACGCCAACAGTAAAGTCGAGATCACCGGCGGCCCAACAATCGGCAAGGGCACGTCCGTTGATAGCGCCACTCCGTCGCACTTCGACACCGGCCTAACTCTCGCCCCCGGAACCTATACGGTGGCCATAAACTGTTCGGCCAATGGTTCATCGGGGCCGCTACAAAAAACTGGCGTGGTGGTTAAAGCGGGGCAAATTACGGATATTGGCCTCATTAGCTGTGATGCGAGAGCCAATGGCTGTGGCGTAGGTAGCCCGGCACCCACCCCACCAGGAGCGCCTGTTCAGGAAACTCCCACCTGCGACGCCGGCGCCTTCACCTGGGTGGTCTGCCCGCTCATTAGTGTAGCCCAAGATGGCATCAAGCTCCTCACCAGCTGGGTAGAGAAGG